>Ga0335079_10003580_pt1 | contig 17908 bp, 17 predicted proteins | sample Lox_Sample_33_FD_206719 | JGI IMG/M metagenome (GOLD analysis project Ga0335079, IMG submission 206719) | Soil microbial communities from Loxahatchee National Wildlife Refuge, Florida, United States - Lox_Sample_3.3 | ecosystem: Environmental > Terrestrial > Soil > Wetlands | place: USA... | reverse complement strand
TTGAGCATGATCCAGGCATTTCCCAAATGGATCTGTGCGCCGCTTAGTGGATCGCCGTAGCGATAATGCTCGGAGAAACCGAAAGCCTTGCTGTACCAGTTGATCGCCGCCTCCACGTCCTGAACGATGACGTGGGGCAGCAAGACATCCGTGGGCACGGAACGATTCGAGATCACTGGATTCCCCTCCCCATCCGGATTGCGCAGGTCTTATCCGACAACAGAATTTCGCAGTCGAAGATAGCGAATTGCCGCGAGCCTGTATTGTAGAAAAGGGTCAGACTGCGCGCTGCACGACGGGGACGTGATTGCGCTGCTTAGGAGAAGACGGGCGATACGCGGTCGGCGTCATTCCGGCGAGTTCGCGAAAATCATGGATGAAGTGAGCTTGGTCCGCGTAGCCGTGCGCGGCCGCGATCATGCACCAGTCAGCCGCTGCGGAAGCCGGAAGCGAGCGCACGATGCGCTGGAGCCGCCGGACGCGGGAAAGACGTTTCGGCGGAAGGCCAGTCTGGGCGCAAAAGCGGCGGAGAAATGTTTTGGGCAAAAGGCCGGTACGCGAAGCCGCCTCCGCGACGGACAGGCCGCGCTCCAGGAAGAAAATGGCGGCTCTCATCGCTGGATCCCAGGGGCGGAGGAAATGCTCAAGGAGTACGATTTCGAGGACGCTGAATTTGTCCGCCGGAGTCCGCGCCTCGCACAAGCGCTCGCGGAGCAGGCAGCCATCGCCTGGCCAGAGATCGCCGAGTTCGACAGCTTGGTCATTAACCTCGCTGAGTGGCATGGAAAAGAAAGCCGCCGCGCCGCCGATCTTGAATTCGATGGCGACGAGCCGCCGCTGTTCGCGAGTGTCAATGGCCGTAGACCGTCCGTGCGGACCCGCCAGCACCGCTCCGCGCATCCTGTGAATCGAGGAACAATCCGGTCCGCTGTAAGTTCGAAACTGGTCCTCTTCCAGATTGACCATGAGGTGCGCTTGGCCGTTCGGAAGAATGCGCTCGACGGCATCAGGAAGCTTGCCTTCGTTGTAATGGAAAGCAGCGATGAACGGCGCGAGAGCGGAAGAGCGCGGACGAGCGGCGATGTGGAGCACGATTTAGTGAGTATAGCACGCGCGCTTCGGCGAGATTCGAGGCAAGGCGCCGTATGGCGAAGCCGCTGGATGGGAAGACGGCGAGTTCTGTTGTACAATGTACTTTGTACGGTAAAGATTCTGGAGAACATTTACCGATGACGATTTTCGACCTGATCTTCCTCCTTGCGGTCGCCACGACAGCTCTGACCCTTGCCGTCGCTGCTGCCCTGGCGATTCGAGGACACCGCGCACTGAGTATGAAGATTCTCGTGTACTGCGCCGCCGCCGCCCTTCTCTACATCCTGGCTGGAATCGGAGTTGCATACCTGAGGCCCCAGCGCGTGCTGCAGGTGGGCGAACCCTGGTGTTTTGATGATTGGTGTCTGACCGTCGAACACCTGAACCGGACGCCCGACCAACTTGGCCTATCGTATCGTGTTGACCTGCGTGTTTTCAGCCGGGCAAGACGTGTTTCCCAGCGCGCTCGTGGAGCTTGGGTCTTTCTGATTGATGATCGAGGCACGCGCTATTCTCCCGATGCGGACCCCTCCGCTGTGCCGCTGGACGTTTTGCTTCAGCCGGGAGGATCCGTCCGCACGTCACGTGTTTTTCGAGTTCCGAGCAGCACCCGGGGTCTCGGCCTCATCACCGGACACGGAGGCGCGTACTGTGGAGTGATGTCCTTCCTCGTCATCGGTGAGAGCGGATGCTTGTTCAACAAACCCACCATGATCCGAGTTCAGTGAGGCGCGATTTTCGCTCTGATTCCATTCGTGCCTAGTTCGAAATCGTATTTGATTGCAGAAGTGGCTGCGGGAGAGCCCGGCGCTTTTGCAGCATCCGGAGAATCCAGAGTCCGGCGGCGCCGGCGGCAAGGTGTTTTAGGGTGTGGCCGCTGACGAGGTAACCCCACGAATAGATCTGACGGTCAGCCAGCTCAAAAATCTTCGCTACTACATAGAAAGCGGCAATCCAGGCCAGATCCGAGTTGCGAGTGTAGCGAGGAGGAAGGAAGAGCGCGGCGAGCACGGCAAGGCCCGCAAAAGCCTGAACCGCGGCGTAGAAGCGGATGTCTGCCACGCCATGCAATACGGATTCGTGCCACTGCAGAACGCTCGCCACGCCGATCGCAGTAAGGATGGGCAAAGCCCACAGCCCGATACGCACATTGACGCGCTCTGCGATGAGGGCAGCAACGAATGGCATGAAGACGAAGATCATGGGCAGCCGGTCCCACACCAGGCGCTGATTGTCGGGCGCAAGGTGATAGTAAGAGGAGCCGAATGCGGTCCAGATGAGACCGATAAAAACGAAAACGTAAGGCCATTTCTCGCGCCGATCTACGAATCGCGTTTGGCTCAAATCGCTCGCCAGGAAAAAGAGTCCCCACGCTCCCGCCACAAGAAAGAGGAGATTCGAAGCGACATCCCCGAAATTCGGAACGCCCAGCCAGGTGCGTGTATCGGCGAAATGGTGATAGGAGACCGGAAGATCGGTCCGGGGCGCCAGTAGCGCCGCGGCTGCGACAATCGCGGCAAGACCCAGAAAAAGCCACACACCGAATCTGCGAGGAAGCACTCCCACATCCTTTCGCGGCGAGAGTATAGCCTCGAGTGTTGACTCCAGCTAGAGACACAGAAGAGAGAATCCGGCAAAGTCGTTCAGGACCGCCTCTCTAGGTTGTGCGCAGACCACTCTCGAAGCATCTGCCGTATTCGCGGGCGGCGAAACAGCCTAAGATCGCGGAACCATTTGCATCAACCTCAGTTTGCCGCCAAGCCAGGCGCACGGCATTGCTGTCAAAGTGAGAGCTACCGGATACCAGTGCGGTCCCATGGATGGAAGATGGTTCCAGGTGGCCACCGACCCGACGATATTCAGGATCAAGCCAATCACACCGCCGACTAGCGCGTGGCCCATTGGTCCAAAAGGCGCAAGACGGGCAGTGATGTAACCGCCGAGTATGCCGTAAATCACGCGATAGATGGTGACCAGCACGAAAAGTGAGTTGCTCATCGTTCCCTCGAGCGCGGGGAGCACTCCCGCGAAATGCAATGCCAAGTCCGTGCCAATCGAGAGAAGCACTACCATGAGAAAGCCGGCGAGAAGGGCCCAAAAGCTTTTGAAGAAAGATCGCGGATGCCCGCTCGGGCGGGCGCCTTGCGTCGCGCTCATGTCCTTGACCTGTTTCTAAGGACGCCCAGAATCTGGGGGTCCCGAAATTGCAAATGAATGTACCTCATGCGCCGGGAATTCCCACATGAAAAAGAGACCATGGACTGGCGACGGGCTTCTTGACTCGCGGTGCGGCGCGAATTAGGCTCTGGGCATCTCGACTGCTTTAGGCGCAGGGAAATAGCGGTCTTCTGAGTGGAGACGGTCATGAAACGTGCCCTAGGCTTGCTGTACGGAATCCTTTGTTATCTCTTTTTCCTAGGGGTATTTCTTCGAGCCATCTGGTTTGTGTGGACGATGGATGCCTTGCCGGAGAAATCTCCACTCGGCATGGCTTTCTTGATTGACGCTGCGCTTTTGGGACTTTTCGCCATGCAGCACAGCGTGATGGCGCGGCAGGGATTCAAGCGCGCCTGGACGAAGATGGTGCCGCAACCCCTCGAGCGGAGCACCTATGTGCTGGCTGCGAGCCTCTTGCTGCTAGCGGTGGTGGAATTCTGGCAGCCGATGGCGCATACGATCTGGAGCGTCGTCTCGCAGCCGTGGGTGGCCATATTCCAAGCGCTCTTCTGGCTGGGCTGGCTCCTGTTGCTGGTTTCCACGTTCTTGATCAACCACTATGACCTATTCGGATTGCAGCAAGTGTGGAGATATTGGAGCAAGAAAGAGTACGAGCCGCCGAAGTTCGCCACTCCGGGGGCTTATCGCATTGTGCGGCATCCCATTTATCTCGGTTTTGTGGTGGCCTTTTGGAGCGCGCCACACATGACGCTGGGGCATCTTTTCTTTGCGGTGATGTGCACCGGGTACATTCTGCTGGCGATTCGGTTCGAGGAAAAGGACCTGATCACATTCCACGGCGAGAGTTACCGGATTTACCGAAGCGGCGTCTCCATGCTCGTGCCGTGGCCGAGCAAGAAGAAGCGGGAAGCCTAGCCAAGCGAAAGTGAAATTCGCCTACAACGTGATTGCGGGCCAGAACGCGGAGCGCCTGGCGGCTCTGAGCGACGGCGTGTTTGCGATTGCCATGACCCTGCTGGTGCTCGATCTTCGCGTGCCAGCGAGAGAATCGATCCACAGCGAGCATGATCTATCAACGGCGCTGGTGCACATGGCGCCACGTCTGCTGATATGGATGATGAGCTTCCTCACTCTGGGGATTTTCTGGGTGGGCCAGCAGACGCAGCTGAATCACCTGGAGAAAACGGATCGCGACCTGACCTGGATTCACCTGACATTCTTGCTTTCCGTGACGCTCATGCCCTTCTCCACCTCGCTGCTGGGGGAATACATGCAATTGCGCGTGGCGCTGCTCGAGTACTGGGTCAACATTCTTGCCTCCGGCGTGTTGCTCTATTGGAGCTGGGGGCATGTAACCCGCAAAGGGTTGGCGAAGAGCGATATGCCAGAGGATGTGCCCGCGGCGATTTGCAGACGGATCGTGATTGCGCAATCGCTCTATGCTTGTGGGGCACTGCTGTGCCTGATAAGTACGTACTGGAGCATCGGGACGATCGTGCTGGTGCAACTGAATTACGCGATTGCGCCGCGGCCGGGCAGGAAGCAGAAAGAACCGGAGGACTGAAGCTCGCCCTTATGCAGGACGCATGAGAGCTTGCGAAGGTTATTTCTTGAAGAGGTTGTCGAAGGCCTGGCGGGCGTCCATGGGCCGCGAGGGCGAAACCTCCGGCTGAATCTGCGCGGGCTGAGAGTAAGAAGTAGGCGCGGTGTCCTTTTCGACGGTCGTTCGGAATTCGTAGAAGGTGCAATTGTTCTTGGCGTCCTTGGGAGAGATGCGCTCGGGGATAGGCTGGGTGCACTCAAACTGGGCGCCGCTATCGAAAAAACGGCACTGTTTGCAGCAATGAAGTTCGAAGCCGCACTTGGGACACTTTCCGTTGGGATCGAAACCCGGAGCGAGGACGGCGCCGCAATTGGAACAGCGGGCTCGTGTCACGGTGCCAACCATGCGCGGGGTTCGGGGCCCCAGATGATCGTTCATCCCGCGGGGACCGCCCTGCGGCGGCTTGCGATCGTGTGGCCGCTCCTTCTTTTCTCCTTTTTCGGTATCGCGATAACCGCGATGGCCATACTTACGATCCACGGAGACCTCCGTAAATGAGCAGGCGGAGAACGACTGAGTCAGCCAGCAAGGGCTGCCACAGCAAGAACCTGGAGATACACACTGATCCGCACTGCACTCTGGTTTGTATCCAATCGGGTTGCTACACTCGGGGCGGCTACAGCTACTTCCCTGGGGTTTGCGGAATCGCCAGCGCCCGAGAGCAGGAGATGGGACAACATTGTTTGTAGCGCTGTGGGAGCACGAAGTCAAGCCCGGAAGCGAAGCCCGGTTTGAAAAGCTGCACGGCCCGGAAGGCGACTGGGTCAGGCTCTTCCGGCATTGCCGGGCCTACAAAGGGACTCGGCTGCTGCGGGACGCAGGCCGGCCGTGGATCTATGTAACCATGGATTTTTGGGAGTCGCGCGGGGAATATGAACAATTTCTGAAGGATTTTCAGAAGGAATACGGCACCCTGGACCACGCCGGGGAAGAATTGACCACGCAGGAGAGATGCGCGGGATATTTTCAAGGCATCGGAGAACGTTGAACGCAGATCAAGAATCGCGCAGAGAATCTCGAACGCGGGGCCTGAGCCAGATTATTGGACGACCTGTTCCATGCGGCCCGCGGGATTGGCCGTGAGCGTGTGCACTTTGCGGGCGTAATCCGTCAGGACGTCGCAAAGTAATTCACCCGTGTCGTGAACGTTCTTTCCGTGCCGGAAACTTTCGTAGTGATCCCCGCCATGCGCCACAAAGCTGCTTACGACGATCTTGTACGTGCGGTCATCTTGAAGAGGTTTTCCGCCTACAGTTACGGAAACCAGCCGGTGACCGGCCATTTGACTCAAGTCATACGTTGCATTTAACCCGGCCACCTGGAGCATGCCGGCATCGAGCGTGAGCGATTGCTCGAGGGCCGAACGGATGTCCGCGCCACTAAGCTCCATTTCGACTGCGGTGTTCATGAAAGGTAGCGCTGAGATTGCGTCACTCCTCGTAAGTATGCCACGAGGAAGATCGCCACGAATCCCTCCGGCGTTTTCGAAAGCCATTTCCGCCCCGGTTTGCGAGAGCATGGCGTCGGTTACCAGAGCTCCGATGAGAGATTCTGCGTTGTAATCACGGGTGAATGGAACTGCAGCCTCGCCGATTGGCTTGCGGCCTTCCGCCTCGGCTTTTTCTTCCCACGAAGTAACCACAGCGGCGACATTCGGGGGTGGAGAAAAAACGCCGTCCATGACGCGGACAAGCGCGCCCCGGTGTGCGATGACGCGATGTTCAGCAACGTTGACGGTCAGCCGGAGGACGCCGATTGTGGTACTCAGACCGTAGGTCTGGACGACGATCGTGCCTGTGGCCGGGCTGACCCAAGGGACTTCGATACCGCGATGCGCATGGCCGCTGATCAGCACATCTATGCCCGGTACGGCAGCGACCAGGGCTTTGTCGGTGTCGAAGTTGCGCTGGATCTCTGGATGAGCCTCGGCATCGGATTGCATGGGGCCGGGAAGCCCTTCATGGGCAAGAACGATGATGAGATCCGCCTGCTTTCGAAGTTGCGGCACGAGTTCACGAAGGATCGGCACGGGATCACGCGCTTCCAGAGTGTCCCAGGTCGCGATCGTGGTTGTGAACTTGATTTCCGGGCCAAAGATGCCGATGACGGCGATCTTGATCCCGTTTCTCTCGACGATAGCGAAGGGTTTGGCGAATGGAGCACCCGATGATTTACGGAAGAGATTAGCGGAGAGAACAGGAAATGGCTCCTCGCGGACATAGCGCAGGGCGCCGTCAATGCCGTAATCGAATTCATGATTGCCGAGGCAAGTGGCGTCGAAACCGATCGCCTTCCAGATGTCCACAAGCGCCTGGCCGCGCGTCAGAAACGAAATGGACTGCCCGGTGTAGAGATCGCCGCTATCGAAGAGAAATGCGTTCGGTTCCGTGCGCCGAAGCATGGAAATCCATGCGGCGAAATCGAGGGCGCCGCCAATTTTAGGGCGGTCAACCAGCCAGGTAGCGGTGACAGGTTCAACGGCTGCGTGAAAGTCGTTCGAATAGAGAAGCGTGATTTCTTTTGTTTGCGCCGCGTCTTTTGCGGGCAAAGTCCACGCAAAAAACAGAAAGGCAAAAGCGAGGAATGTCAGCAGAAAAGCACGGCCGAGAATTCGGGAGATGGCGTTGGAAACTAGCGTGGATGCAGCGCATGAGATGAGCATAGCGTGACCGACTCAGCCGGGACGACGCTAAAACCCCAAGCGCCAAGTCGTTTGTATCTCCTTGAAAAAACGTTCCGCGGATTGCGAAAGTGATCCTACAACAGACAACCGGATCGTCTCGGTCCGAAAATGGAACAGTGCTGTGGAAATTTCTTTACGTGAACCAGCGGACGAGGCCGTCAAGGGCTAGATCGGGCTGAAGAATGGTGTGCGGGGTGCCAGCTGTCCGGAGGACAGCTTCCGCTGCGAGGTAGCCGCTGCGGACGGCACCCTCCATCGTCGCGGGCCAGCCGGTTTGCGTCCAGTCGCCGGCAAGAAACAGGCGCCGGATTGTCGTTTCCTGCGCGGGACGCCAACGGTCCACGCCCGGCCCCGGAGAAAATGTCGCCGCCGCCTCCTTAATGACCGTGGCCTTGACGAGCTGGGCTTCGCGCGCCGCGGGGAGCGCCTGGCGAATTTCCTGGAGACAAAGCTCGATGATCTCCTCGCGCGATTTCTTCAGCAAATCGTAGGAAGCGCTGATCACGAGTTGCAAGTATTGCGGCGAAACATTCGCGGGGGCATCGTTCAAAGCGTAGAGTAGCGATTTGTTGAAGATCCACTGCGTCGTGGTGTCGAGGAGGGTGACGAACGGTTCGGTCATCACCGGGCGGTCAAACCACAAATGCACGCCCGTGATCGGCGAGACCTTGATCTTGTCCAGATTTGCAAGCGCTGGATTTGAACGCTTGATCCTCTCGGGAAGAAGTTCGACGAGCGACGTGTGAGGAATGGCCAGGACAAAGGCGTCCGCGATTTCCTCGCGCCCGCCATCGAACTGCACTGCTGCCAGCGCGTCGTCCGCAAAGCATAGCTCGCGAACGGGCGAGCGCAGGATGACTTCCCCGCCCTTCTGCTCGATGGCAACGCGGCAACCATCGTAGAGCTCCGCGAGCGGAACCGTAGGCACACCCATGCGGTAGCCAGTTCGGTTCGAAAGAAACGCTTTCCAGAAAACATCAATCCCAAAGCGGGCATCGGTGCGATCGAGCTCTTCATCCAGCGCACTGACGAGCACGACGCGCCAGAAACGCCCGATGCCTCGCGGGGTCTGCTTCTTGAGCCGGAGCCAGTCGAGCATGGAAAGGGGCGGGTCGTTCTTCAGTTCCGGAACCCGGCGAGCGGAACGGACGATCGCCAGCATCGCCCGTGCAATGGAAAGCTTGTCAGCGAAAGAGAGTGGCGCAAAAGTGAGAAACGATCCCAGCATGTGAAACGGCGCGGGGAAAATGCCAGCCCGCATGGCGCCGGTGCGGCCCTGCGGATCGAGAAAAAGAAGCCGGTCGAAAAACCTGATTTTTTCCGCGGAGCCGACGCGGCCGTAAAAATCCGCGAGATTGGTACAGCAGCCAAGTGTAACGTGCTGGCAATTGTCCACGTGCTCGCCGTTGGGCAAGACGTAGGAAGTAGCGCGGCCGCCGAGGTAGGGGCGCTGTTCGAACAGCCGGACCCGCCAGCCGGAATCAGCCAGCGCGACGCCGGCCGCCAGGCCCGCCAGCCCGCCGCCGATCACGATCACGTTTTTCGAGGACATTTTCCTGGGAAATACGCCCAAAGCGAGCCCGGGCCATGAAAATCATTTTTTCGGCTTTGCCAAGGCGAACTCGTTCGCCAAAGACGGCGAAATCGAGCGACTCGATGCGCGAGAGAAGCGCGCTATAGGTATGTGCGAGCAACCAAAGCGCGGCACGGCTATCAGGCTCGATAAGATCGAAAAGGGCCGCGCCTTCCTCGTAGAATTGCCAAGCACGTGCGGCTTCGAAACGAAGGAGTTCGCGAATGCCGAGCGTGGCTTCGCTGCGGCCCAAATCCTCCGGAACGACGTTGTAGCGCGCGAGATCCTCTTCGGGAAGATACACTCGGCCGAGTTTGTAGTCATCGTGAACGTCGCGAATGATGTTGGTAAGCTGGAAGGCGATGCCCAGTTTTTCGGCGAGATCGAGCGCGCGCGGATCGCGGAAGCCGAAAATGTGGGTGCAGGTGAGGCCAACGGTACCGGCAACGCGGTAGCAATATTCGCGCAGCCGGTCGAAGGTGGGATACGAATCCACGGTGAGGTCCATCTCCGCGCCGGAAATAAGATCATGGAGATAACGCGCGGGCATGCGGAAGCGCCGCATGGTATCCACAAGAGCCGGTAGCACTTCGCGTTCGCCTTCGAGAAAATTTCTCGAGAGCGGCTTGACGGTGTTGCCATCGAAAATCTGCGACTGACCAGTGATCGCTTCGTCGAGTGCGGCGCGCCATCGTGCAAGGCCGCGCTGCTTGCCTGCCAGATCGCCGCTTTCGTCGGAAACGTCGTCAATTAGGCGCATGAAGGCATACAACGCAAAGATCCCGTCGCGCTTGTGTTTGGGAAGAAGAAAAAAAGCGTAATAGAAATTGCTGTTCGCCTCGCGCGCTATCCGGTGGCATTCGTCGTAGGAAGCCGTCGTAGGCCACTCGGAGCCGGAAACGGTCGAATCTCTAGCAAGCGGCGGGGCACTCGCCTGCGGACCGGGAAAGGGCTTGAAAGCCTGTCCCAGAAGAACGCGCGCGAGGAGAAGGGCTTGCTTGCCTTTGCTGATGGAGGGCCGGTGATTGAGCGTGTCGTAGCCCATATCTTCAATCGCATCCAATACCGCAATCCCGCCGCGGCTGAACATTGCAATGTCCACGCGCAGCCTGCCTTCCACCAGTTGTGCGAGCGGGAGGCCTTCCTCAAAAAGTACGCGCGTCCGCGCAATCAGGTCCTTCATCAGGGCGACGTATCGGTCGCTGAAGCGATGCTCCACGATCTCTTTTTCTGCGACCTCATGCGCCGCGGCGACATCCAGCGGGATGTAGATGCGGCCTTTTTCGAGGTCGCGCGCGACGTCCTGCCAGAAATTCGCGAGTTGTAGCGCAGTGCATGTGGCATCGGAAAGTTGCTGGCGCTCTTCGTCGCGGTACCCACAGAGATAGAGAACGAGGTGCCCAACGGGATTCGCGGAATAGATACAATAGCCCAGAACCGAATCCCACGTGGCATAGCGCTTGACCCTCTGGTCCTGGCGAAAAGCCTTGAGCAGATCGGCGAAGGGCTGCCGGGGAATGTCTTTTGCCAGGATCGTCTCGCGAAGGGCGACGAAAACAGGATGCGAAGGCTTGCCCTTGTAGCAGAGATCGAGTTCGCGCTCCCACCAATCGAGCAGTTCGAGGGCGCGCAGAGTTTCAGGAATTTCGTCGCCGAGGTCGTCGGCCCAGCGGCAGTAGGCATAAAGATTGTAGAAATGCTGGTGCAGGCTTTTGGGCAGCAGCCAGGAAACGACATTGAAATTTTCGTAGTGGTGCGTCGCAAGCCAGTGCGTGTATTGCTGCGCGGTCTGCGGGGAGCAACCTGCGGGAGGCAGATTCCGGGCGATCTCGAGTTCACCTGGGCGAAGCATGGCTCAGTCTATTTTCGCATCACCGAACGGGAAAAGCAGACTCCTCGCCGGCGACGCGGGTTCGGAACGGCAAATGGAATGGCCGCGCGTTACAACGCTCACGGCCGGACGGCGAGCTTGATCTCGCCGCTGCGCGACTTCATGCGCGCGAAAGCCTTCGGCAGATCCGCCAGGCTGATTTCCTCGGTGACAAAATCCTGTGCAGACAAATCGCCTCGGCGCACAGCTTCCAGCGCTTCGCGGATGAAACGCGGAGTATGGTGGAACGGCGAAATAATCTTGATTTCCGAATAGTGAATCGTAGCCGGCTCGACTTCGACTTTAATCGCCGAAGGCAGGCCGCTGAAGAAATTGACCACTCCTCCACGGCGAACCATGCCGAGCGCGAGAGTCCACGTGGCGGGATTTCCAGCGGCTTCCACGACCGCGTCCGGCCCGCGGCCATTGTCGGTGAGGGCTTTCACCTCCGCGATCACGTCGGGCGAATCGCTCACGTTGATCGTGGCCGTAGCCCCAAGCTTGCGCGCGACGTCCAGCGGTGCGTCGCGGCGGGCGAGTGCAATCACGCGAACTCCCCTGCGCGAGAGCATCCGAACAAACTTCAGGCCGATCGGGCCGCAGCCGATTACCGCGACAGTGTCTCCGGTGCGCAGCTCCATTTCATGGATACCGCGCAGAACACAGGCGAGGGGCTCGACCAACGCGGCGCTTCGATCGTCCACCGAATGCGGCACCTCGAGCATATTCTCCATGACGATCCGGCCGGGAATGCGCATGTACTCGGCGTAAGCGCCATTGTTGAACAGCAGATCTTCGCAAAGATTCTCCTGGCCGCGGCGGCAGTTATAGCAGCGCAGGCAAGGGGCGGAATTGGCGGCGACAACACGCGTGCCAAACCGCCAGCGGGCATCCACTCGTTTGCCCACAGAGACGATCTCGCCCACGACTTCATGGCCGAACACCGCGGGCGGCTGGATCATTTTCGCGTGATAGCCGCGCTTCCAAACTTTCAGGTCAGTGCCGTCGGTCAGAGCCAGACGCACACGCAGTAGCACTTCATCCGCAGCAAGAGAGGGAACATCAATCTGTTCCACGCGCAGATCCTCGCTGCCGTAAAGTACGGCGGCGGTCATCTTTGCGGGCAGAACCCGCCGGGCAAGGGATACGACCTCGCCGATGGCCTCTTCGATCTTTTTTGTTCCCGGCATTTTCATACGTGGCTGATCAAAATTTTCAGCGATTCCGCAGTAGGCCGAACCGCAAGTTCCAGCGCTTCCTGAATCTTAGCCAAGGGAAAGCGGTGCGTGACGATGTCCATCACGGGGAGTTTCTTGGACAGCACCAGATCAGCCGCCTCTTCTTGGATGTCCTGAGCGGCGCTATAGCTGCCCAAAATTTCTTTTTCGTCAATGCCCACGGCAGCGGCTGGAAATTCGATCCGAGTGACGGGGTCGTTGGCAGCAAATAGCAGAACGCGTCCGCCGGGACGGACAGTTGCCAAAGCTTCCTCCACCACCGGGGGATGGGCAACGGCTACCAGGACCGCATCCGCCCCCCGACCCTCAGTTCGAACTTTCACGTCTTGCACAAGCTTACCACTTGTCGGGTCAAAAGACTCTACGGCGCCAAGCGTAAGGCTCTTGGCGCGGCGCTCGGGCATGGGATCACTGGTGTAGAGGCGCCCGCCCTGGAGCTTGGCGACCATCAGAAGCTGGAGTCCGATGGGGCCACAGCCAATGACAAGAACGTTCTCTCCGACTGCCACGCGGGCCTTCTGGACAGCCTTCAGAATGGTGTTGATAGGCTCGATAAACGTGGCCTCCTCGAACGAAACGTTGTCTGGAAGAGGAATGATCCCTCGTTCGGCGACCCACGGCATCGCTTTGACGTATTCGCCAAAGCCTCCGCCGTTGGGAGTGAACCCCGCGGTCAAGCCAGTGGTTTTGTACTGCTTGCACTGGGAAAAGCCGCGGCGCTCGCAATAGAAGCATTTGCCGCACGGAACGTGGTGAAAGCTCATTACCCGGTCGCCAGGCTGAAATTTCATAGCTCCGGAGCCGACAGCCACGACGGTTCCGGCGAGCTCGTGGCCGAGGATCTGAGGAGGCTCGACGTAGCGCTGAAAAATCTTCTTGATATCCGTACCGCAGATTCCGCAAGCCGCAACTTTAATGAGTACCTCGCCCGGACCGACTTCGGGGACTGGAACCTCTTCGACGCGCACAATTCCCTTTTCGCGGTATACGCCGGCTCTCATCGTCTTGGGGATCGGACCAAGCGTCAGGACTGATTCAGATATGGTGCGCGTGGAGCTCATCTCGTCAGCGCTCCCGCGGACGCAGAAGCGGGAATTTCACGCACCAGGCCGAGCACGTACCTTTCAAGGAACCGCGCCAAGCCGTTCGCCGCAGTTCGGCTCTGCCTGCCGAAACGCACAAGCGAGGGTATGGAGCTGGGCGCCGATGCAATTTCTCCCAAAACGCGCCTCACGCTGACATCTCCCAGCTCGCTGGTTACCTTATTGAAGTCTATGGGCAGATCCTCATCTGCCGTATCGCTGATGGCGCGAATGGCCACGACCTCCGCGCCGAAGGCGGCAGCTTCCAGCAGAATCTCTCCGCTCTCCATCTCTACGGCATCGGAAACCGCGCCCAACTTTCGCTTTTCTTTTGAATCGAGAATCACCCGATCCGCCGTGTAGAAGGAGGAAACTTTCTTCGCCCCGTGAGACGTCGCAGCTTCAACCAGCGACGGGCTGCACTCAATCACCTTGTCCCACTTTGACGCTAGGACCTTTTCCGCCACGAGAATCTCACCGAGGCAGTGATCTTTGCGCAGAGCGCCCGCCAGACCGCTGGAGATGCACAAATCCACGTCGCAGTCCCAAATCACTTTTGTCGACTCGACCCAGGCCTTCTTGCATCCTACTCCCGTGAGCAGGACGCCGATCTCTGCGCGGTCAAACCTCGACAAAAAATAATGTATACCGCTCCTGGAAAACTTCTCGAACTCGCGTAGCTTTCGCCACGGGGCGAATTCGGCATCAACCGCGAATGTGACCAGGATGCGCATTCAAGCCGCGTTCGCATGCATGAGTTTCTTCGCGCGGCGCGGGGCGATGTAACCGTTGTCTTCATACCACCGGACGGCGCGCTCCAGCGCCGCGGCCACCGGTCCCGGCTGAAAGCCGAGTTCGCGTTGGGCCTTCGTGCAATCCACAAACATCGTGTGCTGGGCCATCTTCGCACCGTCAATGGGAATCTGCGGCTCACGCCCCAGAAGCCGCGAAAACGCCGTCTCCGCATAGGCTACACCCAAGGCGAGTCCGTGCGGAATTTTCAGCCGGGGCGCCGCCAAACCAGTGATGTTCGCAAGCGTATCCAGAAACTGCTTGAGCGTGAGATTTTCCGCACCAAGTAGATAGCGCTCGCCGATCTTCCCTTTGTCCGCGGCGAGCAGATGCCCCGCTGCGCATTCCTCCACCCCAACGAAATTCAGGCCCGTTTCGACGTAGCCGGGCATTCTGCCGTTCAAGAAATCGAGAATCGTTTTTCCGGTCGGCGTAGGCTTCCAGTCGCCGGGCCCCACAGGGGTGGTAGGCATGGCGATGATCGCGGGGAGCCCATCGGAAGCGGCGCGGAGAACCTCCTGTTCGGCGAGCCACTTCGAGCGCTTGTAGTGGCCGATCATTTCGCCGAGTTGGGCCTCCGTATTTTCGCTGGGACGCTCGGCGCGGTCCACCGCGACGGTCCCGACAGTGCTGGTATAAATAAATTGTTCTACGCCGGCGCGTCGCGCCGCTTGGAGAAGATTCTTCGTGCCCCCAACGTTCGAATCGTAGATATCTTTCGAGCGTTTGGCCCACAACCGGTAATCGGCCGCGACGTGGAAAACGCGATAAATGCCTTGCAAAGCGCGGTCAAGCGAAGGTGGATCGCGCAGATCGCCGGTGACATATTCGAGAGGAAGATCGGCGATGGCCCGATTGCTGCTCGAAGGCCGCAGCAGGACCCGGACATTCTCTCCGCGTGCGACGAGCTGCCGCGCTACGTGGCTCCCGAGAAATCCTGCCGCACCGGTGACCAGCGTGGCCATGGCCTCACGCGCTCTCTTCGCAGGCATCCGCCTGCCCGCCGCTTAATTCCTGGCGTTCCGCTGCAGGGGCGGGTTCCGAGTATGAAGATTCGAGCAACTGCGAGAACCGCGTCCAACGGCCGCAACGCACCAGCGCCTGGACCTCCAGCAACTTTTCCTGAACTGCAAGGTGTGCAGATGGGGAATTTCGATTTCCGCCGGAAGAAACGATGAAACCATCTACATCCTTCGCGTCGAGAAATTCGAAGAGCTGCCCGATTTCCGCAGGCTGCGTTTCGCCGGTGACCGTGAGGTGCGCGCAGACAAGGAACCCGGAAAGCTTGGCGGCGCGGATGGCCTCGAGGTTGCGGCGGAAACAGCCCGGCTGCGGCACAATTCGGTCGTGGACGGTTTCGATGCCGTCAAACTCAAACGTGAGGAACAATCGGGAAACCGGCGCAAACTCATGAATGCGCATCCGCAAGCCGGCGCCGCTCGTGTGAACGAAAACATGGCGCCCCGATGAGGTGAGAGCGGACGCCACTTTGCCAATTTCAGGATGCAGCATCGGCTCAACGCCTCCTACCCACACCACGGCGGCGCGCTGGCTTTCGGCAAGGCGCACGCACTCCCCGGGAGAATGCCAAGCAAACTCCGCTGATTGCTCCTCGATCCGGGCGCCACTTGCGGGATGGGCGACGAGCAGAGAAAGCCGGAAAATGGGCGGCGAGGCCGCACCAGAAAGATGTCTGGACACTCTTGCCCGGATTAGATCGGCGCTGAGCCGCAGAGGAAACTGCATTTCTGGACCTTACACTCCGCTTCGCTGGCGGAACTCTTCAGGCTGGAATTTGAAGGCGCAGAATTCTTCGGCTTGCCGCGATTCGTTCGAAAAGCGCGCCAGGGCATAGAGCGGGAAAGAATTCCGATACAAGTGGTATTTCAGGTAAAAAACACATGGAAAACCCGTGCCCGTGAATTCGTCCTCGCTCCAGGAACCATCTTGATTCTGCTGATGGATCAGGTACGAAGCGGCCTTGACGATGGCGGGAGCGCCCGGCTCCGCCGCCGCAAGCAACCCGATCAGTCCCCAAGCAGTCTGCGAAGGCGTGCTGTTGCCCTGGCCTTTCACGTGGGACTGGTAATAACTGTTCAGGGATTCGCCGAAGCTGCCATCGGGCTTTTGAACCGCTTTGAGCCAGGAGGCGGCGCGGCGGGAATAATCCTGCGCGGTCAGTGAAATCGTTTCGAGCGCGCGCAGCACTCCGCTCGTGCCGTAAACGTAGTTCACGCCCCAGCGCCCGAACCAGGTACCGTCGGAGCACTGGTCCTTCACGAGAAACTGTACCCCCCGGCGAACCACCGGGTGGTCGGCGGACCAGCCGAATCGCCCCAAGCATTCGAGAACGCGCGCAGTTACGTCCGCGGTCGAGGGATCAATCATCGCATTGTGGTCGGCGAACGGAATGTTGCAGAGCAGCTTGCGATTGTTGTCGCGGTCGAACGCGCCCCAGCCGCCATCGCGGTTCTGCATGCTGATCAGCCATTGAACACCACGCCGAACGGCAGCCTGCATGCGTTCCTGGTCGGGATACTTCACGCGTTGCAGCGCCATAAGCACGAACGCCGTGTCGTCCACGTCCGGATAGTGGTCGTTGCGAAACTCGAACGCCCAGCCGCCCGGTTCCGCGTCCTTGTTCTTCACTTGCCAGTCGCCGGGTCCGAGCACCTGCTTCGAAAGCATCCAATCCGCCGCCTGAACGAGAGAAGGATGGTCGGGTGGAAGACCAGCCTCTTCCAGCGAAACCATGGCGATACAGGTATCCCAAACAGGCGAAACGCACGGCTGAAGTCGGATCGTTTCCCCTTCTTCGATTTCGAACCGCGAGAATTCCTTTATTTCGCGCCAGGTCAGAGGATCGTCGGGACCATGCCCCAGTGCCATCAGCGCGAAAATGGAATTCATCATCGCCGGGTAAATTGCGGCGAGGCCGTCGGTACGCTCAATATGCGCGAGCAACCATTGTTTGGCTTCCCGGATGGCCCGCTGGCGCAGCGGCTTCCACGGCAGCTTTTCATAGAACTTCAAGGCGCGGTCGAGCGCCAGAAAGATATTTTTCCAGGAGATGAGCTGGCTGCTCCAATCGAAAGCCGCATCCTTGTGCGAAGCATCCTTGAAAAGCTCGTCCACACGGGCGCGCTCTGGCAGGCGCCAGTCGGGACGAATGGCACTGAGAATCGCCATCGGAATCACAATCCCGCGCGTCCATGACGACATCTCGTAAATGTTGATGTAGAACCAATTCGGCAAGAGCATCAGCTCGGGAGGGATCGCGGGAACCAACTCCCAGCCCAGCGCTCCGACCAGCGCAAGATAGAATCGCACATAAGAATTGGTACGCTCCAGCCCGCCGAGCCGGTGCACCGTTTCGCGTGCTTTAGCCATGTGCAGCGTTTCCGGATCGTCCCCGGCAAGCTTCAGTGCAAAGTAAGCCTTGCATGTGGCGTTTAATTCCGATGGACCGCCGGGGTAGATGTTCCATCCGCCGTCGGGGAGCTGCTTGTGTCGGACGTAGTTGGCCAGCTTGGCGATCCGAGTCCGCTCCGCTTTGCCAATCACATGCAGGTAATAAATGTAGTCGGATTCGAGAGTGGAATCGGCTTCCAGCTCGCCCAGCCAGAATCCTTCGCGATCCTGCAACGAGAGCAGATGTTCCGCACCCCGCTCAATGGCCTCGGCGAGTTTCCGCGACCATTCCTGCTCCAGCCACGGGATTGGCGCAGGAGCTACAGCAGTTTCTTCTCCCATTCTGGCGAATGAGGCCATTGTTGCTCCCCTCAGAGCAAATCACC
>Ga0335079_10003578_pt1 | contig 17911 bp, 14 predicted proteins | sample Lox_Sample_33_FD_206719 | JGI IMG/M metagenome (GOLD analysis project Ga0335079, IMG submission 206719) | Soil microbial communities from Loxahatchee National Wildlife Refuge, Florida, United States - Lox_Sample_3.3 | ecosystem: Environmental > Terrestrial > Soil > Wetlands | place: USA... | reverse complement strand
CAGCGTGCAGTTGCGCTACTTGCAGACTCTGACCGAAATCGGCGTGGAGAAGAATACCACTGTAATCTTCCCCGTCCCGGTGGACTTCTTCTCCGGCATTCAAAAGCTGCTCGCGCCAAAACCCGATGGCGGAACAGCCAAAGGCTAGAGGAGCGAGGTGGCAATGGCGATGACAACTGCGACATCCGAGGACACTGAAATCACACTGGGTACCGGTAAGATGCTAGCCCTATTCTTCGGGCTGGTGGCGCTCTGTGCCGTGTTCTTTGCAATGGGATTCTCGCTCGGCAGAAGTTCCGGTCTCAAGCCTTCCGCTGCCGAGGCTGCGCCGCCCGTAGCAACCGCCGCTGGCAATCTCCGGCCCTCGGCGGTCAAACCCACTGCCCCTGGCGCCGACATGACTTTCTACAAGGCAGTTTCGGACAAGAACGCCGACAGCCAGCTGACCGCGAAAAATGAAGACACCACCGCTCCTGCGACCGACGCTGCGGCAGTTCCGCCCGCACCAGCAACCACGACTCCGCCTGCTGATCCCATGGTCGCGCCACCGGCTAACGCCTACTATGTACAGGTCGCTGCCGTCAGCAAACAAGAAGACGCGGATGCCCTCGTGGATGCCCTCAAGAAGAAACAGTACCCTGCGTTCTCGGCCACGACACAGCCCGACAAGCTCTTCCACGTGCAGGTCGGTCCCTACGCCGACGTCAAGGATGCTGAGGCCATGCGCACCAAACTGGTCGGCGATGGCTACAATCCGATTCTGAAAAAGTGATGGATCAATCTGCGCCAGAAGCTCAAGCGCACAGGCGTTCCGTAGGTTTTTCTGGGACCTAAAGCGCTCCGGTGCTGGTCACGGAGTTGACATGGTACCGGGCTTCGGTGTTCGAGACATCAATGGAGAAGTTCACGGTGACCCTGGCGTAGGTCTCGACCGGCTTGCCGTTCACTAAGTAGGGCTTGAATCGCCACTGCTGCACGGCTTGTCTCGCCGCTGAAACCAGGATGGTGGGGCCGCTGATCACCCGCAACTCCTCGACCGCGCCGTCAGCCGCGATAAGCGCTTGCAGCAGCACCGAACCCCGTACGGCCATCGCCCCCGTTAGCAAAGGATACGACGGCAGTTGCTGGTGTGCCTGAGCTTGATCGGAAGTAGGCGCGCGCTCCGCTGCACTCGTAGCCGGCCCCCATGTGGCGGAAGGTCTGGCGGAGGCAGATTTCAAGTCGGCCGGCCTCTCACGCTTCACGAAGTGGCTGGCGAGACGAGATGAGAAGTGCGCCTGGCTGGAGGGCGTACGCGTGGACGTCGCCTCAGCGGAACCCTGGGTGGCAACAGGTAGCTTCACTTCGGCGGCAGGGGATGCTTGCCGGGCTACGCTCGGTGCGGCAACCAACTGCTCGCTATTCGCGGCAGCTGCCTCGTCGTTGTCGCTGCCGAACCAGGAGTCGCGGTCTCTCACCAGCACTGCAGTAATGGCGGCGAGCAAGAGGACCATCGCGATCACCAACCTGCGGCATTGCTTGTCCTCATAAACTGCATCAACCCAGGTTGTGCCGATTCCCCGCGTTGGTGTCGATTGCAGCATCTTCCACCTGTCTCGTTCAGTGCGCTACTAAGATGATGCAGTTCGTGATTGCCCGCAATGGCACTAGAGATCGATGCGGTAGCACGAGTGGGCCATGGGGTCTGGATACGGGTTTCAGTCGAATTTGTGTGCCAACCGTGACCTGACCGCGCGGATTCGTGCCCTTGCAACCGGCGACGCCGTCGGTAGGTTTGTCGGACGTTGTAACCGAAATCCGACCCATCCCGTACTTACCCATTGAGAGATACTTTCGTAGAAGGAGACGAGTATGGCAAACACCCAGACTGGATGCGTACGGCGGGAGAGCAGTGGCGCACAGTGGTTGACGACGATTGCATCGTTGCTAGTGGGCAGCGGATTCCTGGCCCTATGGTTCTGGTTATTGCCCTCCTGGTTTGGCTTCCGCGTGGCTTCGGCGCCGTCGTGGCGATGGATTGCCGCAGTGCCTTCGGCGCTGGGCTTCGCAGTCGCAATCCGCTGCATGTGGGACTTCGGACACACTGGACGGGGAACGCCCGCGCCCTTTGCTCCACCCCAAAGGCTGGTGGTGGTGGGGTTCTATCGCTATGTGCGCAACCCTATGTACCTCGGCTTCTTCACCGGATGGATCGGCCTGTGGATCGTGTTCGGACACGCGAACTGGTCCGTGATCGCGGGCGCGGCAGCCGCGGTGTACGGAACCACGCTGTTTGTACGGCTCTACGAAGAGCCCCACCTGAGAAAGATATTCGGCGCCGACTACGACGAATATTGCCAGCACGTGCGGCGCTGGTTGCCGCGCTGGCACGCATGGGAGCAACGGACGACGGGGCTCACAGCGGTTCGGTGAGATACTCACCTCGTTCTTGCCTGGGTCCAGGGCATGCGAAGTGTTCCATCCACTACCTCCAAGAAGTAGCGGGATCTTTGCGAAAGCTTGGCGCACTTGGCAGTCGCAAGCTTCCGAACGTCGCGCCATATTGACATTGGTCGATGCTTCGGTCTATTGCTATCTTGTCATGACTGAGTCCCAGAAGGCTTTCGATCTCACATTGCATGCCATTGCCGATCCCACTCGCCGTACGATCCTGCAAGTCCTGAAGAGAGGTTCGCCCGGCGAGCATCCTGGCCTCTGCGCCACGGAGATCGAGAGGAAGATCGGGCTCTCCCAGTCAACCATCTCTCATCACATGGCGGTTCTACAAAAGGCGGGATTGGTGGATGCGAGAAAGCAAGGCCTGTGGCGATGGTATCGAAGAAACGAAGCGGCCTTAAGCGCGTTTACGCGCAAACTGCGGCGGACTCTCTGACCGGCTAGCTCGCCCCTGCCGCAATGGCTTTCGGCAACAGCCGCCTGGCATGGACGATCAGGTCCGCAACTTCAAAGGGCTTCACCAGATACGGCACCTGGTGGTTCTGCAGGAATTCGCGTACTTCAGGCTCCGCCACGCTGGCAAAAGTAACCAACAGGTGTTTCTCGAGACCGGGCAAGTTCTCTGCGATCCAGCGATGCACTTCGAGCACACCGCCGTTCCCCGGCATCTTTCCATCCATGATGACGGCATCAAAGGGCCGCTGGTTCAGCAGTGATCGCAATTGTTCTCCGTCCATGCAGGTGACGACTTCCGCCCCCGCGCCCGCCAGCACGTCGCGCTCAAACTCGAGGACTGCTTCTTCATTCTCGACTAGTAGAATCCGGCCTTCGACCGCCGATTCCCGGCGTGGCGCGGGCGCCACGTTCTCCGCCGCTGCCGTCTGGCCGGCTGCCGGCAGTCGAACCTGGATGGTCGCCCCACCTTCCGGCCGGTTGTGGGCGGAAATGTTTCCACCGTGTTCCTGGATGATTCCGTAGCAAATGCTGAGGCCAAGACCGGTGCCCTGACCGACACTCTTAGTGGTGTAAAAAGGCTCGAAGATGCGATTCGGCTCCTTGATGCCGGGCCCCGAATCGTGGAATTCGGCGTAAAGATGACCGTCCTTGGCATACACAGAGACGCGCAGATTGCCCCCTTGCCCGCCCTCCAGCATCGCATCCACCGCGTTGTTGATGATGTTCAGAAATACCTGCTCGAGTTGATGAGGATCAGCCGTGACTCCGGGAACTGAGCAATCCATCTCACGGTCCACTTTGATGTTGTTGGTCTTCAGGTCGTAATCACGCAACGAGAGAGTCTCGTCCAGCACTTTGCAAAGATCGACCTGCTGCTTTTGCGGCTTGCGCTGCCGGGCAAAGGACAGAAGATTCTGCACCACCCGGTGAGTACGCTGCGCCTGCTTGAACAGCTTGGCTACAAACTCTGAGGCGCGCTCGCTCAGGCCTTCGCTCTCCAACAATTGCGCGTAACCCAGAATCGCGGTCAGTGGATTGTTCAGTTCGTGCGCCACACCCGAAATCAGCTGGCCCACTGCCGACATCTTTTCGCTTTGCAGCAACTGTTCTTGCGTTTTGCGCAGATCTTCATAGGCCCGGCTGGTTTCCTCGTATAGCCGGACCTTCTCGATGGTGGTCGCCAGTTGCCGGCCGATCGCCACCAGCAGATTCTCATCGTTGCTCGAGTACTCGCGGTTCTTCCGGCTGCTGATGCCCATGATTCCTATGGGTTCGTCTTTACTCCACAGCAGCACCCATATCCAGGAGGATTCGCCATCCCCTCGAATGAAATCCACGGCCAAAGCAGGAAGATGAGGCAGGTACTCGTCGGTGATCACCTCCGCGCGCGAACGGGTCACCAAATCGCCGAAGCCATCGGGCAGGTGCACTTCGGCGCATCGTGTACGCTCCGTGCTGTTCTGCCCCCACGACGCCCGCCGGCGGAACATGGCGCCCTCAATATCAGCCAAATAGATGGAGCCGGTCTCGGCTCCCAGCAGCGAAATCACCTGCCGCAAGGTCAGATTCAGAATTTCATCGAGATCGAATGACTGCGTGGCGATGACCGCCATCGCATTCAGCGCGTTCAATTCGCGGTTCCGCCTGCGAACTTCGTCCTCGGCCCGTTTCTTTTCCGTGATATCAAGCAGGAATCCTTGATAGCGGTCGGCATTCCCCTTCGAATCCCGCGTGGCGAAGCTGCTTTCGAGAGCGGTCAAAATGGCTCCATCTTTTCGCCGCAAGGTGACTTCAAAATTCCGCACAAAATTATGGATATCGATCTCTCGCCGAAATGCGTCCCTCTGCTCGGCAGAGGCATAAAGTTCGGTGTCCAAATCCACGGCCATCAGTTCGTCACGAGTGGGGTAACCCAGCATACGGACAAAGGCGTCGTTGCAATCCAGCAGCCTGCCCCCGGGAGTGGCCACGAACACTCCTTCCTGGGCTTGCTCGAACAGCAACCGGTACTTCTCTTCCGCCGCGCGCCGGTCCGAGGTGTCGCGCACTACGTGAATCGTGCCTTTCTGGCTGCTGCTCTGGTCGGTATACGTCGAGGTTGAGATCATGGAAAACCCGCCGAAGCAGGGGTCGGGAATTTCATGAAACCCGTCCCCGCTACGATTGCAATACGGGCATCCGCTCCAGGGAGCGACGTGCGGCAGGACGGCCTCGCAAGGCTGTCCGGCCACGTCGGCAGGCGCTTGCGCCAGGTGTTGCAGCAAGGCCTGGTTGGCCTTCATGATGCGAAACTCGGAGTCGTGCACCAGCACCAGATCCTGGATCGAGTCGAAGGTGTTCGCCCATTGGCGGTGGGAGCGCAGAATCTGCTCCACCAGTCGTAGATTCTCTACCGCCAGTCCCAACTGATGCGCGCTCGTAGCCAGGAACTCCAGATCGTCCGGCGTGTAGGAGAGCCGGTGCCCGCTGCCCAGAGTCAGCACCCCGATCACCGACTTCTTGCCCAGCACTGGTACCAGTACGCAATGATCGAAGCCCTCCCTTTTCAAAAACGGCCGGACCGAATCATCCGAGGCGGAAGACCGGACCACCACTGCGGCCCCGCCGCTCAGGGTGCGCTCGAATTTGTCATCCGTCGGTACCACGCCCCGGTCACGAAGAAAATCCTGGGAAAGCCCGATCTGCTGCACGATCACCATCTGGTCGCCTTCGAACAGGCGGAACCATGCCGCCTTGGCGTGCATCAGGCGTTTCAACTCTTCCAGGGCGGTGGCCATCATCGGCCCGTGCTGTTGCGCGCGGCTGATGCTGTTGGTCAGGGCATTCACGACTCCCAGGCGGCGGGTGCGCAGTCTGGAGTCATCCAACACCACCATCAGAAGACTTGCTCCGAACAGCAAGTCCGTCACGAGCCCGAATCCCGGCGGCAGGTAGACGCTCAACGGAGCCCAGTCAAGACGGACCATCAACAGGCTGACGGTCAGCAGCCAGGGACCGATTTCCCATCGCGCCCAGCGAAAACGCATGAGCTGAATCGCAGCCGCGAAGGTGATGATGCGATAACCCACTTCCAGACCCAGGCGCAGCTGAAACGAATCTGGCCACCAAAAGGCCCGCGCTGTGGCGTAAGCAATCAGAAGGATGGAAAACACCAGCAACGGAAACAACAATTTGCGGGCGTGTGAATAAACGAACACCGCGCAGGCAAACAGCGAAACCGCCAGGATGAACTGCGCTTGGGAAATCGCCACCCGCAGTTCTGGGCTCCCGCCACTGAGCGCACTGTGCAGGGTCCATCCGGAAACAAAGTACGCCAGCCATCCCAGGATCCAGATAAGCAAATAGCGCTCGCGAAAGGTGCGAAACACCAACAGGCTGGCCGCCAGGACGACCAGGGTGGCGGATTCCACCGTCATCATCTTGGGGACTGCCAGCTCCAGGGCGGACCAGTCGCCGTACACATGGCTGTTCATCAGAATCAAGGGCGTTTGGGTGCTCCATTTTTGATACCATGCCATCCCCGGTTCCCGTTCGGGTTTCCGACACCCCTTAGTTACTTTAGGAACCCGTAAATGGGAGGCAATTCACGATAGACTGGTGGGGTTATGCCCTCCGAGCGCATTCTGGTTGTCGATGACGAGGAAGCAATCCGCGAGATTGTCTGCTCCATGCTGACCGCTGCCAACTACCGGTGCGGACAGGCTTCTTCCGGAATGACCGCTCTGGCCTTGCTTGAGTCTGGGGAAACATTTGATCTCATGCTCTCCGACCTGATGATGGCCGATCTCGACGGCATTGGTCTGCTGGAACGCACCAAAGAGAAATTCCCCGACATGCCCGTGGTCATGGTGACTGCGGTGCACGACATCTCGGTGGCTTTGGCCGCCATTCGCAACGGTGCTTATGACTACCTGCTCAAGCCCTTCGAGCGCGAGCAATTGTTGGCTACAGTGCGCCGCGCGTTGGAGAACCGCCGCCTGAAGCTGGAAAACCGCGCTTACCAGACTAGTCTGGAGGCCCAGGTGGCAGCCCGTACTCAGCAATGGCAGCACGCCCTGTACGATCTGGAACGCTCCTACGACGTCACTCTCGAGGCCCTGGGAGATGCTCTCGACCTCAAAGACGCCGAGACCGAAGGTCATTCCAAGCGCGTCACTGCCTTCACTATTGCCATTGCCCGTGCCATGGAAGTGCCCAAGGAAGAGATCACCGTGATTGCGCGCGGAGCATTTCTGCACGATATTGGCAAGATGGCGATTCCCGATGCCATCCTGCGCAAGCCGGGCGCGCTGACTCCGGACGAAATCACCATCATGCGCGAGCACTGCTATCGTGGCTACCAATTATTGAAGAGAATCACTTTCTTGGCGGAAGCTTCCGAAATCGTGTACTCCCATCAGGAACGTTACGACGGCACGGGGTATCCTCGCGGACTCAAAGGCGATGAGATTCCTTTAGGCGCACGGATTTTCTCCGTGGCGGACACACTGGACGCCATCACCTCCGACCGCCCCTACCGCGCGGCGCAGTCGGTGACTGCCGCACGCGAGGAGATCGAGCGCTGGTCCGGACGTCAGTTCGATCCCAATGTGGTCAAGGTCTTCCTCTCCATGAAGGAACATATCTGGACCGATTTGCGCAAGGAAATCGACGCGCAGATCTACCGCTTTGCCTACTCCACCGCCAAAAGCGGCGTCTAACAGCTTCCCTGCAAATTCCCTTGATTACAACGTTCTTACTCCGTCGGAAGCCACGGCGTATACACTTTCCTTGGCTCTTTCAGGAGGCAGTTATGGAACTTCGTTCAGCGGTCTTCGTTATTCTGTTGGCGGCCGCGGCGGTGTCTTTTGGACAAGATCGCCCAACCGTCGCCGCGCAACCGAATACCGTCTACGTCTCAGCCGAGGGGAAGTTCGAGGCCAACCCGGATACGGCGGTCGTGCAGTTCAGTATCTCCTCTCAACAGAACAAGGCCCGCGACGCTTACGAGCGTGCCTCGCAGGCGGCAGAACAAGTGCGAGAGATTCTTCGTTCCAGCGGGATTGACCCCAAAACGGCCCAGATTGGCACCTTTTCCATCCAGCCGATCTATGACTATTCCGGCTCCAAGCCAAAGTTGGTCGCCTACCGGGTGAATGCTGAGGTGACGCTTAAGCTGAAGGATTTCGCTAAGGTTGCTCCCATTGTGCAACAGTTCTCCGACATGGACGTGACCGGCAATCAGTCCGTCAGTTATACGCTGGAAGAAATGGATGTCGCAAAAACCAAAGCCGTCGAAGACGCCTACCGGCGTGCACGGTTATCCGCCGCTGCCGTCGCTCAGGCTGGCGGTCGCGCCCTGGGGGATCTCTCCTACGCATCGGTAGACACGCTCGAAAATGTCCATGTGCAACCGATGCTGCAGCGAATGCAACCGATGGCAATGATGAAGAATGAGGTAGCGCCGACCGAGGAATTTACTCCACAAACCGTGAGCGTCACCGCCCACGTGAACGCGGTATTCAACCTGAAATAGGCCCGGCGCTTACTGCGCTGATCCGGGCGCCCGGGTCTCATTTGGCACCCGCGACGCGTCTACGGGAATATCGCGCTGCACCACTAATTCCAACGTGGTGCCTGCATCCAGCTTCACATCATCGCCGCGGCTCAACATGGCAATGGCGGTGCCGACCGCACCGCCAACTCCGGCTCCGATCAGTGCGCCTTTGCCTCCCTGGCTCAGGCCACCAATCACTGCGCCGGTGCCTGCGGTAGTTGCGACGGTTCCAACTTTCGTCCCAGTCTGGCTATCTTTACGCAGCGTCCCTTCCTGATCCTTCACAGCGGTCTTGTCCGCTCCCGGCGCATTTTCTACCGCGCCCGGGAGAATCACCGTGTACCCGCTGGGATAAATCAGGGTAGTGAAGTGCATCAACACCTGTGCCCGTCCCTTGATTCGCCCGCCGCGCTGGATTTGGCTGATTCTTCCCTGCACATAGGTTCCGGCGGGAATCAGCACGCGATTGTTGTACACCACGGGGAACGTGGTCTCAGCGTAGACGGCATCGCCTGCGCGCGTGCCGTGGGTTGAGATGGCGTGCTTCAGCGCCACCGGCACCTTGGTCCCGGCGGGAATGACCAGTTCTTGAACCGCGGCCGCAGGAACACGTGGGCCGGGCGGCGGATTGCTCTGCCCCAGGACCGAAACCGCCAGCAAACATGGGGCAACCATGAAACGCATAGCAACTCCAAACTCTAGGGACCTTCAGTATCGAACCGCGCCAAACCCTGCCCTGAAGTAGGATGCCGGCCTTGGAAGGAAGGTTACGTGCCCATGCAGAAGCGCTGGGCAGACAAGTTCAGCTTGCAACCCGTCGCGTCATATCATTCGCCCGCACGTTGCCCATAAAGTGCGATTGCAGCCTCTGAGCGCACAATTCGCCGCACACGTGCAGAGTCCCTTCGCGCTTGGCGATGTCCTCATCCCAGGGCGCCAAATACAGGACAGGGCGGTTAAATTCGCCGAAAGAAGTCCACATCAACCACCAGCGATCGTTTGCTTGTTTCAGTTGTCCGCAGTTGGGTCCGGCGCAGCGTACGATGGGTTCCATAACCACTCCACATCCGGCCCAGGATTCGCCGGTTTGGTCAACCATTCTAACCGATCTGGTCACTTGTAGATTAGATACTTCTGTCTCATCTGTTGAAATTGTTCCAACCGCTCCTGCCAATCGGCTGCGATGCGGCGAGGATCTTCCCCTGCCGCAACGGCGTCATACACAGACTGATTGACGACCAGTTCGATCATCCGCTCCATATGGAACTGCTCCGCATAAAGCTTGTGCAGCGCTGACGCCAGTTCCACGCCTAATTCGGGCGCGTCGAATGCATTGCGGTCGGTCAGCAGAATGTTCACCCCTTCGCATTCCTGGCCCGCGTACGTGCTGGAGCCGGGAGTAAAGCGGACCGGCACGAAGCGTACGCCGGAAATCTCGCGGGCATTCAGATATTGCGCCAGCTCGCGAGCCTTGATCCACGGCGCTCCTAGCAGCTCGAAGGGAGTGTCGGTGCCTCGTCCGACCGAAACATTCGTTCCCTCCACCAGCGCTACCCCCGGGTACAGCGCGGCCTCGGTCAAGCTGCGCAGGTTCGGAGAGGGATTCACCCAGGTCAGCCCCGTCGAATCGTACCAATCGCCCCGCATCCATCCTTCCATGGGTATGACCGTCAGGCGCGCATTGATGCTGCGTTCCCCGTTGAACAGCTTCGCCAGTTCACCCATGGTCATGCCATGACGAAGCGGAAGCGCGAAATAGTTGGTGTAACTCTCATGACCGGGATCAGCCACCGGCCCCTGCACGAACGATCCGGTGATCGGATCGGGCCGGTCGAGGACCACAACCTCAATCCCTGCCTTGGCCGTCGCCTCCAGAAAATATCCCAGCGTGGTTTCGTAGGTGTAGAAACGCGTGCCTGCGTCCTGAAGATCCACCACAATGGCATCGAGGTTTTTAAGGATTTCGGGCGATGGCCGCCGTGCGGCATCTGTGCCCCCATAGACGCTGTAAAGCGGAACACCAGTGACCGCGTCCTTTGAATTTGCGATGTCGGTGGTATCGAACGTTCCCGTAACTCCGTGCTCCGGGCTGAAAATCGCATCCAGAGAAATCCCCGGCGCCTGGGCCAGCACATCGATGGTGCGGCGTCCCTGGGAATTGACTCCGGTCTGGTTGGTCAGCAGGCCGATTCTCTTCTTTCCTTGGGGTGCTCGTAGCGGTGCGAAGTCATGCTCCTCAAACACGTCGATTCCGGTCCGCACCGATCCATTACGTACCGCGAGCCGCCGCGCCGCACTCTGCGCTTCGTTGTATCCAGTTATGCTTTTCCAGCGCAGCTCGTCTTTTTCTGCGACGTTCAATGCCAGCTCTGCCGCCACTGCCGTCGCGACCTTCGACCGCAACGCCACCGCACTTCCCTTCCCGCGCGGATGCACAGCATTTGTCAGCAGGATGATGAAGGTGCGGGTCGTGGGATCGATCCACATCGAAGTCCCCGTAAATCCCGTGTGCCCGAAACTGCCTACCGGCAGCAGGTCGCCCCGGTTGCTGGAAAAAGGAGAATCAATGTCCCAGCCAAATCCGCGTAACACTTGCGCCGTCGGCGGCTGTTGCGGAGTGGTCATTTTCTCAATCATCAGCGGCGAAAGCACCGGTCCGCCGTCGAGCAAAAACTGGGCAAACTTCGACAGATCATCCCCAGTCGAGAACAATCCCGCATGGCCGGCTACGCCCCCCATTCTTCGCGCGGTAGGATCATGAACAATTCCACGCAGCATGTGATCGTGTTCGTCAAACTGGGTAGGAGCCACCTTCGCTAGTAAAGCCAGCGGCGGCAAAAACCGTGTCTGGGTCATGCCCAGCGGAGTGAAAATATGCTGCCGGCAATACTGATCCAGTGGCATTCCGGAAATCCGCTCCACCAGCGCACCCAACACAATGAAATCGACGTCGGTGTATAAGAACCGCGAACCCGGGGGATTCACCAGTTTCTCCGCATAGGCCATTTGCAATGCCGTATCGCGCCCCTGCCATGGCTGCGCCAGGTCAAGGTCTTCGGGCAACCCGGAAAAATGCGTAAGCAATTGCCGGATGGTAACGTCTTCCTTGCCGTTCTGGGCAAACTCAGGAAGATATTTCGCCACCGGCTCGTTCACCCGGATGTCGCCCTTCTGCACCAACTGCATCACTGCCACGGTTGTGGCCATGACTTTAGTCAGCGACGCAATATCAAACACCGTGTCCACGGTCATCGCCTCGCGGTGCGGCTCAATCGACCGGCTCCCGAAAGCCTTGCGATACACCACCTGCCCGTCATGCCAAATCAGCAGTACTGCGCCGGGAACCTGCCGGTCCTGGATGGCAGCTTCGACAATGGCATCGAGCGAGGCGTAGCGATTGGCCGAGTTGGCTGGTCTTTTTGCCCGCGTGGCCGCCGCGCAATGCGGGATCAGGGCAAGCATCAGCATTGTGAGAACTTGCCGACGGAGCCACGGATTGGTTTCGCTCGGGTGAATACTCTGACTTTACACAGCCTGTAGGGGCTTCCTCAAGAAACTCAAGTAAGGGGTACCGTTTGTGCCGACAGGGGTGGTGCAAACTTTTTCATCTGAGAACAGTTCGTCCTTGACTTATGGCTCCCCCCAAGGGAGAATCCCTGTGCTCGCCTGCGACACTGTTCTCCGCCGTTGCCCGCCGAGCCTGCCGCCAGCTTACTGCCGGTCGATCCCTGGGACAATTCAAGCACCACGTACATGCGGAGGATTCCTATGCAGAACCCACGACCGCGATCAAAGCGGCTGATCCCGAACATAGCTCCCATATTCACATTGGCGATCGCAATGGCCGTGGTTGCGCATCCATCGGCGCGCGCCCAAACTCTAACCGCCCTTTACACGTTCACTGGCGGCGCGGACGGGGGCTCGCCTTACGCTGGCCTCGCTTTGGACAAGTCTGGGAACGTCTACGGCACAACGACCCAAGGCGGCTCCGGACTGCTCGGATGTGGACCGGGCTGCGGAACCGTATTCAAAGTCGATACGGCAGGCAATGAGACCGTCTTGCACAACTTCGGCGAGAAAGCCACGGACGGTGCGTATCCTCTGTACGGGAGCCTCTTCCGGGACGGCGCAGGAAACCTCTATGGCACGACCCTCTATGGCGGTATTGACAACAGCGGCACAATATTCCGACTAACTCCCGCTGGCACAGAAGCCATCGCTTCCTTCACCGGAGCCAACGGCGGATTCCCTAACGCCGGTTTGGCCCCCGATGCAGCGGGCAACGGCTATGGCACAACTTATTACCGCGGGACTGGCTGCGCGCCCTACGGCTGCGGAACGGTGTTCAAGGTAAGTAGCGCTGGGAAGATAACGGTTGTGTACAGTTTCACTAACGGAGCAGACGGTGCCTACCCAGAGGGTGGGTTGGTCCGCGACACCGCGGGCAATCTTTACGGCACGACGTCTCAAGGCGGCCCATTCAACGCTGGAACCGTCTTCAAGGTTGACCCGACAGGCAAGGAGACTGTCCTCTATGCATTCCGCAATCTGCCGGACGGGGCAACCCCTAATAGCAATTTGGTTACCGACGGCGCCGGCAACCTTTATGGCACAACATTACAGGGTGGCATGATCGGCGTGGGAACTGTGTTTAAGATCGACCCTACCGGCAAGGAAACTTTGTTGTACAGTTTCTGTTCAATATCAAATTGTGCGGATGGCGAGCAGCCATTCGCGGGCTTGGTACGCGACAGTGCTGGTAATCTCTTTGGCACAACGCTGGTAGGTGGCTACTTCAGTGCCGGCACTGTTTTCGAGGTGCCAGCCACTGGCCAGGAAAAAGTACTGTACAACTTCACTGGGGGATCAGAAGGGGGCATCCCTTTTGCTGGTTTGGTCCTAGACAGCGCCGGCAATCTTTATGGCACGACCTCGGCGGGTGGCCTAGGCTACGGAGCCGTGTTCAAGATCTCTCCGTAGGCGCCCTGCAAGACTTTAAGTCAAGCCGCCTCTCAGAGGCGGCTTTTCTTGTCACACTGGAAGCGTTTTTCCACTGCCCCAGCACCCGCCCCGTAACTTTACCGCCTTCGCCATCTTTGCTATAACCGGACATCGAGCGCAGACAACTTTGGCGAATCCCTTTCCAGTGCGCGCTTCGGGTGGGACCGCGGCCCAACTCCTAATCCCTGCATACGAACAGCAGGATACCGACTTCGCGCCAGCCTTTGCCCTGCTGCAAAACGCCATTGCAGAACGCGTTTTTCCCGCGGCGTCCCTGGCCGTCACTCACAAAGGCAAGCTGATCGCCCTGAAAGCCTTCGGCCGTTTCACCTACGAGCCCGACGCTCCGGAAACTGCTCCTGAGAGTATCTTCGATATCGCTTCCCTCACCAAGATTGTCGCTACGACCAGCATGGCCATGATTCTCTATGAACTTGGCTTGCTCGACCTGGACATGCCGGCGGTGGCTATGGTGCCGGAGTTTGCCGCCGACAATCCCCGCAACCCGGAAGTCAGCATCCGCATGTTGCTGGCGCATTCTTCCGGTCTGCCGGCGTACGAACAGCTGTTCTTAGAGGCGAAGAATCGCGACGAACTGCTGGCCGCGGCTTTTGCCACTCAGCTCATCGCGGATCCGGGCACAAGAGCCGAATACAGCGACATCGGCTTCATCATTCTGGGCGTGGCGCTCGAGCGTCTCGCCGAAGAGCCGCTCGACAGTTTCTGCCGTCGCGAAGTTTTCGGCCCCCTGGGAATGTTGCACACTGCGTTTCGACCGCCCGCAGCCTGGCGGGATGCGATTCCGCCCACCGCCGACGACCGCACCTTCCGCCGCCGCGTCATTCAAGGTGAGGTGCAGGACGAAAATGCCAGTGTGATGGACGGCGTCGCCGGTCACGCCGGATTGTTTGCCACCGCTGGCGATCTGGCAATCTTCGCGAATGCCATGATCGAGGGCGGGCGGCCCATTCTTCGCCCGGAAACTCTGGCCGTGTTCACCCGCCGGGAATCTTCTCCGCCCGGCACCACCCGCGCTCTGGGCTGGGACACACCGTCTTCGCCTTCGCAGGCGGGGAAACATTTCTCGGCACATTCCTTCGGACATCTGGGCTACACCGGCACCTCGCTGTGGATCGATCCCGAACGCCAGCTCTCCATTGTCCTGCTCACCAACCGCACCTGGCCGGATTCCGCCAATCACGCCATTAAGCAATTTCGTCCCAGGTTTCATGATGCCGTGGTCGAGGCACTGGAGGCGCAGCGTTGAAGCGCAAGCCATCGCGGGCATCCCTGGGCCGGCTCTCGACTGAAAAACCCAACCCTGCCTCCAAGAATCTGGACCTGAAAAGTTCTCTCGAGATCGCCCGCATCATCAACGCTGAAGACGGCAAAGTTGCCCGTGCCGTGAAGTCCCCCCTGCGGGAAATTGCCCGTGCCATCGACATCATTGCAACCGCGCTCAGGCGTGGCGGACGCCTTATCTATGTGGGCGCTGGCACCAGCGGCCGCATCGCCGCGCTCGACGCCGCGGAATGTCCGCCGACCTTCAATACCGATCCCAGGATGGTGCAATTCGTCATCGCGGGAGGAACCAAAGCGTTGGCATCCGCCGTCGAGGGCAACGAAGACTCCCGCAAGCTCGGCGAGCGGGAAATCTCCCGCAAGAAGCCGGGCAAGAACGATGTAGTCGTGGGCATCGCCGCCAGCGGACGAACTCCATTCACCATCGCCGCGATTCAATACGCCCGCCGTCACGGCGCCAAGACGATCGCCGTCACCTGCAATCGAGGCTCGCAGCTTGCTAAAGCGGCTCACGTCGCCATCGTGACCGACGTCGGTCCCGAAGTGATCGCCGGGTCGAGCCGGATGAAGGCCGGCACTGCACAAAAAATGGTACTGAACATACTTTCTACCGGCGCCATGACCCGGCTCGGCTACGTTTACGGTAACCTGATGGTGAATGTTCACCTCAAGAACGAAAAACTAGTGGAACGCGGAATTACGATCCTGCAGAAAGCCACGGGCGTTGGCCGCGCCACCGCAGGGAAGATGCTGCGAGCTGCCGGCAGCGTCCCCGCGGCCTTGGTCATGTTTCACGCCGCGGTTAGCCGCGCCGATGCGGCCCGAGCCTTACGCGCCGCAAAGGGCAATGTGCGAGCCGGCATCGCAGCCGCCCGCAGCTTGTAACCAACGCCTGTGCCCTTCCGATTAACATCCCTCGCCGCGCGCCCGCTCTCACAACCGCTAAAATAGGCCAACGCCACAGATTGGAAATGTCATGGGTCTGGCGCCGGTACAAGTTGAAGAAGAGAGCCATCTCGCTATGGACAAATTTGTAATTCGCGGCGGCAATCCGCTGCTGGGAACCATTCAGGTCAGCGGCGCCAAGAATGCGGCGCTGCCCGCGATGGCCGCTGCCCTCCTCACCGAGGAGCCGGTAATTCTGGAAGGCATCCCGCAGGTGCGCGACATTGAAACCACGCGCAAGCTGCTGGCCGCCATGGGCGCGGAAGTCGAACTCGGCTACGGGCGCGCCCAGCACCGTACCACCATCTGCTGCAAGAATCTCGCATCGCCAGAGGCCTCATACGAATTGGTCAAGACCATGCGAGCGTCCACGCTGGTCCTTGGCCCGCTGGTGGCGCGTTGCGGACGCGCCCGCGTTTCCCTTCCCGGCGGATGTGCCATTGGCGCTCGGCCCATCGATCTGCACATCAACGGACTCGAGCGTCTCGGCGCTGCCATTCGCCAGGAACACGGCTACGTGGAAGCCAGCGCCAGGCGGCTTAAAGGCGCAGAAATTGTTTTCGACAGAATCACCGTCACCGGCACCGAAGACCTGCTCATGGCCGCGGCTCTGGCCGACGGTGAAACCGTGATGCAGAATTGTGCCCGCGAGCCCGAAGTCGCCGATCTCGCCGAACTGCTCAACAAAATGGGCGCGCGCATCGAAGGCGGCGGAACTTCCACCATTCGCATCAAGGGCGTCGCCAGACTCAAAGGCGCGAAGCATCGCATTATTCCTGATCGCATCGAGGCGGCCACGTTTATCATCGCGGGCGCACTCACCGGCGGTGACCTCAACGTCGCCAACTGCGAACCGGCTCATCTCGGAGCCCTGCTGCAGAAGCTCGAAGTAGCCGGCGTCAAGACGAAATCCGGCAAGCAATCCGTCCGCGTCATGGGCGACAATCCGCTCAAAGCTGCTGACATGGTCACCGAAGAATATCCCGGCTTTCCTACCGATGTGCAGGCGCAATATATGGCCCTGGCGACGCAGGCCGAAGGCACGTCCATCATCACGGAAAACATTTTCGAGAACCGTTTCATGCATGCTCAGGAACTGCTGCGCATGGGAGCAAACATCAAGATCGAAGGCAGCCGCGCCATTGTTCGCGGCAAGACTCCGTTGAGCGGCGCGGCCGTGCAGGCTTCTGACCTGCGGGCCTCTGCGTCTCTAGTTCTGGCCGCTCTGGTCGCCGAAGGCGAGACCATCATCGACCGCGTGTACCACATCGACCGCGGCTACGAGAATATCGAAGAGAAGCTGCGCGGCGTGGGCGCGCAGATTCGCCGTATCGGGGAGATCCTGCCGAAGAGATAGGTTTCGACCAAAACGTGGGATGCCCCGCCTCACGCGCTCGGGCGCGAGGAGCGGGGACCACAAACGCCTGGCGGCGCGCCGGGCCTACTTAAACATGGTAATTGCGCCGCAGCCGGTCGGATTGTTGGTTCCCGGAGACGGCTTAATGCAGTTACTGCTGGTGTCCGGCGCGTAATTTTGCGCCCCGCTAGCAACGAATATTTTGCCATCGGCAATGGTGGGAACTACGAACTTCACTGCGCCGGGGTTTCCTAAGTTCAGTGTGTTGTCGGCCGATGAGTTCCAAAGCGGGGTGAAGGATCCGCTGCTCGGCACGGCTGCGTAGGCATAAGGCCTCCTGTGTACGCTGGGCGCGAACCCATTTGTCAACAACAATTCCATTGACAATGCTACGACTCGAGGTTAGCGTAGAGCGGTTAGTAATTGGTTCCGACCCCGGGTTGACGGCCTGCTCCAGGCCGGAGAATGTGAGTTTCCATGCGGCTCCCAACCGGCTTTTTCATCGGCTTTGCCCTAACGTGTGCTGCTCTGACGATCAGTTCCTCCGCGCAGACTTTCCAAACGTTGGCAAGTTTCAACCTGAACAACGGGGCCTTCCCTGAGAGGATGTCACTGGTCCAAGGGCGTGACGGGAGGCTGTATGGTACCACCGAGGAAGGCGGCATCGAGGATTGCCAGATGGCGGTTGGTTGCGGGACCATTTTCCAGATCGCCGGTGACGGCGAACTGGTTACGCTTTACCGTTTCTGTTCCCAGCCGAGTTGCAGCGACGGCGACGAACCTCTGGCGGGCCTACTTCTAGGCAACGACGGCTACTTTTACGGCACAACCGTCGGGGGGGCAGATCGGGGCTGCCTCGGCGGCTGTGGCACCATCTT
>Ga0335079_10003577_pt1 | contig 17913 bp, 16 predicted proteins | sample Lox_Sample_33_FD_206719 | JGI IMG/M metagenome (GOLD analysis project Ga0335079, IMG submission 206719) | Soil microbial communities from Loxahatchee National Wildlife Refuge, Florida, United States - Lox_Sample_3.3 | ecosystem: Environmental > Terrestrial > Soil > Wetlands | place: USA... | reverse complement strand
CCGCACTCAAGCCTTGCGCTGGTGCGCCGCGCTCCAAAGGCGAAACCCGCCGCGAAATGCAAACGCGTTGCTGCCGAGCCGTGCACCGGGCGGAACCGTCTTCAACTGCTTGGCGTTGCCGCCGCCCAGAAGGACATAGTCCGCTTCAAGCGCGGCCTTCATCCGCTTCACCACGTCGAACACGTGCCGCCGCCACTTCTTTTTGCCGTAGCGCTTGAGCCCGCGCAATCCCAGGTAGTCTTCATAGGTGCGGCCGTTCTTATACGGAAGGTGGGCCAACTCCATGGGTTCGAGAACGCCATCCACGATCATCGCGGAGCCCAGTCCCGTGCCCAGCCCGAGAAAGAGCATGCGCCCTCCCTCATAGCCTCCCAAAGCTTGCATGGCGGCGTCGTTGACGATCTTGACGGGACATCCGAGCGCCTTCTGGAAATCGAAGCCCACCCAGCCGCGGCCGAGGTTGTGCGGCTCGCTGACCGGTTTGCCGTGAACGACCGGCCCCGGGTATCCGATCGATGCGGCGGAATACTCCCATCCGGCGATTGCCTTGCGCACCGCCGCGATCATTTTTCTGGGAGTCATGTCCGGTCCGGATGGAATCTCGACCGGCGTCTTGCGGCCGGTGGCCAGCAGCTTCACATGCGTGCCGCCGACGTCGAGTACGAGTATCTTTGGGGGTTTGTTCGCCACGTGTGCTCCCCATCCATTCTGCAACTTTTCGGCCGCGGGCGAAAGAGCCGGCTCGACAGCCGCTCCCACGCAGGCCGTGAAGAAATGCCGCGCCGGATTGACAGACGAAAGCCTGTCCCGCTTCGCTTCCGCACGCGCGCGAAAGTCCCGTTCCTGGCAGGTGGCGGCCGCATCGTAAAATGGGTTGAATGCCGGAAAGCCTCGAAGAGTTCTATCGCATCCAAAAACTGCCGCCTTACGTTTTTGCCGTCATCAATGAAATGCGGGCGCGGGCGCGCGCCGCTCAACAGGACGTCATCGATTTGGGGATGGGCAATCCCGATGGCGCCACGCCCCGCGTGGTCGTCAGCAAGCTGGTGGAAGCCTCGCGCAACACGCGCAATCACCGCTATTCGGCGTCGCGCGGCATTCCGCGCCTGCGCGAGGAGATCGCCCGCCGCTATCAAACCCGTTACGGCGTGCACCTCGATCCGGACCGGGAAGCCATCGTCACCATCGGCGCCAAAGACGCGCTGGCGCATCTGCTGTTCGCGGTGATCGGCCCCGGTGACGCCGTGGTGTCGCCGAATCCGGCGTACCCCATTCACCAATACGGCGTGATTATGGCCGAAGGTCATGCCTGCCTGCTTCCCATGCCCAGCCCGGAGGAGTTTCTCAACCGTCTGGAGAGCCTGTACCAGACCTCCTCGCGCCATCCCAAGCTCCTCCTCATCTCGTTCCCCCACAACCCCACCACCACTTGCGTCGAGCTGGATTTCTTTCGCGCCATCGTCGGGATGGCCCACCGTTACGGAACCCTGGTGGTGCACGACTTCGCTTATGCCGACCTGGGTTTCGACGGCTACCAGCCGCCCAGCATCCTTCAGGTCGAGGGCGCCAAGGAAGTCGCCGTCGAAATCTTTTCGATGTCCAAGAGTTACAACATGGCGGGCTGGCGCGTCGGATTCTGCCTCGGCAATCCGCGCATGATCGGCGCCTTGGCGCGCATCAAGAGTTACCTGGATTACGGCGTCTTCCAGCCGATCCAGATTGCCTCCATCATTGCGCTGCGCGAGTGTGACGAGGATACCCGCAAGATTTGCGCGATTTATCAGAAACGCCGCGACATCCTGGTCAGCAGCCTGCGGCACGCCGGCTGGCCGGTGGAGAAGCCCCGCGGCTCCATGTTCGTGTGGGCGCCGCTGCCGGAGCGCTATCGTTCCCTGGGCTCGCTGGAGTTCGCCAAACTCCTGATGGAAAAAGCGCTGGTAGCGGTTTCACCCGGCATCGGCTTCGGACCGCTCGGCGAGGGCTACGTGCGTTTCGCCCTGGTCGAGAACGAGCATCGGATCCGGCAAGCGGCGCGCTCCATCGCGAAATTCCTGAAGATGTAGCTGCCGTGGCGCTTCAGCTTGCCGCGCGGGACTTCCGTCCCGCCTCAAACGCGGCCATTTTTCCTCACGATATCACGGCCAAAGTCTGGCGCCGTCCCCGGTGATAACTCTCCAATTGTGCGTTCGCCGAGACGATAGCCTGCACCTGGCCGGCGACTTTCGCCAGATCCCTCCCTGGAATCACGACGTACAGCTCGTCCTCCCCAATGTCCGTGTAGACGCGATTGCCGATGCAGCCGGAACTTGCCACGACGCCATTTGCCATCGCCGCGGGAATCGCCATGCACGTCGGCCTTCCCAGCAACGGGGCTTGCGAACCTGCCCCGGCCGCCAGCGCAGCCTCCGCGAGCAGCATCACCCCTCCCGGCCGGCCTGCGATCAACACCACGTCCGGATCCACCGGCGTGTCTCCCAGCGGAGCATAAATCGCCGCGCCAGGCGTGTGGGGCAGGCGGGGGATGCCGGGAACCTCCTCCATCTTGATATAGCCGGCGCTGGTCATGAGGGAAAGAGTCTGGGTCAGTTCCCCGGCGCGTTCTTCCGGAAGTGCGATGTTATGCGTGTAGCTTCCAATCGGGCAGTTGTAATGGTCGCTCGGGACGGTGTAGAACGTCCGGCCTTCGGCGGCCAGCCGCCAAAAGCTGCATCCCGAGGGCATCGTCCCGGCGAACTTCGGCACCCCCGCCGGCGGATTCTCCTGGAACGTAACCGCGACAGGCCGGCGTTCCAAGTGGAGGGACTCGGTAAGTTGTTGTTCGATGCTTCGGTAGTCGGTCATCGCATCTCCTCTCGCGTCAGCGCCTCTATTATGGCAAACGCCGCGGCCTGAAGTTGCGGCGTGCCGCAAGCGCAAGCTCAGCATGCTTGCCGGGTGGGACTTCAGCCCCGCCCGGGCCCATCTTGCTACCATCGATTTCAGAATGACCGCCGCTGAAAAGGAGCGCTACTCGCGCCAGATCCTCTTCCCAGGCCTTGGAGAGGCCGGTCAGGAGCGGCTGCTGCGGGCGCATGCCGCCATCGTCGGCTGCGGCGCCCTGGGCAGCTTTCAGGCCGCCGCTTTGGCGCGAGCCGGCGTCGGCCGGGTCACCGTCATCGACCGCGATTACGTCGAGACATCCAACTTGCAGCGGCAGTGGCTGTTTGAAGAGTCCGACGCCGAAGGCGCGCTCCCCAAAGCTGTGGCTGCCGAACGGCGGCTGTCCCGCATCAATTCTTCGGTCGAGGCCCGCGGCGTCGTCGCGGATGTCACTCCCGCCAATATCGCCGGCCTGTTGGATGGCGCCGAGCTGATCCTGGACGGCACAGATAACTTCGAAACCCGCTACCTGTTGAACGACTTCGCCCTGAGCCGCGGCATTCCCTGGATTTACGGCGCGGCCGTGGGCAGCTACGGCCTCACCATGCCGGTGATCCCGGGGCGCACCTGTTGTCTCCGCTGCGTCTATCCCGACCCACCCGCGGGCGCACAGCCCACCTGTGAAACGGCCGGCGTGTTGAACTCCATCACGGCGGTAATTGCGGCTCTGCAAACCGCGGACGCCATCAGGATTCTGGCCGGCCGCGCCGAATGCCTCCGCCCGCGGATCACCACCGTAGATGTGTGGGACGGCGGTGTCCGGCAGATCGCGCAGCCCGAGCCCGATCCCGCCTGCCCTGCCTGCGGCGCCCGCGAGTTCGTCTACCTCGAAGGACTGCGCCGCGCGCCTGTCAGCTTGTGCGGGCGAAATGCCGTGCAGATCCACGAACGCTCCCGGCCCCTCGACCTCGACCGCCTCAAAGCCGCGCTTCTGCCCTTGGGCGAAGTTCGCGCCAACGAATTCGCGCTGCGCTTCTTCGTCTCCCCTTTCGAGATGACCATCTTTCCGGACGGCCGCGCCATCATCAAGGGCACGACGGATATCGGCATCGCCCGCAGCCTCTACGCAAAGTATGTCGGGCTATGACGTGGCGCAAGCTTGCCGGGCGGGGACAGTCCCGTCCCCCGTTCCCCTTACCTGGCAACTCGCCCGGGTCCCGCCCCTGCCCCTCACTTGGCAACCCGCCCGCGTCCCGCCACCTCCACGACCGGCGCGGCCACCGGTTCGGGCTCCGGAGGCTTAGGCTGTCTAACGTCCAGCCGCGCCGCGGCCAGCGCCTGCCGGCCCTTGTTGTACTTGGCGCTGCCTGGCTGCCCTTCGATCGCGTCCCAGTCCGGCTGCGGCGTCTCCTGCATCGCCGGAAGGTACTTTTGCAGGTAATTGCGGACCCGCTCCTGCACCACTCGCAGCGCCGAGTTCGAAAGTAGAAAAGCCATTTCGTCTCCCGGCGCGTCCACTAAGATCTGGTAGACGTGCGACGGCTTTCGCACGCGCGGCGACTTCAGCGCTTGCTCCAGTTTCTTGGCGCGCGGCTCCAGATTGCGCCACGCCTCCAACTCCGCCTTCCCGATCTCGGCTGCCTTGATCAGCGCGGCCTTTTCCTTCGGCGTCAGCTTTCCCGTCAGGGCAAACAGGAACGGCGCAAGTTTCGGCGCGGAGTTCGTTTGCGCGGCCTGCACCATCTTATCCGCCTTCTCCAGGCGCGCCAGCGCGGGTAGATTTGTCTTGGCGCCCGCAAGGGCCGGCGAAAACAGCGCCAGCAAGCCGTCTTCTTCGAGCGAACGGACGACTTCCGGCGGGCTGGGCTCCTCGGCAATGTGCTTCAGTTCCTCGAACAACGCGCGCGGCGGAATCAGGTCTTGCAGATGGGCCTCGCGGGCATTGTCATACTGCATCTGCGTGCGTTCCGCGACCGTAAACGCCAGCCGGACTCGCAAACGCACCAGGCGCAGCATCCGCGCGGGATCGTCGTAGAACACGTAAGGATGCGTCGTGCGCATCTCGCGATGCCCCAGGTCGGCGAGACCGTTGGTGGGATCCAGCAGCAGACCGCGCGACGCCCGGTTCAAAGAAAGCGCCATGGCGTTGATGGTGAAGTCGCGCCCTCTCAGGTCCTCCTGGATCGTGGCCGGCGTCACCTGCGGCTTGGCTCCGCTCTTGGCGTAGCGCTCCTTGCGGGACATGGCCACCTGCGCCGTCACACCGCCGGAGAATGCCAGTTCGGCCGAACGCCGGTTCTCGTCCATCGACACGATCTTCGCGCCGTTGTCTTCGAGGGACCGGGCTACCTTCAGGGCGTTGCCCTCCACGCTGAAGTCCAGGTCGCGAATCTGAAATCCGCCCAGCATGTCGCGCATGCCGCCGCCCGTGAGAAACAGGGTCACTCCGGCGGAGGCTGCGGCCGCCTGCACCTGTTCGAGGACGCGGTTCTGGTCCGCGCTCAGGTGGCTTTCCAGCATGAACATGTAGTCGCTCATGGCGGTTCCATTTCAGGCTCCCTCTCAAGCCCTGGGATGGTGCTCCTCGACCGTTTTCCGCAGCCGCGCCCGCATCACGTGCGTATAAATCTGTGTCGTCGAGATATCCGCATGGCCCAGCATTACCTGGACGCTGCGCAGGTCCGCGCCGCCCTCCAACAGGTGTGTGGCGAAGCTGTGGCGAATCGCATGCGGTGTCAAACGATGAAAAACCCCCGCCTTCCGGCCGTGCACGCGCAATAGTTTCCCGAACGCCTGCCGCGTCATGCGCCCGCCGCGCGACGTCACAAAAAGATACCTGCTCGGCCGCCCCTTCAAAATGGCGGCCCGCCCGCCTGCCAGGTAAGCGCGTACCGCGGCCAGCGCCGGCTTGCCGACCGGGATCATCCGCTGCTTCTTCCCTTTACCGGTAGCGCGCAGAACACCCAAATCCAGGTTCAGATCGCCTAAGCCCAAACCGCATAATTCCGAGACCCGCAGTCCGCTGGCGTACAGCAGTTCGATCATGGCATGGTCCCGCAAACCTCTGGGCCGGGCCGCATCCGGAACCTGGGAAATTCGCTCGATCTCCCCTATATTCAGGAATTTAGGGATTGTTTGCCAGGTCTTTGGAGTGCCTAGATGCTCGGTCGGGTCGCTCGAAATATGGCCCTCCCGAACGAGAAAGGCATAGAAATTGCGCAGCGTCGAGAGGCGCCGTGCCACCGTCCGGCCGCTCAGCCCGGCTTCATACAGGGAATCCACGTAGCGGCGCAACTCGGCGATTCCCGGAATCGAGCCGCCGCAGGCCTCGCCGCAAAACTGGCTAAATCGCTGCAAATCCGCCTCGTAGGCGTCCAGGGAATTGGCTGCCAAGCCCTTTTCGATTCTGCAAAAGTCGAGGAACGCGGCGGTCTCGCTCCGCAAATATCCCGACTCGCCGGTTGCTCCGGTCGTGGCCGCGTCCTTCATCGTGCCAATGATACAATAACCCCGACCAATGTTTGAAACATTGTTTCAATTTAAAGGCTAAATTGGCAGTCTCTACCACCAAAAAGGTCCGGATCAGCCGTTTCGACCGGGAGCCGCTGCTGGGTTTCGTCAACCCGCAGACCTACCTGCGGCCCAACGGGGTCGAGTTGCTCACCCCGGACGGCAATTTCGCCCTCCTCCCCTACGATGAGATCAAGGCCGTTCAATTCGTCAAGGACTTCGACCCGCCCGACCCGGGCTCGGAGCGCAAGGTATTCTCCACCCGCCCCAAGATGGATGGGCTCTGGGTGCGCGTGAAGTTCCGGGACGGTGAGGTGATGGACGGCATTCTCGCGAATAACCTGTTACTCGTGGAAGCGCAAGGATTTACGGTCGTTCCACCGGACCCCTACTCCAACAACCAGCGGCTTTTTCTGCCCCGTATAGCCCTGGCTGAGCTCCAGGTTCTGGGAGTCGTAGGAAGCCCGCTGCGGCGCCGCAAGCCAAAGGTTGTCCCCAAGGGGCAAATCGGCCTGTTCGACTAGGCCTGCGCCACCCGGCGCTAACGCGGGTCCAGCGCCTGGTCGATGTACATCCAAACCACGCGGGACGCCCGCGCCACCAGCGGCGCGGCCGGCAGGTAGGCCACAAAGGCCGCCCCGATCGAGACATCGTACGGCCAGCCGGTAAGCTTCCAGATCAGGAGCACCAGCAGCAGAACCGGCGGGATCGACAAACCGTAGCTGACGTACATCGCGCCCAGGAAATAGCCTTGCTCGCGTTCGAACTGCAGTCCGCAAACCGGACAATGGTCGCGCATCGACAGCGGGGCGCGGTAGACGGGACGGCGGAAGATCGCGCCCCGGCGGCACCTGGGGCAGAGCTCCCGCCAGATGCCGGATGCCGTCGAAACAGGTTGCTCCTGGGGAGCCATCGAACTCCTCAAACAATCAGCAGCGCCAACGCCGCCGCGCTCATCGCCGCCGCGCAGATCCATCCCAGCGCCTGCGCACCCCGCGAGTTGGTCCGGGCGCCCATCACTTTCGGATCGCTCGTCAGCAGCACCACCAGGATCACCAGGGGCGGCGCGAGCACTCCATTCACCACGGCCGACCAGAACAACATCTTCACCGCATTCAAGTGCGCAAAATCGAGAGCCAGACCTACCATCATCGCTCCCAAAAGAACCCCGTAGAATTGCGGCGCCCGGACGGGCTTCCGGCTCAGCGAGTCTCCCCGCCACGCCGCCGCTTCCGCGATGGCATAAGCGCAAGATCCCGCCAGTACCGGAACGCCCAACATGCCGGTCCCGATCAATCCCAAGGTGAACAGCCAATAGGCGCCCGCGCCAGCCAACGGACGCAATGCTTCGGCGGCCTGTTTAGCGGTTTCGATGTGCCGCACGCCGTGTGCATGCAGGGTAGCCGCGGTAGTGAGAATGATGAAGAACATCACCACGTTAGAAAAGAACATTCCCGTATACACGTCGCCCTTGGCCGCGCTCAATTCCCGGCTCGTGGAACCGCGCCGCTCCGCCACGGTGGTTTTTCCCCGCTTCCGGTCTTCCTCCACTTCCTGCGACGCCTGCCAGAAGAACAGGTACGGAGAAATGGTGGTCCCCAGGATCCCCACCAGCACCGACAGATAGGATCGCGTCCACGCCGCGTGCGGCCAGAACGTTCCGCGCAGGGCGCCCGCCCAGTCCGGATGCGCCAGGAACGCGGTAATCACGTAGGCGAACAGCACCAGGGTCAGCCACTTGAAGACGCGCGCAATCAGACGGTATGACGTCCGAAGCATCAGGCCGGCGATCAACAAGGCGAATAAGGGCGTCCCCCAATAGGACGGGATGCCGGTCACCATCCGCAACGCATCGGCCATGCCGCCCAGGTCCGCGCCGATATTGAACACGTTCGCGACAATCAGCAGCAGGCATGCCGGCCACAGGACCCATCGCGGATACCGCGCACGGATCGCTCCCCCCAGCCCGCTGCCCGTCACCATTCCGAGCCGCGCACACATGAGCTGCACGGCCGCCATCAGCGGAAAGGAAACGAGCGCCGCCCAGAGAAAGGAATATCCGAAAGCCGCGCCGGCCACCGAATAGGTGGAAATGCCGGAAGGATCGTCGTCCGCCGCGCCGGTAATCAGGCCCGGCCCGAGATTGGCGAGAAACCGGACGATCTTTCCCCTTCGCTCCGGCGCAGCGATGGACTTGGCGGTTTTCAAGCCGCGCTGGCTCCCGAGATGACTTCCCCGTGCATTTTATAACGCTGTATTCCCGAGCCCGCCCGTTTATCGAGTGCCCGGCGCCGCCCGTCTGGACCAGAGCAACTGTCGGGCCGATCCGGGGCCGCCGCGGGCGCGCAGCCATCCGAACTTGATTGTCGAAGGGTAGGCGTCATGGATTTCCAGCCGGGACGCACGGCGCAACGCAGGCGTCCGGATGGGTGAGATCCTCCGCCCCGGTTCTGGGCTGCCGTACGGACGGCGCGTCCTGCCGCAGGCGCGTGCCCGCTTCCCCGGGAAAACGCCGCTCAGGGGGCCGTTGGCCGAGGCAGTTCCTTGCGCGGCAGCATCTCGGGATTGTTCGCCGTGTCGTAAACCAGCGCCGCAATCACCGCCGAAGCCTGCATCAGGTCGGAGGCGATCGCGTGATCGTACGTATCCATGCTCGAGTGGTGCGTAATGCCCCAGTAATCGAGGGGATCCTGAATGAATTGGAATCCGGGAAGGCCCACGGCGTCGAACGACAGGTGGTCGGTTCCGCTGGTGTTCTTGATCGTGATGGTGGTGACTCCCTCATCCCGAAAGGGCGCCAGCCAGGACTCGAAGAGCGGGCGCATGCCGTCGTTCTCCTGTAAGTAGACGCCGCGAATCTTGCCGCTGCCGTTGTCCAGGTTGAAGTACCCGGAGAGCTTGGCGTGCTCCGGCGTCAGCTTCATGGTCTTGGGGTCGCCGAAATGCCGCTTGACGTACGCCTCCGAGCCGAGCAGGCCTTGTTCCTCGCCGCTCCACAACGCGATGCGCACCGTGCGGTCCATGCGCAGATTCAGGACTTTGAGGATGCGCATCACTTCGATCATCACCGCGCTGCCGGCGCCATTATCGGTCGCGCCGGTTCCGGCGTGCCAGGAGTCGAAGTGCGCGCCGATCATGACGATCTCATCCTTCTTGCTGCCTCCGGGAATCTCTCCCACGATGTTGGCGCCGTTGACATCCGCCGCCGAGACTTGCGCCTTCAATGACACGCGGACCTTGACGGGCACTTTCTTCTCCACGATCCGCGCGATGCGGTTGTACTGCTCCGCTGTAACCACGAACGCCGGCGGAGCCAACGGCTCCGCGCCCTTTTCCGATGCTGCCTGTTCGGCGAAGGTCATGCCTTCGTGCGCGCGATCGTCCCGGATCAGCAAACCCAGGACGCCTTCGTCCAGGAAGAAGCGGCTTCGCTTGCTCTGGAACGCCTGCAACGAATGCCACCATTCCTCCACGGTGGACTCGGGCAGGTTGTCGAGGAATTTCCAGAACTCCTCCGGTTCCTCCGGCCACTTCAAATCCGCCAGCTTGGCGTAATTCTTGGCGGCATGTTCCGGCGCCGCGCCGATTTCCGACAACTCGGCATCGGTGTAGCGTTTGAATTGCGGCTTGTTCTGCTCGGCCGGCGGTTTGGGATCTCCGAGCATCGCGAACTTTCCGCGCAGCTTGCCGGCCCACTGTTTGCGGTAGGCGTCGAACTCTTCCTCGGCCTTCTTCACGTTGTAGGTTCGTTTCGCGGGCGTGACGATAACCTCGCCGGTGACCGGCCCATCCGTGCTCATGCTCCAGGCCAGCGGAGTGGCGTTCATCGGCGCGTAGCGCGGCTCGACCAACTCGACCGACCATTGCTGGACCGACCAGCTCCGGCCGAACGGCCCCCAGGGCTCCAGATGCACCTCGCTCAGGCCATACTCGCGCAGGCGGCCCGCGGCCCAATCGGCGGCCTGGTTGAACTCCGGCGAGCCGGTCAGCCGGGGGCCATAGACGTCGGACAGGTACGAGAGATGGTCCATCACCTTGGAGCGGTCGTAAGCTTCGGCTTTAATGCGCCCGACGATCGACAAGTCGGCCCGGGCCTGCCCCCAGGCCGCCGGCAATAAAAACATTAGCAGGAACAATTGTTTGCTAAATCGGGACGTGTGCATATTTGCTCTCCGGTCGAAGATACCGCAGGGAGGCTAACACGCTTGCGGGAGACGGGTCAAGCACGCTCTGGGCGCCGCGATGGCCGGTTCGTTGTTGGTGGCGGCTGCGGCTGGAAACGGCCGAAGACAAGGGAGTGCCGAGCCGGATTGCGCCTCGGCCGGCGAGCCCGCGTGACGAGGCTTGGCGCTCCTGGTACTAGAACTTATCCAAGGAGAACTCGCGTGGCGGCGCTCGACGGAGTGATACCCTGTAACAATCGAGGAACTAGGGACTTGGAAAGGATTTACGTGTATCGCAATTCAACCATCGCCTGCCGGGCACAAAGGATGGCGGCCGCGATTTGTTCGCTGCTGGCATCGTCGTTGCTGATTCTGGTTACGCCCGGTTTTGCTCAAGACCAACCGCCACATCCGGAGGAGCAATATGTGGGCCGCTTCGTGCTCTACGCGGGATACATGTACCTCGATAGCCCGCATATCAGCCTGCTGGAGCAGGGGGTTCACGTCCAGGCCGGAATGCGCTATTCCCGGCACATCAGCCTGGGCTTCGACTACAGCCGGGGGACCGGCAACACCTCGATCGGAATTGGCCTGGCGACCCCTTCCCTGCAGAACTACGTCAATCAGCAGCTCGCGCTGTTACAAGCCTTGAATATTGTTCCCGCCAATTATATGCCGGCGCTGCCGCTCAGCTCGGTGACCCAAACGTTTACCGCCGGTCCGGAGTTTCCGTTCCGGCGCTTCAAGCGCGTGACGCCTTACATCCGCCCTTCGGCCGGAGTCATCAATGAAGTGGCGACCGCGCACCCCGCCGATTTGCTCACCCGCATCCTCGTGAAACAGGTCGCGCCTTCCGGGCAGGAGGCGGAGTGGACCGGATTCTACGGTTTCGGCGGTGGCGTGGCGTTCAACATCACCAAACACTTCAGCCTGATCGTGCAAGGGGACTTCGTGCACGATCACCTGTTCCCCGACCTGCTGAAGGACGGCCGCAACACGATTCGCGTCTCGATCGGACCGGGTTTCCAGTTCGGCGGCAACGTGACCAAGAAGTGGGGCATCCCGGGTCATTGGGAGTGACGCGCCGGGCGCTGTCCGGCCGATACCTTTTCCGGGACCCGGCGTCCAACCCGTGACGCCGGTCGCGCGATAATAGTGGACCTGGAGGGGATGGATGCGTCAGCTCGGCTTTGCTTCGTGGTTGGCTCTCGCCGCCGCCGCCGGCACGATGGCGGGTCCGGATAATTGGCCGGGCTGGCGCGGTCCGACGCAGAATGGGGTTTCGCCGCTCAAGGATATTCCGACCGCCTGGAGCCACGATCGGAACATCGCGTGGAACACGCCGGTGGCCGGGCGCGGACTCTCCTCGCCGGTGGTCTGGGGCAGCCGCGTTTTCCTGACGACGGATATCGAAGGAGAGGTGCTGCCGGGCGCGGCGCCCGCAAAGCATCACATGGGAGGCCAGCCGTTCCGGCATCCCGACAGCGTGGGCGGCAATCGCAAACACACGCTCCGCCTCCTGTGCTTCGACACCGCCACGGGCAAACCGCTCTGGGAGCGCACCGCTTACGAGGGCCCGGTCTTCGACGACACCCACAAGTTCAATACCTATGCGTCTCCCACGCCGGTGACCGACGGCGCCTATGTCTATGCGTACTTCGAATCGCAAGGGCTTTACAAGTACGATTACGACGGCAACATGGTTTGGAGAATGTCGCTCGGCGGGATCTTGACGCTGGGAGTCGGATCGGGCGTTTCGCCTGTGCTGTTCGAAGACCGCATCCTGATCCTGGCCGATCAGGACGAAGGCGAGAATTCGTTCCTCGCCGCGGTGTCGACTCTGGACGGCAAGATCCTCTGGAAGCTGCCGCGCACCGAGGCGGTCAACTGGACCACGCCGGTGATCGTTACTGCGGACAAGCAGCCGGAGTTGATTGTCCCTTCGATGCAAGACGTGGTGGCGTACGATCCGCGCAGCGGAAAGGAGATCTGGCGCACGGAGGGCGTCGAAGGCAATTCGGTGCACACGGCCGTTTACGGCCATGGAATGGTGTACGTTTCCACCGGGTTCCCGAAGAAGAAAACGATGGCGATCCGTCTGAACCCGGCGCCGGGTCAAGACCGCGTAGCGTGGAAGTACGACAAAGGCACCGGGTACATTCCTTCGCCGATCCTCTACGGGGACTATCTCTACCTGATGACGGGCGCGGGACTGCTGACCTGCCTGGATGCCCGCACCGGCGAACCGAAGTATGAAGGAAAGCGCTTTCCGCAGCCCGGGCAGTTCACCTCCGCGCCCGTGGCCGTCGACGGAAAGCTGATGATCACCAGCAACGACGGCGACACGTACGTGGTGAAGGCCGGACCGGTGCATGAAGTCCTGACGAAGAATTCGCTGGGCGAACCGGTGTTTGCCTCCCTGGCGCTGGCGGAGGGATCGGTGTACATTCGGTCCGCGAACAGCCTGTATCGAATCCGGCAGGCTCCGGCGGCGCGATAGGGGCGAGGCTCGCCCGCCGCTGAGCCCAGCTCTACGCCGCACGTTTCTTCTGCACGGGCTTGCCCCACGTCACCAAGCTGCAAGTCCGGATAGCGGTTGCAGCCGCACAACGTCTTGCCGCGCAGAAGACCATCGGGATGAAGTCTCCGGAGTGCAGCGAAGGCGAAGTGGTGGAGCGCAGCTCCAAGCGCTTGACGCACTCACTGAGGCAACTGGATCACCAACCCGCCGGCTTACGGAATGTACCCTTGCTGTCGGCCAGCATCGCTGGGATTTGGCTGGCGATCAGGTCGCCCTGCCGAATGCGCTTTGAAAAGGTCGCGAGATTCTTCAGCACGCTGCTATGGGCTTGGTGCGGGTTGAGTATCCCGACCGGGAGCCCGAGATCGTAGCGCACGATGCGCACCGGCTCAGCGAGGTCCGAGTCGTTAGTCATCAAGACTGCGATCTCGAAGTTCTTCAGGAAGGCGTCGCGAAGGAGGTGGGCCGCCAGATTCACATCGGAGCCCTTCTCCTCGGTCTTGTCTACATAACCTTCTTCGGCGGATTGCTGCCGGAAAACACCATCCGTACCGAGTGCGTCTGGAAATGTCCAAACGTGATCGAAAAGTTGGGGATAGTTCGCAAAGCTCTCAAATATACTTGCTGATCCAGCGGCGCGGACTGGTTGTATGGCCGGGCGCTGACTCGGGCCGTGAAGTACTGGATGGATTCGATAGCGTCGTTCGGCAACAGCGCCTGGCAAAGCTTGCCGAGGTCAAGCCATTTGAAGGGAGTCCTCTTCAGCGCGCCGTAGTAGAGGTTGAAGCCGTCGATGTAAACGTAAGCCCGGGACATCTTGCCATTCCCGTCTGGACCACATCGGCGCTTTCGCGCCGGCATTGACATTACGGTGCTTAGCAGTTAACGTAGTAATGTATTTATCCCCCCTGTCTCTTCGAAGGCAGGGTGCGAGACCGGCCGTAAGGCCGGTCTCAGTGTCTTAGGACCCAGAATCCACCGCGCCGCGCCCCTTTGACGCCGCAGCTCGCTGATCGTCCACGAGGGGGATGTTAAGGCGATCCTCTCACCAAGCCAGGCGAAACGCATCGCTCGATCCGGCGGGCAACACAAACACGCCAGACGCGGCTCGCGGTTGAAGCAGGCCTCTACTGCACCAGCGCCTCCACCGGCGCCAGCATGGGCTGCTTGTGCTTGCACTCCGCGTTGGGACATTGCAGCACCGGTCCGGCCTTGAGCCACTTCTCCAGCATATACGGACTGCCGCACTCGGGACATTTCTCCTGCACGGGCTTGCCCCACGTCACGAAGTTGCAGTCCGGATAGCGGTTGCAGCCGTAAAACGTCTTGCCGCGCTTGGAGCGGCGCTCCACCACTTCGCCTTCGCTGCACTCCGGGCACTTCATCCCGATGGTCTTCTGCTTGACGTACTTGCAAGTAGGATAATTGCCGCAGGCGGTGAACTCGCCGAAACGGCCGGTCTTCAGAACCATGTTGCTGCCGCAGTTCGGACACTTCTCCTCGAGCTGCACGTCGGGCTTTTTCTGCGTGCCGCCGATCGGCTTGGTGGTTTTGCAGTCCGGGTATCCGGTGCAGGCGAAGAAGGTGCCGAAGCGACCCTTCTTGAGCACCATGGGCCGGCCGCAGTTCTCGCAGTACTCTTCGTCGCCCTGCTCGGCAAGGTCCACCTTGTCGACATCCGGCAGATCGACGGTCAGCTCGCGCGTGTAGGTGCAATCGGGATATCCGGTGCACGCGATGAAGCTGCCGTGTTTGCCCCACTTGATCACCAGGGGCTTGCCGCACTTCTCGCAGATCAAGTCGGTGGGCTTCTCCATCCGCTTGATGTCGGTCATGTGCTCTTCGGCGTGTTTGAGATCCTTGTCGAACTTTTCGTAGAACTCGCCGATGGCCTCCCGCCAGGCAACCTTGCCCTCTTCGATTTCGTCCAGTTCCTCCTCCATGCGAGCGGTGTATTGGATGTCGAAGATATCGTCGAAACTTTCGATGAGCAGGCCGGTGACGACTTTGCCCAACTCGGTGGGGATGAACCGGCCGGCGTCCTTCTTCACGTACTCGCGCTCCAAAATCGTCGACAGGATGGACGCGTAGGTGGAGGGCCGGCCGACGCCGTCGGCTTCCAGTTTCTTGACCAGTGTGGCCTCGTTGAAACGCGGCGGCGGTTCGGTGAAGTGCTGCTCGGGAAGAATCTGCCGGAACTTGAGCTGCTCGCCCTCGGTCACGGCCGGCAGCTTGTGCTTGAGTTCCTCATCCTCTTCGTCGGTCTGGTCCTTGCTCTCGTAGTAGACCTTGAGGAATCCGTCGAATTTCTGTACCGAGCCGGTGGTGCGAAACAGGTAATCGCCCCCGTCTTTGCCGCGGGCCGAGATGTCGATGGTGGTCTGGTCGAACACCGCGGGCGTCATCTGGGAGGCGACGAAACGGTTCCAGATCAGGCGGTAGAGCTTCAGCTCATCCTCGGCCAGGTGTTTGGCGACTTCGTCGGGACTGTACTCCATCGAGGTCGGGCGAATGGCCTCGTGCGCATCCTGGGCTTCCTTCTTGGAGCGATAGATGTTGGCGGCGTCGGGCAGGTACTCGGGTCCGAACTTGACGGCGATGTAGGCGCGCGCTTCGCGCAAGGCGTCTTCGGAAATCCGGACCGAATCGGTGCGCATGTACGTGATCAGACCGACGGCGCCTTCCTTGCCCAGCTCGATGCCCTCATAGAGCCGCTGGGCCAGCATCATGGTGCGCTTCACGCTGAAACGCAGCTTGCGCGAAGACTCCTGCTGCAGCGTGGAGGTGATGAAAGGCGCCACCGGGTTGCGCTTCTTTTCCCGCGTGCCGACGGATTTCACCACGTAGTCCGCGCCATCGAGCTGCGCGACCACTTGATCGGCGGCTTCCCGGCTGCCGATTTCCGCCGCCTGGTCGTCTTTCTTGATCAGGCGCGCGGTCAACTGCGGCGGTTTGCGGCCGGCCAGATCGACATCGATGGTCCAGTATTCGTCCTTGACGAAGGCGGCGATCTCGCTCTCGCGTTCCACGATGAGGCGCAGCGCCACGGTCTGCACGCGTCCGGCGGAAAGGCCGCGGCGCACTTTATCCCAAAGGAGGGGAGAGATCTTGTAGCCCACCAGGCGATCGAGCACGCGGCGCGCCTGCTGCGCATCCACCAGCTTTTCGTCCACCATGCCGGGCGTTTGGAAGGCCTTCTGTACGGCGTTCTTCGTGATCTCGTTGAACATCACCCGGTAGATTTGGGGCGCGCCGTTCTTCTTGCCCTGCAACTCCTCCTGCAGGTGAAAGCAGATGGCTTCCCCTTCGCGGTCCGGGTCGGCCGCCAGATAGACGGCGTCCACTTTTTTGGCGGCCTGCTTCAGTTCACTGATGAGCTTGCGTTTGCCTTCGATGATTTCGTAGCGGGGTTCGAAGCCGTGCTCGATGTCCACGGCGAGATCTTTCTTGGGCAGGTCTTTGATATGGCCTAACGAAGCTTTGACGACGTATTGCTTTCCCAGGTATTTATTGATGGTTTTCGCCTTAGTCGGCGATTCCACGATTACGAGAGCTTTCGGCATAAGAGACTTCAGCAACTTCTACGAGGATTACCCAGAGGCTACCACACTTTCACAAAATTCTTTCCGGGAAGCTGTTTGACCAGACCCAGCATTTCCAGTTCGAAGAGGGCCGCGATCAATTCTGAAGCAGAGCTATCTTCTAGAAGCTGAAGGAGATCGTCCAAATGTATGGCAGCGTCCACCTTAAGAACGGCGAGCAACCGGCGCCCGGCTTCCGGCAGGGAACCACCTGTTAATGATGCCTCACCGCCCTCCGGGGATGCAACGGCGGAGCCCAGCAGCCGGGTGCGCCCCCGTTCGATTAACTGGCGGCGGACCTCGGACGGAAGTTCCACGATCACGTCGTTCCAGTCCTGGATAAGCTTGGCGCCCTGTTTTATCAATAGGTTAGGTCCCCAGCTCGCTTTGGACGTGATGTTGCCTGGCACTGCGAAGACTTCCCGGCCTTGATCCAGGGCAAGCTTGGCGGTAATCGCCGAGCCGCTGTACTGCGCTCCTTCCACGACCAGGACGCCGCAACTCAAGCCGCTGATGATCCGGTTGCGGACCGGGAAATTCTGGGGGAAGGCCGTTGCGCCCATGGCGAACTCGGATAAGATCAGACCCTTGGCGGCGAGATCGGCGGCCAGCTTGCGATTTTCCGAGGGGTAGACCACATCCACGCCGCAGCCCAGCACGGCCACCGTGTCACCTCCGGCGGAGAGCGCGCCTTTGTGTGCGTAGGTATCGATGCCGCGAGCCATGCCGCTGACGATCGTGAGTCCGGCGCGCGCCAGGTCCGCCGACAATTTTTCGGCGACGGCCAGGCCGTAGGGCGTCGGCCGGCGCGTGCCTACCATGGCGAAGTGAAACGGTTGCAATAATTCGAGGCGTCCGCGGGCAAACAAGACAATCGGGGGATCGAAGATTTCCCGCAGCAGTGCCGGGTAGCGGGGATCGCCGCGGGTGATGGCCAGGGCGCCGTGTTCCGCCATTTTGCGCTGCTGGTCGAGGGCGTCGTCGAACGAGCAGCCACTCGATAGACTCTGCGCCACGGCGCCGCTGACTCCGGCCGCCTCCAGTTCGGTGCGCGAGGCGCGAAACACGGCCTGCGGGGTCCGGAACCGGTCGAGAAGTTTTCCAGCCGTGCGCGTGCCGAGGCCGGGCGTCAGAGTGAGGGCCAGCCAGTGAAGCTCTTCTTCCCGGCCGATCGAGTAGGCTTCCGGGCCGGCGGCTAGGCCTTCCATCATATCTCCTGAGAGGACGCTGAAAGGGCGCGCCCATGGTTCCCCGGGGCGCCGGCCGGCGTGCGTCATCG
>Ga0335079_10003575_pt1 | contig 17914 bp, 16 predicted proteins | sample Lox_Sample_33_FD_206719 | JGI IMG/M metagenome (GOLD analysis project Ga0335079, IMG submission 206719) | Soil microbial communities from Loxahatchee National Wildlife Refuge, Florida, United States - Lox_Sample_3.3 | ecosystem: Environmental > Terrestrial > Soil > Wetlands | place: USA... | reverse complement strand
TGTGTCAGGGAAAGTGATTCGGCCCGTACCGGTGATGATCGACGGCGGCAAGAATCGAAAGTCTTCGATGATTGCAGCGCCTTACTTTACGGTGGACATGCTTGAGCTGAAAGAACCGCAGGAATTTTCGACGTTCGATGAATCGCGCAAGAATAGCGCGCAGATTCTGGTCGCCATTGAGGGCTGTGGGTTTGTGGAGGCGCCTGGGCTGGCGCCGGTGACATTGGCCAAAGGCGATGCGGTGGTGATTCCAGCCGCTTTGGAGCGGTTCGCGGTGCGTCCGCAATGGGCGATTGAGTTTCTCAAGGCCTTCGTGCCGGGAACTGAAGTTGCAGAGCCGGCAACACGGTTGTGAGGCCGTGACATTGGATCGTTCTGGAATTCAACTCGCGAAGGTACGGACGATCTCCAAAATCTCGGCATCAGTCAAAACGCGGGGTGATTTTTTGGCTTCTTCCATGATTCGCCGGGTCAATTCCGGACTCGCGGGAACGCCATGGCTGGCGAGGTAATACTGCACGTTGGAGTTCCCCGACATAGGACCGATCTCAATTTTCTGGGTGCGGCCAATCCATCCGGCCGGGACTCCGGAATAGACGCGATCGGCGAGCCAGGAATGGCCTTTTTTTTGTGCTTTCACGATGGCCGCCGCGTGCACGCCGGTGGCGGTACGGAAAGCGTCGCTGCCGACAATGGGAGTATTCAGCGCAATGGGAACACCGGTGACCTGGGAAACGAGATGCACATACTCGGGCAGAACAGCCAGATCGTCGTTGCGAATTCCGAGGAGCCTGAGATTGACGAGCAACTGCTCGATGGGTAGATTGCCCACGCGTTCGCCGATGCCGAGAGCGGTGCCGTGAATGCGCGTCGCGCCGGCTTCGATCGCCGCGAGAGCGTTGGCGACGTCGAGCCCGCGATCGCGGTGGCCGTGCCAATCGATGCCGATCAGCGGCGAGCCGATCTCGATGAGCAGTCGCTTGACCCATGACACGAGATTGAAAACTCCGTCGGGAGTTGCGGCACCGCAGGTATCGCACAGGCAGAGCCGCCTGGCGCCGCATTCGACGGCCGCAGTGAGCAGGACGCGAAGATCATCGGGCGAGGAGCGGACGGTATCCTCGGTGACGTACATGACATCCAGTCCTTCGCGAACGGCGAAATCGATAGCTTCACGGCTGTGACGCAGGATATCGTCGAGGCGCCACTCCTCGGCATACTGACGAATGGGGCTTGAGCCGATGAATACCAGAGCTTCGATCGGGACGCCGGTGAGTTGCGACATCTCGGCGATCGGCCGGATGTCGACAATCATCGTGCGCGCGGCGCAGGTGGCGCGAATGCGCATGCGATGTTGGGCAATCTCGCGGCAAAGACGCAAGACCGCTTCGCGCTGGCGCTCGCTTGCGCCGGGAAGGCCGATGTCAGCGGTTTCGATGCTGAGGCTCTCCATGAAGTGGAGAATCTGGAGCTTGGTTTCGACTGGAGGGTCGGTGACGGAGGGACTTTGCAGGCCGTCACGCAGAGTCTCATCGTGAACTTCGACATACCCGGGCCAGCGCGCGCGGCGTGGGCTGTTTTCGGCCCAGTCGTAGATCAAGTTCTTCTCTTCCGGACTACTCATGTATTCCCCACACCCGGAGTGCACGCGCTCGGTTCCCCACAAGCTGTGGCTGCGAGTTCAAGCAGCCAGCTTCTATTTTGCGGCAACGGGAGGCGATTTGACGAATGCGGTGGCGCGGCGGCGCAAATCTTCCGCAGACTTATGGTCTCCCTGTGCCTCACGCACCAAGGCCAGCTGATACAGGCTGCTGACGTCCCCTCTCGATTCTTCCAGGGTGCGCTCGAACTCGCGCGCGGCTGCTTCGTATTCGCCGTTGCGCGCGTGAATGATTCCGAGATGGTAGTGAGCCATCACATATTCAGGCGTAAGCGCAAGAGACAACTCGAAGTGTTCGCGGGCTTCCTCGAGATGGCCGCTGTGAAACAACGCCAGAGCGAGGCGATAATGCGCGGCGTTGTAATGGCGATCGAGTTCGAGGCAGCGGCGGAAAGCACTGGCCGAACGCGGCATATCGCCGCGATGATAGTAGGCGACACCCAGATCGTAGTACCCGAGGATGAAATTCGGCGCGGCCGCAACCGCTCTCTGGTAGCACTGCGCGGCGTGCTCGAGCAATCCCTGATGAAAGTGCAATTGGCCGAGAAGATGATTGGCGAGCACGTGATCGGGCTCCGTCGAGAGCAGGCGCTCGAGCTCGTGACGAGCCTCCTGGGCGCGTCCTTCGCGCTCGTGGACCAAGGCCAGCAGCAGACGCTGATCGACCGCAGCGTCGCGCAGAAAGACTCCGCATTCGGCGCAGAACTTGTCGCGCTCCCCGGCAGGACGGCCGCAGCGTGGGCAGCGAAGAAGGTTGGAATCAGGCATGCATGCCTCCTGCGAGGGCATTAGAAACCGAAGTTAGCAGGATACGCGAGGTCGAAAGGATATACAAAACTCGAAGGATAGAGGCTCCCGGGCGTGAAAAGAGGGGATGGGTTAGCCCATCCCCGCTTGAACCGGCATTCTCTCGTAACCGGCTTGTTCTAGTGCGTAAACGAGAAGCTCAGGCCGGTGGCCAGAGTGATGTCGTTGCGCTCGAGTTTGGGAGTCGACGCCAGTGGATGGTTGTCAAAGACGTCGTTGAACGTAACCTGCCAACCCAGCCACTTGTAGAGCTTCGTATTGAGGCCCAGGTTGAAAGTGCCGCGCAGGATGCGCACGTTGTCGGGCGAAGGAAAGTTGACATTGCCGGCGGGATTCACGTTCACCTGGCTGAAGCTGGGGAAGAGTAAGAAGCCCTGGGTGAACATGCTGTTCTTTCCGATCTTGTGGGTGAAGCTGTCGCCCACGGTCAATGCGGCGGAGCTATCGGAATGGTTGTAGGTGACCACCGGAGGGCCCTGGGAGAGAATCAGGTCCGAGAAACTCTCGTGAGTGTAGTTGATGCCGCCGAACACATCAAGAGTGGTGTTGGGCTTCTTGATAGCGTGGAAACCGATACCGCCGCCGAGAATGTAGCGCAGATCGAGGTCCTGCAAAGAGTTGTTGAAAAAGTCGCCACTCACGAAGGCAAATACGCGGGGAACGATGTCGCGATCGTAACGGATGCCGCCGGCGTTTGAATTGGCGGTGGTTGTAGTGACTTTGGGTGTGGCGTTGTTGGTGGTGGTGCCATAGATCGAGGTTTCGTAGAGCGTCAGTTTGTCGTGGAAACCGGTGCGCGTGGCATTGAGCCCGATGTTCAGGTTCTTGGTTTCGCTGTTACCCGCGGTCAGGGCGAAGCCCAGGCTTCCGCCACCGGCCCAGCCTTCGCCAAAGCCGGGATGAAGACTCTTCTGGTAGGCGGCTTCTTCGGCGGGGCTGCGAAGGATGGTCACGGACGCGATGGGAGCCTGGACCGACCCCGCTTTCCCGGCCACCACGATTTGATCGCCGGTGGTGGTGACTGGACCGACAGCGGTCTTGCCTCCGGCGGTGACGTTGAGATCGCCGGTTGTGCTGAACGACTGAATGTTATCGAATTTAATGGTGAGGTCGCCGGCATAGTCGGTCTTGAGGACCAGTGTTTTGCCGTCGGCCTTGGCGATCGTGCCAGTCAGCTTATCTCCGTTTTTCAAAACGACCTGGTCGGCGAACATCGGAATTACTGACAACACAAGAAGACCTACAAGAAATTGCTTACGCACAGAACTCCTCCTCAATGATTTGAATTACAAAATGGGATAATCAGTTTTCAACAAAATGGAATATCAACTCTCAGTGGGCCGGGCCAACAGGATCCCGCAATCGCCCGGAATACGGACGCGACTTTCAAACTGCTCCAAAGGCAAGTCTTAGTTCTTGGATTGAGGAATTATATCGCCCGGACAAAAACTTGTCATGCTTGTCCGGACGAAAGTAAGTGGAAGGCTCAGGCTTTTTCTTCCGGCTTGGTTTCCGGCTTCGCTTCGGCCTTGGTTTCGGGCTTAGCGGCAGTTCCGTCTTTCATCCCCTCTTTTAGCGCGCGGAGGCCTTCTCCGATGCCTTTACCAAGTTCCGGGAGTTTCTTCGGGCCAAAGACCAACAGAGCGATGAAGAAAATGATGAGCAAGTGCATTGGTTGGAACAGGCCTTCAAACATAGATCCTCCGAACAAGGGCGGCAGGCAGCATTCCTGCTGATGTTTTCCGCCGAACCAGTGTAGCGCAAGTGGAAGTGGGGAGTCTTGCAACGAGCGATCGCGGTCCCCAGTCGCCGAAGTTAGCGCAGCGGTCTTGAGGCATCGGGCTGGGTCAAGAACGAGGACGCGCAAACCCACATACAAGCCGAGAGATCGCTCCCGGGCCCCAAGCGGTCGAGAAGAAGTCCACGGCCGGCCATTGGCCGTATGCCCAGGCTGATGTATTACTTCCGTGACCTATCAGAGGTGATGCATGAAGGCTATTTTGGCCGCAGGGCGATTTCCGATACTAACGCCGCGTTGCAGTTGCTCCCCACGTCGCGCCGCCCGCCGGAGGATTCGTGAAACGCGGCTGGCTGGCTGGTTTATTCCTCGTATTGGCGACGGGCATTTTGCGGGCGGAATCCACTCCGCCGGGCGCGTGCCTGGATAATGTTTTCCTCTGGCTAGCCGGGGGGATGTCGAGCGCGCGGATTGGGCGCCTGGCAGGCACCGGCGACGGCAAATCCCGTTTGGCATGCCGGCTCACGACAGCGTGCGTGCGCGCTCTCGCAAGTGCGGGAGCGGCCCCGGGTTTGATACAGGATCTGGGCGGGGGTGAAGCGGCGCAAGCGGGCAAGACTCCGCGGAAGGCTGTGAGCCAAGGAGCACCGCAAGGGAACGCGGACACGGGTTGTAACTGCTCCGGCGCGCCCGCTGAGATTGCAGCGCTAGTTCGAAGCAAGGCCCTGAATCAAGCAGAGGACAAGGTTCGCGGCATTTTGCGGGACGATCCGAAAAATGCTGCGCTGACATTTGTCCTGGGGACGATCCTGCGCAGCGAGGAACGGTACGACGAAGCGCTGGATACGATGATGGAGGCGGCGCATCTGGACCCGGGCTTTCCGGAAACGCACAGTCAGCTTTCCTACCTCTTCTATCGCAACGACGACTCCGACGACGCGCTGGGAGAGGCTCGGACGGCGGTGAGCATCGATCCCGCGAATGCGGAAGGGTATCGATACCTGGGCCTGGCGTTGTATTCCAAGAGACATTACGACGCGGCTCTGAATGCGTTCGAAAAATCGCTGGAGCGGGAACCGGAGAATGCGGACGTGTACTTCGACATAGGAATCACCCAGCACGACAAGGGTGAAATGCGCCTGGCGGCGGTGGCGTATCGCCACGCACTGAAGCTGCGTCCAGACTTCTGGCAGGCGCACAGCAATCTGGGAGTTGCGCTGCACGATCAGGGGAAACTGGATGAATCGGTGGCGGAGTATCGGATTGCGATTCGTCTAAAACCAGATGAGCCAAGCGTCCGCAATAACCTGGGCAACACACTGTGCGACAAGGAAGACTTCGAGAACGCGATTGAGGAATTCAAGACGCTCTACCAGTGGAACCCGGACTGGGACGGCGGACATAACTGCCTGGCTCGGGCCTACATGTCCAAACACGACTATCCAGCGGCCATCCTGGAACTGCAGGAGGCGATTGCGGCCAATCCCGGGGGCGCGGTCGAGCACCGTGTGTTGGGACAGGCACTGATGTTGAGCGGCAAGGATCAGGAGGCGGTGGGTGTGCTTCGCAAGGCGGTGGAACTCAGCCCTGGGTCGGCGCTCGCACATCATTATCTGGGGACTGCCCTGGTGAACACGCAGCGCCTGGGAGAGGCGGAAGAAGAATTCCGCACGGCGTTGAAGCTGGAGCCGAGTGCGCACAATCATTACGCGCTGGCGGCGTGCCTGATGGCGCTGAACCGGTACGAGGAGGCGCTCGGCGAATTGGAGACGGCCTCGCGGCTGGATCCGACAGAGAATCTTTACCGAGCGCGGATGCAAGAGGCGGCGCGCATGATTACGACCTCGAAATAATCAACAGCCGGAGGCGCCGAGCCGATTACCTTCGTGTGTCGCGCGGGGCATTGCGGCCATCCTAGAATGAAGTTGGGTGCGGCTTTTGCGGCCGCCGACAGGAAATGAAATGGAAAGTACAGCGGCCAGACAAGCACGCGAGAAAGTTGTAAATCCAGGAGGGCCGGGAGCGCTTCCGGCGCCCGTCAGAACGGTCGGGGCTCCGGAAACGCACAGCATCGGATATGGCATGCCATGCGCGAACTGCCGGGCTTATTACCCTGCGGACATGCAGGCTTGCCCAATCTGTCATGCCAAGGAAAGGATCTCACCAACGGCCGGTTCGCAGATTCCGGCCACGCAGACGCCGGCACAACCTGACCAGGCGAAACAGCTGGCGGAGGAACGAGAACGCCTGCGGGAACTGAAATCGCAGATTTATGCATCGCATCCGAATATGGCGCCGGCCACATTCCGGTGCGCGCTCGACCAGAATCACAATGGCGGGGGGGAACCGGCGGCGATCTGCCACACCTGTTATGGTGCGGCTCGCCAGCGGGCCGACCAGATGGAGATGGCTCTGCGCATGGATGCCACCGCCGCAGCCAAGATAGTCTACGAAGCGGTATGGGCCGACACATCCGACCCCAACAAGACCTACCTGAACGCTGCGAATGCGCTGCTCGCCGAGCTGCGCAAGCGTGCAGGCATCGGGGTGGCGGCAGCGAAATAACCAGCCGCCCGCTCGCCGGCTACTGAAAACTCAGTTCTGAGCAGGAAGCTTGACCCCAACGACTTTTCCGGGGTTTCGGCTGCGCGCAGAAACCCTTCCGCTTTCTGGTTCTGGCATTGCATTTTTCCCATCCATCCTTCGATCTATGTCTGGTCAAAGCGCAGGCTCCCGAAGGCTTCCGGCACGTGAAAGTTCGGTTGTGGCGTGTTGGTGGGCTGCCATGCCGAGTAAAACCGCGGTTCCCGCGGCCCCTCGACCCGGTAGAAATTAGCGCGCCAGATGGCGGTCGGGCAGAAGTTTGAGGTCAGCGCGGTCATTGGGAGCGCCAGCTCCGCGGACCAGGTACTACGGTCAGGATCAAGGCACACGGAGCGCTGAAGACCGCTATGGAGGTCGCTGAGTCCGCCCGGGAAGATATCCAGATCAATCCACATGCCATTGGGACTGACCTCGAATTCTCGATAGTGGTGGAGACGAGATGGATCAGGCTGCAGAAAAGCCTCGGCTACGTCACGATCCCAGAGCTGGTCGCGGCGGCCACTGGGAGCGGAATCCTCGAAAACGAACAGTTCGCGGAAGCGGCAGTCGAAGCGGAGATAGAGCGCGGCTTGCGTCCAAAGCAGACGAACCTCGGTCTGGCGGGCAGGATCGGGGTGGCGTCCCTGCCAGTCGGCGCAGAACGAGACGGGTGCGGCCTGAGCCCATTCGGGAGCGGGATGGCGAGCGTCGAGCGGGATTTCGCGGCTAACGCGGATCGCGGACACCGTAGCAGGCATGGAGGACATGGCGTTTCCCCGGGCCACCAGTGATTTGGGTCCGCAAGCAAGTTATCGCAATCGCCAGCAGATGCCTAGCGGGGATGCACGTCATTTGTGCGTGATTTCTTTTGACCGCAAGATTCGGATAGTCCGCTGGAACCGGATACCCTATGTTAGCGGCATGACAAGCAATGCGATACTTTCAGCGGATGCAGTAATCCAACAGGCAGATGAAGTGAAGGCCACTTACCCCAACCCGAGCGAAGGGCGCCGCTGGCAGGCGGTGATCGACCGCGATAGCGCGTTGGATGGCTCGTTTGTTTTTGCGGTAGCGAGCACCGGAGTGTTTTGCCGGCCGTCTTGCCCGGCGCGCCATCCGCGGCGGGAAAATGTCCGGTTTTTCGATCACGCCATGGCAGCGGAGCAGGCAGGGTACCGGGCCTGCCTGCGTTGCCGGCCCAATGCCGTGGATGGAAATCCGCAATCGGCGCTGGTGAGGCAGGTGTGCCGATACATTGAGCGGCACATTGAAGACCGTCTCACGCTGGGGGGGCTGGCGCGGGCGTTTCGACGGAGCCCGTTTCATCTGCAGCGGACATTCAAAGCGGTGTTGGGAGTTTCGCCGAGAGCCTACATAGACGCGTGCCGGTTACGGCAGGTGAAGCAAAATCTGCAGGCGGGTCACGATGTGACGACCGCACTCTATGCGGCGGGTTATGGCTCAAGCAGCCGGCTTTACGAGCGGACTGCAAGCCAGTTGGGAATGACACCGGAAAAATATCGCCGTGGCGCGATCGCGGCGGTTGTGCGGTATACGATTTCCCCATCTCCGCTGGGACGGATGCTCATTGCCGCAACGGAGAAGGGGATCTGCGCGATCCAGTTCGCGGATTCGGACGCAACCTTACAGCAAGGTTTGATGCGTGAATTCCCCTTCGCAGCGCGGCGGCGGGACGATGCGGCCCTGGCAGAGTGGAAAGCAAGCATGGAAAAGCTGATTACCGGTCAGGAGGCGCATCCCCACCTGCCTCTCGATATCCGCGCAACGGCGTTCCAGCGGCGTGTCTGGGAATGCCTGCAAAAGATTCCGCGAGGAGAGACGAAGTCATACAGCGCGATAGCGAAAAAGATCGGAATGCCGAAAGCAGCGCGGGCTGTGGCACGGGCGTGCGCAAGCAATCCGGTTGCGGTTGCGATTCCGTGCCATCGCGTAGTGCGCGAGGACGGCGAATCGGGCGGCTACCGCTGGGGCATGGAACGGAAGGAAAGACTGCTGCAGCTGGAAGGCGCGCGGGCGTGAGTCTCCTCGTCGGGCGAAGGGCGGTCAGGCGGGGAGCGGTCAGGCGGGGGGGGGGCGGATCTCGGAAGTTACGACGGTAATTGCATTTTCGCCTAACCCCCACTTGCGTGCCATTCCCCAGATTATGGGCATGGGCTACTCTTGCACTTGAGTAGGCTTCGGGGGAGGGCTGCTCAACTGACGTCCCACGACTCTTTGAGTGTGGGGCGTTTTGTTTTGCCCGCAAATTCCTAGTGTGCCAGGGCCTCGTACCTCCGCCGGGCCTCTTCCAGCGTGTCCAGCACCGATTGCCCCTCCGCAGCAGTGTTCCAAAGCAAGCTGCTCCGTGCGGCGGCGATCAGGCGGTCCATCCACTTCACAAAATAGGCTGCGTCGTCGGGGCTGTGGAGCGGTTTGCCTGCACCGGCCACATAGATCGGGCTGGTGGTGGCGTAGGGATAGATGTCGAGAATGGGATATTCGGCTTGGTCGCTATAGGCGCGCAAAACGCACCATCCGCTGGCGTCGATTCCGAGAGTGCCATCGACGTGCGCATATGCGCGTTCTACGTGAGAGTACGGGTCGGCATCGAGGGCGAGTTCGCGGACGACCTTGCCGTTGCAGACGATCTGCAGGTGATCAATGGGAACGATCGAGTGCAACTCGGCGGAAAATGGGATGGCTTGCGGCGGGCCGTCCTCACGACCCTTCATCTTCACTTCGCCGCCGACCGGCTGGCCGCCGAGAGAAAACTTGAGCAGAGGACCGTTGGTGGCGAAGGTGCGGCCGGCTTTGATCGCAGCCAACCAAGAGTCAATCCTGACGAGCTCGTTTGGCAGCTTTCGGGGAACTTCAGCGTAGACGCGGTTCAGGCCGATCGGGCCGCGGAGAGAGGCGTAGTTGCCCATGAAATCGGTGCCGGCAGCCGTGGGCAGGCGGAATCCGCAGTTGAGCAGCTTGTACCAGACTTCCGCGGTGGATTTGTGATCGGAGAAGCCGACGACCTCGATGTAATCCACTTTGCCGAGCGCTACATCGGCGGGGAGTTCATCGGTTAGAGAGGCGTCTTTGGCCGGGTCGGGGGCAGTGTCGAAGGGGTGAACGTAGCCAACGAGCGCGCCCTGGGCGTGCGCCAGATCGGCGATGTCGGCATTGGTTGGGTAAAGGCTTGCCGCGGCGGTATTGGGATAGCCGACGTAGCCGGGAAGAAGAAAATTGTGGGTGAGATTGAGCAGGCCGAGATGTCCCCAATAACTGGTGTGATATTCCTGAGCGTGGAAGAGCAAGGTTTCGCGCGTCGAAGCGGGATCGAGTTTCGGAGAGAAATAGGAGATATCGGGAATGCGCTGCTCTTTGTTGACGATCAGATCTTCGACGACGGCGACGTCTTCGGCGGTCGCCTGCTCGATCAGGTGCTTTGGACTGTTGCGATAAACTCCGCCATAGTTCATGTGAACGTGGACGTCGCCGCCCAGCCAAACCATCCCCGGAACCTGCGTGAGAAAAAGTGGAACCATCCGCACGTTGAGTGCGGTCGTTTGACCGGCTTTGACAATTACCTTGTGCTTTTGAAAATGACTGTTGAAGCCCTGCATGACGTCCACTTCGACTTCGCCAACAGGCAGGGTGATTTCCGAAGCGCCTGCCGTATCGAAATAGTGCGCCTCGAAGGGACGTTCGGAGCGGGTAAAGCTGTCGTCGGCGTGCATCCAGGCATCTTCAGGTGCGTAGGCCCGGCCATCGGCAGCGGTGAGGAAAACACGCGCCGGGAGCGGATTGCCGGCTAGGCCGACGACCTTCAGCGAGATTCGTCCCATGGGCTTCAGGTACTTGCGCTCGCGCGCGATGACTTGAGTTTGCGCGCCGCCGGGAATGGTCTGCACCCACAACGATGTGTTGCCGCCGCGGTTGGAGGTGAATGCGATCTTCGAACCGTCGGGCGACCAGCGCGGGTTGACGTTGTCGTAATCGCCGTAAGAGATGGGGAACGCGTCGCCGCCCCCGGCCGGCATGAGCCAGAGCTGGTGCCACTGTTGTCCGAGATACGACGCATAGACCATGCGTTTGCCATCAGGCGAAAGGTCGGGCCGCGCTTTCCAATTCGTTTCTTCGTAGTGAATCTCGCGAGGCTCGGCTCCAGGCTCGGCTTTCATGCGCCAGAATCCGCCGGTGCCGTGGATATGTCCGCGATTGGAGATAAATAGGATGTCCGAACCGTCGCGCGACCAGACCGGGCTGATCTCGTGATCGACCCGGCTGTAGTAGTAACGCGGCAGCGAGCTGACGTGCTCGGGCGTGAGCTGACGAGTGCCGGTAAGAGTGCCTTCCGAAAAACCCGCGATGAAAATGTGAAAGTGCCCTTTATAGGAAGTGGAAACGAATGCGACGCGCTTGCCATCGGGAGAGAAGCGCGGCTCGAGGTTGACCGCGCCGCCGGAGGTCATCTGACGAAGCCGCCCATCTCGTGTGTCCATCGACCAGAGTTCGACGGCATCGTGATCGTAGCGCGCAAATACGATCCAGCGGCCATCGCCTGAGCAATCGGGCTGATAGTCATAGCCGGGGCCCGAAGTGAGCTGCTCGGCGGTCAGCCCAGTAAGTTCCTGACGCCAGAGCGAGCCGGCCATCGAATAAATGAGGGCCTTCGAATCGGGCAGCCAAGCCGCGGCGCTGGGGCCGGTGGTCAGCTGCGGCAGATACATCTCGCGGTAGTAATAGGAATGAGGGAGGTCGATTTGCTTGAGCACGGGCTGGCGCTGGGCAACACATACAATCGCGGAGAGCATAAGAATGGGAATCATCCGAGGCATGCAGGTTCTCCGGAAGGAAGTAAAGCACAAAACGGCGAAGACGAGCCCGGACTTTTCATCCGAGAGAGCTTGAGTTAAGGTCATAGCCGACAATGAGGCACAAGATCGGCGTGCTGGCTGTGGGCGGCCTGGTGTTGAGCGCCGGCCTGAGCGCGGTAAATGCGCTTGCGATGGCGCTTCCGCACAGTTTGCTTTTTGCGGCGCGGTGGAGCGCTATTGCGCTGGCAGTGGTTTACGCTTTGTATAAACGCTCCCTGAGCGTCTGGATCCTGGTAGCGATGGTGGCGGGCGCGGCCATTGGATACGACTGGCCGCACATGGCGGTCACTTTGCAGCCGGCCGGCGCGATCTTCCTGCGTTTGATCAAGACGATCATTGCCCCCTTGCTGTTTGCCACGCTCGTGGGCGGCATCGCAGCCCATTCCAATCTCAAGAAAGTGGGCCGCATGGGGATCAAGGCGATCGTCTATTTTGAGGTTGTCACGACGCTCGCGTTGATCATTGGATTGGCCGCAATCAATATCAGCCAAGCGGGGGCCGGCGTGCAGGCACCGGTGACGACCGGAGATGTGCTACCGGCGCAGAGGCTGACCGCGACGGAGACGATTCTTCACATTTTCCCGGAGAACATCGCGAAGTCGATCGCCGAAGGGCAGGTGCTGCAGGTGGTCGTCTTCAGCATTCTGTTCGGTATGGCACTGGCAATGGTGCCGACGCAGCGCCGTCAGCCGCTACTGGATGTAGTTGAGAGCCTGGCAGCGACGATGTTCAAGTTCACGAACCTGGTGATGTACTTGGCGCCGCTCGGGGTGGGCGCAGCGATTGCATACACGGTTGGCAGCACCGGCATAGGAGTATTGCTGAATCTGGCCAAGCTGCTGGGGACGCTCTATGTTGCCCTTGCCGTATTTATTGTTTGCGTGCTGCTGCCGGTGGCGCTTCTGGCGCGGGTGCCACTGAAAAGGTTTATTGCCGCGGTCGCCGAGCCGGTATCGATCGCCTTCGGGACCTCCAGTTCTGAGGCAGCTTTGCCCCGCGCCATGGAGTCCATGGAAGCTTTGGGTGTCCCCCGGCAGGTGGTAGCGTTCGTCATGCCGACGGGCTACAGCTTCAATCTGGACGGAAGCACGCTGTATTTGTCGCTGGCAGCGATCTTTGTGGCGCAAGCAGCCGACATCCATCTGAATTTAGGACGGCAACTGCTGCTTCTCATCACTTTAATGCTGACGAGCAAGGGAGTGGCAGGAGTATCGCGGGCCGCCATTGTCATACTGCTCGGAACCGTCGGATCATTCGGCTTGCCGACCTGGCCGGTGTTCATCCTGCTGGGTATCGATCCGCTGATGGATATGGCGCGAACCGCCATCAACGTACTGGGCAACTGCCTGGCTACAGTCGTGGTGGCGAGATGGGAAGGCGACTTCGAGGGAACGCACCGCGCCGGCAACGCCGCACAGGGGGTCTGACATCCTTCCTGGCTTTGGCTTTCGAACAGGCGTTTGTGGCGCTTTCAAGAGGCGCTCTAATCGGCTAAACTCTTGGAACGGGGCGAGGATCGTGCTCCGCGGAGTTTCAGGTCGTGGCTGATTCAATTTCTGGTATCCGGATGCTGCTCCGCGGAAAGGCCCTCCCCAGAGCTGGATATAGGCGGTCGGTCTTCGTCACGGGCGGAACAGGGTATCTGGGCAACAACCTGATCCCGGTTTTGATTGAGCGTGGACATCGGGTGCGAGCGCTGATACGTCCCGCATCGAAAGGCAAGGTCCCGGCGGGCTGCGAAGTCGTCTCGGGAAATGCGCTTGACGCGAGGACCTATCTCCACCTGGTTGGTCCGGCCGACACGTTCCTGCACATGGTAGGAGTTCCGCACCCGTCGCCGAGTAAAGGCGCCGAGTTCCGCGCGGTGGACTTGGTTGCGGGGCGCGAAGCCATCAACGCAGCCGCCGAGTTGGGCATGCGGCACTTCGTTTATCTGAGCGTGGCGCATCCGGCGCCGATGATGAAGGACTACATCGCGGTGCGCAGCGAGTGCGAGCAATTGGTTCAGGAACGGCGCCTGAACGCGACCATTCTGCGGCCGTGGTACGTGCTGGGGCCCGGGCACCGGTGGCCTTATGCCTTGTTGCCCTTCTACAAAGTGGCGGAATGGCTGCCGTTCACCCGCTCTGGCGCCCGCCGGCTGGGCCTGGTTACCTTGGAACAAATGGTGCTCGCGCTGGCGGAAGCGGTAGAAACACCCGCCCACGGCATGCGGATCGTAGGCGTGCCGGAGATACGCACGGCCCAGTTGAGTCTGTCTCCCGAGCCGTTCGGGCAGACGGCCTGAAAACGCCCTACCCAAGCCGGTTTTCGCCCGAAGGTAACTTCAATTACCGAAGCACATGGACACGGGGAATCTATGACCATCTGCCCGGAGATGCGATCTTGATCTGGTAAGTTCCATAAAGCAGGAAAGGAACCCATGGATCACGACAACCGGGAAAGCATGGAAGAGGTTCAACTTCGCATTTTGCGGGTGACAGAGGACCTTAGAGTGATCCAAAGCGAACTTAACTGCGCGGCCATGCAAGCCCCCACCGACCCCGAACTGCTGGAGGCACTGGCAGACGCATCCCAGTTGGAAAGCATCCACGTCCTCAAATCTACGCTCGACCAGATGAGGCATTTTCTCTGGTTCTACATGCAGGTGGTAACGAGCGACTCGGAAATGGGCGAGAAATTCCGGCAAACCGTGCGGCAGGAAGCCCGGGCACGGACCCCGGAACTTGAGCAGCAGCTTCAAAGCGCCAGCGACGCGATCATGCTGCGCTACCTTGCCGACAGCCGCTTCCGCAAACCAAACTAGGCTTTCTCATCTCAAAAAGGCGTTCCTACCGCCTGGAGTAAAATCCGGGAACGGATGACTCCTACGCAAATACGCGTTGGCGAAGCGCAGGACGCCGCGCGAATCGCCGCGCTGGTTAACGCAGCGTTCCGGCCGGAGCGTTCTTTCAGCGACGCCGACCGGACCAATATTGACAAAGTCAGCGCCCTCCTTGAAACCGGGAGATTCTTTCTGATTTTCGAAGACGAGGCGCTGGCCGGCTGCGTTTACGCCGAGGTGCGTGGAGAGAGGGGCTACTTCGGATTGCTGGCGGTGGATCCGACGCGACAGCGAGCCGGACTTGGCGGCCGCCTGATTGACGAGGCAGAAAAGCATTGCCGCGCTGCGGGCTGCCGGTTCATGGACCTCACGTTCGTGAATGCGCGCGAAAAGCTGCCCGGGTATTACCGGCGCTTCGGGTACAAGGAGAATGGCACCCTGCCGTTTCCGACGGACCAAGCAAAGCCGAAGTTCCCGGTGCATCTGGTGCGAATGTCGAAGGAACTGTAATGCCAACAGGGTGGCGGCCCAGGCGATGATGGCTCACAACGCGATTTAACAGCAACCACTCTTGCAACCCACGGCACTACGGCTCGGTGCATTTCCCTTGATGAGTCCACGGTCTGGAGAAATCGGGCTGAAGCTTGTCGTTGGCGATGGCGCGGAGACCGCGCCTCTGCGGTTTTGAGAGTTGTCACACGCATCTGACCCATGGGTCACAGCAAATGCTGAGCATAAATTACTAGGGTTGAAGCGGCAGACTGCTTGCCCCCTTCACGGGTTCTCTCTGCACAGTCAGGAGGACTGAATTATGCGAGCAAAGGCAATCATCGTGTGTGCGTTTCTACTCACTTCTGCGATCAGTATGGGAGCTGCGACCTATAAGACGCTGTACAACTTCGATGATCAGTATGGGATTGGCGGTTATGCGCCCTTTGCGGGTCTCACAGTTGGCCAAGATGGCAATCTCTACGGAGTCGCAGCGTATGGCAGTGGAGACTACGGGGAGGGAACGGTCTTTAAGCTCACTCCAACCGCCGGCGGCTACTGGACTTACAAAACGCTACATCAGTTTCACGATTTTGAACCTGCCGGGGGGGAGCCGGTCGGGGGTCTGGCCATGGATGATGCCGGCAACATTTACGGCACGAACGGGTCCAGCAACAACCGCTCGGAGTGCGGCACGATTTTTGCGTCGTCAGCCGGATGGGGCCCGATCTATACGTTTACCGGCGGCCTGGACGGTTGCATGCCGCTGGCGAATTTGCACTATAGCAACGGCATGCTGCTTGGAACGACATCCGGGGGAGGCGCGGGCGGCCAGGGTACGGTGTTCTTCTTCGACATCTCGCTCGGCGCGATTTTCCCGTACTCGTTCCAAAGAAGCGCAGGCACCAACCCATTGGGCGGTTTCAACGACTGGCATTACGGCACCGCGTTCTCCGGAGGCAGGAAGGGCGAGGGGAGCGTTTACAATCTCGACGTTAATCAGAAGGCGTTGATCAGCAAGCACACTTTCAAGTTAACTGGCCACGCCGGCTACGCGCCCATGGGGGACTTGCTCATGATGGAGGTCGGCAGCGTCCGGACCATGTATGGCACCACATCTGCGGGAAGCAAGTATGGTGACGGCGCAATTTACCAGTTGACCCAAGAGGGGCAATCTGGTGACTGGCAGGCGAGAACGTTGCATTGGTTTTCGGGCCCTGACGGAAAAAGCCCGATGGCGGGCCTCACCGCTGATTCGGCTGGTAACCTATACGGCACTACCTCCCAGGGCGGTGATTGGGACTGCGGCACCGTGTTCAAGCTCTCGCCGAAACCGAACAGTAACAAGTGGAAGTACACGGTCCTTTACAGTTTCAACCCGTACAACGAAGACAGCGGGGGAGATGGCTGCTATCCCACAAGCAGCGTCGTCCTCGATTCAGCGGGGAACCTCTATGGAACCACGGCCTGGGGTGGCTGGAGCGATACGGGCACGGTGTACGAGATCATTCCTTAATCTTGAACCTGACGGTCCCGCGTGGATCCGGCGCGAGTAATTCTGATCGTGGGGAACGCACCGCGCTCGGCAACCGATCCGACGGCGATTTCCCGCCAGTTTGAGCGGAATTAACGGTAGAATTCTGCTACTCAGCGCGGGCACAACGCGCGTATGGATAAGCTGCTCTGTGGGGGGATTCCGTGGCGATTGGAAACGTAGGACTAGCCGCTCGAATTGAAAGACAAGGGAGCTTGACGAGCAAGCCCACGAGCTTCCTGGGCGAGTATTTCTATCTCGGCATGGCGTTGGTCATGTCATCGCTGGTGGTGTGGGGATTCAGCCGCACCGTCAATGCCAACCTGTTTCATGCCAACCCGCCAAGACCGCTGCTTTTGTGGGCGCATGGCGCAGCTTTTTCATCGTGGATGATTTTCTTCATCGTTCAGTCGTCCCTGGTGCGCGCGCACAAGGTGAGTGTGCACCGCCTTCTCGGCTGGTTTGGAGCCGGGCTGGCCAGCGGGATGACGCTATTGGGTTTCACGATCGCTATTGTGATGGCGCGCTTCGACACCTTTGTGCTCCACCAAAAAGGGGCAGATGCGTTCCTATCGATCCCCTTCAATGACATGATCGTTTTCGGCACGTGCATTGCCCTCGCAATTTACTGGAGAAAGAAGGCGGAATACCATCGCCGCCTTATCTTCATTGCGACGTGCGAACTCATGGACGCTGCCCTTGGCCGTTTCGATTATCTGTTCAATCACAATCTCTTCTACCCGGGCCTGGACTTGCTGATCGTGGCTGGCATGATGCGCGATTGGCTGGTCGATGGGCGAATCAGCAAGGTTTACATCTATGCCCTGCCCGTCATGGTCGCTTTGCAGAGTCTGTCGATTTACGCATGGCGTATCAATCCGGCGTGGTGGCAGGGAGTGACCCGCGCAATCCTGGGATTGTGAAGACCGGCAGGACCCGCGAAGCAGGTTTGGCTGAATCATCCGCAAAGAGCCGAGGCGGGACCTCTCCAGCCAAAAAAAGGGCGCGCCGAAGCGCGCCCGTTAGCTGGAGGACCACAATGAAAAAAGCACCAAGCGTCTAGCTGTACAACACCGTTATTACTTCCTGAAGCGTCCTGACTACTTTCCAAAGCCGGCCGATTGCATGGCCTGCCGTGAGATATCTGCCGTAGAGGAGATGCCCTGCATGCGCAACTTGAATTCGTCGGCATTCGAGGCGTTTTCGAGAGCGGTTTCGTAATTCACCAGTCCGGCCTGAAACAAATCCCAGAGCGACTGGTCAAAGGTCTGCATGCCGTATTGCGAGGTGCCGGCGGAAATGGCATCGCGGATTGCGCGCGTTTTTTCCGGAACAAGAATGCACTCTCGAATATACGGCGTTGTGACCATAACCTCGACCGCGGGCACGCGACCTTCGGCATCGGAGCGCC
>Ga0335079_10003573_pt1 | contig 17921 bp, 21 predicted proteins | sample Lox_Sample_33_FD_206719 | JGI IMG/M metagenome (GOLD analysis project Ga0335079, IMG submission 206719) | Soil microbial communities from Loxahatchee National Wildlife Refuge, Florida, United States - Lox_Sample_3.3 | ecosystem: Environmental > Terrestrial > Soil > Wetlands | place: USA... | reverse complement strand
GTCGCGGTCGTTGCGGTGCTGGCGCGTACGCCTTGAAACACGAGGAAGACCCCTTGCCGCGGGAACGGGGTTCGCGGCAAGGGGTCTTTTTAATCCTCTGGGAGGCGAGGATGCGGTTCTACGGGGACGGGTTACCCGTTTTCGGTGTAGTAGGGGAACCCGGCGGGCAGCACAAGGCTTTCGATGATGGTTTTGTCGTTGGCGGTCCAGTTCCCGATGGATCGCAGGAGGAGGTTGGTGACGTTGGCGTGCCGGGCTGCGGCGATCTGGTCGAGGGTTTGCTTGCCGTCGGCGGTGTGCCGGTAGGGTCCGGCGGGTTTGCTGACGTCAGCGAGCCAGGCGGCGGACCAGGCGTCCCGGTCGTAGGCGCCTGCGTCCTGGTACTGCACGCCGACGATGGGGAACGGGCCGGAACCGGCGTTGACCTTGGCGATGGCCTCCGCTTCGGTGAGGTTCCAGTTGGCCACGACTAGCCCGACGCCGCTGGTGACGCCACCAGCTATGAGGGCGTTGCAGACGGGGGTGAGGTTCGACTGGCTGGCGTAGATGGCGGGTTTCCGCTGACCGGGCCTGGTTCCGGCCGCCCATGCGTGCGTCCGGAGTTTCGCCCGCGGCGCGAGCTCGCCGAGCTGGACGGCACCGTTCTCGTAGTCGTCGTAGTCGGCGAGCGCGTCCCAGATACCACCGGCCGGGGTTTGGTCGATGCGGAGCGCACCCGGGTACCTGGCCCACTGCGCGGCCGACCAGGCGATACCACCACTGCCGGTGGAGTACCCGGCGAGCTGGGTTGTCAGCAGCGCCTGGGGGATGCCTGGCAGCGCTGACCCGGTGCAGTCGATCCCGGTTACCGTAGCCAAAGAGACCTCCGTATGTAGTACATTGGGTCTATGGAGGACATGCGAGTATTTTCGGTGCGGGACCTGAACCAGCACACCGGCGAAGTCCTGGACGCCCTCGAAAACGGGCCGGTGTTCATCACCAAGCGCGGCCAGTTCATCGCCGTCATCCACCCGCTGCGGCCAGGTGACGTCCAGCGGCGCGTGCTCAAGGAAATCGCCGAGGAGACCGGGCCTGGCAGCGAACAGGCAGCGGAAGCCACCCGGCGAGGAGAACCCGATGACGACTGGTACAGGTGATGCCCGGCCAGCACAAGTACAAGCCGCTCACCGTGCGCGCGGCGGTTACGAAGAGGTGCGGTGGCCGAGGATTTTCACGCACCCGCTTTGAGCCCAGTACCGCTCGAGGGCTTGGGTGAACAGCTGCCCGAAGCTGCGGGACGCGGCGACAGCGTGCCTGGTGGCGTTGTTCGCGTCGGCGGTGGCGGTCACGAGGCTCTGGAACTGGCGGCAGCCGGTGATCGCCTGCCGGGTTTGCTGTTGCTGGTGAGCGGCCTGGTCGATGCGGATCTGATGCAAGGTGAGGGCGTAACTGCCTGCGATCGACCCTCCGGCGATCATGAGGATGACCATGAGTGCTCCGGTGACCACCAGGAACGCGCGGCTCATCGGATCCTCGGACAGCGCGGGTAGCTTCACAGGTGATCAGGGACCTTCCGGGTTGCGGCCGGTGCGCCAGGTGCCATAGTCACGGGCGTATTCGATCACGGACAGCCGCGCGTCCTGCTCGGATTGCTTGCGTTGCACCTCATCAGCGAAGTTGCTGAACCGTTCACTTAGCTCCGCGAGAGCTTTGTGGGTGCCTTCCTGGGCGAGGGCTGACCGCTGGTTGGTGGCGGCGAGCCGGTAGAGGGCTTTCAGGCCGACGGTGACCGCCCCGGCGCAGGCGATGACGAGCGGGCTGCCCCAGCCGATGATCTCCAGCCACGGGATGGACGGCGCCGCTTCCGCCGCGGCGGCCAGCGCTGGGAGCACCTCCCCGACGATACCCAACGTCGTTAAACCTTCCGCTTGCTAGATTCCCGGGTTATGCGGAACACAATCGTGGCTGTTATCCGGCGGGGTGCCTGCATAGCCGGTGCCGGGGTCCTTATCTTGCTGGGCTGCGCTGTCGCTGCCGTCGCTGCGGGCGGTCACCCGTAGGCGGGGTCACGAGTACACCATCTGGACGGTCATCCAGCTGTTCGCGGCGATGGTGCAGGTGTCGCCGCCGGTGTTGTTGCCTGCGGTGAGCGCGAGCGTCCCGCTGCCGGTGAATGCGTAAACACCGCTGATCATCGCGACGCCTGGGTCACTGCCGGTGATCGGCCCGGTGATGAGGAAGCTGTTGTTGATGTCGGTGACGGTGGACCAGCCGTAGCTACTGGCCCCGGTCCACAGGCTGGTGCAGACGATCCGGCCCGATGAGATGGCGGGGCCGGTGAACCGGAATTTCTGGTCGGCGGCGGTGCTGCCCTGGGTGATGACGATCGACGAGTTAATCATGTAAGTGGCGGCCTGGACGGCGATGGTCATCCCGGTGATCGTCGCCGGGCTGGTGGAGCTGATGCTCTGGTTGGTCGCGGCGAGCAGCGTGTAGACGGGGGTGTTGTTGAAAAGCTGGGCGGTGATGTCGCTGCCTGCGTAGATCGGCGGCGTCGGGATGGACACGCTGGGTCTCTTCTCATAGCAGGGACGCGATCGGCGTGTTGTACAACACGACGGTGGTGTTGCTGGCCTGCGCTTTGACGACACCGTTGACGCTGCGGGTGACGGTGAACGTCTGCGGGCTGGATGATCCGCTGATGCTGGTGACGGTTATCCGTTCCCCGCTGACGAGAATGTCGAACGGGAAATCCGCGGCGGCGGTGGTCCACAACGCGGACGCGGCCCCGGTGGTGGCGACGCTCAGGGTTGTCGCCGCGGACGTGGCTGAGCTGGAAAGCGTCGACCCGTCGGTGTCGAAGTGGGAGCTGTCGGAGGCATTGGTCCCGAATGACGCGGTTTCGTAGGGGGCTTCGGGGATGCCGTTGACCGTGACTGGCCATTCGCGGCCGGGCCCGAGCTGCTCGGCGTACCCGGCGGCGAGCTGGCGGATCGGCGGTGGTGGTGTCCACGCGGGACCGTTGGTGATCTGCAGATAGTCACCGACGTCGAGGATGGGGATCGCGGCGGGGGTTTGGGTGCGGGCCATCTGGAACGGGATCGAGGGGTACCGGTCGTCGCTGGCGGACCGGACGTTCAGGTACCAGCCCGCGAGGTCGTTGAGCTGGCTGTCGGTTTCTGGGTAGACGGTGACGCTGGTGTCCACGACGCCGATCCCGTCCGGGGGTGCCTGCGTGGACATGGGACCGCTGGTGAGCGCGGCGGTGGCGCCGGACCCGTCCGCGTTGGACATGGTGACCTGGTTGATGGCGAGCAGGTCGTCAGCGGTCGCCGCGAACCCCTGGGACACTTCCTGCTGTGAGTAGTCAGCGGTGACGACGGGGGTCTGAGAGCACATCGATTCCCGGGTGCGGTAGCCGATGCCGAGGACCTGCCGGGTTTCGAATAGCAGGCCCATGTCCGTTGCCTCACAGTAGGTGAGCAGGTTCGGCAGCGTGTCAACGGGCTGGTAACCCATGGCGGTCGAGGCGCCGGGGAAACCGTAGACGCGGCTGTTCACGCCGCTTTCGCTGACCAGCCGCCCGACCCGGGCCGCAGCGGTTTCGCCGTTGTAGGCGTTCAGCGGCTCCGCGAAGTCGAACAGGCTCGTCCAGGTCCCTTCGACGCTGACCTGCCCGATTTCGACACCGCTGGCGGTGGCCAGCCCCCCGGGGTTTATGGTCACGCTGGTGACCGCGCCGATGCTGCCGGATGTGGTGGTGGCCGGCAGTTGCGAGCCGGTGCTCGCCCCCGGTTTGAGGGTCACCAGGTTCACGGTGATGGTGCCGCCCGAGACGGTGAGTTCCATGGACATCCGCAGCGGAACCCCGTCGATTGCATAGCCGACGGCACCGGTCGAGAACAGCGACGACCCGGATGCGCTATAGCCGTTGACGCCGAGCGCACCCCCGGTGTAGTAGATGAGGTCGAAAGTCTGGACGGTTCCGGTCGTGTTCACGCGGAACAGCACGCCGCCGTTGTTCACGCTCCCCGCGGTCTCGTAGATGAGGAACCGGACGACGTTCGCGTTCCAGGTGACGGTGTTCTGCGGCACAACCCCGTACAGCGACGACTGGCCGAGGGTTGGCAGCCCCGCTGAGCAGGGGAACTGGCTGTCCGCTGACGAGCTGCCGACCTGGTTGCTGAACGTCGGCGTCAGGTAAGCGAACAGCATCGGCTGGACACCGGGGATCCCGGCGGCGATCGACGTGCTGCCCACGCCGTCCTCACACGGCCAGTACGCCGCCAGCCCCGTCGTGCCGCCGAGGGTGGCGTAATACCGCCGCAACGTGGACTGCACCGGAGTGTTGCCCTGCTGCAGGCGGCGTAGCACGCCGTCAGCTTCGGCTTTGCTGTAAACATCCCGGCCGGACGGGTCCGACGCTTTCGGGACAGACCCGAGCTCGCCATGGAACCGGTACAGCCGGTCACTGATCTCCGCGGTGCCGGACAGGGTCCAGGTGTTGCTGTGCCCGTCGCTGAAACTCGTAGTTCCCGCAACCTGGCTGGAGAACACCGGGTTAGCGACCAGCGTGCTCGACGCGTTGTATAGCCGCATTTCGTAGAGCATGCCGACCGCTCCGACGTCAGCCGACCCGGTGATGTACCCGACCTGGACGGCTTGCCCGGTCGCGGCCTGCGCATAGTCCGCGGCGGTGATGCTGATCGTGCTGCCTAGCTGGGTCTGTGATCCGCTCATGTTCGGTGCGGTGTAGAACAGGACCTCACCCGCGCTGGCGTCGAAGAAGCAGCGGACCATGATCCGGCCGAGGTGCGGCAGCGGCACGGTGGAGATCACGCTGTTCTGGGTGGTGCCGTCATTCCAGAACCATGCCAGCGTCCCGTCCGCGTGCAGGAACAGGGCCCACGCCTGCGTCGCGGTGGTCGACCCGAACTTCCCCACCAAAGACGACTGCTGGTAGTCATCGAGCCACATGTCGAGCCGGACGTCGATGTTCCCGGTCAGATGCAATGCGGTCGCGTCCGGGCAGCTCGCATAAGATACCCGGTCGTCGGCAAGCCGCAGGTAGTTGCTGAGCCCGGCCACCGACGCGGGCACCGACAACCGCAGCGGCGTGTTCTGCGACAGCAGCCCGTACCAGGGGCCGGTCGGGTTACGCACCGAGAACCGGTTGTCCCGGTTATCCAGCGTCAGCGACGCGTGCTGCGGTTGCACGCTTGATGACTCGTCCTGACGGCCGCGGCTCACCGTCACCGGGTTACGCGTGTAAACGTATTTCGTCATCGACGTCCACCCGTCGGTGGTGCCGAGGTACATCTCGGCTTCGACACCGAGGGGGATAGCCGGGTAGGACTGCCCGGCTATGTTAACAGCCTTAACGGTGGCGTCTGAGTTGACGTCGGTACCGGTGTACCAGGAATAAAAACCAAGAAACGTCGCTGTAAGGGGGGTGAGATACTCGTATGAGAACTGGTTTGTCCAAACGTTATTATCAGGTGACGTATCCCCGTACAGAACACCGCCGGACTCCCTGAGCCTAAGATAGGACATCATGGCGACGTTGTATATAACCTGCTGGTAGTTGTTAACCTGCTGGCCGTCGTTGAAATAAAAAGCCAGGACGCCAGGACCGGGCGGCGTGTTCTGGTACCCGAACTGAACGAAAGCAGCGCCGGAACCGTTGGCACACGGAATCTGGAGCCCGATGCAGGCCAGCCGGTCCTCAGCCGTGTCAGGAAGTGCCGGGATCATGTAAGCGGAAAAACTGGAGGACGTCAGGTCATAAAAGTTTGTGCTGACTAGCTGGGCGTAGTAATCCGTCGTGTTCCCGGTGGGAACCAGTACCTGGCCGGGGCTCCAGACAGCGGCGTACGTCCCGGTGGTGGTAAGCGGCCCGTCCCAGTTCACAGACAGGTCATTCGTCGCGAAGTTGTCAACAAGCGTGCTGGCCTTGCCCGGGGCGGGCGGGCAGGCCGAGATGAAGGTTGCCGACTCAGACGCTGACGTCCGGCTGTGAGTCATGGTCGGCGCGAAGACTTCGGCGGTCGCGTTTTGCAGGTACCAGCTGCCTGACTGGGCGTATCCCGCGGCAGTCTGGTCAGCGCCTAGCGTCCAGGTAGCCGGAGTCGTGGGCGCCGTCCATGTTGTTGACGCAGACGTCGTCCCGTTGCCGCAGATCATCCCGCAGACAGAGAACGAGTTGGCTGGGACGGCGTACCCGGCGGAGCCAGGGGTAAGGGTCGTCGCGGACGTGCCGTCGTCGGTGCCTATCGAGAACAGGCCCGGTGTTTCCCCGCTGGAGTCGTACAGGTCATACAGCGTGATCGTCAGCGTCGAGTCGCCTGCGGTGCCCGTTGTGGTAGCCGTGAACGTCGGGGCCGTGTCACTGCCAGCCGCGATCTTGGTGTAGGTCGACGCGAACGTCGCGCCCTGGTTGATTGTGCCCTGCTGGGACCATCCGGCGGTAGCCGTGCCGGTGTCGGTAACGGAAGTCGTGCCAGAGCCGCAGACAATCGCAACGAGCAGGTCGGCGGCGACCGGGCTCTGACCAGAGCCCCATGTGCCTTGCTTGGACATGCTGGCGCTGGCAGTGGCAGCTGCCAGCGCGGGTGTTCCTCGCTGTGAGACTGTCATCGGCGGGTCACCGGGTCTGCCCCAGCGCGACCTGCACCGCGTTAGGACCCGACCCGCCGCGGATCCGGATGTTTTTCTTCAGCCAGCTCATGAACTCACCGTCGGCCTGCCCGCCGGTCCACTCGATCTGCAAGGTCGCGTTGTTCGTGCCGGTCACGCCGACCATCCCCGCCCGCGCGGTCCCCGCAGTCAGCGCCCCCGCCATCCGCTGCGCCGCCGACGCCACCCCCGTTGTCCCGTCCGTTAGCCCGAGCTCAAACCCTTTCGCCGCGAACCGGCCGCTCTCATACAGCACCTTCGACGGTGACCCGATACCCAGCGCGCTCTCGATGCCGTGCAACGCGCTTTTCCCGATGTTCTCCGCCGTGGACACGATCGAGCCGACCAGGTGTTCCAGGCCGCTGATGAACCCGCGGATCGCGTTCTCCCCGGCGGTCATCATTTCCCCCGGCAGCCTGGACAGGGCACTGACCACCTTCCCCGGCAGGCTCCGGAACCATGTCACCGCGTTGTTGACCAGGCGGGTCACCCAGTTCACGACGTCGCTGGCCAGGTGCGCGAACAGGTTCACGACGTTGTTCACGCCGCTGTGCGCAAGGCTGACGAACCGGTTCCACAGGTTCGCGACCCAGCTCACGACGTTGTTGTACATCCGGTTGACCCAGCTCGTGACGTCGTCCACGAGCCGCATGAACAAGCCGACCACGCTGTTCACGCCGCCGTTCGCCAGGCTGGTGACACTGTGCCACAGGCTGGTGAAGAAGTTCACGACGTCATGCCACAGCGTCTGCGTCACGCTGATGATCTGCTTCCAGTGCGACACGATGAACGCGACCGCGATCCCGACCGGGCCGGTCAGGATCCCGAGCAGCAGCTGCCAATGCGACTTGATGAAGTTCACCGCGTCGCTGACCAGGTGTTCCACGTCATGCCACAGATCGATCCAGAAGTCCCGGAACGCCTTCGACTTGAGGGTGAGGAACACGATCGCGGCGACGAGCGCCGCTATCGCGATCACGATCAACCCGATCGGGTTGCCTTCTAGCGCGACGTCGAGCACGGCTTGCGCGGCAGCCCATACCCGGCTGGCACCGGCTGCGAGTTTCGACCAGACCGACCATGACTTCACCGCGTTGACGGCGACGGACACCTTGCCTCCGATGGTGCCCCAGATCCCGGTCGTCGCCGACGCCGCGGCCTCAGCGTCGCCGAACCCGGTGGTCAGGTTCGACACCGCGTCATTGACACCCCTGATGCCGGTGACGATGCTGCCGATCCCGCTGAACGCTTTCGTGAGCTTGCTGCCGGTGTCCGACGCGAGTTTCAGGTAGAGGACCAGGTTGACCAGGTCGGGGTTAGCTTTCAGCAGCGCGGCGAGGAGCCTGGTGAACGGTTCCGCGATCTGCAGCAGCGACGTGCTGTTACTGAACGTGGACAACCCCGTCATCTGGGATACGACGATCTTGATGATCTCAGCGAGGTTCTTCAGCGTCTGCACGGCGAGCGGGGTTTGCTGCCTGAACATCGTCATCAGCGACTGGAACCCGCTATGGCTGGTGAGGGTCTGGCCCCACTTCGCGAACTTCGCCGTGATCGAGTCCAGGCCGCTGACCAGCGAATGAGACACCGGCAGGAACGCTTTCAGGATCCCGCCGATACCCACGATCACATGCCCGATGGCCGTCGCCAGCCCCGTTATCATCGGGCCGCTGGCCTTCGCCATCTCATCGATGAACGACTTGAACCCGGCCGAGTCCAGGCCGTGGCTGAGCTCGCTGATGATCGAGCTCAGCGCACGCTCGGTCGGCGCGAGGAACGGCTGCATCGCCGTGAAAATCTTCGGCAGCAGCCCGGCGCCCTGGTTCATGATCTTCGTGACCCCGGCGGTGTTCGAGCTAACGAAGTTCTGCCAGGCGTTCTGCGTGCTCTCCAGCGACTTCGCGAAGTCCCGTTGCGCTGGGGTCAGCGCCGCCATGTCCTGCTTATAGGTGGCCATGGCCTTCTGCGACGCCGCGCCGGTTGTGGACTGCGCCTGCCCGTACGCCGTAACCGCTGCACTGACCTGCGAATACGCGCCCTTCGCGACGAGGCCGAACACCCCCAGCCCGGTCCCGGCGGCCAGGGCACCAGCAGCGAGACCCCCGGCTGCCACAGTCAGGCCCGCGACCAGCGGCTCACCAAGACCGGTGGCGACGTTCATCGCGAGCATCGCCTTCTGGAACATGGTCATCTCACCGACGCTGCCGGTCACGCCGCCGAGGAACCCGCTGTCCAGCGCCTCCCCGAATGACCGCAACTGGCCGCCCGTGTTCTCGGCATCGTCCCCGGTGCCGCGGAGCCGGGTCCGGAGCTGGTCCCACGCGCTGCCGCTGGCATCCGCGTCATGCCCGGCGTCTACGGCAGCTTTCCCCGCGTCGCGGAGCGAGTTCCGCAGCACCGCGAGCTGAGCGTTCGCCGCAGACTGCTCGATCTTGACTTTGATGTCCGGGTTCAGGCGGCTGAGTTCTTCGGCTTTCGCCGCGATCCCGTCGAGTTTCGCCTGGGTGTCACCGTCGTTCGCGGCGATCTTGAGCATGACCGACTTCACCAGCGTCCCCGGCAACGGTCACACCCCCTCAGTCACGCTCAGCAGCCTCGAGCATCTGATCGAGGCCGGACACGAGCAGCACGAAATCACGCAACGGCAGCCGCCCTGTCTCCCACGGCCGCACCCCGCAGTACCGGGCCAGGGCAAACAGGTACTGGTCGCGGAGGTCGCCTACATCCTCGGTGAGGAACCGCTCGGTTGCAGGGTCGCGGTACCCGGGCGGGAACCGTCCCGGGTAGGGTCCGGCTCCGGTTCCTCCTGTGCTTCCGCCCACGCGCTCGCGAACTCGATCAGCGGGAACGAGATATCGTCACCGAGGACCAGCCCGGTGTCACCGCCGCGGCGCATCACCACCCAGTACAGGCAGGTGAACGCGTCCGGGTCGATGTCCTGCAAGCCCTCGATGAACTGACGGCCCGTGAACTTGTACTTCCGCTTGATCTCCCGCAGCTCATCCACGGTGATCGTGTCGATGTCGAAGTCGATGGTCTTGCCTTGCCAGCGGATCACCGGGGCGGAATCCTCCTCGTCTAATGGAACCCGGCTTCCCGGGCCCACCTGTCGATCTTCTGCGCGTACCGGGCCATCGCCGCGTTCGCCCGCGCGTCCGCAGCCGGGGCGAGGAACGGCTCACCCGGCGGCCCGTACCAGTGATGCCGGTCACGGAACAACGGGTGCCGCAACCGCAGCTCAGCCGGGCGCGCGTTCGGTGCTGACGCCGACACCGTCGCAACCAGGCCGTCGATAGACGTCTCGATCGTCGGCGGGATCTTCCGCGACCACGACCCCGCCAGGTCCTTCGCGTCGTCCGCGATCAGTTCCGCCGCCGCCCGCAGATCCACGTCGCCGCCGCCCCCGGTGTCCAACGCGGCCAGGGCCACAACCCGGACGACATCCGACGGTGGTCGTTTACGCCGATCCGGGCGGCGGCGGCGTTCCTCCGGCCTGCGGCGGACCGCCACGCACCTCAACCCCCTTCGTGACAGGTGCTTGCGCTGCGGCGACCAGCTCCACCGCCTGCGCCAGGCCCCCCACGTCGTCGTGGAGGCCCTTCAGCCGGTCGAGGATGTCGAGCTGCTGCTTGTTGATCCCCAGCAGCTCCTGGCCGTTCTCATACGTGTGCAGGGCGACCTCTGAGGAAATGCGGTCACCGCGGTTCGCTGCGATCTGCAACGCCCCGCCCTGCTGTGCCGCCAGCCACGACAACCCCAGGTTCAGCAGGATGAACGGATAGGCGTCCCACGCCCGGGGCAGCAGCAGGTTCGACGCCACCCAGACGGCGATGAAACAGTTCAGGCCGATCAGGAAACCCCACGACCCGAACGTTTTCTTCAGCCGGTCCGCCGCCCGCTCACCACCGGTGAGCTGGTCCCCACTGCGGACCGCGGGCACCTTATGCCAGTGCCCCGGTTCCAGCCTCATCAGCCGATGACACCCGCGCGCATCCGCTGCACCGCCGACGCGGCCTTCCACGCGGACTTGATGCTGACGGCCTCGTTTTCCCCGCCGGACACGCTGAAGTCGGGGAGGATCTGCCCGAACCAGTAGCTCGTGGGCGAGTTCGTGTTCTCGTACAGGTAAAAGTTCCTGCTCAGGCCGTCGACAGCGGCCGCGTAGAACTGGGTGGTCGCGTCGTCGTACCAGCCTTCGAACGTCCCGTCGGAGTCCGGGATACCGGCCACATAGGTTTTGTTCGCGTCACCCATCGCGGTGACGTCCACCTTGTCAACGGGCCGGTTGATCTCCCACTTCGACAGGTAGGCAATCGGGCTGGCTGCGGCACCGTTCGTAGCGCCGACGTACGCCACCCCGTTACGCCCATGGATTCGTGCCATTGTATCCGTATCCCCTTCAGTGTCGGGCGAGCCTGATCAGCCGCCGCGCCGCCGCCTCGAACGTCCTGCCCGCAACCGCATCCCGTGCCGCGGCCGCTGCTTTCTCCCGCACGCTGTCATGCCGCAGGAACCACCTCAGCTGCTCCGACGCATCCTCCGGGTCGTGGAACACCGGCAGCATCGGCAGCAGGTCATCGCCTTCCGGCCGCCGGTCCCGGAGGAAAAACAACCCGGTCGCGGCCATCTCCACTTCCCGGGGCCCCATCGCCACCCCGGCCGCCATGCCGGTCTCGCCTTCCCGGCGGTACAGGTTGATCCCGGTTCTCGCGCTGCGGTACACCTCAGCGGTCCGGTCATTGTCGAGGCACACCATCTCCGCGGCGTCCTGCCCGTCAGCCATCTGCGGGTCCGCCAGCCACCCGTACAACGGCGAGGTTTCCGGCAGCCCCGGCCACGGCCCAGCCAGGAGCACATCCACGCCATCGAGGTTCATCGCCTCGAAAAACGCCCGCCGCGACGGGAACCCGGTGCCGACGAACGCCAGGTCGCTTCTGAGCTCGGCACGCCCCGGACCGGGATAGTGAACCGACGGCCGGTAGGAATGCGGCATGTACTCAGCCGGGCCGAGTGCCTGGTAACGGCCGAGGGTGACCGGGTCGTTGACCAGGTTCACGTCCGCGTGCGCGGCCCGCTCAAGCTGTTCCTCGTCCTGGTACGGCGACTCAGTGTGCCAGAGCATCACTTTCTGCCCGCGGCCGCGGATGCAGTCCAGCAACGGCGGCGGGGTGAAAAACGCCGAGATGCCGAGGACGACATGAGGCCACCAGGTGTACGCAACCGCGCACAGGGACTCGGCGGCCATGGCGAGGGCTTGTTCCCGGGTGCAGGCCCGCTTGACCTTGATCTGCCCGATGTCGTTCCGGTCGACCTCGAACAGGGCCGAATCGAAGAACTGGAGCCGCCAGTCCAGGGCATACTCAACGACTTCCTCACCGAGCGCCCGCAGCGCTTCGCAGATGCCGTTGTGCACGTCAGCGACACTGAACGACGGCCCCGGGTGAACGACAAGCCACCGCACGTCAGCCGCCCCGGGTACCGAAGCGTTTGCAGTCCGGGCAGGAGCAGTGACCGATGATCCGCTGCCCGGGTGCCTGCTCGATCAGCCCGCAGTGATAGCCGCACAGCGGGCCGAGGCGTTCCCCTGGCCGGGCTGGACGGTACATCAGCACCCCGCGATGACAATGATCGACGCGGCCAGGTAGTCAACACCGCTGAAATTCATCAGCCCGTACCCGGTGGCCTGGACCACCTGCGCATACGCAACCACCCCGCCCAAGGTGGGGTCGGCGCGGACCGCGGCCCACACGCTGCCGCTGCCGCTAGTCGCCAGGTAACCGTCGAGGACATCCTGCCCGGTCTCTGAGTCCCCGGCCGACGCGAGGACGATGACCCGCAGGTGATAATCCACCTGCCCGTCCATGCTGACCTGGTAGTCGGCGAACAACCCGGTTTCCGGCATCACCACCGCGCACGGCACGTTGATGTCACCGAGCCTCGAGGCCACCGACCGCAGGCCGCTGATGTTCGCGGACAGGTAGGCGGCGAGCGCGTCCCGGACCGCGGTCAGGGTGGGCTGCGTCATACGCCCACCCGCTGCGGGTTGATGTACCGCCGCAGCAGCGACATGACCCGCGGGTTGGCCTGCACCCGGATAGCGAACTCCCCGAACCCGGCGATGCCGAACGGTGCGTCCTTGAGGCGGAACAGGTCAGCTGCGGCGATCAAGGTGGCCTGCTTCACGGCCAGCGGCACCGCGGGCCACCCGAATACCCCGGTGACCTGCAACCGGTTCTGATGGGACCAGGGCCACACGATCGGGATGTACTTCGGGCCGATGATGTTGAACCCTGTGTATGGCCATTGCTCGCCGAGACTGCCGGTGTTGTACGCCCACGGCGCGGTTTCAAGCTGGTAGTCGGTGCCCGCGACCCAGGTTTCCTCGTAGGTGCCGTCGCCGTCCCGGTCGGCCATCAGCGACGTGACGGACACGAGGTCGTCGAGGGCTTGCCGGTAAATGCTGGTGGGAACGTAGGTGCGGGTGTCGGTGCCACGCCAGAAGTACCGGCCGGTGATCTCATCCACGCTGCGGCTGGCGGCCTGCACGGCGAGGGTGATCTCGAAATCATCCGCAGTGTCGGTGATCCCCAGCCGCGACTTGAGTTCCTCGTTGGAGCAGTAGAACTGGTTGAGGACAACCGTGGTGACGGTCCACGTCCCGGCGACGATGTCACTGGCGGCACCGGAACCGTCCCACTCATACGACCACAACCCGTCGGCGGGGCATTCAACGGTCGCGGTGTACTTCCCCGTGGACAGTTTCGTGGTGCTCGGGGTGGTCTGCGCACCCGTGGGATCGGTGACGGTCAGGGTGACGCTGCCGGGGTCGGTCGGGGTGCCGTTGACCTCGAACGTGTTGACGAGGACGGCGAGCTGGTCGTCACCGTTGAAGAACGCGTTCGCGCTCACCGGCCCTCCTTTCAGGTGACCGCCGGGATGCTGGTAGCCAATGACACGACTGCGGCGCTGCTCGTGGCGTAGGACACGACCGCGGCGCTGCTCGTGGCCTTCGCGATCTCAGTGCTCGAATAAACGCTCCCGGCGACCGCCGCCAGGACCAGTGCGGCAACAATCCCTGTGACGTACTCGTCCCCGGGGGTGCTGCCCGCTGGTGCGCCCAGGGTGAGCGCGGCGGCCACGCCCGCCACCGTCGAGCTGGCCGATACCGACCCGGCCGGGGCGGCGAGCGCGAGCGGCGCGACCATGCCGGTGATGCTGGTCCCGGCTTCCGCGATCCCCGCCGGGGCCGCCAGGCTCAGCCCGGCGACCGCGCCTGTGACCGCCGGGCTGGCCGAGACTGAACCGGCTGGTGCGCCCAGGGTGAGCGCGGCGGCCACGCCCGCTACCGTCGAGCTGGCGGTGACCGAACCGGCCGGGGCAGCCAGGGACAAGGCAGCAGCCGCACCGGCAATGATCGTCCCGGCCGCTGCTGCCCCGGCCGGGGCGGCCAGGGTCAGCGCAGCCGGGGTGCCGGTGACCGACGCATCGACTTCCACCGATCCGGCCGGGGCGGCCAGGGTCAGCGCAGCCGGGGTGCCGGTCACCGACGAACTGGCCGACACCGACCCAGCCGGGGCGGCCAGGGTCAGCGCGGCGACCGCACCCGTGACTGATGAGCTCGCAGTGACCGATCCGGCCGGGGCAGCCAGGGTCAGCGCGGCGGGGGCGCCGGTGACACTGCCGGAACTACCACCGGCCGGGGGTGCGTGGCTGATCAGGACACGGCCGGGGAAAGCGCGGCCCAGCCTCGCCATCGCCTACCCCTTCAAGCGCACCACCTAGGTCAGAACTCGACGATGCAGTAGCAGTACATGTTCACGCTTGTGCCGAACGTGACCCGCACCCGCAGCGCATGACCGCCTGGCACGACCGGTTCCCGGCCCAGCGGGAACTGCTTCACATACGGGTTCGTCGGCGTGATCATCTGCAGATCCAGGTACCGGCACGACGCGGCAACCGAGCCTTCTGTCCCGGACGCGGACGCGAACGCTGTCGTCGCCGTGGACAGGTTCAACGGCAAACCCGATGACCCGGACGTGTTAGCAGGCGCCAGCGCCGCGTTCCCAGGACCCCACGGCATGATGTCCCCGACTGCCAGCGCGGTAGTCAGGGTCCCGAACACGGTCAGCGTGTCTACCAGCTCCACCTCCCCCGGTGTCGCTGCGGCGGACCCGTCGAACGAGCAACCCCACTCAATGATCTTCATTGACCAGCCGGACGCCGGGGCCAGCTGCAACATGGTCCGTATCGACGTGCCCGTCGGCTGCTTGACCGGGGCGGCGGTCGGCGCGTTCGTACCCTGCGCGCCGTTGATCACCATGTATGTGTTAGCCATCCGGTCTCCTTACCAAAGCGACGCGAACTGCGCAGCTTGCGGAATGATCAGCGACCGGGCTGCCGCAGACGTCACCTCGGGGTCAGCCCAGAAGTTCGAGTCACCAAAGTTCTGGTTCGGGAACGCGCCGGTCGGGCTGCCGCCCCCGTAAACACCCTGGTAGTTGCTGAACGGAGCCTGGTTCGAACTGCCGCCGTTAGACGAGTAACCCAGCAGCGGCCCGTTCGTGATGCCGCTGGCGTACGGCTGGCCGCTGGAGAACTGATTGTTCGTGATCGGCCCGTTGTTGCCGTTCAGCCCCCACAACGCCAGGTAGGGGGTGCTTGAAGTCAGGGTGTAAGGAGCCGACATCGAAACCCGGTTCCATCCCACCGACAGGGACGCGGTCGTGCCCGACGCCAGGAACGTACCCGCTGTAGTGCCTGTGACCTGCCACAACGCGACGGTGGTCGTGCCGGTCAGCGTGACACTGGAATCCGGCACGTACACCCATATCGCCGTCAGCGACAAGCCGCTGCTTGTCACCTCGAACAGGGTGCCGAGATTGTAGACGGCACCGAAATTATCGGACGAACCTGGTGGCGTGGTACCGCTGGACCCTGTGCCAGGACGACCCGACACACCATCCATCAGCCGGTATGTCGCCACGCTGATCCTTCTGTCAGGACGCGGTCGCGGTCAGCAACCCGGACCCGCTGATCGTCAACGTGAACGTCCCGCTGGTGACGGACACCGCACCACCGAAATCCCACCAGCAGATCAGCTGGTATGTGCTCGCGCTGGATTCGTAGAAGATGGCCTGGTTGGCGGTGAACGTCGCGCTCGTCCAGTTCGGGTTCGACGCCGAGGTCCACGTCGAGACCGTGTTGTTCGACCCGCCTGCGGTGAACGTCGGCGAGCTGACAGCCGCGCCCCCGGCCGAGTACCCGGTGCCGCTGATCTCCGCCGCGACGTTACTCGTCCAGTCGGTGAACAGCTTCGCCGTCGAGATCCCCGACGTGGCCTCCGTCACCGGCCCCGCCGCGTTCGACAGCGCCACCTTGTACGTGCCGCCAGTCAGGACAATGTCCCCGGCGTTCATGCCGATGATGAACTGCGGGAAGACATGCGCCGTCAGCGCCATTTAGACAACCCCCTCGTCCTTGCCGCCGGTCACGGTGGCTTTCGCTGCGGCTTTCACCTTCGGCTCCTCCGGCGCAGGCGGCGCCTCCGGCGCAGGCGGCGCCGCGGGCAGCAGGTCGGCGACAGCCCACCCATGCTGGATCACCGCCGTCCCTTCCTCGATACTCAGGTCGATCGTCCCGCCCGGCGGCGGCCACGCCCGGCCATCCCACCTCGGGCCCGTGCGTTCCTGCACCATCCGCACCCTCATGTCAGCAGCTCCTCATAGGCCGTCTGCCACCGTTGCCAGCCACGGCTGATCACATGCTCACGCGCCACCTGCTTCGCCCTGGCGCCCATCGATTCCCGCAGCGCCTGGTCCCCCGCCAGCTCTTCCATGTACTTGATCCACTCGTGTTCGTAGCGGACGAGGTAACCGGTTTCCCCGTGGATGATGAACCGCCGGTACGGCTCGACGTCGGACGCGATGACGGGGATGCCGCGGCCGCTGTTCTCAAGCGCTTTCAGCGCGGACTTACTGCGGTTGAAGGGGCTGTCCAGCAACGGCGCCAAAGCGATGTCGTAGTCGAGGGACCGGAAGTACGCGGCGGCGTCGTCACCGATGTGGGTCCACGGGATGAACCCGCACCGCTCATGTTTGATCACGTTCCGGTAGTCGGTGCCGATCAGCACCGCATCCCACCCCGGGTTCCGTCGCAGGAACCGCCGCAACGGCCCGGCGACGACCATGATGTCCAGCGCATGCGACGCGCCGCCCATCCACCCCACCGCCGGACGTTCCCCGCAAGGCGGGTCCAGGTCAAGCATCCAATCCGGGAGCAGGTTCGGCAGCACCACCACGTTCGGGTTGAACCGGCGCATCACCTCAGCCAGCGGCGGGGTGGACACGGTCACCAGGTCCGCGACTTCCGCCGAGTGGGCGACCGCGTCCTGCACATCAGCGCGGCTATACACCTGGTAGGCGGACCAGTTCTGCGGCTCGATCGAGAACACGTCGTCGTCGACCTCGTAGACGAGACGGCTGAACGCTTTCATCCGCCGCCACGTCCCCACCCCGCCCGGGGAATCCCACCGTTGCGCGACCACAATGTCCGCCGCCGCAGCGTCTTCGGACCGGACGGCGTACGAACCGTCATGCCCGGCGGACACCATCGTCACCTCATGACCATGTTCCGCGAGCTCACCCAGAGGGGTGAGGATCCGCCACCACGCGCACCCCGAACCACCGTCGTGACCAGCGTAAATTTTCACCTGTCAGCCCCGGCGGCCGATCCAGTCACCGATGAGCGCCCCCGTGACCGCGAACACGGCGACGGTGAGCGCCCCGGCTGCCCACGCCCACCACGGCATGACCGCCTCCAAGATGCTCGACAGCGATACCACCGGTCACGGTGAATGTGAGCACGGCGAACGGGACCAGCATCCATTCCTGCCAGGTCACCGGGTGAACGTCTGCACCGCGCCGGTCACCCGCGCCTGATCGGTTTCGGTCATGTCCGGGTAAAGCGGCAACGTCACCAGCTCCTGCCACGCCGTCTCGGTGACCGGCAACGGCAACCGGCCCCGCCCCGCCCGGAATGTCTCGAACAGGTGCAGCGGCTTGTAATGCACCCCCGCCGCGACCCCGTTATCCAGCAGATGCGCCACCAGCCCCGGCCGCCGCGCCGCGGGTACCCGGACCGGGAACAGGTGCCACGCTGAGGTTTCCCGCCACGCTGGCAGCCGCACCCACCCCAGCAGCGCCAGGTCGTCGAGGTACCGGCACACCGCGGCCCGCCGGGCCTTGTTCAGGTCGTCAAGCCGTTCGAGC
>Ga0335079_10003572_pt1 | contig 17922 bp, 6 predicted proteins | sample Lox_Sample_33_FD_206719 | JGI IMG/M metagenome (GOLD analysis project Ga0335079, IMG submission 206719) | Soil microbial communities from Loxahatchee National Wildlife Refuge, Florida, United States - Lox_Sample_3.3 | ecosystem: Environmental > Terrestrial > Soil > Wetlands | place: USA: Florida... | reverse complement strand
TCGCGCCCTTGTCGGTGTACGCAGCGTCGCGTCGCGCCTGCGTTTCCCGGAGCAGCGCGACGAACAACGGGTCCTGAGCGACCGCCTGTAGCGCCGCGGCGATCTGTTCCTTGCCGCTGCCGGTCGGATCATCTTGCAAGCTGTTGCGCAGGACGGCGCCCACGTCCTCTTGCGGAGACAAGAGCACTGTTGCGAGGAAGCTGGTCGGAAGCCCCTTGGCCCCGCCCGTGCCGCCCGGCTCGGGAATACCCCATTGCAGGATCTCCCGCAGCCTCCCGTCCACTTTCCTTCCACGTTCGACATCGTCGAAGTCCTGGCCATTCCTCGATTCCTGCAGAACCGACGAGCCGGTCTTGCCAAACTGCTTCCTAACACGCCAGATGCGTTGCGCTTCGGTTTCAAACGTCATTTCAACAACCGGATCTCCGCCACCAGTCCATCCAACATACTGATCACAATGAGTCGACGAGTGAGGCAGCAGCAAGGCCAGACGGATGGCGGCGACCACGGTGGACTTACCGAGATCATTGGGACCGTACAGCACGTTGAGCCCTGGGCCGAACTCGACATCGACACTTTCAATCGCAGCGAAGCTCACAATGCTCAGCCTGTGGAGCCTCATAAGTCGCGCCCGCCTATCGCGTCGTGGCTCTGCAGCAGCTTGTAAAGATGCGCCAGCGCCCTGGTAGCCTTCGATTTTTCTGATTCGTCGACTGCCTCGGCGACGATCCGGTCAAGGCGTGCAACAGTGTCCTTGAGCACGGGCGGAAGGTCGTCGGGAAAAGCGTTTCCGGAGCCGACTTGTAAACGCAGGTTTTCCAAATCCTCGATCAGGACACCAACGCGGCCGTGTGTCGCGTCGGTCCCCCGGAGGTCGCGCAGGATTCGCTCGACCTCGCTCTCTTCGGAGAGCGTGACCGTCATGTCGAGATGCAACCTGACGACTTGGCGATCAAGATCCGGCATGGTCAATAAAGCTCGAAGCTCGTTCATGTCGCGGCACCGGACGTCTATCCACCGCCAAAACGCAACCGGTTCGGGGTCGACGCGGGGACGCAACCCGCGCCTGAACATTGCGACGAGCGCGACGCGGCCGGCGCCGGCATCGTCGAAACCCGTGGGCTCAGGAGCGCCCGGATAGACCGTTGGCACCGACAGATTTTCAGTAACGTCGCGGAACGAATGCGTGTCGCCAATGGCGAGATAGTCCAGTCCACGTTGAACGCCGGCATCCCGTCGGATAGGGAAGTTTGTCTGGTACCCGTCAATGTCAAACGTGCAGCCGTGGACGCAGCCGATACGGAGCCGCTCATCGCCAGGCTCGCGCGCCGGCAGCGCCATGGCCAAATCGTTCTCGCCTGCCTTGGACCGGCACGGCCGCGCGTATAAAACCGCATTGGGCGCGATCTCATACGTAAAATCATCGCGGTCCACGACGTGCACCCACTGGGGCAGGCGCGCTCGAAAGGGGTGAGTGGGAGCCCATACGGACTCCGGCGTGAGGGGGTCGTGATTGCCCGGAATCAGAAACAGAGGAGGGTGCGGGCCAGGGTGAGCCTGGAATGTTTTTGCAAGCCCCTCCCAGAAGTCCGGACCCGGCTCGGGATCGTCGAAGACATCACCGACGCAAAGCACCGCATTTACAGCGTTGCGTCGCGCGACGTCGAGGATACTCACGACCACATCCATGCGCGCCCGTGACAGTTTTTTCTGTCCCTCCTCCGGGAAGGACAAAAAGCGCCGCCCAAGGTGCCAATCGGCCGTGTGCAACAGCCTCAGCACGACGTCTCCGGATTCGGTGCCGTTATCTCGAACACCGCTTGGAACAGCCGGGTCACCTTTGGCGCCCGATAACGCAGTTCGTGATATTCGTCGCGCCATTTTCTATAAACCTCATCCTCTCTGGATTCCAATGCGCCGATACGGCGCTCAAGGCTCTCGTCAATGGTTGCCAGGCGGAGAATCTCCGCCTCGACCCGCTCTCGGGCACTTGAACCGACGATCTCGTCACGCCGCGCCCGCGTGGCCCGTAGCTCCTCGGCGATGCTTGCCCGCTCGCGGCGGCACACCAGGATTTTGTCCTCCACGAATCGCTCAAGCTGGCCGATAGCTTGCTCGAAGTGCTTCTGCTCGCCTTCCTCGACTTGTCGCTGGTCGACGAACACCGCCTCGTCAACCGCGTCATCGAGCCATTGCGCTTCCACTTCGACCTTGAGAGGCGCCCTATCGGTTGCCTGCAGACGCAGAAGCTGGGCGGCCAGCGCGGGATCGATGGGCGCGCCGCCGATTACAGCCCCCGCAACGAGCCGCTGTACCGGCTCAAAGCCGACGTAATCGACTAGCACGACACAGATCACACCCGTCTTTCCCACCAATGCCGCAAGCTCTGGAGGAGAATCCGGAGAAAGCTGAAGGGTGAGCCAACCGCCCCCAGACCACGTCCGGGCCTGATCGATCGCGGCCCGAACCAGCGGATGCACGAGATTCAAAGACTCGGCATCGGTCAGACCTCTCGCATCCCCCGTGGCGAACCGCTGGCCATCCCCAACCTCGACGGGCAATGCGGCGCCAGGCGCGATATCAAAGAGGACCCGGCCAGCCTCGTTGAAACGCTGGAATCCGACCCGGCGTGCCTTGAGATATCCATCGACGAGGTCGGCCAAGTCCCGATCCAGGTCCGCAAGGCTGCCGGACAGATCCTCCCGTAGGCGCTTGAACACCTTGCGCACGCTCTCGTCAAACCGCGACTCGATGATCTGAGAGGTCCGCTCGTACTCCTTCTCAAAAGCTTCCCTGCGCCCCGAAATCTTGTCCCGCAATGCGGCGATCTCGCGCGTGACCTCGTCGATCGTGCGGGAGCGGCTGTAGATGCTGCGCAGATCGTTCTCGAATTCGACCGAGAGCGCCGATACCATTAGCTCCGGCGCGTCCGTCCGCGGCTCGTGCAAGACATGGTCTGACGCATCAAGAACCCTGCCGAACAGATCGAGCTTTTGGCTCAGGATCTCAAAAGTCAGCCGATGCGCCTCATTGTCGCTGGCGATGAAATTGACAACCGTGACATCGCGCTGCTGGCTGTACCGATGGCATCGCCCGATGCGCTGTTCGATGCGCTGCGGATTCCAGGGTAAATCGTAGTTGATAACTGTCTCGCAAAATTGCAGGTTCAACCCTTTTGCGCCCGCCTCGGTGCATATCAACACCTTCGAGCGCGTACGGAATTCATGAACGAGCGCAAGGCGCACCGCAACCTCGCGACTCGGCTTCGTACCCGAGGGAAGGCGGGCACCTTCCTCCTGTTGCCAGCGCGCGTAGGCTTGCTGCGCCCGCTCGCTATCGTTGACGCCGCGGAACAAGGTGATGTCGTCCTCGCCAAGGCCTATGGCAAGAAGCAGGCGCCGCAGGTACTCCTGGGTCGTGATCGACTCGGTAAACACAACGGCCTTCCCGCTGCCTCGACCGTCCTGCCCGAGATCGAGAATCACCTTGATTGCGTCTTGGAACGATCGTGCCTTCGCGTCATGCGGAAGCGACCGCGCGCGGGCGATGAAATCCTCGACGCGCGCCAGTTCCGCGGCGAGCGCTGCGCGATTGATCGGCGGACCCGGCTCCTCGGAGGATTCTTCAATTTCTTCCTCCTCCTCAAGGTCCCGGAGCACTGTAATGGCTGTATCGTCGGAACCTAAGCCCGCCCGGAGGCGACGCAGCCGATTGGCGACGTTCTCCAGGCTCGCGGCCAGAGCTGAGATTGATGAAGCCATGCGCCGATGGAATCCAATCAGCAGAAGCCGGCGTTGTCGGCCGGCAAAGGCAAACAGAGACGGCTCAAGGAGGTACTCAGTCACATCGTCGTAGAGCGATCGCTCAGCGTCGCTCATCGCGTACTCGTACAATCTGCAACGTCGCTGCGTGAAAGGGCGGTCAAGAAACTCCTGGGCCTGGCGGCGCAAAGTCCTCCGTTGGACCATCGCGAGCCGGCGTTTGAGCTCGTGCTCCTGGCCGGGGACCAACGTTCGATCATCCTCAGAACAGAACACTTTGCGGAACGTCGTGATGTCCCCGAGAAGGGTGCCCGTGGGCTCCACGTACTGCACCAGACCCCACAGTTCGGCGAGCGAGTTCTGCATCGGTGTCGCAGTCAGCAACAGCACCGGCGTTGAACGCAAGAAGCCGCGGACGCGGTGCGCCATCAGAGCTTCATCCGACGCTTCATCGTAAATCCCGTCACGCCCGTATCTCTTGTGCAGTCCGGCGAAAATTTCATGCGCTTCGTCGATAACGGCGAGATCGAAGGGCGGGACGGTGCTGAGAAGGGTTGCGCCGCGCTCGCTACCGGCGAATTCCCGGCCGACCAGATACACGCCTGGTGCGAAGAAATTCGCCTCGTTCTCACGCGCCTGGATGCCGAATAGATTTAATAGCTCGCCCTGCCACTGGCCGATCAGCGACTTGGGCACGATCAGCAGGATGCGCTGTGCACCCTCTGCCCGGCTCTGGGCAATGACCAGGCCCGCCTCAATCGTCTTTCCAAGGCCAACCTCGTCTGCCAGAATGCAACCGCCTTCGCGAAGACGTCGAAGCGCAAAGATCGCTGCGTCGATCTGGTGGGGGTTGGGATCGATGCGCGCCTGGCGTTGAGCCGCCGCATAGCGCTCCCGGTCGTCTGGCCGGCGGACGCGAACGAGGTCTTCAGCGAGAATGCGCTGATTGAAGGCGTGCATGACGATAGTTGGTGAACCTCAACTCATCGTGAGGAGTTTTCCCGTAACTTAACCGAGGAGCATTTTTCGAACCTGCACAGTCTTGCGCACAATTCCATAGACTGCTGCTAATTGGCGAACTAATTGCTCCTCTTCTAGATCGGGATTATCTTGCAGGAGCTTTTCACGTACGGCGGCAATCTCCAACGGCGGAACTTCTTCGAGGGATCTGGGGCCACGCTCACGGACATTTACAGCAGCCGAACCAGTAACCCGAACGACCTGATTGATCTGGCCACCCCGTTTTTGCTCGTCGTTCTGAACGAGACGGCCAGTTTTTGTAGCCCTGTATATCGCCCGGTTCAAGACATGGACAATCTGCCTACCAAGCCGTGCGTTGCCGGCAGCCTTGTTGTAGAGAGAGTAGGCCCGCCGGCAGACTACGGGCCCCTCAACATTGACGATCTCAATCAGAACGTCGATGAGTTCCGACATAGATGCAGAATGCGGGTCGGGCACTGGGCGCAGCTGCCACTGTGAGTACGGTGCTAGGATAAGCGGTGCTTCATCCTGCACTGCGGAAAACAGTGGAGCCTGATCTTCCACTGGCGTAAGCTCAAACGCTTCGGCACGGGCGTCTGGCTCCGATTGGCGTCGAGAGGATTCGTCGTTGTCGTCGATCTCCTCGTCGGTGTCCGACTCGGTAGTGTTGGCTGGAGACGACGCGACGGGAGCGGCGGATGGCTTTACCTCGGGAGCCGAACTGGCAAGAATGCCGTTGGCTTCTAAGACTCGCCAAAGAGGCTCGAGGGCAGCTTCGGGATCTCTGTAATACGCACTCCCACGCACCCGCCAGAATTGCAGTCCACATCGTTCCAACATCCTTTGGCGATCAACATCCCTGTCCCACTCTTCAGGTCCATGCCACTGGTCCCCATCACACTCGACAGCCAGTCGACCTCGCATCCCTTCGATCAGCAGATCGATTCGCTTGCCGGCCAATTCGTATTGCGGGATGGCGCGGAATCCGCGATCAACGATCCGAAGGAATACCTCGACCTCGAACCAGCTATCGAACGGAAACGGTGCTCTGGAATCACAGCGCCTTGCTTCGATTGCCTGTTGGCGTAGCTTTGTGACATCGATGCCTTCGACCGTTTCTGTCTGGACCTTGGGGTTGAGGCAATACTCCAGTAGCCGTCGCCGAAGGCACGAACTGCTCAGGTCTTCAACAGTGACGCTGTGGAACAGCCACATCTGGTCACGTGCCCGGCTCGCGGCGACGTTGAACCGCCGCTTATCTGATTCCTTCGCGAGGACACCGATATGGCGCCCGTCGTTCGTCGCGGCTACCATCGAGAGAAAGATGACGTCGCGCTCATCACCTTGAAACGCATATGCATTGCCGCACACCAAACCGCGGCTCTGCATTTTCTGCGCGCCGATTCGTTCCATGAGCAAATCACGGATCAGATTCGCCTGGGCGTTTCCTTGCAAACAGATCACTCCGAAACTCTTAGCTTCGTACGCTGGATCCGAAAGGCACTTTGCTATCTGGTCCACAATGGCCTCGGCCTCTGGCTGGTTCACCACTCGGTCGCCAGTTCCCTTTGCATAGCCATCCTGAATATGGCGAGTCAGGACCGGCGTCAGGCGCTGGCTGCCATATTGTCGAAGCGGAACCAGTGGCTCCGCTGGGTAACAAAGGCTATTCGAAAACTGAATGATCTCCGGCATACACCTGAAGTGCTCGCGAAGGCGGATGCGGCCGGCGAAACGTATTTCGGCCTGATTGAAGAAACTGTCATCGACCCCCATCGCGTCACGGTGCTCAAGATCCTGAATGTATCGCTGCTTTAACAGATCGACAGCCGAACGGTCCACGCCCACTGACTCGGGGCTGATCTGCTGGTCGTCACCAACCACGACGATCTTACGCGCTATGTATTGCAGGAATAAAGCCTCCGGCCCCGACTGGCTCGCCTCATCTATGATCGCGACATCAAAAAGGTTCGGAGCAGGTTTTGTCGTCTCGGCCACCCGGTAAATTGGCATCACCCAAGCTGGGATTGCACTGCGACAGTAATCGAGATGGTAACGGGCCTCCTTCCGGTGCTGGGTTGCGTACTTCCCCGTGCCCTTCCCGAGTCGTCTGACTGCGAGTCGCCATGCCATGAGGTGTTCTCTCTGCTCTGGCTGTAAGCGAGCGAGAACGAACTCCCATGACTTGCAGGCCCCCAGATCGCGAAGATCCTGGCGAATACGTTGTTGCGCGAGATCGATTTGCTGACGAATACTCGATTCTTGGTATGGGTCCGCGTGCTCTGTTAGCCAACAATTCGCCCGAGACCAATTCCATGCCCCCACAAAGTCGGCCATTCGTTGGTCCCATGCAGAATCGTGCCGGGAGGCCCGTAGCTTGGTAATAAGATCGGGCCTTCCTAAACGCGTCTCTAAAGCCTCGCGCCGTTGGTGTCTCGTACGGAGTTCCCAAGCAGACACGATTCTGTCGTGGGTTCTGGAGTAACGATCCAGGTCCCGATCCTCGGCGGCCGCGAGCAATTCCAAACTGAGCGGGTGAGCGCGTGGATCACGCCTGAGAGAAGCCAACTCCGCGGTCACCCGTGAGATCTCCGTCTGGACAACACGGAGCTCGTCTTGCACGTTTGCCGCAGCGAAGAGGCTCAGAAAGCTTGTGATTGCCGGGCGATCGTGGAATCGTAACGATTGGAGTTCGGGAACCTTTTTTGCGGCGAACGTCACAGCTTCCGCTTTGTCCCTAAGATTCAGCACGCTCGCCAGGAGTTCAGCGCGCCTGACCTGATCACCAAACTGAAGCAACAACGGTAAGGTGGAAGCTGCTAGATACGGCGACCACTGTTCGTCGACATATTCAATAGCGTCAATAACGTCCAGATAGTCCAGTAGTGCATTTGCTTCGTCGTGCCTCTCACACGGCCGACCGTTGACCCGTACCTCGTCTATCAAGTACAGGCTGGCTTTCAGGTGCTTTGGCGCGAAAGGATTGTGGCGAAACCACAGGCCAGTGCCTTTGCCGGCCAGCAGATGGTCACGGAGTGTTTCCGCATGCGCGCGAACCTCAGCCCGATTGCGCTGTTCGATTCCCGCCACTTTCAGTTGAGCGGCCCGGTCGACACGATCCTTCAGAAATGCCAGCTTCGATGCCGTTGCTGCAGCGAGATTTTGCCATGAATGGTGTTTTCCCCGAACAATTTCCTGAATCGCGGTCTTGACCCAATCCTCCGACTCATTCGAAAGTCTGTCGTGAAGCGTCAGAAAATCGCGCAGCGTAATTTCCAACTCGCGGCGCGTCTCAAGTGGAGCAGAGGTAAGAGCGTGAAGGAGAGCACGGCTTTCCGGCGTGGCTGCCACCAATCGGGCGCCAAGTTCGCGCTCTTTCAACACCATCTGGTCGAAGCTAGCGGGATTCGGGATGGAGGCTAACTCTGGAAGAACCCTTCTGAAATTCTCTTCGGGGTCATCGGCGAGATCGCGACAGAGTCGCAGAAGTGAACTCGCCTCATCGTTGGTGAGCGGTGCCTCCTGGATAGGATCGATATCGATCCCCATCCAATCATGCTGGTCGGCGCTAGCGACCAAACGGACCGCCAAAGACTGAGGAGTTCCGCAGTACTCACCAAAATGCAGATCAATAACCTCCATCTCGCCTGCGCGAACCAATTTGAGCTTCGAGTATCCTTCCGCAAGCTCACGTCTCGAATGATCGATGTCCACCAATAGCTCTCGGATACGAGTCTGTTTCTTCGTGCTGTCCCACTGATTCAGTTCGCTCAGAATGCCCTGGACGGATTCCTCCAGTTCACGCAGAGCAACCGTGTCGTCCCCGAGCAACGATACGCACAGGGGTGAAAACTCGGGTGGGAAATATTTCTTCAGTACGCGCAGTGCGCGCGCAGTGTGACTCGTCACCAACAGCCGCTTTCCTGTGGCTAGGAGATGACAAATCAGGTTGGCGATTGTGTGTGACTTGCCAGTTCCCGGCGGCCCCTGTACGAGAACTCCCTGCCGACTGGCGAGGCGCTGCGCAACCTGGCGCTGAGCTTCGTTAGCAGGAAGAGGAAAATACGTTTCGTCTCCTTCGCTACCGCCAGAATCACCCTCCGTGCCCTCGTCGGACGACTGGTGGTCATCGCGGATGCTTACCAGTTTTTCGACTCCAACCGGAATCGTCCCTCCCTGGTTCATCTGCTCCGCGATCTCGGCAAAGACCCGGACCAAATTACGGTCACTACGCTGCCGTACGATCAATGCAGGCGCGAAATTCATGCGCGGTCGAGTCCGGTCGGCTGTGCCGTCTTGCGGTTCGAGAGCCATGTCCATGGTGCTCTCGGGTGAAAGTTGCTGGTAATAGGCGTTCAGGGCAGTTGATAATCCAGGCCCAGCCCAGATCCCATCCCCAATGTCAGAGAGCTCCTGTTGGACGCGATTCTGCACATCGGGCAATGGTCGGTCCTGCGGCTCAAGCATTTCCTGCTCAAGCGACAGACGAGCGCCATCGGGTGGAAGACCGACCGTGATGACCCCTGTCTTCGAATCGAATTCGATGGCCGCCTGACCCACCGCGACGTGACGCTTGATTTCGACCCCGTGCGGTGGACGCCAGGTGAGCAGGCCGATTCCTACAACAACCTCGTAGGCTTCGCCCATGCGCTCCTGGTTCTGGTAAGCGGCAAAGAGCTCGTTGTAGATCGACTGGACGGGTTGCAGCCGCCGCTCTTCAATCGCCCAAGGCCACCAGTGGTTCTCGACGTAGAGTTCCCATTGCCGCAGAATTGCCGGATAGTCTTCCAGCCTTCGAACTACGTTTTCTACTCCTTGGCTGCCACCATCATTTGAAACGAGTTCTTCGACAATGCTGTCCTTGAGTTGGGGAGCGTCCTGGGACGCATCGTCGACGTCGCGGTCGCTTAGCCACGGCGCCAATTGTGGAGGAGGTGTGGGGGGCCGTTTACGGCGGGGGCGTTCTACGCGAAGCCAGTCGTCGTACGCAGCCTCGCGGCCGAGGTCCCAAGCTGCGCAATAGCACTCCTTTTCCCTAGGAATCTCTGCCCACCAGACAACCTGGTCATAGTCGTCGCAGTTCCTCCTGACGTCAGTCCGGAGTTCCGTCAATTCCTTGAGGTACGTGAAAAGCCGAACGGCTTTGTCACGCACCAGAGTGTCGCCGCTGGAGGTGTCTGCCGTGCCGGTGGTCATCGGACGCCCCGTTTTCTTGAACTGTTATGAGCCAACTCCCCTTGCTCCACATGGTTCGCGCGAGCGGTGACTGGCTATGTGTACGAGACCGCACAACGGCGGTAAATGCTTTGATCTTACAGCGGATTCCATGCCTCGGCAAACCCGCGTGCGTTGAAGAGCATGCTCTTTAGGGTCGATAAAAAACAAGTTACATCCCGACTTGCAGCGCTAGTAATCTGAGCCGCTCGACGATACCCATCTGTCTAAAGGAGTTGTGAGGTTCCTGTCACCCAATATGGAACGGTACCTCGATGAATACATCGCGGGCCGAGATGCGTCCTATGATGACGCTGCTCAGCCTCCGATTTTACGGATTCGCCGCGTCTTTGGCGTTTTCATGCGCCAAATACTTCAGTTCCTTGTCTAGCAGTTGCGGGTTGTGGCAGACGTGGAGAGCCCACTTCCCCAACTGACCCCAGTTGTTGACCGCGGTCACCCATCGGCTCGCCGCCGTGTGCTTGGCCTTGTCCTGATCATCTTCGAAGCCCTTGATCTCCAGCACCACCGTCACACAGTTACGCAGGCGTACCAGGAAATCCGGTTCGTACGAGTGGTCGATGTCCATGTACTCGTACGGAATTAGCAGGCCGAGATGGTCGTTCCGCGCATAAAACGCGACGGCGTCGCTCGACTCCAGCCAGAAGCTCGCGCTTGCCTCCCATGATAGGGTGTCCAGCACGACCTGATCGATGTGGCTCTTGGCGGTCGCTTGGCATGGGCGCGTGGTCTTGAAATCCACGTCCGACGTGGTGCCGATGGGCTTGTAGCGATTCAGGATCGGCATGAGCGGTAGCTCACCTTCGGACTCGTCCGGAATAATGCCGTCACGCAGGCGCTCCACCATGCGCTTCACATATTTCTCCAGGCCCAACTCGCACGGATGGGCGCCGTTGAAGTTCACCTTGCGCTGGACGTACTCGTCCACGAACCGGAACACCTGCGGGAACAGTTGGTGGCGGGACTGGAAGCGCAATACGCGTCTCCGGACGTCCGTAGTCGCGCTCGCCTCCACTGTCAACTCGTCCACGACTAATCGAGTGATCTGGAACTCGATGGTCTGGGGGTGCGTGTGAGCGTAGTACTCTTCCCGATCCTGCTGCACGAACTGGAATGGCGCGCTGTGCGTGGCGGGGCTGCCCTCCTGATACCCGACGGTGGGGCGCACGAACGTGGCAGTCGGCTCCCGGTTCGGTTCGATCATCAGCGGGTCCAGTGCGCCAACATCGCAACGGATCAGGTTCTTACGGAGTGCGAATGCATAGCCCTCTACCACCGGAAACCGGATCTCCATTGCCTTGCGCTCTGGAAGCGCCCGCACGTGGTTCTTGGGCTTGTCCTCCGGCGCGGACCCTTTCATGGCGCGTCCCTTGAATGGGATCACGCTGAACGGGATTCCGTACACGTCCACGTACTCTTCCGTGAGCAGGCCGGTCTTCGGATCGGGCACATAGTCCATCCTGCGAAGGCCACGGCCCACCACCTGCTCGCACAACAACTGGCTGCCGAACGCGCGCACGCCCAAGACCTCCGTCACATTGTTCGCGTCCCAACCCTCGGTGAGCATCGAGACGGACACCACGCAGCGCACGTGCTCGCCTGGCTGCCCGCGCTTCCCGACAGTGGCCACAACCTGCCGCAGTTCCTCGGCGGCATCCTGCTTCTTCTTGTTCGGGTTGTCGCTCTCTGCATCTGCCAGCAACTTCGTATCGATGCGGATGGTGCGCTTCTCGGTCGAGGTGTTAGAAAAAAGCTCCGGAAAGATTGCGCCCCGCCCGTAGGTCACGTGCTTCTTACGCTTTGCGACCTTCGACTTCTTCGGCGCACTGTTTCCATTACCGTCTCCGTTGCCGTTCTCTTCTTCCGCTAGTACCTCCGCTACCTCTGCTTCGGTGACCACATCCTCCTCGATCTCGCCAGAGATCTTGCGGTAGAACACCGCCGCCACGTCCGTATCGTTGCAGACGATGATCATCACCGGCGGCACCCGCTCCTGTCCGGGTTTCGCCGCCTGAATCTGCTCGTAGCGCTCCTTCCACTGCGAGGCGATTTGCTGGAGCGCGCCTTCGGCTTCCCGATACACGACGTCGGGTTTTGGCCTGCCTCCCTTCCCTGGCAGCCGCTCGGCAGGCTCGAGGTTCTCGTTGATGGCCTTCCAAAGCTTGAAGTACTTGGGGTCTGGACGGCCCGTCGTGTCCAGCACAGGCAGTCGGGGGATTTTCACGATGCCCGATTCGATGGCGTCCACGAGTCCGAAGTCGGTGACGATCCACGGGAATGGTCGGCCCTCCGGATAACCCGATCCCTTGATGTAGAACGGGGTCGCGGACAGATCTACGCAGACCGAGATGCCCGCATGCTTCGCCGGGTTCGGCGTACAGTTATTGATGCGATCCAGCCCATCCAACCAGATGCGCGCTTCCTCGCGTTCCTCGTCGACTTCGCGTTTCTCCTCGCCGGTCAGATCCTCCGGTTCCGGAGCGGGGCGCCAGCAATGGTGGCCCTCGTCGTTCATCACCATGATCGGAAGCCGGTCGTAAAGGTCTTCGAGCACGCGGCGCGCGAAGGTGTCCGGTGTCTCCGGCCCCTTGTTCACCACGGCGTAAGCCTTGCCGCCCTCCACGTGCTCGGATTCAGGCGCGAACCGATGCCAGTTTGTCACCAGCACCTTGCCAGCCTGAAGGAGCGGGCGGTACTTCACCGGAACGATGTCGAATTGCTCGTAGTAATTGTCCGGGCGCTCCGGCCGCAGTACCTGCAACCTTTCCTTCACAGTAAGGTTCGGGCAGCAGATCAGCACTCCGTTAGGGAAGAACGCGCTCGCCTCGTTCTGGCCGCGATTACAGAAGGCCCACGCGATCAACATGGACATGACTACGGTCTTTCCGCTCCCAGTCGCCATCTTCGCCGCCATACGCTGGAGCGGAACGATGCCGTCCTCTGGGGAGGGATCGATCAGGCGCGGGAAAAACTCCTGGCCAGCGAAACTGAAGGATGGTCGCCCCGCCGCGAGCAGCAGAGCCAGGTCGCTGTCGCTCAGGGAGGGCTTGAACGGCAGGCGCTTCGTTTTCCAGATTCGGAACTCGAACAGATACAGGATTGTCTCAACCGCCTCCCGTTGGCAGAAGAACAAACGGCGCGTCCGATCCGCACGCGCCCAGTGTTGCAGGAGATCGCGCGTGACCTTCGGCCAGGCGCCGTAATCGCGCTCCCGCAACCTACGAACGTCATCCCGCAGCAGATTTACCAGCGGCAGATCGTCACGCTCTTCCTCCGCCAGCAGGCTCAACTGCGCGCTGCCGGTGCGCTCGGTCTTGTACCAATAGCTTGCGGGGCGGCGCTTTCCGGCATGGCTGGCCGCTCCCGTGTCCTTGGCGTAGATCCAGTGGTCCTGCGGTTCGTCGTAGGGGTTACAGATGATCGGGTTTTCTACTGGCTGGACCGGCAGCTGTTCCTGCCCCGCCGAAACACCATTCGCGTTCCTCCGGGCCATACTACTTACCCTCGGGAACGAGCGGGTGGACCCTCATCACTTCGTTGCCGCGAGGATCGATGACCTTCACGGCGGCGCACTTGTGCTTGCCCACCGGGAAAGGTAAGGACACGGTTCCGGAAAGGGCTTCGAACCGATCCGGATCGACTACGCCGTCCAGCGCCTTGCTCAGCTTCTCCCAGGCGCTCCGGTCGGGGAAAAACGCCTGTGTGATGCAGAACGTCCGTCCGTCATAATCGCCGTCCACGAACCACGCCGCGACTTTCGTTGCGCCGGTGTCCACGATAGCGTTCGTCACCGGGTCATAGATATCGACGCCCTCCATCTTCAGGCGGTACATCCCCTCACCGTCCGGACCATCGAGGGCGGTGCGTGGCCGTCCGAACACCGTGAACAATTGGCTGCCTGGCTGCTCCTTCAGCAGGCCGTTCATGCCGGGGTTCACATCGGGACGGATGTGGGCGAGGTGCATACGAAGGCGTGGGTGGCCTTCGTCGATCACCGCCTGCGCGGGACCGTCGAAACTGAACCCGGCGAAGACCAGATCCTCATACCGGCGCGCGGCCGGCCGGATCACCTCTTCGATCATCTTCGCTGTGATCGGACCGTACTGCGGCCCGAACACGACGCCGACCGTAGCATCGCCGTTCGGGTCGTCATCCGTCTCACGCATGTTGACCCATCGACCTTCCCCGTGGATGCCGGCCGAACTCCCGCTGGCATAGATCGGGTCGAGGCGCGTGAACTTCATATGCTTGTTGTCGGGGAAGCGTACGCCATCCATCTTGACCAAGTCCACCATCTTCGCAAGGTACGCCTCGACGTTTTGCGCCGACTCGCCAATCTGCACTTCACGGACGACGAACGTCTCTCCCAGCTCCTCTGGTTCGCCTGCGAAATGGCCAGTATTGACCTCGATTGCATCGCCCAACGACATTTCTGGTGGCTGGACCGCTTCGACCGTAAACGGCCCACTGACGCGCGTGATCTTGCGGTCCACTTCGGGCCGGTCCACCAGTTCTTCCTGCTCGGCATTCGCGGCGATGCAGGCATTGACCTCGTCCATCTTGGCGCGCCAAGCGCCGCGGTACTCTTCTATTGCCTTCTTCAGATCGGCGGGGTAATCCGGATCGGTGTCGACGGGGACCTCCCAGTGCTGCCAGCCTTCGCCCTTCGGTGGCAGTTCCCAGCGTCGGTGGTCGGCATCCGAGATTGACTTCTTGCCTTCCTGCTTCTGCTTCAGTGCAAGTTTGGTGCGCAGGTCGCTCCGCAGTCTATCGGAGACAGGCCTCAATGTGGCGTTGGCGGCAGCGAGTCTCGCGTCGAGAATAGGTTCATGCTTGGCGAAGATCGGATCAACGTTGTGGTTTTGTGCTATGGTCCGGAGCATTATATGCGGTACTGTCTTGGAGCGCAGTCCGAACGCGACTCCCTTGGATTCATCCCCCAGTCGGTAGTACTCGTACCGGGCTGTCAGCAATCTCTGACGCGCCAGGGCCACCGAAACCCGGCTTGTATCAATTGTGATCCAGCGCCGCCCCCATTCCTCTGCAATGAAGGCTGTCGTTCCGCTGCCACAGGTCGGGTCGAGCACCAGGTCGCCTGGATCTGTCGTCATCAGAATGCAACGTTCAATTACCTTTGTGTTTGTCTGGACGACGTAGATCTTCGGATCGGTGAAAGCACCGGTCTGTGTATCGTTCCAAACTTCGGTAAGCGGGGTAAGTGGAAAATCATCGAGGAACCGGACATAGGTGAGCGAGTTAGGCGAGGGCGCCGCTAGCCGTTCAGCCTTCGCGAGCCGTGCCATCCCTTCGGGATTCGTCTTCCAGAATCCGCGGCCAGGTCGAAACGTTTGGCCTTGGAACTGAACTGGATAATCTGAGTTCGTGCCGCCACTCTGAGAGGTCAGGTTATCGTGACGGTAGATTCGTGCACTGTCGGGTAGTTTTCCAGGGTCGTCGCGTTCCTGTGAAGTCAATACATGACGGGCGCCGTTAGCAAACATTGCTCGCGTAAAGCGCCCGCCTATATCGTCCTCGAAACCGCGGGGCCTGAACAGCGTTCGGAACTTTAGTCTTGCCTTCTCCCGCGCGTACCAGAGGAGATAATTTGCACTCGGTCCAAGATGCTGCCCACCGAGGCTGGATGTTGTTCGAAACGTGATCTGACCCGCAAAATTGTCGCGGCCAAAAACTTCATCGAGGAGCGCATGGACCCGGTGGATGTTCTCATCGCTGATCTGCATGAAGATGCTGCCCGTGTCGGCCAGAAGCTCTTTCGCAACGATCAGTCGATCACGGAGGTAGCTTAGGTATGAGTGGACGCCGAGCTTCCATGTATCTCGGTACGCCTTCACCATCTCCGGCTCGCGCGTCAGATCGGTCTCTTTGTCCTTTACATCCCGATTGCGGATCTCCGGCTGGAAGTTGCTGGCGAACTTGATCCCGTACGGCGGATCGATGTAGATCATCTGTACCTTGCCCGCGAGATCCTCTCGTCGCGCCAGCGATGACATGACCTGGAGGCTGTCCCCCAGGATCAGCCGGTTGGACCAGTCCACGTCGTGTTTGTAGAACTGTACGGCCTCGTTGTACTCCTGTTCCGGGTCTGCGAATAGTGAGCGGTTGACGTCCTCACGGGCCGCTACCTTCAGGATGGCCTGCGCACTCACGCGCTCGTGGATATGCAGCGCGACCGGATCGACGGCGAACGAGCGCGCCTCCCCCTTTCCCGCCCATTCCAGCCACGGTTCGTGTATGCGCAGTGCCTCAGCGAGCGCCCACGCTTCGGCCTCCGTCAACTTCCGCTGCCTGGCGGTCGCCAGCAACTCCGGCAACTCGTCTGCGCGACCGGTCTGATCAAATCGCAGCTCCGGCGGTCGGCGGGGACTGTACGCGTACTCGGCCTTCGGCACCAGTGGTACGTGCCCTTCGGCCGCGATCTTGGCCGGCGGATTGTTCTTGCGGGTTGCTTCGGGGAACCTGTAATCGGTCACCTTGTCGAGACCGCTGTTGGACGCAGCGGCCTTCGCCTTCTTCTTGTTCGCCATGATGTTCAGGACAACCCACCAATCTTATCTTTAAATGGCGCGCAGAGGCACTCATATCGAAACGGAATAACGTGTCGGATTGGGAGAAATGTTGGCTTACGGGGCCGGCGGCATCGGAAGGCGTCACAGCGAATTCGGAACAGCCGCCTCACCCTGCATCGACCGCAGTCGTGAGGCGTATACTGCTTGCTTAGAATGACGAATGCAGACCCGCCAAGGATTAACTACTCGCAGATTCTTGCTGCAGCACCATCTCACGACTATGCGGGGTTGCACGAGTTTCTCTTTGCGGAACTGCCGTACGTGTGGCTGGACGATTACATAGCGATGCTACCGCATCAGCACAACGTCCACCGTATAACCGTAGAAAGCTTCGAGTATCTCTGGGATATGAGCGGTGAACTCGTACAGCAAGGTATCGTGCCAGCGTCCGCCGCAGTCGACGACCGTCTCATCGCCGCGCACGGGTTGTCCCGGCCTGCCGCGGAAGCGCGCCAGGACTCCCGCTTGCGCGGTCGGACCCTGGGCGCCGTTAATGTCGTCGACCCGTCAGAGCGGCAAGCTTATGATCGCGGACACGCAATCGGCCATGCGCTCGGTGGTGTGCTTGACCTGAACATAATTCCCCAAACGCGCGCCGTGAATCGCGGTGGCCTCTGGCGTCAGATGGAGCGCTACTGCCAGGAGCATCCCGGAACGTACTTTTTCTGCCGTCCCATCTATACTGGCCTCTCCTCACACCCGACAGAGATCGAGTTCGGCGTCCTCCGCTCCGACGGGTCGCTCTGGGCGCACACCTTCAAGAACTATGGGACGATCGAGGAGCTTGAAACCTTCGAACGCCTGTACCGGGAGAAGATCGCCAGCCCGGAGAAGACCAGCAAGAATGCCGACTAGGCGAGCGACCAAGCACCACCTTCTATTCCACACGGGTCCCGCGGGCGGCCGACACTTGGGAACCCGTCACACGCGCGCCACCGAGCCGCCTTCCGGCGACCGGTCTGATTCGAGCAAGCGCCCACTGCGACCTCATATATTGGCATTCTTATTCCAAATAAACCGGTTCTCAAATTCTTTATAGCGATGCTGGACTCGTTCGAATCCAAGAAAGAAGCAGCCTGTGAGACTTGTCCTCCGGCGGTTCCATGAGCCATAAGCCGGTACCAAAGGGAGAATAAACCCGATTGGCGACTGTCCTCAGTTGGCATCCGGCAAATGGCAGGCCGGCAGAACGTCCTTGTAGGGAGTTTCCGCATCTTGCAGCACCGAAACCACGCGGTGGTTTACGCTGATTTACGCTCATTAACCTACCCAAAGAATCCCCCAAAGAAGAATCGGACGGAAAGAGTTGTTTTTTTGTTTCGCCAATGGCTGTTATACGGCATATGATGATATTAAGA
>Ga0335079_10003570_pt1 | contig 17931 bp, 12 predicted proteins | sample Lox_Sample_33_FD_206719 | JGI IMG/M metagenome (GOLD analysis project Ga0335079, IMG submission 206719) | Soil microbial communities from Loxahatchee National Wildlife Refuge, Florida, United States - Lox_Sample_3.3 | ecosystem: Environmental > Terrestrial > Soil > Wetlands | place: USA... | reverse complement strand
GGAGCGGGATCATCGAAACGGCGGGGATTGACTATATTCTGCCGTACTGGATGGCTCGCTACTACGGAGTCGCTTCGGCGCTTACCGTGCAGTCCGCGGCGGCGCCGAACCCGGCCGTCGCGCCGGATTCGATCGCCTCGATATATGGATCGAACCTCGCGACAACCACCCAAAAGGCGAATATGCAACCGCCGCCACTGTCTTTGGGTGGCGTCACCCTTACGGTCACAGACTCGGCCGGAGCTTCACGCGTCGCACCGCTCATGTACGTGTCACCTTCGCAGATTAATTTCGTGGTTCCCCAAGGCACCTCCGCCGGCACGGCCACATTTGCGATTTCCAACGCCGATTCCACGAAACTAGCCGCCACGGGCACGGTCGAAGCCGTGGCGCCCACTCTGTTCAGCATGAGCGGCGACGGGAGAGGAGTGGCGGCGGCCACCGCCATCCGGGTGCAGGCCTCGAACTCTCAATTACAATCTCCCATCCCGGTTTTTCAATGCAGTGCGTCCGGTTGCGCTTCGGCGCCTATCGAACTGGGTGTGGACACGCCCGTATACCTGAGTTTATACGGTACCGGCATCAGGAATAGAAGCTCGCTGTCGAACGTGAAAGTCACCGTCAACGGCATCAGCGTGCCCATCCAGTATGCCGGGCCTCAACCGGATTTCGAGGGTCTCGATCAACTCAACCTGGCATTGCCGCTGGCCCTTCGCGGAAGCGGGGAAGTGAACATCGTGCTCACCGTGGATGGTCAAACCGCGAATGTTGTCACCATCAACGTGATGTAACCGCTTTGGGTTCAGAAGCGAAAACGCAACATCACTTGCACCGATCTGGCGCCGCCGTTCTGAAACATCGGATTCAATCCGCTGCCCGGGCTCCCCGTGCCGAGCATCATGTTCAGCATGGAGGTTGATTGGCCAAAGAGCGGGCTCGACAGAAACCGAACCGGATCGGCATAGTCCGGATGGTTCAGCGCGTTGAACGCTTCGATTCGGAACTGGAGCGACCGCCTCTCCCCGACCGGGAAGTCCCTGTGCAACGCCAGGTCGATCTGCCACATTCCGAAGCCCCTCACCGTATTGCGTCCCAGGTTGCCCTGAGCCAGACTCGGGGCGGGCTGAAATGCCTCCGGGTTCAGCCGCCGTCCCCCAGGGGCCGAAGGGTCGGTCACCCAGACTGTTTGGCCGGGCACCAGGTCCGGCCGGACAAAATTGGCAAAGCTGAGCCCCATGGAATAATCCGTGTCGAGCACGGTGATCGGAAAGCCCGTACGCGCGCTGATAATGCCGTCCACACCCCAGCCTCGAACGAGCGACGCACGAAGTGACTTCGTGGTGCTCCGCGGAGTTTCATAACTGAGCGCTGCGTGGAAAGCGTGACGCACATCGAAATCGGAGGAACCGCGATCGCTCGACGGCGTCACTGCCGGCGCAGCCCAATACAGCACAGAATCGCTGGAACTGTTGTCGATGGAGTGCGACCAGGAATATGAGGCCAGCCCGCTGAACCCGTGCGACGCCTTTAAGCGGTACTGAAGCTCGAAGCCCTGGTAGCTGGAGAAGCCATGATTCGTCGCCAGTGCCAACAAAGTCTCGGTATTCTGAAGGCCGCCGAATTCGCGTCTAAGGAGTTGCAGCCCGGCCGAGCCCTCATAGACCGCCGAGACCGTCTGATGACTGCCAAAGGCATGTTCCACCATACCGTTCCACTGTTTTACGTAGGGCAGATGCAAGCCCGGCATGAATCCGTAGCTCAGCAACCATGGGAAAGGAGCATGCTGCGCGCTTGAATACTGTGAAAGACTGAATGGACCACCGTTTACAAGATCCGTGCCGATGCTGAGGCTCGAGTCGTAATAGATCCCCCAGCCCGCTCGCAGCACGGTATGGCCTTGGGCAGAAGGCCGGTAGGCCAGACCAACTCTAGGCGCGAGATTCTTGTAGGTCCGCTGCCATATGACTGTCTGGCCGGGAAACTGGCCTGCAAACACGTAGGATGGGTTGCTCCCATTGGCAAAGAGAGAAGGGATCGAATTGAGATCCGGCGGCGGAGTGAACTCCCAACGCAACCCAAACGAAGCGGTGAGCTTTGGATGAATCCGCCAGGTGTCCTGCGCGAAGACCGAATCCTCTTTCAGAACGCTGTGGCTGGTCTGTGGTGGAGAAACTGCGATCCAGAGATCTTTGGCATCGACGGTACTCGCGAGGCTGTCGGCGATGATGCCAAGGCTGCTGTTGGCATCGCCGCGGACCGGGGTGAGCTCGAGATAGTCGGCACCCAATCGGATTTCGTGAGGTCCATGACTTACGACCAGCACCGGCGAGGCGTGCCACTGAGTCTGTTTCTGGCGAGCTTCCTCGCCGGAAGTTATTTGTCCCACGCCCGCGATGGAAAATCTCAGCAAGTAGTCGCATGCGTCCGGAACGCGCAACACGGTGTAAACCACGGATTGCAGATCGCAAGGCGAAGAGCCAGGCGCTCCCCATGACGAGCTCAGACTAGCCTGCGAAGCGTTCATTCGCACGTCCAGAGCCACGTTGGTTCTCAGGCGCACGTCAACGCCGAGTGTCAGGCCTCGGGAACGGATGGCAACCTGATCGATCTCCGTGTTTCCGAATTGGCTCCAGGAGGGAGTCTGGTTGTACCGCCCGAACAATGTGATGCGCGAGGTGAGCGCGTGGTCGATGCGCATGTTGGCTGCATCGAACTGCGAAGGCCTATCCGCTTGCCCCATCCATTCCGCCACACCGGATCCTAATTCCGGTCCGTTCGGAAGCGGAAATAGATTTAACAGAGGACGCACCCAACCCGGAGCCTCCAGCCTCGCCGCGCCGTCCGGCACAGTAGCGCGCCAGACAAACGGAGCCTCGAGCCGCATCTCCTCATAGGAAATGAAGAAGAAAGTCCGATCGCGTTTCACCGGTCCCCCGAACGAACCGCCGAAATCGTTCATTCGCGCGGGCGCTCGCGGGTCGCCCTGGCTGTTTGCGAACCAGTCGTTGGCGTCCAGCGCCTCGTTGCGCAAGTAATCAAAGACGGAGCCGTGAAACTCGTTCGACCCGGAGCGGCTGGTCAAAACAATTTGCGCGCCCGGCAAGCGGCCGAACTCGGGCGCCGTCGAGGAAGTCTCGACGCGGAGTTCGCTGACCGCGTCGAGCGAAAGGAGGCCGTGCAGACTGCCCAAAGCGGTCATGGCAGGCAAGGCTCCGCCCGTGGTTTGGGCGGGCAGGCCGCCGGCGCTGACGCCGGTGTTGGCGCTAACACCGTCGACGCTGAAATAGTTGGCGTTGGGTCGCTGCCCGCCCGACGTGAATTGACCGGGCTCTCCGCGTGTGGCCGGCGTGATTATGGTGCCCGGTGTGAACTCTAGCAGGCTTGTGAGACTTCGCCCGTTCGACGGCATGTGGTCGATCTGCTGCTCCGTGATTAGTGTGCCAACCGCGGCATCCTCGCTGAGTGACACTGCCGGGGCATCCTCCACCGTGATCGACTCCTGCATGCGTCCCAGGGGCAGATCAAAATCCACACGCGTCGGCTGAGCCCGATCCACCCGCACTCCGAGACGGATGAGCGTGCGAAATCCGGGGTGGCGGACAGTGATCTTGTAGAGACCCGGCTCCAGAGAAACCACACCGTAGCTGCCGTCTGGTTGGGAGCTGGTCACGCGCCGAAAACCCGTGTCCTGGTTCACCGCGCTTACCGAGGCATTCGCCACCGCGGCGGCAGAGGGATCGCGGATCATTCCCGAAAGCTGCGTAGTGGGTTGACATCGCAAGAGCCCGGGACTGAACAAGCAGCCGAGAATGACAGGCACGGTCAGTCGCAGCAACATCCCTATTTCCTCATCGCGCCGTGGTCAAGCGTTGATAATTCTCAACTCGCTTCCGCAATTGCGCCAGGCACGCCGCCATCTGGGCCGGCAGTTCAGGGGATTGGGCGTCCTCCGGAGAGGCTCCCAAAAAAGTAATCAACAACGTTTCCGCATGGCGCGCCTCGACGAACAACTGCTCGGTCTCGTCTTGCCATTGTCCGGATACATTCACCGGCTTTGCCACATCGGGAGCCGTGTTGAGCACGGTACGGATGCGGTCTTCAATGCCGTTCACATTTTCCAGCAGTGCTTCGGCGTGCTCCCGGCGGAGCTGAACCAGAAGCTGCCTTTGTTTGGAAGTCATCTGCGCTTCGATGTCCGGGGGGAAACGCTGGGCAAGCCGGCGCAATGCATAAGCGCGCGACATGAACGCATCGGCCATTTCGAGGACTCGATCGGCGAACTGCTCGAACTCAGCGCTGCTCCCGAGGTGTCTTTCTATCTCCGTTTCCAGGCGACCGATTCCCGGGTTGACCGCAATGCGACTTGGGCTGCGTCCCTCAGGTACGGGATTCTCGGCGGAGACTTCCGAGGAAAGGCGCACGGTGACGTGTGGGATGGCACGCAATTCTTCACGAATCTCTTGTTGACGGTCGACGTCGATTCCGGTGCCCGTCACCAGGATCTCTGCTCCCGAGCGCGTGACCTCGACGGGATCGCCCAGATCGGCGCCCAGCCGGTGCAGGGCCGCTACCACGGCGAGTTCCTCGCCGGGTGTGGCCGCTAGAGCCGGGACGGCGCTGGGCCGGTTTGACGCGTACGGCGGCAGCGCAGCAACGGTGCCGGCCGCCTCAGCCGACGTATCCTGGGGCGCGGGTGCCTCAGGCAACTCGCTGATCTCCACCCACTCGCGATTGCGAAACTGCAGAGTGCCCTCGACGGTATGCAGATCGAGCGAACTCAGCTTCAACGTCGCTTCCACGAGTTCTCCGGAATCGGTGGTGGTGCGTAACTGGTAATGGTCGGCTTCGAGAGTCACCTCGTCCCGCTTCTCCGGGAGTTGGTCACGCCATTCTGCGTAAGATTTGGCACTTAGAGGATCTTCCCAACTGTAGTGCGCCGCCTGGAACAGCGATTCGAGTGCTGCCGTTGATTCCGTACCCCGCTTCGTCTGGACAGATGTTCCTACCACTCGCGTCAAGTGCTGCGTGTGCGTGCGGATGCGGATGCGGCGCAACCTTCGCGGCTGTGACTCGGCCGCCGCCACGGCTTTGCGCAGCAGTTCAGCCGCCTGCACAGACGGCGCCTGCCGGAACTGTTGCACTATGAAGGTAATCAACACAACCGTTGCTACTGCGGGCACCCATCGCCTGGGATGGCGCCATGCAGCGGCGAGCGGCTCGAAGACGCGGCTCAACAACTGCTGGCGCCTTTGCGACTCGTCGATCCTTGCCAGGTGAGGGTAAATGTTAAACCATGGAGTTGGTGGAGGGGGCAGACAGGTATCCAGAACGATCTTGCGATAGCGAACGCATGCGCTGATGGTCTGTTCGATCTCCTCGAGTTCGTTACGGCACTGCCAGCAAGCCTTGAGGTGGCCGCGGATGTCCTCACTCTGCGGCGCTGTCATTTCGCCATCGGCAAAATGCAGCAGTTGCTGGTCGCTCGGGTGCCGCATTCCCAGATTACTCATGGGCCGCCTTTCTCAGCCGTACAATGGCGCGGCGGAGGAACTCGCCCACCGCGGAAACGCTGATTCCGAGCACCGATGCGATCTCTGGGTATCGCAGTCCCTCCAACCGCAGGGTCAAGCAACGGCGCTGTTGTTCCGAGAGGTTCTCCATTCCGCGATGGAAGCGCACCATCCGTTCGCGCTCCAGCAAGTTTTCCTCGGGATTCAGATCGGTGCTGGCCAGCCGCGCTTCGATCTCTGCCGCGAAAGGCGCTTGCGAACCTTGTTGCTCCCGAAGCTTCAGGGCCAGATTGTGCGCCACGCGCACAACCCATGCCCGGCGGTTCCGGATAGGCTCGGCGCGCTTGAGTGCGGCATAGAGCCGGAGGAACACTTCCTGGGTGGCCTCCTGCGCCTGTGGTGGATGGAGCCCCAGGCTCAACACGTAACGAAACACCGCCTCGCGCATCTCTTCGAATAACTGCGCCACCTCGTCTTGCAAGCTGACACGGGTCTGCTCAGCAGGGAGAACGCCCGTCAGCTTTTCCAGCAGCGAATCGGAGAGCACGTTGTCTATCTAATGACCTGAGCCCGGCGCTTTCCACTACACCATCCCGCAAAAAAATTCTTTGCGGCGACTGTAGTCGACGAGTGGCCTGCCAGGTCTTTGTTATCAGCACGCCATGAAATCAGCTTTGGTCAGCGTCACGGTGGTTACGCACAACAGCAGCCCCTTCATCGGACGCTGCCTGGACGCGGTCTTTCGGCAGGAGTACGACTCTCTGGAAGTTATTGTAGTCGATAACGCCTCCCAAGACGACTCCGGCCGGGTTCTTGCTCAGTACAAGGACCGCATCCACTTGATTGAAAATGGCCGCAATACCGGTTTCGCAGCAGCACAGAACCAGGCGATAGCCGTAGCCCGCGGCCAATGGATTCTCACGCTGAATCCTGACGTATTGCTGCAACCCGGCTTTGTAGCGCGCCTGGTTGAAGCTGGCAGCCTGGACCCTCGAACCGGATCGGTCTGTGGCAAACTGCTGCGGCTCCGGCGCGACTTCACCATTCCGCGCGCTCCGCGAATCGACTCCGCAGGCATTTACTTCACGCCCAGCATGCGCCACTTCGACCGCGGCTGGAACGAGCCTGACGACGGGCGTTTCGACCGCGCAGAGTATGTCTTTGGGGCTTGTGCCGCGGCGGCCTTGTACCGCCGCGAGATGATTTCCGGCGTTTCTCTGGACGATGGCTTCTTCGATCCCGATTTCTTTACCTATCGCGAAGACGCAGACGTGGCCTGGCGTGGGCAGTTACTCGGCTGGCGCTGCATTTACGCTCCACAAGCCACGGCGTATCATGTTCGCCGCATGGCGAACGGCTCCCGGCTTGGCTTTCCGCCGACTCTCAAAATGCACACGGTGAAAAACCGCTTTCTGATGCAAATCAAGAACATGACGCGCGATTTGTATCGCCGCAACTGGCTTTCCTTAACGACGCGTGATCTCGTTGTGATCGGAGGCTGCGTGTTCTATGAACCAGGCTCGCTGCCGGCATTCTGGCGCCTCGCGCGGTGCTTACCCCGCGCCATAGCGAAACGCCGCCGCATCATGAAGCGTCGCGTCGCCTCCGACCAATACCTGGCGACGTGGTTTCAAGTCAGGAGCCAACCGCTCCAAATGCAGATTTCCAAAATAACAGAGCCACCCGGTGTAGTTGAAAACCGCCTGGCCGGGTCTTTAGTAGCAGGGCAGCGCTGAGGACGCATCTGTTCAAGGCGCGGCTCGTCCCGCAGGCACGTGCCTCCGCGCCGTTCGTAAGGGCGGCGCGGAAATGTGTCATCGAATTCTTAATGACGCCGGCCGCAGTGCAAAGTAGGTCTTTCGAATCCCACGACGGGCGTGCGCGCGTGTCAGGCTCCGGCTTGGCCGAACGTGCAGCGGCGCTGGTGGTTACTGTATTCTTTCTGAGATTCAGCTGGTGCGCCGTCTACACGCATTTTTCTTCCGACGAAATGATGAACATCTACGGGTATTGGGAGCCAGGTGTGTGGAACGTTGTGTCGGCCAACATCCTGTTCTGGCACAAAATGTATCGCCCCATGGGCGGTCTCTACTATCTGCCGCTGTTTCACATGTCCGGCTTCAATCCCTGGCCCTATAACGTGGCGCGCCTGGGTATCTTGCTCTTCGTATCACTGTTACTGCTCCGGTTAGCGGCGCGGCTCACCGGCTCACTCACTGCCGCCACCCTCGCCGTCATGGTCGTCGCTTTTCATCCAGAAATGGTAAGCCTCACGCACAGCGGATCATTCATATATGACATCTTGTGCGCCGGCTTCTACTTTGGCGCACTTCTTTATTACCTGCGTTGTCGCGACTGGGATCTCCGTCTCACTCTCGGCCAATGCTGCGTGTTTCTCACGCTTTACATCTTTGCGCTCAATTCCAAGGAGATGGCGGTAGCGTTACCCGTCATCGTGTGCGCGTATGAGGTGCTCGAAGCATTACGCGGCGCACACCACATCGCCACAATCGCCAAGCGCTTCCTCACGCATGTCTGGCCGTTGGCCGCGGCGGCCGTCATCACCGCCGCCTTCATCAGCTTCAAAACCTATGGGCCCGACGGATTGGCCCAAATCGAACCGTATCGCCCTGTCTTCACCTGGACGCGCTTCGTTGAATCCAGCCAGCGTTTCCTGAATACGATTTTCTGCACCACGCTGTTCCGGCCGTGGTCGGTTCTTACCGTCTGGGCCCTCCTGCTTTACCTTGGAATTCACAAACGCAACCACCGTCTCCTGTTGTTGTTGGTCTGGGCGGTGGCGACACCGCTCCCGCTCAACTTCATCCCGCCCCACGGTCCCGGCTGCATCTACATCCCTCTAGCCGGCTGGAGTATGATTGTCGCCATCGCGGGCGAGGCCGTCGCGCGCCGCATTGCTCGCGAGCCGATCTTCGCCTGGCTGCCCGAGGGCGCAGCAGTGGTCTTGATCCTGGCCGCAGCGCTCTTCTACTACGCCGGCGCCACCGCCGCGCGGCATGACAAGATGGCGCTCGAAAATTTCCGGAATGGCGAGAAGACCTGGAACCTGATCGAGGAGTTCCGTCACTTGCCGTTCCGCCCTCCGCACGGTAGCCGCATCGCCTTCGTTAATGACCCTTTTCCTGAAGGTTGGGACACACTCTTTATCGCCAAGCTCTGGTGGAAGGATCGAAGCCTCCAGGTTTTTATCCAGAACCAGCAGCGTCTGTCCGCAAGCGAGCTCGCCCGCATGGACCGCATCCTCGATTTCAGGCAAGGCCGCCTCACCCCCAGATGAAACAAGTTTCCACACCCTATTTCGATGGGCACGGCCTCTGGTGCCTGGGCAAGCCGTCGCTTCGCTATCCGGAAGTAGATCCCGGCGGACCGATCCCGTTCGAGGCCGCGCAGAAGCCACAGCCACACCACAGATTGGTGAAGGCCTATTAGAGGGAACGCACGGAGTACAATCGGGGACAACCATGCGTTTGGCCCTCGCTGCCTTTGTCATGCTGTCCGCGTTTCCGGCCACCGCCGGCATTGTGCTGGAAGGCACCGGCGGCGCAGGGAAGGGAATCCACATTGTTCTGGTTAGCGGAGATGAGGAATATCGCTCTGAACAGGCACTGCCACAGTTAGCCAGGATTCTGGCAGTGCATCACGGATTCAAGTGCACGGTGCTTTTCGCGATCAATCCGAAAGACGGAACCATTGACCCAAACCAGCGCGACAACATCCCCGGCCTGGAAGCGCTCGACGCAGCAGACTTGATGGTCATCTTCACGCGGTTTCGTGACTTGCCGGACGTACAGATGATGCACATTGTCGATTATGTGGAATCGGGACGCCCCATCGTTGCTATGCGAACCGCAACCCATGCCTTTGACCTCAAGAGCAGCGCCACGTACCAAAGGTACAGTTGGAACAGCAAAGAATGGGACGGTGGCTTCGGCCGGCAGGTGCTGGGCGAAACCTGGATTGACCATCACGGTCATCACGGCAGGCAGAGCACGCGCGGCATCATGGCCAAGGGGAAAGAGAACCATCCGATTCTTCGAGGCATTCGGGATGGCGACATCTGGTGTCCAACGGACGTGTACGAAGTCCGCCTGCCGCTGCCCGCCGGCACTGAACCGCTGATCCTGGGCCAGGTGCTGGAAGGCATGCAGCCAACCGATCCGCCGGCCGCCGGTAAACAGAACGACCCGATGATGCCCGTCGCGTGGGTGAAGGGCTACACAGGGAGGGCCGGAAAGACCGCCCGCGTTTTCACTACCACCATGGGCGCTGCTCAGGACCTGCAGAACGAAGCATTGCGGCGGCTCATCATCAACGCCTGTTTCTGGACGCTAGGAATGGAGGACAAGATTCCGGCGCGAACGGATGTGGATCTGGTGGGCGAATACAAACCGCTCCCATTCAAATTCGGGGGCTTCGCGAGAGGTGTCAGGCCATCCGACTTGCTGAAATGAAACGGATAGAAGTTGTTGCAGTGCTCGGGTTTGCGCTGCCGGTCTCCGCTCAACAATACGTCGATACCGCAGCGAAGGCGATGATTTCTCCGCCGTCGAACTCTTGTTCATTCACTGGAACGTGGATGGCGCGCTGAGCGGCGTGCCATCGCGATGCGGATCCAAAGCGAGGAGAAAAAGGCGGGGGCCCGACCTCGGGCAAAGGGTCACTGTGCGGGCGCCGCGTGCGAAGCGTCCTTTTCGGTCATCCAGGCGAGCATACTTATGGCGAGCCGCTCGACCTGCTCGGCGATCAGAATCTGCAATTCCCTCTCGATAAAGCATGTCTCGATGGAGAAGACCAGGGTTGTGGCGGCGTCCGCCTCGTCGAGCACGCGATGGATGTAATCATGAATCGCCAGCTCCGCGCCCGAACTCTCTGGACCTTCCAAAAATCTCAGGAAAGCGGCGAATTCGAAGGCGAAGTCCTTTCTGACTCTGGCCCGCCTATGCGCGGGAACCACGGCGGTGACCTCCAATGGCCCGCCGGGTGAACCCTCCAGGTCGAGGATCGCCAGACCGGCATCGCTCAGGTCATAGATCGAAGCGTAAAAGTCGAGTGATAGTTGGCCCGGCATCTGTGCGTGCAGTCTTCCGTGCCAACTGCTAGTCAACGGGCGCAGCTTGCGAAGGATTTCCCGGGAGCCATTGAGCGCGAAGGTCAGCTCGTCCGGGCCGTGCCACACTTGACCTCGCCAGTCCCAGCCGTGGAGTGCGATGCGAGGTTCGCCCTGCGCTAATTCAGGCATTTTCCGCGGCCAAAGGCCACCTGATTCCCGAAGACGCTCGCCGCCAGATGCTCGTTTCCAACATTCGTTCGTTATTAGAGTTTAATACCTGAAATTGAAAGAATCAATATCAGATCGGGCACGCTCTGTTATTGCTGCACAACCGTGACGGACCGCCACGCGGAGTTACCGGCGGCATCGAACGCTTTGAAAACGATGGTATTGGTGCCGGGGATCAGCGGGATGCTGGCGGTCCACGTGACGGTTCCGGTTGCCGAACCGGCAGACCCGGTGGAATTCGACCAGCTTACTAACGTGACCCCGACATTGTCCGTGGCCATGCCCTGAAAGGTGATGGTACTGGCGGCAGTGGCAATCACACTGGCGGCAGGATAAGTGATGATCAGCGACGGCGGCGTCGTGTCCGTGGGTGAACCCGGCTGCGCCGGATTGGAGGGACTTGACGGAGGCGGATTGGAAGTCGGCGGGTTCGGTGACGGAACCGGCGTGGGTGACGGCGTCGGTGCGGCAGGCGGGGTGGGCGCGGGCGTCGGTACGGGTGCCGAAGGCGTGGCCGGCGCCTGAGGCGCAACTTGTTGCCCCACCACTGTGGTCGTCTGACTCGCCGTGAGACCGGTCGAGTCGGTGGCCGTTATGCTGATGAGATTCGTACCCGAGGCAATCGGAACCGTAGCCGTCCAATTGGGCGATCCAGCCGCCATGCCGGACGCTCCGCTGGTGGTTTGCCATGTGATTTCGACCGGCCAAGTCCCGCCGGATACGGTGCCGGAGAGTGTAACGGAAGCCGCGGTTGTGGTGGAGGGTGGCGTTTGCACGGTCAACAGCAGCGGTGAAGCCGGAGGAGGCGTGGATGGCGCCGGAGTTGTGGCGGCCGCGCCGTAGATCGATTGCACGTTAGCAATGTCGTTACTGCTCAGGTGTTTGCCGAACCGGTAGTACGGATACATTACATCGTTCGGATCATCGGTATGAACCAGCCCCAGAGCATGCCCGGCCTCGTGCAGCGCCACGGTGTATACGTCCGTATCGGCTCCGATCTGCCAGCGCTCGTCGCCATTCAGATGCATGTCGCCGGCAATCGGTTCGGGATTGGGTGGAGCGGGATAGAAGGTATGGGCTAGAATCTCCGACCCGGTAAAGGGAAACGAATCGCCATGGGCTCCGGTCGCAAACAGAATGTTGACGGTGCGCAACGCCTGCGCGTTCGTCCCACTGACGAATTGCACGTTGGCGACGCCAGACCATTGATTCAAAGCACGAAGGATCTCGGACTGCGTGGCAGCGGCCGGGAGTTGCTCAGTCATCTGAGAGAACACGTAGTTGAGCACCAGCCCGGTCGATCCGGTCACCGGCCAGCTATAGGGAGCGCCGGCGTTTTGGGCGACGGCGGCAGCTTGCACCATGGCACCGCCGCACGCATGTACGGGCCTGTGCGAGATTAGTTCCGGCGCTGCCGGAAAAATATAAGCGACCTCATCCCACGAGGCGAGCCGGGAGAGGTCGCCAAGCGCTCCCGTTACCAGCAGGTGGTGCGAGGCGAGGTCACGGTTTTCGATCAGTTGCAAACCATGTTCGTGCACCAGGGAGCGGGCGTCCGTCATGTCGACATCGGAGTGAAACTCGACGATGTAGGCATGAAATGCGCCGGATGATGACGATACCAGAGGACTGATCTTGTCGCGATGTTCGAGCCGTGACACCCAGACCACGTGCAGTCCCTCGAGCGAAAAATCATCCGGCGCCGCGATCATCAACGTCGAGTTAGGCAGATAGCCGGTGACAGTGATTCCGCGATCGCGCAACTGGCCGTAGACTTCCGCGCGCACGCCTGCTTCGAACTGAATCAAATAGTGGGAGCGTCCTGCAGTCCTGCGCTTCAGCGGACTGGCCAGATACTCGGTTCGATCCGGCCGGGGGTCAAAATCTCGCGTCTTGAGATGAATGGTTTCAGCGGCAAGGGTGGCAACGCCACATGCCGCGAGGATCAAACAGCGTAGACGGTTCACGCCCTTCTAATCGCCTCAACCTGAGACTTTCTTTAGGGCAGAACACTTAATTTACAGCTCATGAAAGTCGGCCCTTACTCAGTCGTTTTAGCTGGCGTTGTCTATCCCCTGCTGTGCGTGAGCGCAAGCAGCGCACTGCCGGCCTCTTATACCATCCAAACGGTTGCGGGCAGCAACGTTGTGGGTGACGGCGGCCCCGCGCTAAACGCCGCGATCGGCGATGCCGAGGGAGTAGCTCTCGACAGTGCCGGCAATATCTATATTGCTGACGCCTACGATCACCGAGTCCGCAAGATCACCCCCGACGGCAACATTTCAACCGTTGCCGGCGACGGCTCAGCCGGTTTTCGTGGGGATGGTGGCCAGGCGTCGGCCTCGCGGCTGAACAACCCCTACGGAATTGCCTGCGACAGCGCGGGCAACCTTTATATCGCTGACCTGGGGAACAACCGCGTGCGCAAGGTTGGTCCGGACGGTACCATCTCAACGGTTCCGGGAACCGATTCATTGATGGCTCCGCGCAACGTGACGCTGGACGCTGCCGGCACGCTCTACATCTCCGAATTCAACGGAAATCGCGTGCGGCACGTGCGGGCAGACGGTGTTGTGGAAATCATCGCGGGAACGGGAGTGGCGGGGTTCGGTGGGGATGGCGGCCCGGCAACGGCTGCTCAGCTTTCGTCTCCCGCGGGTCTTTCGTTCGACTCCGCAGGCAATCTCTATATCGCCGACAGCGGGAACGGCCGAATTCGCAAAGTGGCCGGCGGAGTCATCACGACGCTGCTGGGTCCGGATGCCGCCGGCGACAGCCCGCTGTATCTGCCCACCTCGGTGGTCGTGGACGGCGCAGGCGATCTGTACATAGCCGATTATGGCAACGACCGCATTCAGCTCATCACTGCGCTTGGCTCCGTGCGCACCGTGCCGGGCGCCGGCCGCGACTTGGCCCTCGATCCTGCGGGCGATCTCTTCATCGCCAGTTGGTCGCACCTGCTGGAACTGACACCGGGGCTCACGCTGCAGACCATTGCGGGCGACGGTTCGTATTGGTTTCGCGGCGATGGAGGCGACGCGGCTTCGGCCCGGATGTGGGGGCCGGTGGCGGTGGCGCTGGATTCGACCGGCGCTTTGTACCTTGCGGACCGCAATAATTGTCGCATCCGTCTCGTCAGCCCGTCGGGGATTATCTCCACGCTCGCAGGCGATGGAAGCTCCGGTCCGGCGAACACCCAATTGAGCTTTCCGGCCGGCGTAGCCGTGGATAACGCAGGCAACGTGGATGTTGCGGACCAGGACAACGACCGCATCCAGCAGGTCACGGCGGGAGGAACGATCATCACCCTGGCGGGAACCGAAACGCCGGGATTCAATGGCGATGGCCTCGCAGCAACCGCGACGCAGCTCTTTTCACCGGCAGCGCTGGCGCTGGCCAGCGATCAGACGCTCTATTTTGTCGACGCCGGCAACCAGCGTGTCCGCAAGATCGCTCTGAGCGGAACGATTTCTACGGTGATCCAAGCGAAAGCGGCGGGAGTGGCCGTGGATCCATCGGGCAACGTCTACGTCTCGGACACCAATCTTCACAGCATCGACCGCATCAATCCACAAGGCCAGGTGACCATCCTTGCGGGCACCGGCACACCGGGTTTGGGCGGAGACGGAGGACCGGCAGCATCGGCGCAGCTCAACTCGCCTTCGGGCCTGGCGGTCGATGCGCAGAGCAATCTCTATATAGCCGATACCGGGAACAGCCGCATCCGTATGATCGGAGCCGATGGCGTGATCCGAACCATCGCCGGCAACGGCGCTGCGGATTTCGATGGAGACGGCGGCCCGGCGCTCTCAGCCGCGCTGAACACGCCGATGGGCCTGGCGGTAGACTCGAGTGGAAATCTCTTCATCGCCGACTTCGGGAACAATCGCATCCGCAAGCTCACGCCCGCGCCCACTGCCGCCGAGCAAACCACGCCGCTGGCGATTGTCAATGGTGCGAGCATGCTCGCCGGACCGATCGCGCCGGGCGAAATTGTCTCGCTGTTTGGACTGGGTATCGGTCCGGTCACTCCGCAAGGAGGCACGCTGGATGCTACGGGCGTAATGGCTTCCGAGGTAGCCGCTACTCAGGTGATGTTCGACGGCATTGCCGCGCCGCTTTACTACGTGCAGGACAGCCAGATCAACGCACAAGCTCCCTACGAGATTGCGGGCAAGGCGACGGTCGACGTTGAGGTATTCTTCCAAGGGCAATCGTGCGGAAAAGTGACAGCACAAGTCGCGGCCTCGGCACCAGCAATTTTCACCGTGAGCGCCGGAACCGGCCTGGCGGTCGCACTGAATGAGGACGGCAGCTTGAATTCGCCGATTCGGCCGGCACCACGCGGATCCATCGTGACGCTCTACGCCACGGGCGATGGCGTCGAAGATCCAGCCGCCACCGACGGCACACCGGCGGCAGAGCCGCTTCCGAAGCCCACGCTCCCGGTCACCATGACCGTCGGCGGATACCCGGCGGATATTGTCTTCGCCGGAGCCGCCCCGGGTTTTGCCGGGCTGCTGCAGATCAATGCGCGCCTGCCGGGCGCTGCGCCAACGGGGAATCTGCCCGTCGTGCTGCGTATCGGTGCAGCGTCGAGCCAGTCGGGCGTCACCCTCGCGGTACGATAGTGAGCAGGGAAGTGCCCGTGCTGCCGTGGACACCCTGTTCGACGAGCCCTCCACATTCGATCGCGACGCGTTTGCTGCGCGCCTGAAAGATCTTGCCGCCCGCCACATCTACATCGGCGGCAGCTCCTGGAAGTACGAAGGGTGGCTGGGCCAGATCTACAGCCGCGGAAACTATCTGGTCCGCGGCCGATTCTCGCAAAAGCTGTTCAACGACACCTGTCTCAAGGAATATGCGCTGACTTTCCCCACCGTCTGCGGCGATTTCGCGTTTTACCAGTTCCCCAGCGACGAGTTCTGGCGCCGGTTGTTCTGGCAAACGCCGCAGGGCTTCCGCTTCGCCTTCAAAGTTCCGGAGCAGATCACCTGTAAGGTGTTTCCGGCGCACGCGCGATATGCCGGCCAGGCCGGTGCGGAAAACGAATCGTTCCTGGATGCCGATCTGCTCAAGGAATCGTTCCTGAGGCCACTGGCGCCCTACCGCGACCGGACCTCGCTGCTGATTTTCGAATTCGGCGGGTTTGCCAAGAAGACCTTTGCGAATGCCAGCGAGTTTCTGGCGCGGCTCGACCCGTTTCTTGGCAAGCTGCCGCCCGACTTCCGTTACGCTGTCGAGATCCGCAACCCGGATTTTCTCGAACGCGATTATTTCCGCAGCCTGTGCAGCCACAACGTGGCGCACGTATTCAACGCCTGGTCGCGCATGCCGGAACTGCGGTACCAGATGGCCATTCCGGAATCCTTCACGGCCGACTTCCTGGTGACCCGCGCGCTGCTCCGCCAGGGCCGGAGCTACGAGGAAGCCGTGCAGTTATTCTCGCCGTATACCGAAGTTAAGGATCCAAATCCGGAGGTGCGCCGCTCGTTGCGCGACATGATCCGCATCGCCCAGGACAAGCAGACAACGGCCTTCTTATTTGTAAACAACCGCCTGGAAGGAAACGCGCCGGCCACCATTCTGGCGATTACGGAGCCCTGATTCAGCGCAGCTTCCAGTGATCGTCGGCGAACTCCGCGATCTGTTCGTTCCAGGTTCCAAACTTGGCCGCCATCTGGCCGCCATCGACGACGAGAGCCGCGCCAGTGATGTAAGACGCCAGATCCGACGCCAGAAACGCGATCGCATTGCCGACCTCTTCCGGCGCTCCGCCGCGCCCGAGCGGGATATCGCGGAAGTAATCCTTGAGAGTGGCTGGATCGGAGAAGATTTCCCGCGTGAGCCGCGTCCGGATCAAGCCAGGGCACACGGCATTGATGCGAATCTGCCAGGGACCCAGCTCGTTGGCCGCCGTGTGCAGAATGCCGAGCAGGCCGGCTTTGCTGGCGTTGTAGGCCACGAGCGTGGCTTCGCCGTCGTAGGAGTTGGTGGATGCCGTGATGACGATGGCGCCACGCCGCCGCGGTTTCATGCGGATCGCCGCGGCTTGCACGGTATGAAACATGCCGCTGAGATTGACCGCGAGAATGCGATTCCAGTTCTCGGCGGTCGTTTCCTCGAGCGGCGCCCACGCCCCCATGCCGGCATTGGCGACCACGATATCCGGCGGGCCACTGCGTTCGAAGGCGGCGTCGATGGAAGCGCGATCCGTCACATCCACGATGCATCCGTGGCCGCCCAACGTTGCGGCGACTTTCTCCGGCTGCTCCCGCTCCAGGTCGAAAATCCAGACGCTGGCGCCGCCTGCAGCCAGCGCCCGCGCCGTCGAAAAGCCGATCCCGTTGGCGCCGCCGGTAACTACCGCCAGTTTTCCGATGAAATCGAGGGGCATCTGTTTTTTCTACCATGGCCAGCGCCGAGCGCGACTGCTAGTCCGCCTCCGTTATATACTAACCCCCTGAGGAAAGGCGGCATCCATGTGGATTCGTAAAGGACACCGTGATCGTTTGAAGGGCGTGGACTCGCCCATGCCTACGCAAGTGGTCTCCAACGAGGAGTTCATTCCCCGTCCACAGAGCCAGCAGCAGAAAGAAGTGGAGTATTGGATCGGCCAGATGGCTGAGGAGAAGTCGAAGAAGCTCGGCATGGACCGCCGCAAGTTCATGGCGAGTTCCATGGGCCTGGCCACCTGCTTCCTCGCCGCGAACAAGGTGTGGGGCAAGGTGTTCGACGTGGAGGAAGCCGAGGCTTCCGAAGAGGCTGCGCACCATGAGAAATGGCCCAAGGGCGACTACTTCGTCCTTGACGTGCAATCGCATTTCACCAATGGGATTCCTATCGGGTTGCGCGGCGAGATCGGCAAGATGGAATTCTTCCGCAACATGGGTTTCAAGCTCGGCGAAAGCAAGGATGAGTACAGCTTCCACAATTTCATCAAGGAGATGTTCTTCGACAGCGAGACCGACATGATCGTCATCTCGGGCGTGCCGGGCCGCGAAGAGCAGCGCGACAAAGACGGCAAAGTGCTGGAAGGCGCGGCGCGGACCCCGGGATTAAACATCCTGCCGAGCTGGCTGATGGCCCAGGCGCGCGATGAGATCAACAGCCTGGCGCAAT
>Ga0335079_10003569_pt1 | contig 17936 bp, 11 predicted proteins | sample Lox_Sample_33_FD_206719 | JGI IMG/M metagenome (GOLD analysis project Ga0335079, IMG submission 206719) | Soil microbial communities from Loxahatchee National Wildlife Refuge, Florida, United States - Lox_Sample_3.3 | ecosystem: Environmental > Terrestrial > Soil > Wetlands | place: USA... | reverse complement strand
CGGCGAGCCGATCCTGCACATAGCAACGCAACTCCGAGTTGACCGCAAGCTTCGCCGGCTTCGGCCGTCGCGCGCGACGGTCGGCATGCGTCTGCGCGGTCGAGGCCCGGTACTCGGGCCGGCCGGTGCGGGTTGCAGCGTTGCGTTGCAACTCCCTGGAGATCGTCGACGGTGCTCGACCCAGCTGGCGTGCGATCTCCCGCACTCCACAACCGCGAGCGAGCAGGACCGCGATCTCCTCACGCTCCTCGAAGGACAGGTAGCGCCCGGATACCCGCGCGAGGGTGAGAGTCGGCATCCCGCCACCCTTACGAAACCACCGGACACCAATGTCCGGCAACAGCCCCGCCTCGACGGCCGCGTCAGTACTCGACACTCCCCGCCTGATCGCCTCCCAAAACCGGACCCGATGTTCCCTACGCCCAGCAGGCGGACGGCCCCCACCACGCGTCCCAGCAGCAGCGGCGCGATCCAAAGCCGCGGTTCGTCTCGGCATCGCAACTCCTCATCATCGAGCGTTGCGACGACCGGTTGAATCCGCCTGGTGAGTTTGGTGTTGTACGCGTATTCGACGAATGTGCGGTCCTCGCGCGCGATCGAGCGTCACTGCCGGCAGGACATCGCCTATCGGGTGATTACGGGTAACCGTGTGCCTGATCACGCGACGGTCGCTCGGTTCATCGTTCGTCATGAGCGGCGGCTGGCGGAGTTGTTCACTTCTGTGTTGCGGTTGTGCGCGAAGGCGGGGCTGGTGAAGTCTGGGGTGGTGGCGGTCGACGGCACGAAGCTGTCGGCGAGCGCGAACAGTGACTCCAACGTCGATTACGATCGGATCGCCCGGCAGATCATCGCTGAGGCGATCGCGACCGATGAGGCCGAGGATGAGCGGCACGGCGACGCGCGCGGGGATGAGCTGCCGCCGGAACTGTCCACCGAGGCTGCGCGTCGGGAGTGGCTGACGCGTGCGCTTGAGCAGGAGCAGAGCGTCGAGGCTGAGGCGGAGGCGGTGGTGGACGACCAGGCCGCCGTGGTCGCCGACGATCCGCTGGACGGGTTCGATGCCGAGCGGATCCTCGCTCGGACCCAGGGCCGGGCGGGGTGGCTGCGGGAGGCTCACCGCCAGCTGGAGGCGGAGCGGTGGCGGACGGCCGGTCACATCCCGCGGTCTCGGTCTGAGCGGCTGCGGATCGCTGCCCGGCAGTTCGAGGACAATCTGGCCGCGGAGCTGCGAGGTAACGGGGCGTACGAGGCCTCCCGGGAGCAGCGGCGGGGCACGCGGCGGTTGGGTGGGCCGCCGAAGCCGTACACGCCGCCGGAGATCCCGCCGGGAGAGGTGAACGTGACCGACCCGGACTCGCGGCGGATGAAGGGCAACCGGCGCTACATCCAGGGCTACAACGCGCAGGCGGTCGTCAACGAGCAGCAGATCGTGATCGCCGCGGAGGTCAGCACCGCGGCCGGCGACTTCTCGCACCTGCGCCCGATGATCGAGGCGGCGCTTATCGAGCTCGAGCAGGCCGGCGAGACCGAGAAGCCGACGGTGGCAGTCGCCGACGCGCAGTACTGGAACGAGCAGCACATGGACGACGTCACCGCCGAGCACGGGATCCAGGTGCTGATCCCACCCGATTCGGGCAAACGCAAGGGTGAGAGACCCGGCTGGACCGGCGGCCGGTACTCGTTCATGCGCTGCCTCCTCGCGACTGAGCTCGGCAAGCAGCTGTACCGCAAACGACAACAGTCAATCGAGCCGGTCTACGGTCACACCAAACACAACCGCAGGTTCGATCGCTTCCACCGAAGAGGCAGGCTGGCCGTGCGTACCGAGTGGCGATTAATCACTATGAGTCACAACCTGAGCAAGCTCCACCGCCACCAAACCGCCACCGTGAGGGCCTGAACCCGTCCTCACGACCGTCTCGGCCGACTCGACGCCCCGGGCACGCCGACTCCAGCGCCGCCAGTCCTCCAAGGCGGTCAGGCACTGAATCCCTTTCTGCGACAGCCACCGCGGATCTCGAGACCCTCAGCGTTCCGATCCCGGCCGGCAGGCGGCAGAGACGCCCTTCCCGCGCATTCCGAGACCGTCGGCGCTGGCGCGAAGATGCCCGCGCGACAACCAAGGCAGGTCCCGACCGAGGCCGTGACGAGTGTTGGCATGAGTGCTCGACGCGCTGAAGCGGCCACGGTTGCGCCGCGCCCGCTTCGCTGCTCGCCCCGGCGGATCCGAGACTCGTTGCTTTGGGTGGGGTCCTCGCCGCCGAGCCGATCTGGCGTTGCCGATGGCCCGCTCACCCGATTTGGGTGATGTCCCGTTTCTGTGGATTCGTTTAGCTTGCCGTCGCTTTGGCGGTGATAGGGCCTCTGCGCTGAGGCGTGGGTCGGCTCTGAGCATCGCGGGATCGTCGAGTTTGGAGGGCGGACTTGTGCCGGACCGGGTCGCTGCTGGAGATGCTGGCGTCGCGGGCTGGATCTCCGCGGAGCTGCAGCAGAACGTGATCGAGCCGATCGCGGATTTTCAGAATCCGGATCAGGAGTGGCGCCGATTGTTCTCGGAGCTCTTGGGGACGTTCTTTCTGGTGACGGTCGCCGCCGGTGGGGGGATGATGGGAGCGGCGTTTCCGAATACGATCAGTCGGACCGCGGCGGTCGTCGCTCCCGGGCTGATGGTGTTGGGGATCATCATGTTCATGGGGAAGGTCTCGGGCGCTCACCTGAACCCCGCGGTCAGCATCGCGTTCGCGCTGCGCCGTGACTTTCCGTGGCGGCGGGTGCCGGGCTACATCATCGTTCAGCTGATCGGCGCGACGCTAGCTGCGCTGGTGCTGCACGCGGTGATCAACGTGTCGGCCGTTCACGGGTCGAACTACGTCGCCCCCGGGTACAGCGCCGGCGCGGGGTTCTGGATGGAGCTGCTCCTGACGTTCGGGCTGGTAAGCGTGATCCTGGGGACGGCTTCGGGCGCGCAGAACATCGGGATCATCGCCGCGCTGGGGGTGGGCGCGTACATCGCCTTGGCTGGGCTGTGGGGAAGTCCGATCTCGGGAGCGTCGATGAACCCGGCGCGAACGTTCGGCCCGGATCTGATCGGGGGCAAGTTCACCGACTACTGGGTGTATATCGCCGGGCCGATCCTGGGTGGCGCCGTCGCGGTCGCGGTCGCGTTCGTGCTCCGCGGTCCGGGCGGTGGCATGTCCGGCTCGGCCGCCGCCCAGGGCGCCCTCTACACCGAGGCCCAGAAACGGGAACAGGACTCAGCGACCGGGCCGCCGATGAGCGATCCGTCGGTGAAAGGAGATGGCTGATGCCCACACCCGACAGGTCCCACGCGCTCGACCATGTCGTGCTCGTGCTGTTCGAGAACCGTTCCTTGGACAACATGCTCGGGCACCTCTACGGCCCCGAGGACGGTAAGAACTTCGACGGGGTCATCGGCAAGAACCTGAGCAACCCCATCCCCGAGTGGGCCGAGCACGGCGCCGAGCGAAAGACGGTCCCTTACACAGTCGCCACGGACATGGACGCTCCGAACCCCGACTCGGGCGAGGAGTACTACCACACCAACACCCAGCTGTTCAACATCCTCGACGAGGACAACCGGTTCAAGATCGGCGAGGCCGTGAGCGCGCCTTGGAACGCACCCAAGCCCGGGGCGGTACCGACGATGGACGGGTTCGTGACCGACTACATCAGCACGTTCACCGCGGAGGTGGGACGCCAGCCGACCTACGAGGAATACGCGCAGATCATGACCGGCTACACACCCGAGCAGGTGCCGGTCCTCAGCGCGATCGCGAAGGGCTTCGGCGTGTTCGACCACTGGTTCTGCGAGGTGCCCTCACAGACCTTCATGAACCGCTCCTTCTGGACCGCCGCGACCTCGTCCGGGTTCGTGATCAACAGCCCGGTGTCGAACTGGACCCAGCACAACACCGCCGAGACGCTGTTCGATCGCCTCGAGGCGCACGGACGCACATGGAAGGTGTACGTACACGAACCGATGCCCCTGTCGTTCACCGGCCTGATCCACCTACCGCGTGTCAAGGACCGCCTCGCGACGAACTTCGTGCCCTACTCCGAGTTCGAGCGGGACGCGGTCAACGGCACCCTGCCCGACTTCAGCCTGATCGAACCGAACATGCTCTCCGGGCACAGCGACTATCACCCGGCCTTCGGCCGGTCACTGATTCCCGACGACGTGAACATCCCGATGGACCCCCCGTCATCGATCGGCGGCGGCGAGGCGTTCCTGGCCAGCATCTACAACACGATCAGATCGGCCGCGTCCCCGGACGGCTCTAACGCCTACAACACGCTGTTCTTCATCGGCTGGGATGAGCCCGGCGGAACGTACGACCACGTCCCCCCAGGACCCGTGCCCCCGCCGGACCCGAACGCGCCAGCGGGACAACTCGACTTCAAATTCGACCGCTCGGGCTACCGCGTGCCGGCGATCATCGTCTCCCCATGGGTGGACGAGGGGATCGTGATCAACGATGAGCACCGACACACATCGATGATCGCCACGCTCCGCAACGCATGGGGCCTCGGCGACCCGTTCACCGGCCGCGACGCCGCCGCCACCACCTTTGATCACCTGCTCGCCCGCGAGACCCCTCGCGATCCCGCTAGCTGGCCGGACGTCGAGGCGCTCCCGGTCCCGCAGTTCCACATGGACATGGTCCAGATGGGAAAGGCCCTCAGCGTCCTCGGCAAGACCGCAGGCAGCGGCATCCTCGAGCACGCAAAACAGTCCGGGCTCGTGATCCCCGCCGAGCTGACCGACCCAAACTCGTCCCCCGAGCAGATCGTCTCGGCCTTGCGAAGCATCGCGCTGCAGGTCTTCCCGCGCCTAGCCCCTCACACATAGAACGCGAAGCAAACCTGACTCAACAGGCAAGCGCTCTCATACGGCTCGTTACCCCAACGCGTGACCAACGGACAGCCTCACGCCGGTCGAGACTACGACCAGCAATCTCGTCGCTATCAATGAATCCCCGCTCGAGCCCAATGATCCGCAGTCCGCAGCCCGCCACGACACCACAGGCCTGTGCCTGCGCAACGACAAAAGCGAGTCACTACCCCAATTTGCGGCGCACCTACTTATCGCCGTGTTGCGAGACCGGCCGCGCCGTCGAGGGTCGGGCCGTCGCAACCGATCGGATCGGAGCCCTGGTTTCCCGCGGAAGGAGGAGCCGGTGCGAGCTCGATTCGAGCTAAGCCCGACTGCCCCCTTGGACGAAAACTGAGGTGTCTCGCGCCGGCCACGGCAGGCCGGCCGAGGCTGCTCCCTTTCGTCCATCTCACAAGAGACGCGATCGCCTCTGCGGACGGCCGCTCAGCCTGCGGGAGCAGCAGCGTGCTCGGCTTGCTGATGTCGAGGGTCGGCCCGGACGGATGTACATCGAAGGGATAGGCCACACGCTGGCTGGACTGCTCGGCCTGCTTGGTCCGCCCGACCCGGACTTCGCGATCGTCACTCGTTCAGGCGGAGCGAATCGAAGGGCCCCTGGAGCCCGGGTTCTTTACGTTGCGTCAAATTGATTCCGAGGAAATAGCTTGCTAGGCTGGACGTGTCGTGACCGTTGTTCGACCTCCACGCCGGTTGTCCAAGGAGGCCCGTCGCGAGCAGCTCGTCGCGGCGGCGATGCCGATCGTCGCCGAGCAGGGTTTCGGCGAGTTCTCGCTGGATGAGATCGCTGACCGTGCGGACGTCACTCGGAACCTGCTTTATCACTACTTCCCGCGGGGTCGCGACGACGTCATTCTCGCTGTGGTCGGTCGGGCCTGCCGCGAGTTGAGCGAGGACTGGGTGGTCGACGAGAGTCTCCCGCTGTCGGATCGGCTGACCGCCAATTTCGCTCGGACGATGGGTCAGGCGCTTGCGCCGAGCGTCGCGTGGCGGGTCTATCGGCGAGCCCGTGCGGCTGGTCAGCCGGAGATCGACGAGATCGTCGCTGTTTACACCGAGAAGGTGATCTCGAGCATTTCCCTGAACCACCTAGGGAGGTCGAAGCCACCGGCGCTCGTGCACCTCGCGCTGACCGGCTTCGTCGCCTTTGCCGAGGCTGCTCTCGATGAGGCGCGGATCACGAAGGCACCGCGCAAGAGGGTGATGAAACTGCTGTCGGACACCCTCAGCGCCACGATCCAGGCTGCGTCGAGCTAAATCGAAGCGCCGGCCGGCGTCAAGACGCCGGCCGGCGCTGCGTGGCCTTCAGGTCAGCTCGCGACCGGGACTAGCTCGGCCGCGCTGTCGCTTGGGTGATCGGTTTGCAGCAGCGCCAGCTCGTGCTGGACCATCTGCTCGTGCTCACGCTCGTCCTCGCGTGCTTTGCGGGGGCTCCAGCGCCCGGTCAGCAGCAGCGAGAGGGGGACGAACAGGAGCTGGCCGGCGAAGCACACCCACCACCATGTCTGCCACTGGCCCGGGCTGGCCTGCTTGGCCGCGGCCACGTGGGCGGCGTTGGCGTGCAGGTAGGCCAGGTCGGCGGGCGGCACCGTCGCGGTCGACTTCAGCCGGGTCCCGGCGGCGCGGACGCGAGGCCCGGTGGTCCGCAGGAACGCGAGCTCCGCAACGGGGACCTTCGCCAGCGCCTGCAGCCTTACGGCCGCCTGCGCGGGTGGGATCCGCAGCCCCTGTGCGATCTCCCCGACCGCGGCTCGCTGTGCGACGACACTGTTCGGGTTGCTGACCAATGCTGCTTGCGTGGCGGGCGCGATCGCCCGGGCCGTCACCAGCTCCGAACCGTAGGTCGCGTTCAGGGCGGCGACCTTGGCGACGGACGCGATGGGGACTCCCGATAGCTCGGAGGCCGCCTTGGCCTGTGCGAGCTGGTTGCTCGGGTCGCGGGTCAGCGCTGCCAGAGTGGTCGGGTCGACCGTCTGGAGCACCTTGACCTGCGCGGGATACCTGGCCACGATGCTCGCGACTTTCGGTCCCTGGTTGACGAGCGTCGAGGTTGCCGGCACGACCGCGGGCAGGATCGCGAACGAGATCGTGACAACTGCTCGGATGATCCATCCCCAGACCGCCAGTCCGGTCGCGGTCGCGGCCGGGTTGTGCTTCTCGACGGTCTCGGTGAACGCGGCCATCCAGGTCACGTATGCGATCCCGGCGCCGGCGGCGATCAGGATGAAGTACAGCGCGAACGTGTGATAGCCGGTACCGGCACCGGTAGTGGCCGAGGCCAGCAGCGCGACACCGGCGAGGCTGATGACCGCGCCGATGAGCATGAACGGCTTACGGACCCGGAGTCGGTCGGACAGCAGTCCGGCGGCCAGGAGCGCGACCGCGTTGGTGATCCAGTACCAGCTCGCGAGGTTGTTGGCCCTCGCCGCGGTGTAGCCGAAGTTGGTCACGAAGAACACGACCAGGAAGGCGACGAATACGTAGTAGATCAACAGGAACAGGCTGATCCCGAACGCCGACCCGATGATGTCGAGCCTCAGCATCTGCCGCCAGTGGTTCTTGAGCATCTTCTCGGGGTCGATCCCGCTGGCGCGTGCCTCGATCAGCGCGCGGTCGCGGATGCTGACCATCAGCTGGTCGCGCAGCCGTGGGGAGAGCTCCCGCAATCCAACCAGGGTGATCAGCGCGACCGCAAGTCCGACAGCGCCGCAGACATGGAACTGGAACTGCCAGTCGGGATGGCTCGCCAGCGTGTGGCTCGAGACCTCGGTCACCAGCAGGCTGCCGAGCACGGGCCCCATCGTCCAGAAGCCCATTGCGCCGGCGCGGCCGAGCTGGGGCGAGAAGTCGCGGATCAGGGCCGGCGTGGCCACGAGCGCGACGCCCTCGACCAGGCTCAGCACCGCGAACAGCGCCATGTACTCGGCCTTGCTGGAGGCGTTGGGGAGTCCGAACGCGATCAGCAACCCGGTGATAACGAGGCCGCCGACGACCAGGTTCGCGCGGCCCCAGCGGTCCGCCAGTCCGGCGAACAGGGATGCGAACGCGCCGACGGCGTTCCCGACCACGAGCACGAGCACGAACTGCGTGAAGCTGAATCCGTAGTGCTGGATGATCTTCGTCGACACCGAGCCCTGGACGTAGAGCTCGTAGTACAGGACGACCGTCGCCAGCACGGTGATGGCGAGGTAGGTCATCCGGGCCGGGGTGTCCGGATAGTGCTGCAGCTGGCGATCGAATAGGCGCGCCAGCGGGGAACGGGAGGGTCGGGCCGCGTGGGCCCGGCCGCTGATACTGCTCATTGGAACTTCTCCTTTTTCGGTGAGTGGGGAGTGGTCAGGGAGTGACGATCGGGAAATTGGGGTCGGGCGGATCGAGCAGGCCGAACAGCTCGGCGAGCTTGCTCTGGTCGCCGTCGATCGACAGGAGTCCGGTCGCGGCGAGCTGCGGCAGTGTCACGTGGCCGGCGAGGACCTCGTTGATTGCTGCGCGGTCGACACTGACAGTCGCGTCGGCATCAGCCTTCGGCGTGCCGGTACGGTGAGTGAGGACGCCGTTACGGAGGGTGAGGCTGTACTCGTCGCCGGAATCGGTGAACCGCCAATGAATCGTGATGCTGCGCTCGCCGGCGCGAGGTCCGTCGATCTGGATCGCAAGCATCTCGAACAGCTGCTGGTCGGTGAGGTTGACGACGAAGTCGGGCGGGACCGAGGCCCCGGTCCCGGCGATCCCGTTGCGCAGCTCCTCGGCGCCCATCAGATAGAAGTTCCGCCACGGGGCGTTCTCTGCACCGTAGGCGAGCTGCTCGAGCGTCTGGGCTTGCAGCTCCCGCGCCTCGTCGTTGTCGGGGTCAGCGAACACCAAGTGGTTGACGATCTCCGCCACCCACCGGTAGTCGCCCTGCTCGAACGCCTCACGGGCGTGCGCGAGCAGCGCCTCGGCGCCGCCCGCGAGCGCGACGTAGCGCTCACCGGCGGCCTGGGGCGGGTGCTGCCACAGGTGCGCCGGGTTGCCGTCGAACCAGCCGAGGTAGCGCTGGTAGACGGCCTTGAGGTTGTTGTTCAGCGAGCCGTAGTAGCCGCGGCAGTGCCACTCGCGCTCGAGGCTTGGCGGCAGCTCGAGCTGCTCGGCGATCTCGGCGGCGACGTAGCCCTTGTTGAGCAGGCGCAGCGCCTGGTCGTGGATATAGGCGTACAGGTCGCGCTGCTTGGAGAGGAAGTCGACGATCCGCTCGCGCCCCCACGTCGGCCAGTGATGCTGAGCGAACACCACATCGGCCTGGTCGCAGAAGAGCTCGATCGCCTCATCGAGATAGGCCGCCCACATCCGCGGATCCCGGACCAGGGCACCGCGGGGCGTGAGCACGTTGTGCTGGTTATGCGTCGCGTTCTCGGCCAGGCAGACGGCTCGATGGTCCGGGAACAGGATGTTCATCTCGGCGGGCGCCTCGGTGCCCGGCGTCAGCTGGAAGATCATCCGAATGCCGTCGACTCGCAGCTCCTGACCGGTGTGGGTGATGTCGACGGTCGGCGGGATCAGCGTGACCGTTCCGGTCGAGTTCGTCTGGCCGAGGCCAGTCCCAACCTGCCCGGCCGGGCCCTTCGGGAGCAGCGCGCCGAACATATACGTGGCCCGGCGGGTCATCGCGCCGCCGGCGTACACGTTCTCGCTGACGGCGTGCTCCATGAATCCCTCGGGCGCGAGGACCGGAACTGTCCCGGACGCGGCCTCCTCGGCCGACAGGACGCCGCGGGCACCGCCGAAGTGATCGACGTGGCTGTGGGTGTAAAGCAGGCCGGTCACCGGGCGATCGCCGCGGTGCTCGCGGTACAGCGCCAATGCCGCTGCTGCGGTTTCGCTCGAGATCAGGGGATCGATCACGAGCACCCCGGTGTCTCCCTCGACGATCGTCATGTTCGAGAGATCCAGTCCGCGGACCTGGTAGATCCCCTCAGTGACTTCGAACAGGCCGTGGATCGCGGCGAGCTGGCTTTGGCGCCACAGGCTCGGGTTGACGGTCTCGGGGCATTCGCCGTCGAGGAAGTCGTAGGCATCGACGTCCCAGACCACGCGTCCGTCGGTCCCGCGGATGACCGATTCAGACAGCGAATCGATTCGCCCGCGGCGCGCGTCCTCGAAATCCTGCGTCTCGGCGAACGGCAGGCGCAGTTGCACCTGCGCGTTGGCCTCGGCGATCGGCCTCGCCACGGTTTGAACTGCTTGATCACACATCATGCCTCCAGGGGATTGCTTGGTTGATGGGTCGCCGCCTCGACGGTGGCGCTTAGGGTCGCGACGAGTGCGTCGCGGACGATCTGGATCACCTGCCCACGCGGTACGTTGGTCGTGCGCGCCTGATCGAGCGTCGCCTCGGCAAACGCCAGGTAGCCGGTAAGGGCGAGGCGCGCCGCGGGCGGCGGATCGGCCGTACCGAGGTGGTTGAGCGAGATGCTCGCGATCACCTTCTCCTCGTACTCGGCGGTGATCTCGCTGAGCTCCGGCCGGTCCGCGGCCCGCGCCCGGCGGTGAACCCGCCACACGTCGGTGGGGGTGAGCGCGTGATCGACCACGCGCGCGAAGTTCGCCGCCTGCCGCTCGGGCAGCGGCAACGCGTCGTCGATCACCCAATCGGCGCTCAGCTCGCGGCCGGCCTCGCGAACGGTGGCCGCCACCAGGTCCTGGCGCCCGCGCGGGAAGTAGTGGTAGAGCAGGTTGCGGGTCACGTCCGCGCGCGCGGCGACGTCCTCGAGCGAGAGATCGGCGAACCCGCGCTCGGCGGCGATCGGCAGCGCAATCGCCACGAGCTGCTCACGGCGAGCGTCTCGGGACATCCGGCGGGCGCGAGGGGCATTGGTCATGACCGGAACAATACAGCTTATTTCCAATTTGTCAATTTGACTTTTCGTAAATAATGCGATACGGTCGATGCCGAAGTCGATCCCCGCAACCCGCCAAAGCGAGCCGCCATGACCCACGACAACACAAACCCCTCTCGAGCAAACGACAAGCCGTTCGATTACGACTGGCTGATCATCGGCTCCGGGTTCGGAGGCAGCGTCTCGGCGCTCCGGCTGGCCGAGAAGGGCTACCGCGTGGCCGTGCTCGAGTGCGGACGCCGCTTCGAGGATCGCGACTTCGCCGAGAACAGCTGGCAGCTGCGCCGCTACTACTGGATGCCGAAGCTGGGCCTCCAGGGAATCCTCCGCCTCAGCCTGTTCCGGGACGTATTCGTGGCTTCAGGATGTGGCGTCGGCGGAGGATCGCTCGGGTACGCCAACACGCTGTACCGCGCGCGTCCCCCGTTCTACAAAGACCCCCAGTGGGCGGGGCTCGACGACTGGGAGGCTGAGCTTGAGCAGTGGTACGGGGAGGCCGAGCGCATGCTGGGGGTTACCCGCTATGACCAGGACACCCCCGCCGACCTGCTGCTCAAGCAATACGCCGACGAGCAGGGGTTCGGCGACACCTATGTCAAGACCCCGGTGGGAGTCTTCCTCGGCGAGGAGGGCCGGACGGTCCAGGATCCGTTCTTCGGCGGCAAAGGCCCGGCTAGGACCGGGTGTGTGCGCTGCGGCCAGTGCATGCTCGGCTGCCGGTACGGAGCCAAGAACACACTGGTCAAGAACTACCTGTACCTCGCCGAGCGCCTCGGCGTGCAGGTCACGCCGGAGCGGACCGTCGTCGACGTCCGCCCGCTGCGCGCGGCCGACGGATCGGACGGCTACGTGGTCACGCACGAGCGCTCCGGCGCTTGGATCCGTCACGACCGCCGACGGCTGACCGCACGCGGCGTGGTGATCGCCGCCGGCACGCTCGGAACCAACAAGCTGCTGTTCAGCTCCAAGCTACGCGGGTCGCTGCCCCGCGTGTCGGACCGCCTCGGGCACCTCGTGCGCACCAACAGCGAATCGATCCTCGTGGTCACCGCACCCGACGACAAGCGCGACTTCACCCGCGCGGTGGCGATCACCTCCAGTATCCATCCTGATCCCGACACTCACATCGAGCCGGTCACCTACGGCGCGGGCGGGGACTCGCAGTCGCTGCTGTTCTGGCTGATGACCGAAGCGGGCCGCCGCGGCACCCAGCCGCTCCACCTGGCGCTCAACATCGTCCGTCACCCGAAGCTCGCGCTGCGCTCGATGCGCGTTCGCGGGTGGTCGCGCCGGAGCGTGATGTTGCTGGTGATGCAGAGCCTCGACAACGCGATCCGCCTGAAGGTCAAGCGCCGCTGGCCCAACGGCAACGTGGTACTCACCACCGAGCAGGACCCGAGCAGCCCGAACCCCGACAAGGTCCCGGCCGCTTACCGCGCCGCCGAATGGCTGCAGCGACGGATCGGCGGAACGCCGCAAGCCAGCATCACCGAAGCGATCTTCTCGATCCCCACCACCGCTCACATCCTCGGCGGCGCCACGATCGGCGCGACGCCCCAGTCCGGAGTGATCGATTCCGAGCAGCGGGTCTTCGGTTACCACAACCTGCTCGTCTGTGACGGAGCCGCCGTGCCGGCGAACGTCGGCGCCAACCCGAGCCTCACGATCACCGCGCTCGCCGAGCGCGCGATCAGCCACATACCACCCGCGAGCGCGACGCTGCCCACCCGTGCCGCGGCGATCGACCGCTCGGCCCGATAAGCAAACAAACCCACGCAACGAGACAGGAACCCCGATGATGGAAACCGCACAAAGACACACGCCGCCGGCGTCGAGCCACCGGGCGCACCAGACGATCGTTGTCGAGAACCCGGCCACCGGCGAGCTCGTCGGCACGATCCCGACGCTCGGACGCGACCAGGTCCAGGAACTGACCGCGGTGGCCCGCGCGGCTCAGCCAGGCTGGGAGGCGCTCGGGTTCGAGGGTCGTGGGAGGGTGCTGCGGCGCGCGCAGCAATGGGTGCTCGATCACGCCGAGCAGGTGATCGAGACGATCGTGTCCGAGACCGGCAAGACCTACGAGGACGCCCAACTCGCCGACTTCGGCTACACCGTGAGTGCGCTCGGCTTCTGGGCCAAGCGCGCGCGATCCTATCTGGCTGACGAGCGCGTTCGGTCGTGGAACAACCCGCTGACCATCGGCAAGAAGCTGACCATCCGCTACGCGCCGATCGGCGTCGTGGGCGTGATCGGCCCGTGGAACTTTCCCCTCGCCAATTCGTTCGGTGACTGCATCCCGGCGCTGGCGGCCGGCAACAGCGTGATCCTCAAGCCCAGCGAGGTGACGCCGCTGAGCTCGCTGCTGATGGCCGAGATCATGCGCGAGTCCGGACTGCCCGACGGGGCGTTTCAGGTCGCGCCCGGCGACGGGTCGACCGGCGCCGCGCTAATCGAGACGGTCGACTGCGTCATGTTCACCGGCTCGTCCAAGACCGGCAAAGCCGTCCTCAAGAAGGCCGTCGAGCGGCTGATCCCGTGCTACCTCGAGCTCGGCGGAAAGGATCCGATGATCGTGTGTGCCGACGCCAACATCGAGCGTGCGGCCACCGCCGCCGCCTACTACTCGATGAACAACGCCGGGCAGGTGTGCATCTCGATCGAGCGCGTGTACGTCGAGGCGCCGGTCTACGACGAGTTCGTGCAGTGCGTCACCGACAACGTCCGCAAGCTGCGCCAGGGCCCCCCGACCAGCGAAGGAACCGTCGACGTCGGCGCGGTCATCTTCCCGCCGCAGCTCGAGATCGTCGACGAGCACGTCCGCGACGCGGCCGCCAAGGGAGCCAAGGTACTGACCGGAGGCCGGCAGCGGCCCGGGCCGGGCCGGTTCTACGAGCCGACCGTGCTGGTCGACGTCGACCACACGATGAAGATCATGTCCGAGGAGACGTTCGGACCAACGCTGCCGATCATGAAGGTCTCCGACGCCGAAGAAGCCATCGGGCTCGCCAACGACACGCCCTACGGCCTGCAGGCGAGCGTGTGGACCTCGGATGTAAGGCGCGGCCAGGCACTCGCGCGGCGGATCGAGGCCGGAGTCGTATGCGTGAACGACGCCCAGATCAACTACACCGCGCTCAACCTCCCAATGGGGGGATGGAAGAGCTCGGGCCTGGGCGCCCGCCATGGCGCCAACGGGATCCGCAAGTTCACCAAAGTCCAGTCACTTCTCGTCACCCGCCGCGGGCTCAAACGCGAGCCGTTCATGTTTCCCTACCGCGCCGAGCGCACACTGCTATTGCGACGCCTGGTCAGGCTCATGTACCGACGCCCCCTAGCTGCACGGGAGACGAACTGATGTCGACCACATTGGGACTCGCCGACCGGATCTTCCTGCTGCAGGAGTCAGACCAGACGCCACAGCACGTAGCCGTCGTGGGGACGTTCAGCCCTCCGGCCGACGCCGCGCCGGACTACCTGCCGGCCCTCGTGGCGTCACTCCGCGCCGCGCGGACGTTCGCGCCGCCGTTCAATTACCGGCTGCGCAACGCCGCGCTGAAAGCGGTGTCACCCTCGTTCGTCGAGCTCGACGACGACCAGATCGATCTCGACTTCCACTTCCGGCACAGCGCGCTGCCAAACCCCGGCGGCGAGCGCGAGCTCGGCGCGCTCATCTCGAGGCTCCACTCGCGGCCGCTGGACATGGCCAAACCGCTGTGGGAGGCCCACCTCATCGAAGGCCTGGAAGGGCACCGATTCGGCTTCTACTTCAAGATCCATCATGCCCTGATCGACGGGGTCGGCGGCGCGCGCCGGTTGCAGCAGATGCTGTCGACCGATCCCGCCGACGACGAGCTGCGACCGCTGTGGACGACGGTGCCCAGCCGCTCGTCGCGCCGGCGCGAGGGGCGCTCGCTGCCGGCGAGGATCGGAGGCGTAGCCGGGGGCGTGTGGGGCCACACCCGGGCGGCCGCCGGTCTCGGACGCGCCGCGGGCGGATTGGTCAAGGACAGCATCCTGCCCGTGGATGAGGCGATTGCGGCACCGTACCGGGCGCCCGGCACGATCCTGAACGGCCCGATCGGCCAGCACCGCCGGGTCGCCACACACGCGATCGAGTTCGACCGCCTGCGGGCGGTGGTCGACCGTGCCGACGTCACGGTCAACGACGTGTTTCTTGCCATCTGCGCCGGTGGGCTCCGCCGCTACCTCCACGAGCTGGACTCACTGCCCGGCTCGGGGCTGACCGCCGGCACCCCCATCTCCGTCCGCGTCGGGTCCGGCGACGATGCCGCCAACGCGTTCACGATGACCACGATGAAGCTGTACACCCAGATCGCCGACCCGATCGAATGCCTGGCCGCGATCCACCGCTCGAGCTCGCGGACCAAGCGGTCGATGCAGCGCTTGTCGAAGCCTGTGGCCGAGAACTTCGGCGCGCTATTCATGACGCCGTTCCTGGCCGGGCACCTCGTCGGCCTTGGCGGACGAGCCCGCCCACCGTTCAACCTGATCCTGTCGAACGTGCCCGGGCCGCTCGAGCCACGGTATCTCGCCGGAGCGAGGCTCGAGACGATGTACCCGCTCGGACTTGGCTACCACGGGATGCGGCTGTTCATCGCTGCACTGACCGTGTCCGGGACGATGAGCATCGGATTCGTCGGCGACCGCGACACCCTCCCGCACCTCGACCGGCTCGCCGCCTACACCGGCGCGGTCTTCGACGAACTCGAGCAAGCGCTCGCCAGACGGCATGGGCGGCGCAAACGCCCGCTGGCCGGCCACAAGTCACCCGTCAAGCGGACCGGAGCACGAACATGAGCACCATCGAGGTCCGCTACCAGCGCTTGCGAGGCGGACACCTGCCCGCGCGATCCGACCGAAACGTCGCGCAAGCGTTCCTCTCCACCGTCGCCCGACTCGGAGACGGGGTGGCCCTGCGCGACCCCGCACATGGCGCGGAACTCAGCTGGAAACAGTGGCGCGATCGCGTCGCAGCGACCGCCGCCGGCCTGGCGAAACTCGGCGTCAGCAAGGGCGACACCGTCGCCCTGCTGCACTCAAACCGGCATGAGTTCTACATCGTCGACATGGCCGTGGTGATGCTCGGTGCGATCCCGTTCTCGGTCTATCCCACCTATTCGGGCAAGCAGATCGCCTACCAACTCGCCGACGCCGGCGCCCGCATCGCAGTGATCGAGAGCGGCCTCCTCGAGCGCATCATCACCCGCCGCCGGGACATGCCGGCGCTCGAACAGATCGTGATGATCGACGGCACCGGCGGGGACCTCGATGTCTCAGAGCTCGAACAGATCGCCACGCCGCTCGACCTCACGCCGCTCGCCGACGAGGTCGAGCCAAGCGACCTGTTGACGCTGATCTATACCTCGGGGACAACGGGGCCACCGAAGGGGGTGCAGCTCACCCACCGCAACCTGATCGCAACCCTCGACGGCGCACGGACGATACTCCCGCTCCCGGCACGCGGCGGGCGCGTGATCTCATGGTTGCCGGCCGCGCACATCGCCGAACGCTCAGCGAACTACTACCTGCCGGTGATCCACGGGCTCGAGGTCACGATCTGTCCGAACCCGAGCCAGATCATCGAGTTTCTGCCAACCGTCCGGCCGGATTGGTTCTTCGCCGTTCCCCGCATCTGGGAGAAGCTCAAGGCGGGCCTCGAGACGAAGCTCGAGGCGATGCCCGGTCTGCAAGGTCAGCAGGCGCGCAACGGACTCGCCGCCGCGCTGGAGAAAGTCCGCCTCGAGCAGTCCGGCCAGCCAATCCCCGCCGAGCTCGCCGCCGCGGTCGAGCAAGCCGACCGACAGCTGTTCGCCGAACTCCGCCAACAGCTTGGGCTCGATCACGCCGCGTCGGTCAACGTCGGCGCAGCGCCAACTCCGATCGAGGTGCTCGAGTTCTTCCACGCGATCGGAATCCCCATCGGCGACCTGTGGGGCATGTCAGAGACATGTGGCGTTGCCACGATGAACCCGCCCGGCAGAGTCAAGCTCGGAACCGTTGGGCCGCCGTTGCCCGGGTTCGAGATCAAGCTCGCCGGCGATGGAGAGGTCCTCGCCCGCGGCGTCGGGATCATGGCCGGCTATCGAAACCGGCCGGACGCGACCGCCGACGCGATCGACGCCGACGGCTGGCTCGCGACCGGGGACATCGGCGAACTCGACCCCGACGGCTACTTGAAGATCGTCGACCGCAAGAAAGAGCTGATCATCAATGCCGCGGGCAAGAACATGAGCCCCGCGGACATCGAAGCCAAGCTCAAAACCGCGACACCACTGATCGGACAGGCAGTCGCGATCGGCGACGCGCGCCCATACAACGTCGCGCTGCTCACGCTCGACCCCGATTACGCACCGGTCTGGGCAAAACAGCTCGGAATCCACGACACCAACCTGCACGCCCTCAGCGGCAATGAGGAGATCCTCACGGCGATCAAAGCCGCTGTCGACGTCGCCAACGGTCGCCTCGCGCGCGTGGAGCAGATCAAGAAATTCACGGTGCTCCCTCATGACTGGGAGCCAGGCAGTGACGAGCTCACCCCGACCATGAAACTCAAACGTAAGCCAATCGCCGAAAAATACAAGGACGAAATAGCAGCGCTCTATGCGCGCTGACCTGCGCGCGAGGGACCCAAACCGCTGCCGAAAAGTCGGACCTCGCACCATCGTCGTGCCGCCTAGGGCCGCTGCGAAGCCTTCAATCCGAGGAGACTCCGCACGCGACACCCTTGCCATGAGATAGAAGGTCGCCATGCACCACCCGGTCGTCTCCCCGCGGAGCCAGCCAACGGCGGGGAAGCCTGTTCCCGAGCGCAAGCGGGAGCTGTCGTCGTGCGCGGTCACGTCGTCGCTTTGGACGATCTTCGACAGCGACGTCGAGCAACGTGACGAGACGCCCGCCTTCCCGGCGGAGCAGAAGTACGACCTGGCGGGTGCTTGCTGGGACTCGGCTAACCCTCGCTGCCGCTTGGGACGATCTGGGGAAGTCTCGCTGTCGACCCTGAACGACCGAGCCGAGACCGTCGCAGCTCGTCCAAAGCGCTATGACGTGCTAGCTGGAACCGAGTTAGCACCAGCCCGGCTCCGGCTGCTCCTCGCGCGGGAAAGCAGGGCCGGCGGCTTATGTCGTCT
>Ga0335079_10003564_pt1 | contig 17953 bp, 11 predicted proteins | sample Lox_Sample_33_FD_206719 | JGI IMG/M metagenome (GOLD analysis project Ga0335079, IMG submission 206719) | Soil microbial communities from Loxahatchee National Wildlife Refuge, Florida, United States - Lox_Sample_3.3 | ecosystem: Environmental > Terrestrial > Soil > Wetlands | place: USA... | reverse complement strand
GGATCTGAACGCCGCCTCGCTATCCGATGTCAAAGAATGGTTCCAAACCTACTATGGGCCCTCGAATTCGGTGCTGGTGGTGGCGGGCGACGTGGATCCGCAGGTGGTTCGGCAAAAAGTCGAGAAATATTTCGGCGAGATCCCGCCCGGCCCGCCGGTCACACGCCAGCAAGCCTGGCTGGCGAAGATGTCGGGGACGCACCGCGCTGTCATGCAGGACCGCGTGCCGCAGGCGCGAATCGACAAGCTTTGGAACATTCCCGAGTTCGGAACCGAGGACGGCGACTACCTGGACCTCGTCAGCGACGTGATGGCAGTCGGGCGCACGTCGCGGCTATACAAGCGGCTGGTCTACGACGACCAGCTCGCTACGAACGTTTCGGCGTTTGTGAACCCGCGGGAGATCGGCGGCCAGTTTGGTATCACCGCGATGGCGCGCCCGGGAGTGACGCTCGACCGGCTGGAGAAGGCGATCGACGAGGAGGTGGCGCGGTTTCTAAAAGACGGCCCCACGTCCGAGGAAGTCAACCGGGTGCGCACACAATACCTGGCGAATTTCGTGCGAGGTGTCGACCAGGTGGGCGGGTTCGGCGGCAAATCGGACGTGCTCGCAATGTATCAAACCTATGTGGGCGACCCGAGCGCCTATAAGATCAAACTGGACCGGGTACGGAACGCGACTCCCGCCAAACTGCAGGACGCTGCCAAGCGCTGGCTTTCCGACGGCGAGTACGTCCTGGAAGTCTACCCGTTCGGCGATCCTCAAGCGAGTACGGAGAGAACGGATCGCTCGAAGCCGCCGGAGAGCGGGCAGCCACCGGAGCCGCGGCTCCCGAAGCTGGAGCGGCTGACGCTTTCCAACGGATTGCGCGTGGTGCTGGCCCAACGGCATGAGATTCCATTGGTCAACATGAGCCTGATGGTCGATTCCGGCTACGCCGCCGATCAGTCCGCAACTCCCGGCGCCGCCAAGCTGACGGCCAGCTTGTTAGACCAAGGTACGAAGAAGCTGTCAGCACTGGAGATCAGCGAGCAACTGGCGCAGCTCGGGGCCCGGCTGACGACCGCCGCGTCGGTGGACAGCGTGTTCGTGCGGCTCTCCTCCTTGAAAGAGAAACTCGACCCCGCGCTCGACATCTACGCCGACGTGGTAATGAACCCAGCGTTTCCGGACACGGATTTTCGCAGGCAAAAGGCCCTGCAACTGGACACCATCGAGCGCGAGAAGGCGACTCCGATCCAGATGGGATTGCGTGTGCTGCCGGCGCTGATTTACGGAAAAGGGCACGCTTACTCGGAGCCGCTGACCGGCTCGGGAACCAAGGACAGCGTCTCCAAGATCACGCGCGATGACCTGCTGAAGTTTCACTCGACCTGGTTCAAGTCGAATCACGCGACGCTGGTCGTGGTTGGCGACACCACGCTCGCCGAATTGCAGCCCAAGCTGGAAAAGGCGTTTGGAGCATGGAAGCCGGGCGAGATTCCGAAGAAGAACATCGGCACCGTGCAGCCGCCGGAGAAATCGGTGGTGTACCTGGTGGACCGCCCAGGTTCGCAGCAGTCGCTGATTTTGGCGGGGAACGCGGCTCCATCCAAGAACAATCCGGACGAAATTCCCATCGAAGCCATGAACGATATTTTGGGCGGCGATTTCGGGGCACGCATCAACATGAACCTGCGCGAAGACAAACACTGGTCGTATGGAGCCCAGACGATTCTGTTTGGCGCGGTCGGCCAGCGGCCATTTCTGGTCTATGCGCCGGTGCAAACGGATAAGACCAGGGAATCGCTCGAAGAAGTAGCCAAGGAACTGCGCGGGATTCGCGGAGACCGTCCGGCTACGGCGGCAGAACTTGCGCGCGTGAAAGCAAGCGAGACGCTGCGGCTTCCGGGTTCGCGCGAAACCATTCCGCAGGTGGCCGGTTCGATCGAGCAACTGGTGGAATACGGGCTTCCCGATAACTACTACGACACGTACGCATCCAAGATGCGCGAAGTCAGCCTGCCGGATGTGGCGAAAGCCGCGGGCGCAGTCGTGCATCCGGATCACATGGTGTGGGTGGTGATCGGAGATCGCGCCAAAATCGAATCCGGCGTCCGCGAGCTCGGCCTGGGAGACGTGAAGGTGCTGAACCCGGAGTAGGCATCGGAAGCGCCGCGCTCGCGCCTACAAAGGCTCCGGCCAATCAGGCATCGGCAGCGACTCGGAAAGAGGTTCTGTTATAATCCTCGAAACAGACGGTGCCCGACACACCACCACCATCTTTCGTGGAGCTACCGCTGTAATCCGAACCCACGCTCTGACGGCAGCTCTAGTTGCTCTTTCCGTTTTGACTTCTGTTCTTGGGCAGACGTCTGGGCGCAAGCTTGTCCACATCTCTGGCCAAGCGACAGACACGTGCGGACTCCCCCTTTTGACTGCTCAAGTTACAATCAAGAGGTCTGCAACAGGCGAGATCGTTGCCACAGCTAGAGTCGTTCAGGATGGGGAGTTTGACACGCCTGTCATTCTTCCGGGGATCTACGTCCTTCAGATTGATACACCGACGGCGGAGCCCTTCTCCCGAATCGTTGACGCATCTGAGGGTGACGTTGATCTCCGACTGACGGCTAGGACCCGATTGGTCGTTTGTCCGGTGACCAGTCCTCCGATCCGCGTTCGGCCCTCCCCAATGCCAGTCACAATACAGCAAAGGGACTCCGAACGGTTGGCTTGTGAGGTCTTGAGAAATGCGAAGGAATATGTCGGATGGAGGTATAGGTTCGCGGGTATCGTAACCTCCTATGAACACGGAATGGCTTTTGAGCCATACCCTCTCTGTGCTGGGAGCAGCGCCATTATCGGAGTCCGGGATTTTTCGTTGGACACCTATCGGAGCGCTGGCGGCAAGAAGAATAGAGGAGTCATGGGCAGTTTTCAAGGGAAGCTAATCCTCGTGGATAATACGCACGGCAGAACACGTGGACCGGATAAGGCCATTGTGTTCTCGGTTACTGGTTCATCAAACCTGCGGCGAGTTCCCAAGGACGTTCAAATTGAGATGACTGACCGGTACCTGAACGGATCAGTGGAAACTCCGTCTGGAGGACATAGCTCGCCATTGCAGTAGGTCAGGCTGCGGTCTTTCGAGCAGCTCTCCGGCTCCGTGTATGATTTGGAGAGCACCACCGCCACCTTTCGAGGACTTACCACCATGATCCGAAGCCGCGCTCTGAAGAGATTTCGCATTCCGCTGGCGCTTGCCGCGCTTTTTTTGTCGCTGAACGTCGTCGCTCGCGCCCAATGGGACCCCTATCCCTGGAAGCACGTGCCGCGCACTGCCGACGGCAAGGTCGATTTGAATGCGCCCACTCCGCGCACGGCCTATGGAAAACCCGACCTCTCCGGCTTCTGGATGCCGGAAGATGAGGTGAAGCATCTCCTGAACCTGGCCGCCGACATGAAGCCGGCTGAGATCCCGCTCACGCCCTGGGCGCGCGATCTCTACAACGCGCGTATCGCCAATAACGGTAAAGACCACCCCGGCGTCTCCTGCCTGCCCTCAGGCATCCCCGAAAAGGACAACATCCCCGACGGGCTGAAGCTGGTGCAGACCGAAGACTTGGTCCTCCTCCTGCACGAATCGCGCACCATCTACCGCCAGATTTTTACGGATGGCCGGCCGCTCCCGAAAAATCCGCAGCCCACCTGGATGGGCTATTCCGTCGGCCACTGGGACAAGGACACGCTCGTGGTCGAAACGATTGGGCAAAACGGCAAGACTTGGCTCGATATGCGCGGTCTGCCCGGCACTGAAGCGCTGCGCGTCACCGAGCGGTTCTCGCGGCCGAAGGTCGGGCACATGGACCTCCAAGTGACTATCGATGATCCGCAAGCGTACACGAAACCGTGGGTTGTCAACCTGGCTTGGCGGCTCGAACCGGATGCCGAGCTCATCGAAAGCATCTGCGAAGAGAACAATCGCGACCCGGGTCATATGGTCGGCAAGTGACAAGAGCGCACGATCGTTTTCGGGCGAGCCGAACGGCTAGCCGGTGAACGAACGGAATGATGATGCAGGGGCCTCCGTAAAACGCAGCTGCGAGGAGCCACATCCAGAGAATGAGAAAGCCGAGGCTCATCCCAAATCGGATTTCCTTGGCCACGATCCCGGTAAACCACGGCGAGACCTGCTCGACCAGCCGGAGGATGCCCCAGCCGACCGCCCAAACCGCCGTCATCAACATCGAACGGAAGGCGTGAAAACGAACGGAAAAAACGTGACCGTAACGGCGGAAAGCCAGCAGCAATGTAATTGCGAACGGGCCGAGCACGTAGCAGAGTAGACGGATCGGAGCGATTGTGTTTCGGATGAATCGCTTTCGGTTCGCAAGAGCCATATCTCCTTCTCAGCTCCACAGTGGTCTGTTGCAATCGCGTCGCCACGGGTCGAATGAATAAGCGTGAGAATCCAGACAGCTCCGCCTGGGCCGGCGGCGTTATTTTGAAAGCAAATGGCGGCGCGGCAGAAGTACGGGCTGGAAATCGAGGGAAAGGCTGTCTCGGTCACGAATCCCGAGAAACCCATGTTCCCTTCCGGATTCACCAAGGGCCAGGTCATCGATTACTACGTCCGGATTTCCGATCACCTGCTGCCCCACATCTGGCAACATCCGATTACGCTCAAGCGTTATCCCAACGGCACGTCGGCGCCGCATTTCTACGAGAAGAACGCACCCAAGTTCACGCCCAAGTGGGTCGAGACAGTTGCAGTCCCGCGCCGCACCGGAGGCCAGCCGATCCGCTACGTGTTGTTGAACGATCTCGCGTCGCTGATTTGGTCTGCGAACCTGGCGAACATCGAGATTCATCCCTTCCTGGCGTGCGCGCCGGAGATCCAGCGGCCGCTCGCGGTAGTGTTCGACCTCGATCCGGGAGAAGGGGCGGATGTGCTCACTTGCGTCGAGGTGGCTTTCCTGTTGAAGGAGCGTCTCGCGCGGCATGGCCTCGAATCGTTCGCGAAGGCCTCGGGCTCAAAAGGGCTGCAGGTCTATGCACCCCTAAACACCAAGATCGCTTATGCGGAGACTCAACCGTTCGCGCGCGAGGTGGCTGAACAAATGGAACGCGAGCATCCGCATCTGGTGATCTCGGAGATGGCCAAGGCCGTGCGGCCCGGTAAGGTGTTTATCGATTGGAGCCAGAACTCGGATTTCAAGACTACTGTCGCGCCATACTCGCTGCGTGCCAAACAGGACCGGCCGTACGTCTCGCTCCCGTTCACCTGGGACGAACTGCGCCGCGCTGCCCAGAAACATGACGCCGCGATGCTGTACGTTGACCCTGAGGCGGCGGTGCGGCGTGTCGACAGAATGGGAGACTTGTTCCGGCCGGTTCTGGAACTCAAGCAGCGGCTGCCTGCTCCGAAGCGGACGCGGAAGGCGGGCTCGGCGCAGCGCTCCTCGAATTGTTCAGCCGGCGTGCCGGTTGGCGGCGGCGACGCTGTGATAGCGGCGTTCGAGGCTCTCGAAACGGCGCTGCGGAATCATGCCCTTGTGGTGCAAGAAATACCGCACGAGCAGCCACAGGATCGAGAGGCCGTACCGAGTGCTCGCGAAAAAGCTGGCGGATGAAGCCGCGGCGAAATACCGGGTGGGCACGGGCACTTCGGTAATGCGCAGTTGCAGGCTGACGATCTGGGCCAAAATCTCCTGATCGAAGATGAACTTGTCGGAGTTCATCTGGAGATTCACCGACTCCAAGACCTCGCGCCGAAAGGCGCGATAACCGGTGTGGTATTCCGACAGCTTCAGCCCGAATGCCCGGTTCTCGAGTCCCGTCAAAAAGCGGTTGGCATAATATTTCCACCACGGCATTCCCTGCTGCATGGGATGGTTGCCCATCAGCCGCGAACCCAGGACTACGTCGGCCTTGCCTTCCTGGATCGGACCAATGATCTCGGGCAGCAGCCTCGGGTCGTATTGATAATCGGGGTGGACCATCACGACGATGTCCGCGCCCGCCCGCAGCGCTTCGCGATAGCAGGTCTTCTGATTGGCGCCATATCCGTAATTGCGGTTGTGGACAAACAGTTCGAGTCCCAGCTCGCGGGCGATGCGCGTAGTCTCGTCTTTGCTGCCGTCATCCACCAGGATGACCAGATCGACCATCTCGCGCGGCAGATCCGCGTAGGTCATGTGAAGAGTCTTGGCGGCGTTGTACGCCGGCATCACCACGACCACTTTGGGTCTGTGCGGGTTCATTGCTGTCGCTCCTCTCTCGCGCGCACAATAAATTGATAAGCGAACAGTGTCTTCCAAAAGTATGCCAAACGGAAAGACACCCATTCCAGGAAGCGCACTGCCGCCGAACCGTCCCAGCCCGGAAGCGCCAATCCCACAGGCACCCCGGATACCTGGATCCGTTCGATGTGGAATCCGGCGCGGGCCAGCAGATCGGCCCAACCGTCCCACATGAAAAACTGGAGATGAGTCCGGTCGAACAAGCCTTTATCGTGACGCGGGAAGCGTCCCCACATCACGTTCCAGCGAAAGTAGGCGTGACCGCTATTGGGCAGCGAAGCAATCAGCCGGCCTCCCGGCGCCAACCGCCGGCTGCACTGGCGCAGCATTTCCAGGGGGTCTCGGAGATGCTCAAGAACGTCCGCGCAAAGGATGAAGTCGAAAACCCCGTCCACCTCGGGCAACCCGGCATCCAGATCGCCGGCGACAAACTCGAACGAATCGCCATGCGGCGTTCCGGGCAAATCGACTCCCGTCACGGCAAAGCCGCGCGCCGCCAGAATCTCAGAAAGGTATCCGTCGGCACAACCGACATCCAACACCCGCTGCCCTTTCCCGTTGGACGGAAACTCGGCCAACAAGAGAATATGGCTGCTGTAGGGCCGCGCCTTGAACTGGTATCGGGAAGGTGCCGTCGCACTCGCCGCGGTCATCGGCACCATTATACCCACGCCACTCTCTGCAGCAAATGAACACTAGCTCACATGCCGCTGCAAACGGCGGCCGGCGTGTAAATTCCCTGACGAATGCGGCGAGCCTGAGGGCCGTTTAGAAGATGAAATTGAGGCCGCCGCGGAAGCTGCGCGGCATCTGCACCAGAACGATCGGCTGGCCATTGGCCGCGACCAATGGAAGATAGCCTTGTGCCAATAGATTCCGGAGGTCCGCAGTCGCTTCGATGCGCCAAGGCAGCCCCGACAAGACGGGTATCGGCTGCCGGACGTACAAATTCATCCCCGGCAAGGGACGAAGACTCTGGGTGGAGTAAAGCCATCCAGGCATTACGGCGCGACTGTCAGCAGCCCATTGATAGCTGGCGATCAGGTGTGTTCCTGAGACAGGCGTGGTAGCCGCAACACGCCAAGTCACGGCTTGCTGCCGCTCCGACCGGATCATCGAGCGCAGTTCCTCGGGCGTTCCGGTGACCAGGTTGCCCTTATCCACGGTGAGCGAACCCATGGTTCCGTACATCACAGTGGCGCTGATTTTATCCCCGAGGTTCTGGGTAACCGAAGCGCTATACCCGTTGCTCTGATAATCGCCCGCGTTGAAGATGCCGTTGGCGCTGAACAGATCGGGTAACAAGTCGTTGCCGAACATCCCGTCAGGCGCCACCATCGTGAGGGCTGCGTTCGTGACTGCCTCACGATAGGCCGAGAGCTGCACTTCTCGTGAGCCGAGCTTTCTTGAATAACTCAGCTCCATCTCCTGGCCCTCTTGAATCTTCGGCCGCCCGTCGAGGAGCGAAAGCCGCGGGAACAGGCCGAGCGTGTTCAAATCGCGCTGCAGATCGGACTGCTGCACGGCTTCGCCTGCCAGATCGGGACGGGCATTTCCAAATGTGTACGCCATCGTGATCTCGCTGTTATCACCCAGCGAATACACGAGGCGGGCGTACGGGCTGAAGGTGTTCACGTGATCCACGAAGGACACCGAGTCCAGCGTGAAGCCGTATTGCAGCGAAAGGTTGTCGGAAATCTCAGCGCGATCGTCGTAGCTCGCCGATACCGTGCGTAGCATCGGAATATTGGCTTCGGCGACATTGCCCGGAACGAATAGCTGCTGCATCGTAACCGAGATCTGCGGACCTTGGCCGCCGCTGCCGGGGCTGTAGCTGGTCCGGAAAGCTGCCACCGGGACCCCGTTCTCGGAACCATACCCGAGATTCCCGCTCACCTCGAGCATGTTGTTCCCGAATATCGATGTGGCCAGCGCGAACGCCGTTCCCATGTCGGCCTGGCTGTTCACTCCCGTGGCCAGCGGGCCTTCGCCAGCCGAAAGCTGAAGCAGGCCGCGCGTATCGGAAAAGACGCTGCCGTGCGACGAACTCTTCGGCGCTTTCGCCAGCGAATCTTCGGTGAAGCGGAGCACTGGCCGCGTTGCCGAAGCCGTGCGCAACATCCACTTCCACTCGTCGGTCATGAACGAACCGTTCTCCACCGGCGGATAGGCGAGTTGAATCGAGCTGAACAGTGTGCTGAGATTGACCGCCATCACGCTACGCATTCCCGGTTGCACCTGAATGTTGCGCTTGATGGCCGGAACGAAGCTGGCGAGCGTTATGCGAAGCGAGTATGTATCGGGAAACAGTCCGAGGAACGTGAATTCTCCGCGGTCGTTGGTCAGCGCTCTTCCGTAAACGCGGTCCTGCCGGTTGAACAGAATGACCGTGGCACCCATCTGGGGCGTGCCGGTAGAATTGGTGACCTGGCCTGTGATCGCACCCGCGAGCGCCCCGCCTTCAGCCGCAGACGCCGGGAACGAACCTGCCAGCAGGCAGGCGAATCCCGCAACCAGGACCGCCGCCGAACTGTGCGTCTTCACTCTTACCACGACGCGAATCACTCAGACAGGGAACTCCCTGCCAACACCCTTAATTTACCGTAAATTGGGCCGACGGTGTCAGTATCTGATTCCGTTTCTGGTCCGTAATCTTCAGGTGAAGCGTATATTGGCCAGGAGCCAGATCCTTCAGAGGCAACAACTTCTCGATCGTGATCTGGCTGGCCGAGGCACCCGGGATCTTCGTTACGTCTTCGCTGAAATCGAAGATCTTCTCATTGGAGCCGTTTTTTGTTAATTCGTATTCGACCTGACCGGCCGGCTTATGAGTCGCTTCGTCGGCCTCGAAGTTGTATGCCTTCAAGTAGATACCCATTTTTTCGTCGCGCTTGAAGGCGTTCCCCATGCGGGGCCGAACTTTGGAGTCACCGATCACAAACTGGCCGGCGCCGATGCTCTTCGTGGGCACTTTCTCGATCAGATCCGCCAAAACCAGAGTACTGGACGCCAATTTGTCCTCATCCAGCTTAGGCACGTTGAGAGCGATTTCGTAATTGTTCAAATTGCCCGCGACCACGTCCTTGGCCACTACGTTCAGCCGGTAGGTGCCGGGCATCAGCGGAATCGTCTTCTGATAAAGCGATTTTGCCTTGGCGAACGACTGCAGCATGTCGGGCGGGCTGTCCACCGTCACGGTGTCCTCAAACGTATTCACCACGCGCCGCGTCAAAGTGGTGATGTGGCCCAGGATGTTTACTGCGGCCTTCTGCACGCCGTCCTTGGACTGAAATTGCAGATCCTTGTTGTCGAACTGGATCGTGATGTTGGTCAGCACCGATGAATCGGTGACCGGGAAGAAATCAGCCTGCACTTTCATCGGCAGGATGTTGTAGCTCACGCGCGAATTGACGACGGCTTCCAGGTCCTTGAATTTGACAACCGGTGGCTTCTGCAACTTGGTGAATTGATCCAGGCGGTCAAATTGGTTGTACCGGGAACTCTGGCCGCCGATGGGGGCGGGGAGCAGCGTGCCATCGGTATTATTGAACCGTTGGCTTTTGTCGGCGAGACCCATCTGCTCGAGCAAGCTGAGGCCGGCGCCCGGAACACGCGCCAGAGCGTCTTTCTCCGACGGGTCCATCGTCATGTGGTATTCGCCCGTCATCGTGGGGTCGACAAACTCGATGATGACGTCGTTACCGATGCCCTCGATGTAGCGATAGCGCCAATCTTCAAACGGGAACGTAGTCGTCTCACCGCCGCCCTCTTCCGGGGGCCGCTCATAGGTGCCGCCGGTGGGATGCTCGTCGCGCTCATCCGGCGGACCGAAAGTGATGTAAATGCGCCCACGGTCGGCCTTCCATCCCGGAATGCCGGAAGCGAAATGCTCGTTGGCGTAGGCGATGCGCCGGTAGTGCTCCTCTTTGAATTCGTTCTCGATCGTGTCCGGTGTGGGATCGCGGCGCAGCCAGAAATTCTCGATGAACTGCTCGCGCTCTTCGTCGTTCTGGAGACGCTTGAAGGCGGCCCGCTCTTCATCGGTGATGATGTAGGCGACGTCTTCGTTCAGCCACTTCCGGTATGGCGTCTCGAGCTCTTTGCGGAGCTTCTCTTCCTTCTTCTTCTTTTCTTTTTCGGAGAGAGGCTTCGCGACTGTTTCGCGCGGAGTCGCAGGGGTGGACTTTTTATCGTCCGCCCGGCTGAGCAGAACCCCGCCCCCCAAAACCACCAGGGACCCACTGATCATCCAAACGCGTACGGCTCTCATACAATTCACCGGAGAAGAATCTATACCGACGCCCACTATTCTAAATCTCTGAATTTCAAGCGTCAATCCCGTGAACCGGCGGCACACTGTGGCGCGCCAGGAGGGCGGCCGCAGTCAGCAGCATCAGAACCGGGTCAATTGGGTGGCGGTAGCGCGGCAGCGAGAGGGTGAGGTAATAGGCCCACGGAAGAATAACCGGAAATGCTGCCATTGGAACTAGATACGAGCTATGCGCGCGCCCTAGACGGAGGAGCCCCGCCACCGTCCCCAGTGCCACGCCTAGGTTAAAAATCAACACGTAGCGGAACCACGGCGACCGGTTCCTCAGAAAGTCCGCCACGGGCGACGGCGTCCCGCCGGTCCAGAAGGAAACCAACCTCCCCCCGATCAGTTGCGCCTCGCGGCCCGGGTGAGTGAGCATATAGCGAATTGCGCCCTGCTCTTTTTCCCGCATATATGCGATTTCGCCGGCTTCGACGTAGTGCCTGCGCTCGGCCGAATCGTGGATAGGGTGCTGCTCGCCCAGCCAAATCACCTTGGCCTGCGGATTGTTGCCGACCCACAACTGGAGGCCGAGAATCGATCGCAGCGGCACGAAACTGTGGAAAACCGCGTAGTTGCGAATGGTCCAGGGCAGACAGCAGAGAACCGTAACCGCGAGCGCGAGTAGGGCGGGCGGTACGGCCCGCCGCCGTCTGCCAGTCCGCCCCATCATCCACCACAGGAGAAATGGCAGAAGCGACAGCAACACCGCATTGGTCATCAGCGCGAATCCCCAAAGCAGTCCGTACGCCGCCCATTCGCGCCAATTGCGAGAGCCGGCGACCCGTAGCGTCGCCCACAGAATGGTTGCGCCCAGCAGCGCCGAGAGCGATGTTTCCCATAGGCTTTCGTAGGTCAGGAGGATGGCATTCGGGAAAACCGCCCACAACCAGCACGCAAATGCGGCGAGCCGCACACCCCCGATTCGCTTGGCCGCGAAGAACAACGGCACGCAAACCAAGGTTGAAAACGCGATGTTCGCCAGGACCGCGGCCACGTATGACGCAAACGTGTACGGTCCGAAGATCCGCATGATTCCGCCGAGCAACAGAGGATAGACAGGAGTGGTCCACGCCGTCGGCCCGGTGTCCACGCGAAAAGGCGAACTGAAGCCGTTCCCGGTGGCGATCGAGTGCGCGATGTTTCCGGACTCGAATAGAAACGGGATGACCCGCAGAGCCTGGTGCGAGAACTGATTCTGATAACTCCATGCGAAGGCCAGACGGAGCGCGAGCGCGACAGAAACGATCAACAGAAGGGAAGCGAAGGCGGCGCGAAACGGCTTGCGGCGGACCAACCACACAATGTATCAAAGGCGCAGAGTCAAACTGCTTCCGCTAGTGCAACGGAATTCGAAACAGGTTGCCCCGAAACTCGTGTTTGGTGAAGACGTACGTCGAAGGGTCGGGGCCTGCCCGCAAACTACCCCGGGGCAGGAACTGGATGCCATGCACATCCAATCGGTCGGCTCGCGAGTTGATGCCCGAGACGGGCAAGTCCGGCAACAGTTTGCCGGGTGGGAGAGGAATGGCAATCGTCAGTCCGTCCGTGCTTTCCGAGGTGTCGGTCGCCACATAAAGAGTTCTCCCATCGAGTGACCACTGGACCGGACAACCATACGTGCAAATCGTCCGGACTTCGTGACCGCTCGTGGAGTAGGCAGTAACCTGATTCGCCAATTCGTCACCCGGAATCGGGCCTCCGACGGCCACCCACTCTCCTTTGGGCGAAGTACTCATCACGCTAAAGATCGGTGAATTGCTAATGCGTGACCTGCCGGTGCCATCTTTCTTGATTAGCGCGACAAAATTCCGTTGATCTGCCAGTTCGCGGAAGATCAGCTCTCCGCTGGCCCCGAAAGAGACCTCGTCGCCGTTCCGAGTCACAAGATGGGGCGGCGCGTGCCGGTCCAGCGATGCCAGCCAGATCTGCGACTCTCCACTGGTTTTGGTGGTGTATGCAACCTCCGCTTCATCGCTGGAGATCGCGTAATCGATCACGGAGGTTCCGGGCAGCAGCCGGTCGACTTTTCCCGATGCCAAATCCGTCACCCGCAGTTCGGCCGCCGATCCCGAGTTCAATTGCATGAGGTAATAGACGCGCTTGCCATCCGCCGACATCCGCGAGTCGAAGGCGAAGCCTTCGGAAGTCACCGCATGTTCCTCATTTGGATCGTGTACCCAAATCGAGCTCTGCCGGATTCCCACGGCGGCGATCAGAGAGCGGCCGTCGGGCGCCACCGCTAAGCCCTCCTCCTCCGTAGGTCCGAACGTGATCTGCTCGGGCGGGCCTCCGGAGAACGGCTGCCGCCACAAGTGCGAGCCGCCTCGGCCCAGCCAGCCATATGCTCCTCCTGGTTGGGATGCGGCTTCAGAAGCAAAGTACATCCACTTGGCGTCCGGAGACCAAGCCGCGGAAAGGCAGCGGCCCTGCGTTCCCACGCGTCTTCCTTCGGAACGTCCATCCATGGGCACCAGCCGGCAGGGCACCCATGTCGCCGTCCGGTCCATCTCCACAACCAGTGCCCATCGACCATCGGGCGAGGCGTGAGAGTAGTGCGCCATCGCGCGTTCGTGAGGGGGAAAGTAAATCGGCCGCTCTTGGCCCCGGTCTTCGCTGGAGGTCATTATGCCCATGTGCAGGCCGGACATGATTTCGGAAAACAGGATGTGCCCGTTGCCGATCCAGGTGAGCCCCGATGCATTTGGCAGAAGCCGCGTCGGCGGCCCTCCGAGCACCGGTACGGTCCAGGTATCCCAAGTGGTCTGACCGGGGACCACGGAAGTGTATGCCACACGGGAGCCATCCGGCGTAAAGACGGGTCCGTACTTCAGCATGGGATCGTTCGTGAGCTGCACCGACTCCCCGTTCGGAAGCAGTTTCACATAGATCTGGCCGCGGCTCAGAAAATAGTCGCCGCCGCGGATGAATGCGACCATGCGGCCGTCCGGAGATAGCGCGGGCGCGGTGACCGAATCGTTGAAATCGGTGAGCTGGATGTATTCGGAAGGCGAGGTCACCGGCGATTTGGCCGAGGAAAAATATCTCACTCCACCGGCGATTGCCACCAATGCCAACACCGCAGCGGCAACATATCCGTAGCGCCGTCTTGGATGGGAGCTACCCGGCTTGACCGCCACGGCGCTTTGAGATTCGAACTGCCGCTTCACGCGCGCCAAATCCGCGCCCAGGTCGGAGGCCGTCTGGTAGCGCATGGCCGGATCTTTTTCCAACGCTCGCAGAATGATTCGCTCCAGCTCCGGACCCAAGGCGGAATTCAATTCGCGAGGCGGCCGCGGACTGCGATTCAGGACGGCATCGAAGGTGAGATTGCGGGCCCCGCCGGCAAATGGCGTCACACCGGCCGCCATCTCATAGAGGACCACGCCGAGCGAGAATAAGTCGGTCCGCGCATCCAGCCCCGCGCCGCGCACTTGTTCCGGCGACATGTAGGCCGCGGTACCGATGGTGGTGCCCGGCGTCGTCAACGTCTCATCGGCAATTAGCGCGGGTTCCGGCCTGGACGTCGCGGCGGAAACCGCTTTGGCCAGTCCAAAATCGAGAATCTTGACGATCCCTTTCTGTGTGATAAAGATGTTGGCGGGTTTGATGTCGCGGTGCACGAGGCCCAACGAGTGCGCGGCATCGAGACCCTCGCAGATCAGAATCCCGATCGACAGCACTTCGTCGTTAGAGCACCGTCCGGCCGCGATCCGCTGCTTCAAGGTCTGGCCTTCGAGCAATTCCATGACGAGGAACGGATGGCCCTTTTCCTCGCCGATGTCATAGATCGTACAAACGTTCGGATGGTTCAACGCGGAGATGGCCTGCGCTTCGCGTTGAAACCGTTCGAGCGCCTCACCGCTCTTGGCGAAAGGTCCGGAGAGGAACTTCAACGCGACGGCGCGGCCAAGGCGTGAGTCGCGGGCGCAATACACCGTGCCCATGCCGCCGGCGCCCAGCATTCCCTCAATTTGATACGGCCCGACCTTGGTGCCGATACCAGCGACGGTGGCAGTGATTTCGTCGTCGCTGCCGAACGGAGGCCCGGAATCTCGTTCGGAACTCATGCCTGCTCTCGGGTGGTTGAGATTATAGCAGAGGAGTGATTTTCCGCCTGCTGGCGTTGCACTCCACGCGGCGAGCTATGCAGGCACTGGTGATCGCGGCGGCCGTCAAACGCTCGCCGGACTGCCGGTCTTGGCGAGCGCCAGGAGCTTATCGTCAAAGTCGAAGGTGGATGTCCGCTGCTTGTGGTTGCGCTGATACCAGCGGTAGGTCTCTTTCAGGCCAACCTCGAACGGCGTCATTTTCACCTTCAGCATGCGGGTTACCTTCCCCATGTTCTCGGTGATTGGAGGCACGTCCAGGTACTCGCCGAAGTAGAAAGGCTCATCCATGGCGCTGCCGCCGGCCTGCGCGATCACGTCGCGCGGGATCCGCACGATCGTGGGGTCGGCGCCTGCCACTTTGGCGAGCCGTTCGACCAGTTCCGCCTGCGTGCAGGGCTTGGGGTCGCCAATATTGAAGGCTTCGCCGATGGCGCGCGGTTCCTCCAGCGATCGGACCATCGCCTGCACCAGATCGTGCACGTAGACGAACTGCATGAGCCGGTGCCCGTCGCCGGGAATCACTACCGGACGTCCGGCGCGCAGCCGGTCCCAGAAAAACTGCTCCCGATAGAATGGATTCCCTGGCCCATAGATGAACGGGGGACGAAACGTCAACACCGGAAGCCCGCCCTGCGAATGCATTCGGAACAACAGCCGCTCGGTGCCGGCTTTGTGCCGCACATAGGGGTTGGCGTGATAATCGGGCGCCAACGGATCGCTTTCCTTGTGGTTCAGTCCGTCGCCATAGGCCGCGACGCTCGACATAAAAATGTAGCGGCTCAGCCAATCGCCGCTGCATACACGGACCGTGGCCTCGACCTGCGCGGCCGTCGTCCCTCGCTCCCAATCGTAGACGTTGTCGAAAACGGCTTCGAAACGCCGCCCCGCCAACGCGCTCGCGAGCGATTGAGCGTCGTTGCGGTCGGCCATTAGATTTTCGACTCGCCGGCCCAGATCGTGCTTCGGCTTGCGGTGGAGAACGGCCACATCATGGCCGGCCTTGATCAATTCCTCCACCAGGGGGCGTCCGATAAATAAGGTTCCCCCGATGACCAGTACTTTCATACTTCTCCTAGAGACTCAGACGCTCGAGCCGGGCGGAACGCTTCACCGCGGCCGGGCATCTTTCAAAAGATACTGCGATCAGTCGTAATATTCCAGGCCCAAATGCGTGATGAGTGATTCCCCCCTCATCCAGCGCAGCGTATTTTTAAGTTTCATCAACTGGATGAAGATATCGTGCTCGGGATAAACCTCGGGCGCATGCATCGGAGCCTTAAAATAGAATGACAGCCACTCCTGAACCCCGCGCATTCCGGCGCGCTGCGCCAGGTCCATGAACAGAACGATGTCCAGAACCAGCGGCGCCGCCAGAATGGAATCGCGGCACAGAAAATTGATCTTAATCTGCATCGGGTAACCCAGCCACCCGAAAATATCGATGTTGTCCCAACCCTCTTTGGCATCGCCGCGCGGAGGATAGTACTCGATCCGCACTTTGTGATAGAAGTCCCGGTACAGATCGGGATAAAGTTGGCCTTGCAAAATGTATTCGAGCGCGGACGACTTGCTCACTTCCTTGGAGCGGAACGACCCGGGGTCATCCAGCACTTCGCCATCCCGGTTCCCCAGAATGTTGGTGGAAAACCAGCCGCTCAATCCCAGCAGACGGGATTTCAATCCGGGCGCGATCAAGGTCTTCATGAACGTCTGACCGCTCTTAAAATCCTTGCCGGCCACCGGTAGGTTTCTCTCCCGCGCCAGCTCAAGCAACGCCGGCGTGTCGGTGGTCATGTGAGGAGCGCCGTTGGCGTACGGCACGCCCGATTTCAAGGCGGCATAGGCGTAAATCTGGCTCGGAGAAATTTCGGGATCGCTCTTCTGCAACCCGCATTCGAAATCCTTCAGCGTCGCATGCACCGGCGCCGCCTGGTGGAAGACTTCGGTCGACGCGCACCAGATCATGGTCATGCGCGACACACCGGTCTTCTCTTTGAAGCGCCGGATGTCGTCCATCAGCATCTCGGCCTGCTCCATTTTCGAGCCCTTCGGTTTGACGTTCGGTCCGTTCAGGCGCTTGACGAACTGCTGGTCAAAAACGGCCGCCATCGGCTGGATAGCCGAGAGCGGTTCCTTGAGCTGATCGAGCAGCGGCATCTCGAGCACGCCGGCCTTGACGGCCGCCTCGTACGGGTTGTCCTCGAAAATGTCCCAGCCGCCCACCACGATATCTTCCATGCGGGCCAGCGGAACGAAATCGCGGATCGCCGGGCTGCGCCCTTCGGTCCTCTTGCCCAGCCGGATGGTGCCCAGCTGTGTCAGCGAGCCGATGGGTTTTCCCAGGCCGCGCTTGATGGCCTCCAGTCCCGCGATGAATGTAGTAGTGACGGCTCCCATGCCCGGGATCAGCACTCCGAGCTTGCCATCGGCGGGCGCAATTCGAACACTCTCGTTTTGCGGCAAAGCTATAGGATCTCCATGAAAAACGACAATGATATAATACCAACTTCGATGCGAGATCGCGCGACTGCCACGCTTACCACGATCGTGGTCGATGACGAACAGTTGGCGTGCGACGAGATCTCCTACCTGCTCAAAGATTTCCCGGAGATCGAGGTGGTCGCGACCGGCTCCAACGGCCTGGAGGCGCTCGACCTTATTCAGAAGCTGGAACCTGACTTGGCCTTTCTGGACGTGAACATGCCCGGCCTGGACGGAATGGGCGTGGTGCGGCGTCTGCGCGAGAAAGGCATCGAGCCGCCCGGTCTGATCTTCGTGACGGCGTACGACCAGTACGCCGTGGAGGCGTTCCGCATCGAAGCCCTGGACTACCTGCTGAAGCCGCTTGAAAAATCGCGCCTGGCCGAGACCATCGAGCGCGCCCGCCGCATGATCCTGGATCGGAAAAGCCCCGAGGCGGCGGCGAATGGCCCCGCCAAGCCGGCCTCAGCGCCGCGGAGTAAACTCCTGGTACGGGCGAGCAACCGCAATTTCATCGTCGATGCCAACGACGTAATCTATGCCACCATCGACAACGGCCTGATCACGCTGGTGACTACCAATCTCGAAGGCCAGTCGAACTACCGCACGATTGAAGACCTGCAAACCAGTCTCGACCGCGACATGTTCTGGCGCGTGCACCGGTCTTACCTGGTGAACATCAACCGGATCAAAGAAGTGGTGCCGTGGTTCAAGTCGAGCTATCAGCTCCGCATGGACGACAAAAAGCACACCGAGATTCCGGTCA
>Ga0335079_10003561_pt1 | contig 17960 bp, 22 predicted proteins | sample Lox_Sample_33_FD_206719 | JGI IMG/M metagenome (GOLD analysis project Ga0335079, IMG submission 206719) | Soil microbial communities from Loxahatchee National Wildlife Refuge, Florida, United States - Lox_Sample_3.3 | ecosystem: Environmental > Terrestrial > Soil > Wetlands | place: USA... | reverse complement strand
ACTTGTCTTTGGCTTTAGCGGGGAGCATTAGGAAGGAGACGGGGACAGGCAGCACTGTCCACTGACGGCGGTTCGAAAGAACACCGCTGTTCGGATTGGGGACAGTGTAGCCAGTCCCCGTAACATCTAGAGAAGCGATTTAACATAGCTCATCATCTTATCGTCGGTCCAGTTCGTCGCGCTGATGATTTTCGACAGCACCTTGCCGTCGCGATTGATGATGTAGGTCTCGGGAAATTTGAACGTCCCGTATTCGGCATTGATCTTGTTGTCCGGATCGCGTGTCGTCAGGAAAGCGACGTTGACGCGCGAGAGAAAACGCCGGTAGGCTTTTTCGTCTTTGTCGACGCTCACGCCCAGCACAACCACGCCCGAATTCCCGAGCTCCCGCTGAAACCGGTCAAGCGAGGGGAGTTCTTCGATGCAGGTGGCGCACCACGTGGCCCAGAAATTCAATACCAGTACTTTGCCGCCGAAGCTGTTGAGGGAAACCGTGCGGCCGTTATCGGCGGTGACGGAAAAGTCCGGCGCTGAATCGCCCACCTGGATGATACGCTCGTGCAGTGTGACGAAGATCACATACACGAACACGCACAACAGCACGCCGATGGAGTATCGCAAAATGCGGTCGGTTTTTGACATTTATCTCAACTATAATTGAAATCGTACAATTGAATTATAACTTGCCGCGCAACAGCGGCGTCTCGCGCTTCCGATGCTAGTTACAAAACGCATAGAATTCTCCGCCTCGCACGTCTGCCGGAACCCGATGCTCAGCGACCGCGAGAATGAGGAGCTTTTTGGCGCCGCGGCGAACCCGCACGGCCACGGACATAACTATGTGATCGATGTCACGGTGGAAGGCGACCCTGATCCGGTGACCGGCATGGTGCTGGATCTGAAGAAGCTCAAGGAAGTGGTGAACCGCGAAGTCGTCCAGACTTACGATCACCGGTTTCTGAATTATGAAGTGCCGCCGTTCGATCATGTGGTGCCCACGGTGGAAAACATTGCCATCGACATCTGGCATCGCCTGGAGCCGCACATCTCCCAGGTGGGCGGCCAACTGCAGGGCATTCGCGTGTACGAAACCGACGACCTGTATGTCGACTACTTTGGAGAAGCGGCGTGATTCGCGTCACTCGCAAGTACCAGTTCTCGGCCTCGCACCGCCTCCACGCGCCAGGGCTTTCCGCCAGTGAAAATGCGGAGCTGTACGGCAAATGCAATAATCCCCACGGGCACGGGCACAACTACCAGATCGAGGTGAGCGCGCGCGGTCCGGTGGACCAACGTTCGGGCCGCGCTCTCGATCCTCGCGCCCTGGACCGGCTGGTGAAGGAACAGGTGCTCGATCCCTTCGACCAGCGAAACCTGAATGCCAGCAGCACGATCTTCGAAGAACTCGTGCCCACCACGGAAAATCTGGCGCGGGAGATTTACCGCCGCCTGGGGGTGAACTGGCAGTCGGTGTTCCCCAGCGCGTGGCCCGTGCTGGAGAAAGTTCGCATCGCCGAAACGCCGCGCAACATCTTTGAAGTGTCGTGAACATGTCCAAACAGAAACGCGTTGTAAAAATGCCGTTGGAGCTGGCGAACGAGATGTCGTTCGCGCCCGAGATCCGCAGGATTCTCGAACAACTGGTCGACGATCCGGATCATGAAGGCCTGACGCGAACCCCGGAGCGCGTAGAGAAAGCCATGCGTTTTCTCACCAGCGGCTACCGCATGGATCCGCACCGTGTAGTGAACGGCGCGTTGTTCCCGGTGAAGTACGACGAGATGGTGATCGTGAAAGACATCGAGTTCTTCAGCCTGTGCGAGCACCATCTGCTTCCTTTCTTCGGCAAAATGCATGTGGCCTACCTCCCCAAGGGCCACGTGATCGGACTCAGCAAGATTCCGCGAATTGTGGACGTCTTCGCGCGGCGCCTGCAGATCCAGGAGCGCATGACGCAGGAGATTGCGCAGACCATTCAGAACCTGATCGACCCGGTGGGCGTGGGCGTAATCTGCGAGGCGCGCCACTTTTGCATGATGATGCGCGGCGTGGAGAAGCAGCACTCGGGCGCCGTAACCAGCGCCATGCTGGGTGCCTTCCGCAGTCGAAAAACAACCCGTGACGAGTTCCTGGCTTTAGTAACAGGGCAGCGCGCGGGCTGAACCAGCGCCCCGGTCAACGCCCCTCACCCTTAACCTTTGGCAAATTGACAGACCCGTTACCATGAAAATTGGGAGTGTGAGGTTTCGCACAGTCATGGGCCGTCAAAGGAATGATTACTCCAAGTGGAGCGAAGAGGCGCTGCGCCGCGCGGAATGGGAAGCCGACCGGTTTCTGAGCGACAACGAAGCGCAGATCCGCGAAAACCTGGAGGCAAAACTCGCGTTGCTGGACCGTTTGGTAAAAGGCCTTGGCGGAAAGCCGATGAGCTTGGACGAGCGGCTGGACTGCTTCGCGCGCATCGCGGAGGTTTCCGGCACCCTCGAAGAGGACGCCAAGGGATTCTTCAGCCTGGCTTCCGAGCCGGTTGTGGCCCGTCTCTTGGCGAAGAGCAAGCCGCGTTAACTATCGCATCGCACTCAGCAACTTCCGCGCAGAAAAGAGCACGATTCCGAAAAACACGGACGCGCTAATTCCGATGACCGCCCAGCGGCGCTGCGGCGAAAGATAACGCACCTGCACCCGGCGCTCGGAAAAATCCAAAGAAACCCGCAGCCTGACGCTGGCGCGCGCAGGCCCGCGATTTTCAATCACCACGGCGTATTCATCCGGCACGCCAATCAGGCGGCTGAAGCTTGCCTGCTTCTGGAATGCGCCGGAGCCTAGCGGCTCGCGGTCACCCTTCTTGAGGTCGTCCAAACCTTCCTGATTGACCAGAACCGCGCGGACCGCGCCGTCACCGGAAATCACGTGAAATTCGTACTCGATGGTAACGGGCAGCTGCTTCAGCCCCACTTGCACCCAGCGCCACTCCGCAGGCGGGACTTCGACGACTTCATCGAACAGCGTTTGCGAATCGGCGGCGAAAAGGAGCAACAGCAGGACGGCGCTCATGGCGAGTAGACGACCTCGCCTCCGATTACGGTCATCACTACGCGCGTTTTGAGAATCTCGGCGGGCGGGATCCGCGTGATGTCATCGGAGAGCAGCACGAAGTCGGCAAGTTTGCCAGGTTCGAGCGAGCCCTTGCTTCCCTCCTCGAACGCGGCGTAGGCACCCTCGATGGTCCAGCTCCTCAGGGCTTCCTCACGCGTCATGCGCTGGTCAGAGAACCAGCCGCCGGCGGGATTTCCGCTGCGGTCCTGCCGCGTGATGGCGGCGTAAAAGCCCCAGAGCGGATTGGCATCCTCGACCGGGAAATCCGAACCACTGGCGAGGTGCACGCCGAGCGAAAGAAAGCGCCGCCACGCGTACGCGCCTTTTACTCGGTCGGGGCCCAGGCGCGCCTCAGCCCAGGGCATGTCGCTGGTGGCATGCGTGGGCTGCATGGAGGCGATGATGGAGTACCGCGCAAACAACGGGATGTCTTCGAGCGAAACCACCTGGGCGTGCTCGATGCGGAAACGGCGATCGTTTTCGCCGCCAAGCGCAGCTGCGTACCCATCGAGCACGGCGCGATTGGCCTGGTCGCCGATGGCGTGCGTGTTGACCTGAAATCCGTGCGCCACGGCATCGTGGGCCACGCGCTCGATGTCTTTCGAGTGGAGCATGAGCAAGCCAGTGTTGCCGGGATCGTCCGAGTAGGGCTGCTTGAGCGCTGCCCCGCGCGAGCCCAGTGCGCCGTCGGCGTAGAGCTTGATGCTGCGCACGGTCAGACGCTCGCCGATCTCCGGACCGCGCTTGAGGTACTCGCGCCACAAATCGCCCTCGCCGCCAATCATGGCGTAGACGCGCACAGGCAGTTTGTCATCCTGAATCAGGGCGCGGTACTGATCGAGTTCGATCGAGCTGACGCCGGCGTCGTGCACCGTGGTGATGCCCAGCCGGGCGCACTCCAACGCCGCTCGCCGCAACCGTTCGCGCACCTGCTGCGGCGTTGGCAGCGGTATTTTGCGGGTAACGAGTTCCTGAGCATGATCGATCAGAACGCCCGTGAGATTGCCTGCTGCATCGTGCAGCAGCTTGCCGCCGGGCGGATCGGGAGTGGCAGCCGTGACCCCGGCGATCTCCAGCGCCTTGCGGTTCACCCACCCGGCGTGTCCGTCCACGCGCTCGAGGTAAACGGGGTTTTCGGGAGCGGCGGCGGAAAGGGTGGCTTCATCGGGAAACTGCCGGCTGGGCCAGTTGTTCTGATCCCAGGACCGGCCGCGGATCCATTCGCCCGCTTTGCGTCCGCTCGCGGCCTTGCGCACCAGGTCTGCGATTTCCTGCTCGGAGCGGGCGCCGCGGAGATCGAGAGTGTCGAGGCTGTCGCCGAGAGAGCTCATGTGGCCGTGAGAATCGATGAAACCGGGGATTACGGTAGCGCCGTGAGCGTCAATTTTGCGCGTGGCGGGACCGATGAAAGCCGTGACATCGGGGCCAATGGCTAGTACTCGCCCGGCTTTGACTGCAAGCGCGTAAGCTGCTGCATTTGAAGGATTTACTGTATAGATTCGAGCGTTGGTGACGACGAGATCGGCCTGAGCAAACGCCGCCCCCATAAACAACGCTAGAATATATAACATGAACGACAGTATGGCACAGAGGGCCCCTGCTCTCGCCCCGCTGGACCTGCCTTCATGGAAGACCAGCCTCAACTGGATTTCGGCGATCTTGACCTCGGTGCTGTTCATTGTGGCCGGACTTTGGAAGGTGACGGATCCCTACGGCGCGGCGGCGCGTCTGGCCCAGGCCCGAGTTCCAGAAAACCTCAGCCTGGCGGCGGCCCTGCTGCTGGGTATCGCGGAAACCGTGGCGGCCGTGCTGGTGCTGGTGCCGCGATTCCGCAAGTGGGGCGCATGGCTGGGCTCAGCGCTTCTGGTTGCGTTCATGATTTACATCGGCGTGAACTACAGCGCATTGCATGGAGCGGAGTGCAACTGCTTTCCGTGGATCAAGCGTGCGGTCGGCCCCGGGTTTTTCGTCGGCGATGCCATTATGCTAGGGTTCGCGCTGCTGGCGGGTTTCTGGGCGGGTCCAGCGCAAAGCAAGCGCAGCGCCATCATTGTGGCATGCGCGGTAACGGTGTTTGCGATGGTTTCCTATGGCGCATCCGCCGTGCGCGGCACCAAGGCACCATCCACCATCACGGTGGACGGAAAACCATTCTCCACTCAGGAAGGCCGGGTTTTCATTTTCTTTTTCGACCCGGAGTGCACGCACTGCCTGGACGCGGGAAAACGCATGGCCAAGCTCGAATGGGGTGACACCAGGCTGGTTATCGTGCCCACCACGCAGCCGCAGTTCGCACCGGATTTTCTTCACGACACCGGCCTGCACGCGGGCGTGTCCAACGATCTTGCATTGCTGAAAAAAACCTTTCCGTTCGGTGATCCGCCGGCGGGAGTGGCGCTCGAGAACGGCCACCAAAAAGAACCTGTTACAAAATTTGCAGACGACGAGCCCGCCGCCACGCTCCGGAAGCTGGGCTTCGTACGCTGATGGACAGGTGCGTAGTTGAAGCTCGCTGACGCCGCCGGGGAGATATGTTCCGGACTCCTCGACCTCACGCGGGAGGGCGGTCCCGGCAACTTCATGGTGGTCTCCTGCGGTGAGATTTACGTGCAATTCGCCGGAAGTCCAGGCAATCCACAGGTCCTTTGCGAATCGATATCCGGCAAATACCTTCCCAAAAAGCTCAAGATATCCAGCGCGGCGCTGAAGAAAAAACTCAAGACGCTGGGCTTCACGCTGGGCGGCGAGATCGAGACGTTCTCGCGTGCCTACGAAGTGATGACGGAAAAGCAGGCCGGCGAGGTGGCGAAACTCGCCGTCAAAATTCTCCAGGATGCCTACGGCGTGGCCAAAGACGCCGATCTGCAGATCGAGTTGTCGTTGGAATAAGGGTTAATTCGCGTGGGTGAAATGACCCAGCTGACCGCCTTTCTGTGAAGCCTTCGGCCAGCGAAGTTCAACGATTCAGCCTAGATCGGCTTGTGGAACGCAATCTGCGGTTCCGGCTACGGGGGTCTTATGCCGACGGTGCCGAGATCGCGGGCGATCCAGATCATTCTATGGCTTCTTCCCTTCGTACCCTTGACCTCACTGGCCTACCATTATGACGGCCTGAAGATGTACATGATCGCGGGGGCGATCCAGGCTGTTTTGATGGCCATCGCGGCCTGGACACTTGGCCTGGGAGCGGCGAGGCGGGGTATGGCGCACCAGAGTGCCCTGGGGGCTGGTGCAGCACTGCTTGTCGCCTCCGGCGCGATTATTTCGCTGGGATGGAACATGGGGCCACCGCCAGCGGGGGATCAGTTTCTGGCGACGCGGCTGGACCAGCAGTTCCGCTACACGGCGCTGTTGATCGGCGCTATCGTCGCGCTTGGAGGACTGACGGTGCTGCGTTCGAGCCTCGAGCAGGCGGGTGACAGCGTATGGTCATCGCTGGGACACACAACCCTGCTGATTTCCACGCTGCTATTTGCGGTCGTGAATGCCGCCCTCCAAATCGGTTTCGAGGCGGTGCGGCAGGAATCCAGCACGGGACGGGAACCCAACTGGGTGGAGCCGTTTCGCAATTATTTCGTTTACCTCACGATCTTTTGGGCGGTACTCGCGTACTTAGGCACAGCTTTCTATGCTGCCTCTCTTCGCAAAGTGGGATGGATGAGCAACCGCGTTGCGTGGGTGTTCATCGGCGCCTCCGCCGCGGCGGTCGTTCTAGTTCCATTTTTTCCTCTGGCACCGGGACCGCTTGGAATGCCGGGGTTCGTGCTGTGTATTCCGGCCGTGCCTTACTTCATGACTTACTGGATGGGCGTGAATCTGGCAAGGCGGGCGGGCGAGGCGCGCGCGGCCAGCCCAGCGGCAAAAGCGGCGTAACACGCTTCGCCGCTCTGTGGTAAAACTCCAGACATGCAAACCTCGGTGCGTGGCGCGCTGCTCGCGGTGATTCTTTGCTCTTTAGCGTCGGCCCAGTATGACCTGGTCCTCAAGGGCGGCCACGTGATCGATCCCAAAAACGGCGTCGACGCGCAGATGGACGTGGCCATTACAGCCAATAAAATCGCAGCCGTCGCGCCGGACATCGGCGCTTCGCAAGCCAAAAAAGTGGTGGATGCGCGCGGGCTTTACGTCACACCGGGGCTGGTGGATATCCACACGCACCTGTTCTTCACCACGGGCGCGGGCGGAGCTTGGGCGGGCGACGAGAGCATCCAGCCGGATGCATTCAGCTTTCGCACCGGCGTCACGACCATGGCCGATGCAGGCAGCGCGGGCTGGCGCGGATTCGAAACGTTCCGCCATTTCGTGATCGACCGGGCGAAGACGCGGGTGTTTGCGTTCATCAACATCTCAGGGCTCGGCATGCTGACGGACGCCGCCGAGCAGGAGACGAGCGAATTCCAGCCGGAGCAGGTGGCACGCCTCGCGAAGAAGCATCGGGACGTGGTGGTGGGCGTGAAGTCGGCGCATTATCAAAAACCGGACTGGGCGTCGGTGGACCGCGCGGTGGAAGCGGGTCGGCTCGCGGGCATTCCGGTGATGGTGGACTTCGGATGGTTCCTGCCCGAGCGGCCCTACTGGCAACTCGTGACCGAGCACTTGCGGCCAGGCGACATCACCACGCATTGCTTCCGCGCGCCGGTGCCGTGGGTGGACGAGCACGGCAAACTCTACGACTACCTGCGACAGGCCCGCAAGCGCGGCGTGATCTTCGACGTGGGCCATGGGGGCGGCAGCTTCGTATTCCGCAACGCTGTGCCCGCAGTCGAGCAGGGTTTTTATCCGGACTCGATCTCGACGGACCTGCACGGCGGCAGCATGAACGCCGGCATGATGGACATGCCGACCACCATGTCGAAATTCCTGGCGATGGGCGAACCACTGGTCGAAGTGATTCGCGGATCGACGATCAACCCGGCGATCGAGATTCAGCATCCGGAGCTGGGCCATTTGTCGGTGGGCGCAGTGGCGGACGTCGCGGTGTGGGAGTTGCGCTCGGGGGATTTCGGTTTCTACGATGCCGCCGGCGGCAAGTTGAGCGGCAAACAGCGGTTGATCTGCCAGCTCACGGTCCGCGATGGCAAGATCGCCTGGGACCGGAATGCGAGAGCGGCGGAAGATTACCGGAAGCTGGGGGCGGAATACGGGGTGCGTGATGTGGATCGGATTGTGCGGCCGAAGTGATGCAGGATTTGGGGGCTGGGATTTGGCCGCGGGCCAGTGGCCGTTACGTTTGATCAGCACAGCGTCGACTAGAGCGTCCAGTTTTCCCGGTGGCTCCTTGGCCTAGCGCCCCTGTTCCGCCGTCCACGCGTCGTAACCCATAAACTCATCCAGGAATCTTCTGAATTTGGCTTCGACCGGCGCGACTTGGGCCCACAGGTCCGGTTCCTCCTTGACGAGTTGCAAGATTTTGTCCTTGCCGAGCCCGGACACCTGATCGTAAGTGGGGCGTCCGAACAGTGTAATCACGGTCTTTGCGAGCCCGTGGCCGTCGCCACCCTGGCGCAGAGCGCTCAACACCATGGGCATGAACTGCCTGAGAACCCCGCGAAGCATCGCTTCCCCGCGGCTAGCAACCGGCACCTCGGGAGCCTGGGCGGGGATCGTGGTGTCAACCACCATGCTGGGCGTTTGCGATGCCGCTCCTGGAACTGTCCCGGCGGCGGATGATGTTCCGAGGTTGGGCTGGGCGGCAGACATCCACGCCTGCGTCAAAATTGTTAGTTGAGCCTCCAACAATCCTGTTCCTGTGCGAATTACATTGGTCAGCAAGCCACTCAGTTCGCCGGCGAGGGCTCCCACCGCCTCGCCAGTATCGCCGGACGTTTCCTGGAGCGAGCCTACCGGCTTCCCGTCCGGCCGGATGATGCTCCTGAACAATCGGCCTGCGCGGTCGGCCTTCCGGACGTCCGCGAGTTCGGTTTCGTGGACCTTTCGGATCTTCTGCGCCGCCTGGGTGATGTGCTTTCGAAGACCGGGACTGATGTCCGCCTCGAAGTTCCGTTTTGGGGTCCGCCTGTTCTTTCTCGGCACGGGTTTACCGTTCGATGGTAAATCGTGTGGTTCGGCGTGTCCACCGCCAACATCACGCAGGTTGACACACTTTGCAGAGAGGCCGCGTGGGAGAATGGTTTCGAAATGGCCGAGAGGTGCCCGGAGCGGGAACTGTTGCTTTCCCAGTGGACTGATTGCTCCAGCCGCGTTAAGAAACTACTGGATGAGCAACGTGCCGCGACGAAAATCAGCGCGGGAAGCTTCGCCGGTTTCGAGGACCAAATTCGACTGGCCAGGGCAGCAGAAATCGAGGCTCGCCGCACATACTTCGAGCACGTGAACACGCACGCCTGCCCTTGAAACAGCGGGCGACCGCCAGAGCAGGGTGGTCCGATGGGCGGGTAGATCTTCAAGCGGTGCGGCTTGCCCAGTTGCTGCAGGCGGGCGTCGAGGGCTTTGCCCGGCGCGAGCGAGTAGCCGTTCCCGGCGTGGACGAAGAAGATGGGCGCCGCGGCTCAGTCAAGCAGCATACACGCACGGCCTCAATGGATAGCACAGTTTTCAGCCATCCTCTGGTATCATCAACTGCTTTCACGGGAGGATCTATCCATGACGAGCCGTACCATGCCGGCTTTCTGCGGCTGTCTTGCTCGGCTCCTGCTTGCATCCTCGTGCAGCCAGCAGACGCCGGCGGACACACGGGCGGCGGGTGAAAGCGCGATTCGGGAGCTGGACGCGCAATGGTCCAAGACGGCGGCGGCCAATGATCTGGAGGGCACAGTCTCGTTCTACAGCGATGACGCCACTCTGCTGCCCCCGAATGCCCCCATCGCCACCGGCAAACAGGCGATTCGCGCCTCCTGGGCCGCGCTTCTCGGTCCGGGAGTTTCCGTGTCCTGGCAGGTGAGCAAAATAGAGGTCTCGCGTTCCGGCGATTTAGGCTACTTGATAGGCGTCTATTCGCTGAACGATGAAAGATCCGCAAGGCAAACCGGTAACCGACCATGGCAAGCTTGTCGAGGTGTGGAAAAAGGAGCCCCCCGGAAAGTGGAAGACCGTGGCCGACATTTATAATTCCGACCTTCCGGCGGCGGCGCCGGAGAAAACGAAGTGAAGGTCTCGGCTTTTGCTTCTCCCCGAGATAGGGAGCGAAGAATGGGGATGAGCGATTTAGAGAACATGATCGAGGCGGTGAAGCAGGGCGACCGGGAGCGTGTCAGGGACATCCTGGAATCAGACGACAGACTCGCGCGCCAAAGAGACGGGACAGGCGCCACGCCGCTCCATTATGCGACGCTGAACGGGCATCGCCAGATCGTGCAGCTGCTGCTTGAACGAGGCGCTGACATCAACAGCACCGACAGTCAGTTGGGCGCTACGCCGGCAGGTTGGGCGATTGAGTATCTGCGCGAGATGGGTGGATATCTGGCCATCGAACTGGACGACCTTGCTTACGCCATTCAATCCGGCGACACCCGGTGGGTGGCGCGATTCCTGAAGCGGTTTCCTTCACTTCGTCAAGCGAGCCACACCAATGGAACGCCGTTTCAGCGCCTTGCCCGAGAATCGGGCAACCGTGAGATTGCGGTGCTATTCGGATTGGAGGATGTTCCCTAGAAACTGCGGACGATCGACGCCGCCTACTCATTGCGCAGCGCTTCCATTGGATCGATGCGCGTGGCGCGGCGGGCGGGGACGTAGTTGGCGATGAGGGCGACGGTGAGAAGCAACGCGGCGACTCCGGCCATTACGGCGGGATCGAGCGGGGCGACGCCGTAGAGCAGCGCGCGCAGGGCTGATGCCAGCGCGGCGGCCCCGGCCATTCCTGCCATGAGACCCATCAGCGCCGTCTTGAGACCGTTGCGGACAACCAGCGCTGTGAGCTGCCCGGGCGTGGAGCCGAGCGCCATGCGAAGTCCGAACTCGCGGGTCCGCTCGGCGACACCGTAGGAAACGACGCCATGAATACCGAGCGCGGCCAACAGCATCGAGAGACAGGCGAAAACCAGCAACAGCGCGGTTGAGATGCGAGGCGCGGTATCGGCGAGCGCGAGATACTCGTCCATGCTGCGGATCTGAAACACCGGCTGGCCGCGATCGACAGCCCACACGGCCTGCTTCACGGCTTTCACCACGGCCGGCGTGTCCATGGTGGTGCGCACGGCCAGTGCCATGGACTTGTTGGGCATCTGCTCATAGGGCGCGTAAATGGTGGGCTCGGGCTGTTTTTCCAAACCATAATGATGCACCTGGCCCACGATGCCGACGACTTCGCGGAATTCACCCCACAGCCGCATGCGCCGGCCGATGGGATTTTCGTTGGGCCAATACTGGCGCGCCAAGGTTTCGTCGATCAGGATCACGAGCGGGGCGCCGGCAACGTCGCGATCGGAAAGCAGTCTTCCCTGCAACAGCGGGACGCCCATGGTGTTCAAGTACCGGGGGCTGATGCGGCGAAAGTCGGCGACCAGCGACTGCCCCGGCGGCAGCGGGCGATTTTCGATGGTGAAATACTCGCGATCGTTTTGCTGACCGAGTGGAAGCGTGTCGCTAAGACCGGCGGATTGGATGCCAGGTATTTGTTCCACGTTGTCGATAACGCGGCGATAGAAGTCGGCCTGCTCGCGATCGCTCTTATATAGGTTGTCGGTGGGCAGGCGCATGCGAAACGTCAGGACGTGGCCGGGCCGGATGCCGGGATTCACGTGCTGCAGATTCACGAAGCTCTTCATGGCGAGTCCCGCGCCGATCAGCAGCATGCTGGCGAGGGCGACTTCACCGGCCACGAGCAAACGCCACACCGCCGTCCGGCCACGCGATGGGGAAGAGGCGCGGCCGGCGGCCTTCAACGCGTCGTTCACATCGGCGCGGGCGACGTAGAGGGCGGGAATCAGCCCGAAAATCAGCGCGGCGCCGGTTGATATGAGGAGCGCGAAGGCGAGCGCGCGGGCATCCACGGCAATGGCGGGACGAACGATCTCGGCGCCGGCTTCCGCCATGGGAAGGGTCCCGGGCAGAACCGCGCTCAGAAGGTCGACGCCCCAGATGGCGAAGAACACTCCGATCGCGCCGCCCATGAGACTGAGCAGCAGGCTTTCGCTGAGAATCTGCGTGATCAAACGGCCGCGCCCCGCGCCCAAGGCCGCGCGAATCGCCATCTCCTTGCGCCGGCCGGTCACGCGCGCCAGCAACAAGCTTGACACGTTCACGCATGCCAGCAGCAGCAGAAGTCCCACTGCGCCCAGGAGCAAGAGCAACGCGGGGCGGATGTATTCGAACAGCGCCTGTTTCATCCCCACGACGGTCACATCCCAGCCTGCCAGCCGGGGCGTCTCGGCATCGATGCGGCGCGCGATGGCGCTCAACTCGGCCTGCGCCTGAGCGATGGTGATGTGCGGCTTCACGCGAGCGATGACGCCGAAATCGTGGCTCACGCGGCTTTTGGCGCGCAGTTCCGCCACCGGCCACGGAACATAGAGGTCGGCGGGCAGCGGGTGATAGAAATCCGGAGCGAGCACGCCGATGACAGTGTACGGCTCGCTGTTCATGAAGAGAGTTCGTCCGATGACGCGCGGGTCCGAGGCGAAGCGGCGCTTCCAGAATCCGTTCGCCAGCACGGCGACCGGGTAGCGCGCTTTTCCTGCGCCCTCAGCTTCCATGAAGCCGCGTCCGAGAACGGTGCGAGCGCCGAGCATCGAGAGGAAATTCGTGGTCACGCGCAGACCGGTGACCTGCTCGGGCTCGCCCTCACCGGTGAGAGTGCCGGTGCCGACCTCGAGTAGCGCCATTTCCTCGAAGGATTGACTCTGGTCCTTCCAGTCGAGGAAATTCGGCCCGGACGGCCCTTCGCGCTTGATACCGTCCTTCAAATCCGTTTCCCAGATGAGAGCGAGGCGATCGGCGCCGGGATACGGCAACGGGCGCAGCACCACCGAATTAACCACGCTGAATATCGCCGTGTTCGCTCCGATGCCCAGCGCGAGGACCAGCAAGGCCACGATGCTGAAGCCGGGCATCTTGCGCAGGGTGCGAGAAGAGAAGCGCAAATCCCTCAGGAGAGTGAGCATATGGTGCGTGTGTGAAGCAAGTGAAGTTCCGTTCGAAGGGCGGGACAAGTGACTGAAAGGATTGGCTGACGGCGGAGTCGCGGGGAGGGCGAGTGTCCGGTTTCGAGAATTGCTGGTTGGGTTCTGTGTGCGCGTGGCCGGTCGCTTTTTCAGGATTTTCAGAGCTGATATTATCGAAAAAGGAGGGTGCTATGTACAGAGTTATCGGCGTCCTTCTGTTGGTGCCTTGTCTGGTCGCGTCCCAAGTTTCCGCGACCGCGGACTGGGCTGCGGTGGAAGGCCTCGCAGCAGGCGAGCGCGTTGAAGTTGAGTTATCCACGGGAAAATCTGTGAGCGGAAAGATTGACCATGTGACTTTGGAGTCGGTGTTTGTGCAGCGCGGCAAAAAAACTACCGAAGTACGGCGGCAGGAGGTCAGCCGCGTGTACCGGCAGAAATCGGGCGCCGGAGCCAAGTGGGCCGCCATCGGCGCACTGATCGGAGCGGGAGCCGGCGGTGGCGCCGGGGCCGCCAGTATGGAGAGGGAAAGCGGCTTCGGAGGCGCGATGGCCGGAACGGTGGTCCTCGGCGGCGCCCTGGGCGCGGGAGCGGGGTACTTGCTGGGACACGGCAAATCGGTGCTCGTCTACAAAACTCCGTCGCAGAAGCATTGACGGCAGACCACCGGTAGGACGTCAAATATCTCAGCCTTCATTGTGGCGATACGTCAGATAGACGGCGAGAACGACGACTACGACTGCGACCCCGACCCCTACAATGATCCAGCTGGCCACTCTGTTGCCCCTGCTTAGGATCGCCTTGACGGACTTCACATCGGCGAACGCAATGCGGCGTTCCGAGGGGGAACCGTCCTGCAACTTGAGTGCGAATGCGTCCGACTCAACGGCTCCCAGACGCCCGCGGACCTTTTCGTCACTGACGAGCCGCACCTCAATCAGGCCGCCGGGCGGCAGGTGGGCGACCTGCTCGCGCAAACGGCTGACGTCGCCGGCCTGGCCGCGGCGCCCGTTCGCGGCCGGTCTTGCGAAACCAGAATCGGCCGCGAGGGAAGCAACGAACACAAACATCAATCCTGAAGCGAGGAATTTTCTGGCCGCCATCACGAAGCTGGGCACGGTGAACCCCCTGGCAGCCAATTATCCACCAACGGCTTAAGGCATGAAACTCGAAAGCTGCGATGTTGTTTGGACGGACACCTTGTGGCCTGTCTTCCCAGGGTCCTGGGGACTATACTCATATCGGATCGGAACCTCCGAATTTAGATGGTATGGGCAGGCGGCACGCGATTGAGCCTAGTCGAAATCGTCGCATCGGGGCAAAAGAGACAAGACTGGATCGCCAAGCAGCCATCGACGCGTTATGCCAAGGAAGAGAGGTCATATGCATCCCACTGCTGTTCTCCTGCGTAGCGTATTCGCGGGAGTCCTGATGGTGATTTGTCTCGGTGCCGAAGCGCGGGCTGCCGAGAGGCAGTTTCGTGTCAAATGGACGGAATTGGCGCCGCATGTCGTGGGCAGAAGAATATCAACGGTGCTCACCGACGGTGCGCGCCTTGAAGGCAAAGTGATTTCCACCAAGCCTGAAGCATTGGTTGTGGAGGTGAAGAAGACGTCGGAGCCAACCCGGTTTCGGGGCACAGCGGATATTCCCCGAGAGCTGATTTCGACGCTGCAAGTGTCGAGGCCGGGCTGGAAATGGCGTGTGATTGGTCCCGTGACGGGCTTCTTGACTTTGGGCCTTGTTGGGGGCGTTATCGGAGGCAGGATCGATCCGCACGGCTTCTTCATCCCAGATGGAGCGGCGAAGGGTATCGCGGTGGGAGCTCTGACGGGCGCTGTCGGGGGATACGTCGCCGGGCACTACGCCGACCGGCACACGACCGTGATTCAGATAGAGCGCTAGAACCACTTGTGCATTGCGCGACTGCACGGGTTTTCGCTAAGCTGAGACTTGCCACTGACCGTCCTTGCCTAATCCTTATTGACGAGTCCGGCCGCGCCCTGCGGCCGATGCGTTGATGTTGTGTCTAAAAAAGGATTAGGGAATGTCCCTCGAAAAGTTTGGATGGAATTCGTATTTCGAAAGTGAATTTCTGCGTGTAGCCGAACCGGGCGCGGAGCCTGGGCGCGTGGCGCTGGCGGACCGCGAGATGTTTGCGGTGTGGACGGAATCGGGCGAGCGGGAGGCGAGCGCCAGCGGCCGGTTGAGGCATAGCGGCGGGGATTGGCCGGCGGTGGGCGATTGGGTGATGCTCGAAGGCGGCGCTCGGATCGTGCGCGTGCTGCCGCGACTGACGGCGTTCTCGCGGAAGGAGGCGGGAGCGGTGACGCGGGCGCAAGTGATCGCGGCGAACATCGATGTGCTGTTCGTGGTCGCGGGCCTGGATGGCGATTTCAACTTGCGGCGGCTGGAACGCTATCTGCTGCTGGCGCGGGAGAGCGGCGCGCGGCCCGTCGTCGTGTTGAATAAGTCGGATCTGCGTGCGGACGCGGAGGAAGTCGCAATGCATACGGCGGCGTTGGGCGCGCCGGTGGTGACGACGAGCGCGCTCGACGGATGGGGGTTGGATGCGCTCGAAGCGCACATCGCGTCTTGTCAGACGGCGGCGCTCACGGGCTCTTCGGGCGTTGGCAAGTCCACGCTGTTGAACCGCCTGTTGGGGTCCGAACGCCAGCGCGTACAGGAAGTGCGCGAGAGCGACAGCCGGGGCCGGCACACCACGGTGCGCCGCGAATTGTTTCTGGCTCCCAACGGCTGGCTCATCGTGGATACGCCGGGCCTGCGTGAACTGCAATTGTGGGCCGGCACCGAAAGCGTCGACTTGGCGTTCGCCGACATTGCGGATCTGGCCGAGCAGTGCCGGTTTCGCGACTGCCGGCATCAGGGTGAGCCAGGATGCGCGGTGGCAGCGGGGGGAATCGATGAAGCTCGGCTTGCGAGTTACGCCAAGCTGCAGCGTGAGGCGGCGCATTTGGAACGGCAGCAGAACCAAAGAGCCGCGCAGGAGGAAAAGCGGAGGATTAAGAGGATACATCGGGCGATGAGGGGGAGGAATCGGGGGTGAGGGGGCAAGCACAAAGCCGCTTTTATGCTAATCTGTAATTATGCGGACCACGGTAGACGTACCCGATCTCATCTTTCGCAAGATGAAGGCCACGGCCGCGCTGCGCGGCGTGAGTCTGAAGGAGTTCCTGTTAAACGCCGTCGAGCGGGAGATGGCGAAGAAGCCGGCTGCACGTGACTACAAAGTGACCGTTCCCCTCATCCGGTCGAAACGTCCGGGCAAGCGCGCGCTGACCAATGCCCAAATCGAAGATCTGCTTGCCTGACATCAACGTGTGGATCGCCTTCGCGTGGCAAGGCCACATCCACCACGAAATCGTCAAGCCGTGGTTTGCTGCTGCAGAGCCCGGGCAGGCGGCATTCTGCCGCGTCACGCAAATGGGCTTCCTGCGGCTCATCACCAATGCGCACGTGATGGGCCCCGATGTGTTGAGCCAGCGCAACGCTTGGAAGGTGTACGACGACCTGGCGCGCGACAAGAGGGTGACATTTGCCATCGAGTCGGCGGAGATTGAACCGTTGTGGAAGAGCTATACACAAGGACGGTTCACGGGAACGAATGTTTGGACCGACGCTTACCTTGCCGCGTTGGCCTCGGCGCAGGGAATGAAGCTCGTCACTCTGGATCGTGGCCTGGCGCGGATCAAGGGGCTGGAGGCGCTGATTCTGGGAGAGTGATAAATAGACGGAAGCAACGCTCATCGGGCAGAAAATGGATTTGAGGGCTTAGCACCTCCCCTTGACTTCTTCGAGCCTTTCCGCAATCAGTTTCTTCTCGCGCTCCTGAGCTTCGAGCAAAAACGTAACCTCGCGAATCAGGTGGTTTCGGAGATCGGTGTGGTATTCCAGTTGGTTCTTGATGAGTTCGCGGTAATAAACTAATCCGTACCGACTGTCTTTCGCTAGAAGCTTCAGCCAAACCGTCAGTTCGAAGACGTAGCGTGTGACGGCCAGTAGTCCGATTGACTCGATGTGGGCGAAATTCTGTTCTATCAAAAGCCTCAGCCGCACGAGCGAGTCAGCAAACGCGACATGCACCCAGTAAGCGTGGGATCGCTTACTAAGGTTCGGCTCCTGCTTGTCAGGTGCGCGCGCAAAGTGCGTCTCGCACACGGCCACTGAGGAGCTCAATCGTCCCGTGTAGCCCGTGGATTTCTGCCACAAGCGGGTCCTGTGGTCCGGTTGGAGTCATGCTCGATGAAGCCTTTTCCTCTTGGGATCACGCCCGATGCGCGTCAGTACTTCAGACGAAAAGAGGGGCCGGACACAATTATGTATGAAAATGCGTGTCCCGTTCTCCGTCCGTTTTCCGTCCAACCACATAGTCCAAAGTAAGCACCACTCTCTCCTCTCCGCTCGCTTGCGGTAGACTCCCTAACAGGCCCACTCGGCCGTGAATCGGCATGACCGGGAAAACGGTTTCTCATTACCGGATACTCGAGAAGCTTGGCGGCGGGGGCATGGGCGTCGTGTACAAGGCCGAAGATACGCGCCTGGGCCGCAGCGTGGCGCTCAAGTTCGTGCCGGAGGATTATCTCTCTGACCGTCCGGCGCTGGAGCGTTTCCAGCGTGAGGCCCGCACCGCCTCGGCCTTGAATCATCCGAATATCTGTACCATCTTCGACATCGACGAAGCTGATGGCCAGCCCTTCATCGTGATGGAGCTGCTGGAAGGCCATACGCTGAGGCACGTCATCGGGAACAGGCCGATGGAACTCGAGCCGTTGGTGGACCTGGCGA
>Ga0335079_10003560_pt1 | contig 17965 bp, 17 predicted proteins | sample Lox_Sample_33_FD_206719 | JGI IMG/M metagenome (GOLD analysis project Ga0335079, IMG submission 206719) | Soil microbial communities from Loxahatchee National Wildlife Refuge, Florida, United States - Lox_Sample_3.3 | ecosystem: Environmental > Terrestrial > Soil > Wetlands | place: USA... | reverse complement strand
ACGGGCCGGCGCCGGGCGGCTTGAAGAGCGCGGCCTCGATCGTGGTGGCCTTCCCGCCCGTGAGGTCGGCGTCGAGCGACTGGAACGAGATCGTCTCGAAGGCGCGGGCCGGGCCCGCGGCAAGAAGGGCGCAGGCGGCATAGGCGGCGACGCGGCGTTTCATCGCACTCCCGATCAGTACTGGTACCGGCGCAGCCCGCCGTCGACGAAGTACACGATGCCCGTAATGTACGCCGCGCGGGGCGAGGCGAGGAACACCGCGAGGTCCGCGAGCTCTTCCGGCTCTCCGTAGCGTCCCACGGGAATCTCGTGCTCCGACTGCCACGCGCGGTACTCGGGCGTGTAGTTGCGGCGGATCTGCTCGCTCATGATGCGCCCCGGCGCGATGCAGTTCACCGTGATGCCCTGCTTGCCCACCTCGCGCGACAGGCCCTTCGCCCACGCGGTGAGCGCCGCTTTCGCGCAGAAGGCGCCGTTCACGTTGTCGGGTTCCATCTTGCCGGTGATGTTGATGATGCGTCCCCATTTGCGCTCGGCCATCGCGGGCAGCAGGCGCATCGCGAGCTGGCGGTGGCGCGTGAAGTTGAGCGTCATCGCCTCTTCCCATTGGTCTTCGGTGGCGTCCTTGCCGAAGGCGCGGCTGCCGCCCGCGTTGTTCACGAGGATGTCGACGGCGCCCAGGGCCCTCGAGGCCGTCGTCGCGACGTCTTCCACGTAGTCGTCGGTGAGCGCGTCGTGGACGATGCCCATGGGCGATGCGCCGCCCGCGGCCACGATCTCCGCGGCGAGCGACTCGAGCTCGGCCCGGCGCCGCGCGGTGAACGCGACGCGCGCGCCCTCGCGCGCCAGCGCCTTGGCGATCGCGCGGCCGATGCCCGCGCTCGCACCCGTCACGAGCGCGCCGCGCCCCTCGAGCTTCAAGTCCATGGCCTCCTCCGAAGCTAGTACACGACCTCGACGTTCTTCTCCTCGAGCCACTCGGCGAGCGAATCGAGCAGCGGCGCCGAGACTTTCACGCGGCAGCTGTCGGGCAGCCTGATGTCGCACTCGCCCGAGGCGTTCCGATAGTGGATCGCCACGCTGCACCGGCCGCCCGCGTACTGCGTGAGGATCGACTTGAGCTTCGCCGAGTCCGCCTGGCCGTTGATCGAAAGGCGCAGCAGCCGCGCGTGCGCCGAGCGCACCTCCGCGAGATCCATGAGGCTGTCGGCCGTGATGCGCAGGCCGCCGGTGAATTCGTCGGGGAAGATGCGGCCCTTCACGACGACGACCTGGTCCTCCTGGATCACGCTGCGCCTCTCGTGGAAGAGCTCGCCGAAGACGACGACCTCGACGCGCGCGCTGCCGTCGTCCAGCGTGAGGATCGCCATGCGCCCGCGGCGCGAGTTGCGCATCTGCACGCCGTAGATCACGCCCGCCATCATCACGGGCTCCATCGTGGCCTGCAGGCTCGCCAGCGGCGTGCGCGCCACGCGGCGAAGCTCGTCGCGATAGGCGTTGAACGGATGCCCCGAGAGGTAATAGCCCAGGCTCTGCTTCTCGTTCACGAGGCGCTCGCGCTCGCTCCAGATGGGCGCGGGCGTGAGCGTGAAGGTGTCCGCGGCGCTGGACGATTCGCCGAACAGGCTCGTCTGCGCCGCGAACTGCTCGGCGTGCTCGGCCGCGTCGATGGCGGAGCCAAGGGAGGCCAGCAGGCTCGCCCGATTGGGCTCGATCCTGTCGAACGATCCCGACTTGATGAGCGCTTCCATGGCGCGGCGGTTCACGATGCGCCGGTCGACGCGGCGGCAGAAATCCGCGAGCCCCGTGAACGGCCCCGCCTCGGCGCGGCGCGCGACGATGTTCTCGATGGCGCCCTGCCCGGTCCCCTTCACGCCGCCCAGGCCGTAGCGGATGCGCTTCGTGTCGATGGGCTCGAAGCGATAGGTGGACGTGTTGACGTCCGGCGGCACGATCGCGAGGCCATTCTTCACCGCGTCGTCGTGGAGCACCTGGACCTTGTCGGTATCGTCCATCAGGAGCGACATGTTCGCCGCCATGAACGCCGCCGCGTGGTGCGCCTTGAGGTACGCCGTCTGGTAGGCGATGAGCGCGTAGGCCGCGGAGTGCGACTTGTTGAAGCCGTAGCCCGCGAACTTCTCCATCTGGTCGAAGAGCGCGACGGCCTTGTCCTTCGCGAGCCCGCGCTCCGTCGCGCCCCGGGTGAAGATCTCGCGATGCTGCGCCATCTCCTCGGGTTTCTTCTTGCCCATGGCGCGGCGAAGCAGGTCGGCGCCGCCCAGCGTGTAGCCGCCGATCACCTGCGCGATCGTCATCACGTGCTCCTGGTAGGTCATCACGCCGTACGTGGGCTCCAGGATTTCCTTCAGCTTCGGATCGAGATATTCCCAGCGTTTCAGGCCGTGCTTCCTCTCGATGAACTCGGGGATGAGGTCCATGGGCCCCGGGCGATAGAGCGCGTTCAACGCGATCAGGTCCTCGAGGCGGTCGGGCTTCGCCTTCATGATGAGGTCGCGCATGCCGCGCGATTCGAACTGGAAGATGCCCACCGTGTTGCCCGAGGAGAACACCTTGTAGGCGGGCTGGTCGTCCAGCGGGATCTTCTGGATGTCGAACGCGGGATCTCCCATGGCGCGGATGTGGCGCTCGGCCTCGGCGAGGATCGTGAGCGTGGTGAGGCCGAGGAAGTCGAACTTCACCAGGCCCGCCTTCTCGACGTCGTCCTTGTCGAACTGGCTCACCATCGCCGTGGAGTTCTCCGCGCAGTAAAGCGGCGTGAAGTCCGTGAGCTTGCCCGGCGCGATCAGCACGCCACCCGCATGCATGCCGACGTTGCGCGCGAGCCCTTCGAGCGACTGCGCGAGCGCCATCAGCTCGGCCACCTCTTCCTGCTCCTTCATGAGCTGCTTCAACTGCGGCTCTTCCTCGAGCGCCTTCTCGAGTGTGATGCCGAGCTCGAAGGGAATGAGCTTCGCGATGCGATCGACCTCGCCGTAAGGCATCGAGAGCACGCGGCCCACGTCGCGCACCACCGCCTTCGCGGCCATGGTGCCGAAGGTGGCGATCTGCGAGACGCACTCGGCGCCGTACTTCTCCTTCACGTACTCGATCACGCGGTCGCGGCCGTCCTGGCAGAAGTCGATGTCGAAGTCGGGCATCGACACGCGCTCGGGATTGAGGAAGCGCTCGAAGAGCAGCTCGTAGCGCAGCGGATCGAGATCCGTGATGCCGAGCGAATAGGCCACGAGCGACCCCGCGCCGGAGCCGCGGCCCGGCCCCACGGGAACGCCGTGCGTCTTGGCCCAGTTGATGAAGTCGGCGACGATGAGGAAGTAGCCCGCGAAGCCCATCTGGATCACGGTCCTCGTCTCGAACTCGAGGCGCTCGTCGTATGCGGGGCGCACTTCGCGGCGCTTCGCCTCGTCCGGATAGAGCGTGGCGAGGCGCGCATCGAGGCCGCTCCTGGCTTCGGCCCGGAGAAATTCCTCGATCGTCACGCCCTTGGGCGTCGGGAAATCCGGCAGGCGGCTCTTGCCCAGCTCGAATTCGAAGGAGCAGCGCCTCGCGATCTCGACGGAGTTCTCGAGCGCGGCAGGGATGTCGGCGAAGAGCTCCGACATCTCGGCTTGCGTCTTGAAGTATTGCTGGGCCGAGAATTCCCGCGGCCGGCGCGAGTCGCCGAGGACGTAGCCCTGCGCGATGCACACGCGCGCCTCGTGGGCGCGGTAGTCGCCGGGCTTCACGAACTGGATCGGATGGGTCGCGACGACGGGAAGGCCCACGCGCGAAGCGAGCTCCACCGAGGCCTGCACCAGCGCGGCGCTGCGCACGGGATCGACGCGCTGGACCTCGACGTAGAACGCGCCGGGGAAATCCTCGCTCCACGCTCGCGCGAGCCTTTCCGCGACGTCGGGCTGCCCCGACGATAGCGCCTGGCCCACGTCGCCCGCCTGCGCGCCCGAAAGCACGATGAGCCCCTTCACCGCGCGCAGCCACTCGCGGCGCACCTCGGCGCGGCCGCGCCAGTGGTTCTCGGCATGGGCCCGCGTGAGCAGCTCGCAAAGCGCCAGGTACCCGTCGCGGTTGCGGCAGAGGACAGCCACCCGCGAAGGCGTGTCACGGTTCTTCTCGTTGGTGATCCAGAGGTCGCAGCCGATGACGGGCTGCACGCCCTGCCCGCGCGCGGCCTGGAAGAACTTGATCGCGCCGAAGACGTTCGAGGCATCGGTGATGGCGAGCGCCGGCATGCCGTCGGCCGCGGCCGCGGCCACCGCATCCTCGACCCGCGCCATGCCGTCGACCACGGAATACTCGGTGTGCAGTCGCAGGTGGACGAAGCGGGGAGCGGTCATTCTGGCGATTCGGGGGTGAAGCTCGATTCTACCCGCGGCGCGCGGCGAAAAAATCCTTGAGCGCCGCCGAGCACTCGTCGGCCAGCAGCCCGCCCTCGAAGCGGCCGTGATGGTTCCAGTGCGCGATCGCGGGGAGGTCGACGATGCTGCCGCAGGCGCCGGTCTTCGGGTCCTTCGCGCCGAACACGACGCGCGCGAGCCGCGCGTGGACGAGCGCGCCCACGCACATGGCGCAGGGCTCGAGCGTCACGAAGAGCTGGCAACCCGGAAGGCGGTAGTTGCGCTCCGCGGCGGCCGCTTCCCGCAGCGCCACGATCTCCGCGTGGGCCGTGGGATCGGCGCTGCCGATGGGGCGGTTGAAGCCGCGGCCGATCACGCGGCCGTCCTTCACCACCACCGCGCCCACGGGCACCTCGCCCGCGGCGGCGGCCTCGCCCGCGAGCGCGAGCGCCTCGCGCATGAATTTCTCGTCGTCCATCTTCGCCCGCGAATTATCCCATGCCATGATGGCGGAATATTCGCGCCGCCCGGCTGTCTATGGGCTGAAGGAGGGAACTGCCATGCGCGCATCCGTCACGCTCTTCGCCGCCCTCGCGGCGGCCTTCCTCGTCGCCCGCGGCGCAGCGGCCGCCACCGCCGAGGTCGAGTTCGTGCATCCCGAGAAGTTCACCGACGCCGGCACGCCGCGCCAGTACATCGACCGCGACACGAACCTCGCCAACCTCAAGGCCCACATCGTGAAGCAGGCGGCCGCGATGCTGCCGGCGAACGAGAAGCTCGTCGTGACAGTGACCGACGTGGACCTCGCGGGCGATTTCGAGCCGTGGCAGCTCTACTCGCGCGAGGTCCGCATCGTGAAGGAACGCTACCCGCCGCGCATGGACTTCAGCTTCAAGCTCCTCGGCCCCGACGGCGCCGTCATCAAGGAAGGCACGCGAAGCATCCGCGACACGGGCTTCATGACGGGACCGAGCATGGGCTACGGCGGGGACAACCTTCGTTACGAAAAAGTGATGCTCGACGACTGGATCGAGAAGGAATTCCTCAAGCCGGGCCGGTGAGCCTGCGCCCGCGCCCGCCCAATCGCGCGTGCGTTTGATGCACATCAAACATTCGCGACGTTCGCCCGTTATCCGGCGTGGCGCCGGAGTTAGACTGGCCCCAATCTTGGGAGACGACGTCGATGTGCCTCGCCATTCCGATGCAAGTGGTCGCGATCGAGGGCGTCGTCGCGCGTTGCCGCGCAAAGGACGTGGAACGTGAGGTGAACACGTTCCTGCTGCAGGACGAGCCGCCGAGCGTGGGCGAGTTCGTGATGGTGCACGTGGGCTACGCGATCCAGAAGGTCACCCCCCAGCAGGCGCGCTCGGCGTGGGAGCTCTACGACGAGATCCTCGCGGTGGAAACGGGGCAAAACCATGCATGAGCTGTCCATCTGCCAGGCGCTGCTCGAGCAGGTCGAGGCAGCCACGCGCGGCCACGCGGGACGCGTCGACCGGATCCGCGTGAGCGTGGGCCCCCTGGCCGGAGTGGATGCGGGACAGCTCGAGCGCGCGTTCGAGCTCGCGCGCGAGGGCACGGTCGCGCGACACGCGCGGCTCGCGATCGCATCGGCGCCGGCTCGCGTGCTGTGCCGCGACTGCGGCGCGCAATCGGAGGTGAGCCCCAATCGCCTGCTCTGCGCCCGGTGCGGCAGCTGGCGCACGCGCATCGCGAGCGGAGACGAGTTGCTGCTGCTGGGAGTCGACCTGACGGACGAGCGCGTCGAGGCGAGCGCCGCCTGAAGGCGGGCGCCGGCCGCGCGCGAGGAGGACTGGATGTGTGAAGACTGCGGCTGTGCGCTTCCCAAGGCGTCCCCCGATCCCCAAGTCGTCGACGTGCACGCGCGCCTGCTCGCCGCCAACGATCGCGCAGCGCGCCACAACCGGATGCACTTCGACGATCACGGCGTGCTCGCCGTGAACCTGATGTCGGCGCCCGGCTCGGGCAAGACGGCGCTGCTCGAGGCCACCGCCGATGCCCTGGGCCGCGACATCCGCATGGGCGTGCTGGTCGGCGACCTCGCCACGGAGAACGACGCCGCGCGCATTCGCGCCCACGGCGTGCCCGCCGTGCAGATCACGACGGGCGGCGCGTGCCACCTCGACGCCGACATGGTCCACCACGCGCTGCACGAAATGCCGCTCGACTCGCTCGACGTCCTTTTCATCGAGAACGTCGGCAACCTCGTCTGCCCGGCGAGCTTCGACCTGGGCCAGCACCGCAACGTGGCGCTGCTGTCGTTCACCGAGGGCGACGACAAGCCCGCCAAGTATCCCGTGCTCTTCCGCGGCGCGGACCTCGTGCTGCTCACCAAGAACGACCTCGCGCCCTACCTCGGCGACTTCGATCCCGCGCGCGCCGAGCGGTGCGTCCGCGAGCTGGCCAACGGCGCGCCCGTCCGGGCGCTTTCGGCACGCAGCGGCTCCAACCTGCAGTCTTGGCTCGACTGGGTGCGCGCGCAGCTCGCCGCCGTGCGCTCGCGGCGCCATGCGCATTCCCACCATCACTCGCATCCCCACACTCATGATCACGGCGAAACAGTGGCTCGATAGGATCCGCGGCCTCGAGCTGCCGCGCACGTTCAAGATCCTGAACGTCTGCGGCGGCCACGAGCGCTCGATCACGATGGCGGGCCTGCGGCGCGCGTTGCCCGAGCGCGTGGAGATCGTCCCCGGTCCCGGCTGCCCGGTGTGCGTGTGCCCCGAAGAGGCCGTCCACCAGGCGATCCAGATCGCGAGGCGCGAAGCGGTGACGCTCGTCGCCTTCGGCGACATGCTTCGCGTCCCGGTGAACGTGCACAAGGGCGAGCCGCGCTCGCTCGAGCAGGCGCGCGCCGCGGGCGCCGACATTCGCCCCATCGCCTCCCCGATGGAAGCCGTGCGCGTGGCGCAGGCCGATCCCGGGCGCACCGTGGTCTTCTTCGCCGCGGGCTTCGAGACGACCACCGCACCCGTGGCCGCCATGCTCGCGCAGGGCGCGCCCGAAAACCTGCTGGTGTTGCTGGCCGGGCGCCTCACCTGGCCCGCCGTCGCGATGCTGCTGGAATCCGGCGAGGCGGGCTTCGACGGCCTCATCGCGCCGGGACACGTGTCCACCGTCATGGGCCCGGAGGAATGGGCCTTCGTGCCGCAGAAGCACGCAATCCCCGCGGCGGTGGCCGGATTCACCGCGGAGAGCCTGCTCGCGGGAACCTACTCGGTGCTGCGCCAGCTCCTCGAAGGACGCCGCTTCCTCGACAACTGCTATCCCGAGGTGGTGCGGCCCGGCGGCAACCCGGTGGCGCGTCGGCACCTCGCCCAGGTGATGCACGTGGTCGATGCCAACTGGCGCGGCATCGGCGTGATCCCGCGCTCCGGCTTCGCGCTGCGCGACGAATACCGCGACCGCGACGCCGCGATCCGCTTCGGGGACCTGCTCGACTCGCAGCGCAAGCGCGCCGGGCAGATGCCGCCCGGCTGCGACTGCGCGCGCGTGGTGCTGGGCAAGATCTACCCGGACCAGTGCTATCTCTACGGCCGCGCGTGCACGCCCCGCACGCCCGTGGGTCCGTGCATGGTCTCCGACGAAGGCGCCTGCCGCATCTGGTGGGCGGGCGGCATTCGCAAGTCCCGGACGGAAACGGTCTCCTGAGCGAGGACGCGGCGATGCTCGACACCCAGACCAGGCGATTGCTCTTCGGCGGAAGGGTGCAGGGCGTCGGTTTCCGGCCTTTCGTCTATCGCGTCGCGCAGCGCTGCAAGGTCGAGGGCTGGGTGCGCAACCTCGCGGGAACCGTCGAGGTGGTCGCGCAGGGGCGCGCCGACGACCTCGAGCGCTTCGCCGAATCGCTCATCGCGGAAGCGCCGCCGCTTGCGCGCCCGCAGAAGCTCGCCGACGAGCCGGCACAGCGCCAGGCGGTGCGCGGCTTCGCCATCCTCGAAAGCCGCGGCGGCGTGCCCGCGCAGGTGCGCGTGCCCCCCGACCTCTTCGCCTGCGACGAGTGCCTCGCGGAGCTGCGCGATCCGCTCGACCGCCGCTATCGGCATCCCTTCGTGAACTGCACGCAGTGCGGCCCGCGTTACACGCTGATTCGCGCCCTTCCCTACGACCGGGCGGCCACGAGCATGGCGCGCTTCGAGATGTGCCCGCAATGCGCCGCCGAGTACGCCGATCCGCCCGACCGGCGCTTCCATGCCGAGCCCATTGCCTGTCCGCGATGCGGTCCGCGCCTGTCGTTCCGCCGCGAAGCTTCGCTGCTGCAGGGCGACGAGGCGCTCGCGGCCTGTGTGGCCGCGCTCGCGGCCGGAAAGATCGTCGCGGTGAAAGGCATCGGCGGCTATCACCTGATGTGCGACGCGGCCAATCCCGCGGCCGTGGCGAAGCTTCGCGAACGCAAGGCCCGCCCCGACAAGCCGCTCGCGGTGATGTTTCCGATGGACGCCACCCTCGCCGCGCTCGAGCGCGTCGCGTTCATCGACTCGACCCATCGCGAGGCGCTGCTCGATCCGGTGCGCCCCATCGTGCTCGTGCCCAAGCGCGAGGGATCGCACCTCGCCGGCGCGATCGCCCCGGGCAGCGCCGAGATCGGCGCCATGCTTCCCTATAGCCCCCTGCATCATCTCCTCCTCGGGGATTTCGGCGCGCCGCTCGTGGCGACCTCCGGCAACGTGAGCGGGGAGCCGGTGCTGACCGACAACGACGAAGCGCAGGCGCGGCTTGCGCGCGTCGCCGACGAGTTCCTGCATCACGATCGGCCGATCGTGCGTCCCGCGGACGATCCCGTGTGCCGCGTGATCCTCGGCAGGGCCCGCCCCATGCGGCTCGGACGCGGCAACGCCCCGCTCGAGATCGAACTGCCCGTGCGACTCGAGGAACCGGTGCTCGCGCTGGGCGGGCACCTGAAGAACACAATCGCCCTCGGTTGGGAGCGCCGCGCGATCGTCTCGCCGCACCTGGGCGACATGGGATCGCCGCGAAGCCTCGCGCTCCTCGAGCAGGTCGCCGCCGATCTGCAGTCGCTCTACGGCGTGACCGCGCGAAGGCTCGCTTGCGACGCGCATCCGGGCTACGCCACCACGCGCCTGTCCGGGCGATGGGGCCTTCCGGTGGCGCGTGTGTTCCATCACCATGCGCACGCTTCGGCGCTCGCGGGAGAATTTCCCGAGCGCGGCGATTGGCTCGTCTTCGCGTGGGACGGCGCGGGCTACGGTGAAGACGGCACGCTGTGGGGAGGCGAGGCGCTGCTGGGCCGACCCGGCGGCTGGCGGCGCGCGGCGAGCATTCGCCCCTTCCGACTCGCCGGCGGCGAACGCGCGGCGCGCGAACCGTGGCGCAACGCCCTCTCTCTGTGCTGGGAGGCCGGCCGAACGTGGAAGGACGCGCCGGAAGATACGGCGCTGCTGCGAGCTGCGTGGGAACACAAGCTGAACTGCCCGCCCACGTCATCGGTGGGCCGCCTCTTCGACGCGGCCGCGGCGATGCTCGGCCTCGTCCGGGAAGCGAGCTTCGAGGCCCAGGCGCCGATGGCGCTCGAAGCCGCGTGCCAAGGCGAGGGCGAACCGCTCGCGCTGCCCCTCGCATTGCGCGACGGCGTATGGATGAGCGACTGGGCGCCGCTTCTCGACCTGCTGCAGGACGACGAGCTCAGCGTCGCCGAGCGCGCGAGCGCTTTCCACGCGACGCTCGCGCACGCGGCGCTCGACCAGGCGCGCGCGGTCCGCGCGGCCCATGGCGTGACGCGCATCGGGCTCACGGGCGGAGTCTTCCAGAATCGCGCGCTGTCCGAACGCATCGCGCGCCTTGCCGGGCAGAACGGTTTCAGCGTCTTCCTGCCCGAGCGCATCCCCTGCAACGACGCGGGGCTGAGCTTCGGCCAACTGATCGAAGCGGGAGCGCATCCATGATGGAAGGCCGGCACGTGACGCTCGCCCACGGCAACGGCGGACGCTTCATGCGCGAGCTGATCGAGGAGGTGTTCGTGCGCCACCTCGCCAATCCCGAGCTCGACACGAGCTGCGACGCCGCGCACCTTCCGCTGCCCGAAGGCGAGGTGCTCGTCACCACCGACGGCTTCACGGTGCAGCCCCTCGAGTTTCCCGGCGGCGACATCGGCTCGCTCGCGGTGCACGGGACGGTGAACGACCTCGCCGTTGCGGGCGCGGTGCCCGCCTACCTGAGCCTCAGCGCCTTCATCGAGGAAGGCCTCGAATTCGAGCGCCTCGAGCGGCTCGTCTCCAGCATGGCGATCGCCGCCCGCGAGTGCGGCGTGCGGATCGCCGCTGGCGACACCAAGGTCGTGCGCCGTGGCGAGGGCGGCGGCGTGTACTTCGCCACCACCGGCGTCGGCGTGCGCCGCCCGGGGCTGCGCCTGGGCGTCGATCGCATCCGCGAAGGCGACGTGATCCTCGCGAGCGGCCCGGTGGGCGACCACGGGACGGCAGTGCTGCTCGCGCGCGAGCAGTTCGGCCTGCGCGGCGACCTCGCCTCCGACGCGGCGAGCGTGCTGCCCCTCACCGCGGCGCTGCTCGAGCTGCCCGGGCTTCGCTTCATGCGCGATCCGACGCGCGGAGGCCTCGCGACGGTGATGCACGAGATCGCGCGCGCCACGGGCCTTTGCGTGCGGCTGCACGAGCCCTCCATTCCACTTCGCCCGCCGGTGCTCGCGGTGTGCGAGATGCTCGGATTCGATCCGCTCTTTCTCGCCTGCGAGGGCCGCGTGGTGGCGGTGCTCGCTCCAGAGGACGCGCAGGCCGCCCTCGATGCGTGGCAGGCCCTGCCCGCAGGGCGCGAGGCCGCGCGCATCGGCATCGTGCAGGGCGGAAGGCCGCAGGTGATTCTCGAGACCGAACTGGGCGGCGAACGCTCGCTGGAGGAACTGGAAGATGATCCCCTTCCCCGAATCTGCTGAGCGCGTGGACTCGATCCTCGTGCTCGGCGTGGGCAACACCCTGCTGGGCGACGAAGGCGCCGGGGTGCACGCCATGCGGTATCTCGAGCAGGCGTTCCCGCGTCCGGGCGTGGAGTTCGCCGACGGCGGCACGCTGAGCTTCACGCTCGCGGGTCTCATCGAATCGACGCCGGCGCTCATCGTCATGGACGCGGCGCAAATGCGCACGGAGCCCGGCAGCGTCGAGGTCTTCGAGGGTGAGCGCATGGACTCGTTCCTCGGATCGGAGCGCAAGCGCAGCGTGCACGAGGTGAGCCTGCTGGACCTCATGGCGCTCGCGGCGCTCGCCGGTCACCTGCCGCAACGGCGCGCGCTCATCGGCATCCAGCCCGAATCGATCGACTGGTCGGAATCGCCGAGCGAGCGGGTCGCGCGGGCGATCCCCGCCGCGTGCGAGCGCGCCCGCGAGCTCATCGAGCGGTGGCAATCATGAGCGGGCTCGACAAGATCGCCGTCAAGGTCGTGGACGGAGCGGACGCGCCGACCGGCAACGTGCGCGCGCTGATGCACGAGCTCGCCCAGCTCGTCGATGCGTGGACCCGCGGCGGCGAGCCGGCGAGCATCGACCTGCGCAGCCTGCCGCTCACCCGCGGCGACTATGCCGAGCTCGACACGGTCCTGGGCGCGGGCGCCGTGAGCGCGAGCGTCGAAGCCTTCGGCGCGAGCGAGGTGCGCGAGTCGCAGTATCCCGGCGTATGGCGCGTCACGCACCGCAACGAGGCCGGCGAGGTCGTCGCCGACCTGGTCGAGATTTGCGAGGTGCCCCTGATCCTCCGGGCGCCCGGGGAAGACGTTACCGATGGACTGATCCGCCTGAAGGAGGCGTTGCAACCATGACAACACTGGGTGATGCCCTGCAAGCGAGCGGCGTGAACCGCCGCGCGTTCCTCAAGTTCTGTTCCGCGCTCACGTCGTTGATGGCGCTGCCGCCCGGCATGGCCCCGGCCATCGCGCAGGCGCTCGCCAAGGCGAAGCGCCCCTCGGTGATCTGGCTGTCGTTCCAGGAGTGCACCGGCTGCACCGAGTCGCTCACGCGCTCGAGCTCGCCTACGCTCGAGAACCTCATCCTCGACCTGGTCTCGCTCGACTACCACCACACGCTGATGGCCGCTTCGGGCACCGCCGCCGAGGCCGCGCGCGCGGCGGCGATGAAGGAGTGGGACGGGAAATACCTCCTGCTGGTGGACGGCTCGATCCCCACCTCGGACGGCGGCATCTACGGAACGTGGGGCGGCGAGAGCTTCGTGGACATCCTCCAGCAGGGCGTGAAGGGCGCCGCGGCGGTGGTCGCCATCGGAAGCTGCGCCTCGTTCGGCGGGATTCCCAAGGCGAACCCCAACCCCACGGGCGCGCGTGCCGTGTCGGACCTGGTGAAGGACAAGCCCGTCATCAACGTGCCGGGCTGCCCGCCGATCGCGGTGGTGATGACCGGCGTGCTCGCGCATTACCTCACGTTCGGCAAGATCCCGGAGCTCGACGAGCAGTTGAGGCCGCGCGCCTTCTACGGCGACACGATCCACGACCGCTGCTACCGGCGGCCCTTCTACGACCAGGGCAAGTTCGCCAAGACCTTCGACGACGAGGGCGCGCGCAACGGCTGGTGCCTGTACGAGCTGGGCTGCAAGGGGCCCATCACGCACAACGCCTGCGCCACCGTGAAGTGGAACGCGGGGACCAGCTTCCCGATCCAGTCGGGGCATGGCTGCCTCGGCTGCTCGGAGCCGGATTTCTGGGACAAGGGAAGCTTCTACAAGGCGCTGTCCACGACCGAATGGGGCAACGCGAAGACGCTGGGCGCGGCGGCGGCGGTGGGCATCGCCGCGGGCGCGGCGGCCGCGTACTTCGGCCGCAAGCGCCAGGAAAAAGTCGAGAAGGAGGGCTGACATGGACCTGCTCGCATTCACGCGCGGCCCGGGCATGCATTGGGCGCTCACGATCTTCGTGATCGGGATCCTGTGGCGGCTGCTGGGCATCCTGCTGCTGCGGGGTCGGCGCGACCTCTCCGAGCCGCGCAACACGGCGGTGTGGAAGGGCCTGAGGCTCATCGGGCTTCGCTCCTGGCCGCGCAAGGAGTTCCTGGGCGGCACCGCCTTCGGCGAGATCATGGGCTACACGTTCCACATCGGCTTCCTCGTGGCCCTGTTCTTCTACCTGCCGCACATCCTGTACTTCGAGGACCTCTTCAAGGGCGTCCTCGGCGTGAACTTCCACCGCGTGTTCGGCTTCGACTGGCCCAGCCTGCCCGGCGCGGCGATCTACTTCTTCGCCGCCGTGTCGGTAGCCGCGCTCGTCGCGGTGCTGGTCCACCGGATCTGGGATCCGGTGAAGCGCATGCTGTCGAACTTCGACGACTACTTCAGCTGGTTCGTCACGATCGCGCCGGTGGCCACGGGCATGCTCGCCTTCAGCCACTTCGGAGCGCCCTACCCCACGCTGCTCGCGGTGCACCTGCTCGCTGTCGAGTTGCTGATGGTGTGGTTCCCGTTCGGCAAGCTGATGCACTCGTTCACCATCTTCCTCGCCCGCGGCACCCAGGGGATGCAGTTCGAACGCAAGGGAGCCCCGCTATGACCACCGACATCGACGTGAAGCACCCGGTCGAGACCGAGGGCCCGCGCCACACGGTGAAGGAGCCCGAGGTGCGCTACGACAAGCAGGGCGAGATGCCCGACGCCGAGCGCGTCCAGAAGGCGATGCACGGGTTCGTGAAGGACTTCGGCCGCACCGCGGCGATCTACCTCGAGTCGTGCATCCACTGCGGCATGTGCGCGGAGGCCTGCCACTTCTACGAGGTGACGGGCGACCCACGCTACACGCCGGTGTGGAAGCTCGAGCCCATGAAGCAGGCGTACAAGCGCGAGTACGGCCCGTTCGCGGCCATCTACCGCACGCTGGGGCTCAAGGCCCCGGTGACCGTGGGCGAGCTCGAGGAATGGCAGCACCTCCTCTACGACTCCTGCACCGTTTGCGGGCGCTGCTCGCTCATGTGCCCGATGGGCATCGACATCGCCGGCCTCATCAGCCAGGCGCGCCACGGCATGGCGCAGGCGGGCCTCATGCCCCACGAGCTCTGGGCCGCGGCCGAGCGCGGCGCGCGCGAAGGAAGCACGCTGGGCGCCACGCCCAAGGTCTTCAAGGACCGCGTCGAATGGATCGCCGACGAGAACGAGATCGAGATTCCCGTCGACAAGGCGAAGGCCGACGTGCTGTGCACGATGTCGTCGATCGAGATCATGAAGTACCCGGAATCGATCGCCGCCACCGCGAAGATCATGAAGCACCTGGGCGTGGACTGGACCTTCCGCACCGACGGCTACGAGGCGACCAATTTCGGGCTGCTCTCGGGGCAGGAAGAATGGCAGCGCGAGATGAGCCTGAAGCTCATCGAGGCCGCGGTCGCCTGCGGCGCGAAGACGCTCGTGCTGCCGGAGTGCGGCCACGCCTATGGGGCGCTTCGCTGGATGGGCGCCAACGTGTACGGCAAGCCGCTGCCCTTCCGCGTCGTGCACATCTCGGAGTTCCTCGCCGACAACGTGCGCGGCGGCAAGCTCAAGCTGAAGAAGCTCGCGAAGAGCGCGACGTTCCACGATCCCTGCCAGATCTCGCGGCGTGGCGGCGCGGTGGAAGCCCCGCGCGAGGTGATGGCGGCGCTCGGAATCGAGCTGAAGGAGATGTTCCCGACCAAGGGCACCGCATGGTGCTGCGGCGGTGGCGGCGGCGTGGTGGCCATCCATCGCGCGGACGCGCTGCGCTACAAGGTTTTCCAGCTGAAGATGGACCAGATCGACGCCACCGGCGCGGAGCTCCCGGTCACGAGCTGCGCCAACTGCCGGCAGACGTTCGACGACGGACAGGCGCACTTCAAGTGGGACGAGACGATGAAGAGCCTCCTGGAACTGGTGGCCGACAACCTCGCTGAGGCATGAACATGGCAACGCAAACCGTAGTGCTCGACCCCATCACCCGAATCGAAGGCCACCTGCGCATCGAGGCCGACACCGACGCCGACGGCCGCATCACGCGCGCCTCGAGCTCCGGCACGATGGTGCGCGGCATCGAGATCATCCTGCGCGGGCGCGACCCGCGCGACGCCTGGGCGTTCGCGCAGCGCATCTGCGGCGTGTGCACTCTGGTGCACGGCATCGCCTCCGTGCGCGCCGTGGAGGATGCGCTCAAGTACCCGATACCGCCCAACGCCCAGCTCATCCGCAACCTGATGATCGCGGCGCAGTACGTCCACGACCACGTGATGCACTTCTACCACCTGCATGCGCTCGACTGGGTGGACGTGGTCTCGGCCCTCAAGGCCGACCCGAAGAAGACCTCGGATCTCGCGCAGAGCATCTCGAGCTACGCCAACTCCTCGCCGGGCTACTTCTCCGATACCCAGCGGCGGCTCAAGACCTTCGTCGAGTCGGGCCAGCTGGGCATCTTCGCCAACGGCTACTGGGGCCACCCGGCCTACAAGCTGCCGCCCGAGGCGAACCTGATGGCCGTCGCCCATTACCTCGACGCGCTCGCCTGGCAGCGCGAGGTCGCCAAGCTGCACGCGATCTTCGGCGGCAAGAACCCGCACCCGAACTTCCTCGTGGGCGGCGTGCCGTGCGCGATCAGCATCGACTCGGGCGGGCCGCAGGTGGGGGGCGCGGCCGCCACCTCCGTGAACATGGTGGGGCTTGCGCAGGTGCAGGACATCATCCGGCAGATGCGCCAGTTCGTGGACCAGGTCTACGTCCCCGACACGCTCGCCATCGCGTCGTTCTACAAGGACTGGGGCGCGCTCGGCGAAGGGCTCGGCAACTTCATGACCTACGGCGACTTCCCGGAGAAGGGGATGTCGGATCCCTCGACCTACCTCATCCCCGCGGGCGTGATCCTGAACCGCGACCTCACGAAGATCGAGCCGCTCGACCTGTACGCGGGCGACCAGATCCAGGAGTTCGTCTCGCATTCCTGGTACGACTACAGCGGCGGCAAGGACCAGGGGCTGCATCCCCACGACGGGGAGACGAAGTTCAACTACTCGGGACCGAAGCCGCCGTACAAGAACCTCGAGGTCGACAAGTCCTACTCGTGGCTCAAGTCGCCGCGCTGGCGCGGCAAGCCCGTCGAGGTGGGCCCGCTCGCACGCGTGCTGATGCTCTACGCCAAGGGGCATCCGCTCACCAAGGAGCTCGTCGACAGCACGCTCAAGAAGCTCGACGTGCCGATCACGGCGCTCTACTCGACGCTCGGACGCACCGCGGCGCGCACGCTCGAGACCAAGGTGATCGCCGACACGATGCAGACGTGGTACGACCACCTGATCGCCAATATCAAGTCAGGCGACCTGCGCACCTTCAACGAGGCGCAGTGGGATCCGTCCACGTGGCCGCGCGAGGCGAAGGGCGCCGGCACGATGGAGGCGCCGCGCGGCGCGCTCGGCCACTGGATCGTGATCCGCGACGGCAAGATCGCCAACTACCAGGCGGTGGTGCCGAGCACGTGGAACGCGGGTCCGCGCGACTCCAAGGGCCAGGATGGGGCCTACGAGGCGGCGTTGAAGGGCACGCGCCTGGAAGACTCGAAGCAGCCGATCGAGATCCTGCGCACGATCCACAGCTTCGATCCGTGCCTCGCCTGCGCGGTGCACGTCGCGGGGCCGACGGGCGAAGGGTCGATCCGGATCGCCGCCTCGCCCTGGTAGGCGGTCGGCGCGCGGCTAGGCGCCCACCACCTCGAGCTGCACGTCCACGTTGTTGCGCGTGGCGTGCGAGTACGGGCAGATCTTCTCGTGGGCTTCCTTCGCGAGCGCCGCGAGCTCGGCCTGCGGCAGGCTCATGTCCACGACCTTCAGCTTCACCGCGAGGCCGAAGCCGCCGAGATCCCGCGGCCCGATCGACACGGCGCACGTGATTGTCGCGCCCGCCGCATTCTTCTTCTGCTGCTTGCCGACGAAATCCAGCGCGCCTCCGAAGCACGCCGCGTAGCCCGCGGCGAACAGGTGCTCGGGCGTGGTCGTGTTGGGCTTGCCCGGGCCGCCCATGGCCTTGGGCACCGAGAGGTCCGCGCCCACGCTGCCGTCGTCGGCCTGCGTGTGCCCGTTGCGGCCGCCCGTGCAGGTGGCCGAGGCGGTGAAAAGGGGTTTGATGGCATCCACGCGTGTTCTCCTTAGATGTCGAAGCGATCGAGATTCATGACCTTGTTCCACGCCGCGACGAAATCATCGACGAACTTCTTCTTCGCGTCGGCGCTTGCATAGACCTCGGCGAGCGCGCGCAGTTGCGAGTTCGAGCCGAATACGAGATCGACGCGCGTACCGGTCCATTTCACCTTGCCCGTCTTGCGGTCGCGGCCCTCGAACACGTCCTTGGCGTCGGAGACCGGCTTCCACTCGGTGCGCATGTCGAGCAGGTTGACGAAGAAGTCGTTGGACAGCGTCTCCGGCTTCGCGGTGAAGATGCCGTGCTTCGTGCCACCGGCGTTGGCGCCCAGCACGCGCAGGCCGCCGACGAGGACCGTCATCTCCGGGGCCGTGAGGGTGAGCAGCTGCGCCCGGTCGACCAGCAGGTGCTCCGCGGACACCTCGAACTTGCCCTTCAGGTAGTTGCGGAAGCCGTCGGCGATGGGCTCGAGCACCGCGAAGGATCCGACGTCGGTCTGGTCC
>Ga0335079_10003559_pt1 | contig 17966 bp, 19 predicted proteins | sample Lox_Sample_33_FD_206719 | JGI IMG/M metagenome (GOLD analysis project Ga0335079, IMG submission 206719) | Soil microbial communities from Loxahatchee National Wildlife Refuge, Florida, United States - Lox_Sample_3.3 | ecosystem: Environmental > Terrestrial > Soil > Wetlands | place: USA... | reverse complement strand
CGGGCCGTGGGGGCTGTCAACTTAACGGTGTAACTCGATCTTGGTGGTTATTTCCTGCCCGCGCTGAGGCGGCCGTCGAAGGTGATATCGAAAGCGTTCAAGGCGGCCTTCCACCGGTTGCTCCACCGCTGGCGTCCTTGCCCGGTGGGGTCGAGGCTGATGATGACCAGATAGAGGTGCTTGAGCGCGGCCTGCTCGGTGGGGAAGTGCCCGCGGGCCTTGACCGAGCGGCGGAACCGGGCGTTCAGCGACTCGATCGCGTTGGTGGTTGTGATCAGGGTCCTGATCTCCCGGTCGAAGGAAAGGAACGGCACGAACTCAGCCCAGGCGTTCTCCCACAGCCGCACGATCGCCGGGTAGCGGGCTTCCCAGGTGCCGCTGAACTCGGCGAACCGCTCCAGCGCCTCGGCCTCGGATGCGGCGGTGTAGATGGGCTTGAGGTCGCGGGCGATGGCGGCCCAGTCCCGCTTGCTGGCATACCGGAAAGAGTTGCGCAGCAGGTGCACGATGCAGGTCTGGGTGACCGCTTGCGGCCAGACCGCGCTGATGGCTTCGGGGAAGCCCTTGAGGCCGTCGCAGACCACCATCAGCACGTCCTTGGTGCCGCGGTTGCGGATCTCGGTCAGGACCCGCAGCCAGTACTTGGCGCCTTCCCCGTCGCCGTGCTCCCCGGCCCACAGCCCGAGGATGTCGCGCTCCCCGTCAGCGGTCACCGCGAGCGCCACATAAATGGGGCGGTTGGCGACCTGGCCGTCGCGGATCTTCACATGGATCGCATCCAGGAACAGCACCGCGTAGACCGCATCCAGGGGCCGGCCCTGCCATTCGGCCATGCCGTCGAGCACCCGGTCAGTGATGTTGCTGATGGTCTCCCGCGACACCTGGGCGCCGTAGATCTCCGCCAGGTGCGCCTGGACTTCACCGGTAGTCAGGCCCTTGGCAACCAGGGAGATCACCATGTCATCCACCCCGCCCAGGCGCCGGGCCCGCTTGGGCACGATCACCGGCTCAAACGAGGCATCCCGGTCGCGGGGCACACTGACCTCCACCGGCCCGGTACCGGTCAGCACCGTCTTGCCCCGGTGGCCGTTACGGGAGTTCCCGCTGCCGTCCCCGGCCGGGTCATGCTTGCGGTAACCGAGGTGGGCGTCCATCTCGCCCTCCAGGGCGCTTTCCAGCACCACCTTGGTCAGCCGCCCCAGCAGCCCATCCGGCCCGGTCAAGCTCAGCCCTTCAGCCCGGGCCCGCTCCGCGAGCTGGCGCGCCAGCTCCTCATCCGCCGCATCCCCCCGGCCATCATCCGCCGCCGGGCCGCCCCGCTTCACACCGTTCGCGGCACCCGCCGCGCCTGCTGTGGCTGTCATGGTGTTCCCTCCTCAGACGGCACATCGGTCCGTCTAGTCCCAGGAGTTACACCGTTGTTTTTACAGTCCCGGGCCGTGACCATCGTTGCCACCTGGCCCTGTGCGGTGAGTGTTGCCACAATAATGATGGGTGGACAGCCCGCGGCGGGCCTGATGTGCACAGGTGGAGGCGGGCAGAAGGAGCGGCCCTCATGGATGAGCCGGCACCGGCCGGGCGGCAGATCGCCGTGTTCCTGCTTGATGATCACGAGATCGTCCGGCGGGGGGTGAAGGAGGTCCTGGAGGCCGAGCCTGACATCACCGTGGTCGGCGAGGCTGGCACCGCCGCTTCCGCGCTGGCCAGGATCCCGGCGCTGCGGCCGGACGTGGCGGTGCTGGATGTGCGGCTGCCCGATGGTGATGGGGTCAGCGTGTGCCGCGATATCCGGTCGGCGATGCCGGAGGTGGCCTGCCTGATGCTGACCTCCTACGGGGACGATGAGGCGCTGTTCGATGCGATCATGGCGGGCGCGGCGGGGTATGTGCTCAAGCAGATCCGAGGCACCGACCTGGCTGGTGCGGTCCGTGCGATCGCTTCTGGCGAGTCGCTGCTGGACCCGGAGGCCGCGGGCCGGGTGATGCGGCGGATGCGGGAGCAGGCGGTGCGCGCCGATCCGCTGGCCGGGCTCACCGATCAGGAGCGGCGGGTCCTGGAGCTGATCGGCGAGGGGCTGACCAACCGGCAGATCGGCGAGCGGATGTTCCTGGCCGAGAAAACGGTCAAGAACTACACCTCGGCGCTGTTCGCCAAGCTGGGCATGGAACGCCGGACCCAGGCCGCCGCCTACGCCGCACGGATATTCAGTGACCAGGAGCACGGCGAGCGGGGCTAGAGCGCGCTGACCGATGGCAGGGCGGCGCCCGGTCAGGGGGTGGGCGGGCTGAGGGGCGCCCGCCAGCACAGTTCTGTTCCGCCGCCGTCGGCCGGGCCGACGGTGAGCGTGCCGCCGTGGTGTTTGGCCCGCCGGGCGAGGTTGGCCAGCCCGCTGCGGCGGGAGATGTCTTTGATGCCGGTGCCGTCGTCACGGACGATCAGGGCAAGATCGGCATCGGCCTGGACGGTCACCTCAACCCGGGTCGCCTGCCCGTGCCGGGCGGCGTTGGACAGGGCTTCGCGCAGGGAGTTCAGCAGGTCCTCGCCGACGCCGAAGGGAATGTGGCTGTCCAGCCGGCCCTCGAGTTGCAGCGATGCGGACATGCCCAGCGGCCCGGTCATCTCCTCAACTATCCCGGTGATCTGGGCGCGCAGGGTGGGCTGGTCTTTGCTGCCGCGAGCTTGCAGTCTGAAGATCGTGGTCCGGATGTCCCTGATGGTCGCGTCCAGGTCGTCCACCACGCTGCTGGCGCGGTCCGCGGCATCGGGGCGGCTGATCAACGGCAGGGTGCCCTGCAGCTTCATCCCGCTGGCGTACAGCCGCTGGATGACCAGATCGTGCAGGTCCCGCGCGATCCGGTCCCGGTCCTCGAATACCGCCAGCCGCTCGGCGTCGGCCCGGTGCTCGGCCAGTTCCAGCGCGATCCCGGCCTGCGCCGCGAACGTGGTCACCAGTTCCACCGCCGCCCGGGGCAGCGGCATCGACCCGGGATGGCGGCCGACGGTGAGCACACCGCGCGCATTACCCGGCCCGCCGAGCGGGAACACGATCGCCGGTCCCAGGTCCAGGTTGTCCCGGGCGACCTTGGCGACCCGCTGGTCGTGGCGAAAGTCCGCGACCGTGACCGCAAGCCCGGTCGCCAGCACCTGACCCGACAGCGACCCCTCGGCCGGTAGGTCCAGGCCCAGCGCCCGCCGCGCGCCGTCCCCGGCGGCGTGCCTGATCGTCAGCTGCCGGCCGTCTTCACCGGGAAGGGCCAGGACCACCAGGTCCGCGCCGGTCATCTCCAGCGTCTGCCCGGTGACGAACTCCAGCACCTCGCCTGCCGCGGCTCCGCCGAGCAGCCGGCGGGTCACCTCCGCGCTGGCCTGCAGCCACCGCTGCTGCCGGCGCGCCGCCTCGAACAGCCGGGCGTTCTCGATCGCCACCCCCGCCGCCGCGGCCAGCGCCGTGACCAGCGTCTCGTCTTCGTCGTCGAACGCCGCGCCGCCGCGTTTTTCGGTCAGATACAGGTTGCCGTAGACCTCGTCGCGGATCCGGACCGGCACACCCAGGAAGGCCCGCATCGGCGGATGCCCCTCGGGAAAGCCCGACGACTGCGGGTGGCTGGCGATCTCGGCCAGCCGCAGCGGCCGCGGATCGGTGATCAGCAGCCCGAGCAGCCCTCGTCCCTCCGGCCAGTGATCAATCGCGGCGATCGCCGCCTCATCGACCCCGACCGGGATGAAGTCCGCCAGCCGCCCGTCTTCACCGACCACCCCCAGCGCGCCGTAGCGGGCATCCACCAGCGTGACCGCGGCCTCGACGATCCGCCGCAGCACCGCCTCCAGTTCCAGGTCGGTGCCGACCGCGACGACCGCCTCCAGCAGGCCGTGCACCCGGTCCCGCGTGGCCACCACCGCCTCCACGCGGCCCTGCAGTTCGGCAAGCAGGTCATCGAGCCGCAGATGCGGGAGCACCAGATGCGGCTCTGGGGACTCCACGAAGGCCTCCTCCGTGCACTCGGCGTACCCCTAACTTGATCGTATTTCAGGCAGGCCCAGCGTGCCCATGCCGGCCGATGCCCGTTCAGCGGGAAGATGCCGGGGATTCGCCGAGCCTATGCGCCCGTCTACCGATCACCGGCGGGATCTGCTCCGGGGTGAGAATCACCCGGCGCCGGGACGATCCGTGAGTACGGGTCGGGGGTCACCATGGCAATATGCCCGTCGCTCAGCCACTTGATCACATAAGGCGGGGCCCCGTCCTTGCCGACCATGCCAATGATGAGACCGGCAGGGTCTTCGCTGCCGGGCAGCACTAGCACATCACCAACCCGCGCCCGCATCATGGCACCTGCCATGACCTGTCTGGCCTCACCATCTCGTCGCCCTTTCCCCGCCATTACCAGCATGACCAGAACCGGCCGGCCAGGTCACCGGCCGCCTGACCTCAATCGCTAGGACGTTCGGCACGCAGCTCCGCTTGCCACGGTGCTGGGCGAAGCCCTCGGGTCACCGGCCAGCTGGTGGCCGTCGGGCGGTGATGCGAGGGCCAGGTATGCCAAGGCCGGTAGCTGGCCCTTGGTCAGCAGCGTCGGCGGCAACCTGGGTCCGGAAATCCCGGCGACTCACATGGCCTGTTTGGGGCCTCCGGGGACGTTCGGCCCTGGTAGAGGGTGATGGTGAGGGTGCACGCTGCCGGGATGGGTCAGGCGGACGGTGCGGCAGCGCACGGTGAGTTCATCCGGCTGGATCGCGGTGAGTCGATGCGCCTGCTGGCCACCGCGCCGGTCGGGCGGCTGATCTTCACCGTCAACGCGCTGCCAGCGGTGCGGCTGATGAACTTCGCGCTGGCCGGCGGGCTGATCGTGCTGCGCACGGCCGCTGACACGACGGTTGCCCGCAAGGTGAATGACACGGTCGTGGCCTTCGAGGCCGATGACCTGGATGCAGCGACTTCGTCGGGCTGGTCGGTGATCGTCACCGGCCGCGCCACGCTGGTCACCGACCCTGAGCTGCTCGCCCGGTACCAAAAGGTGCCGCTGGTGGCGTGGGCGCCGGGGGACCGTGATCAGTTTGTGGAGATCACGACCGAACTGGTGGAAGGCCGTCGTGTCCGCCGGCCGGCAGAGTCCACCGATCCGCAGCAGAGCCCGCAGGACGCTGCTCGCGATCTGCGGCCAGGCTGAACATGATCGCCCGGATGTCACGGATCGTCTGGTCGAGCTCGTCGGTTGCGGCCGCTACCCTGTCCCCGGCCGGGCCGTCCCCGACGATGCTGCGCGCGCTCTCCAGGCTCAGCCCGGCGGAAAACAACCGGTTCACGACGTCCCCGGCGAACCGGGACATCACTTCCTCAAGGGACTCTGGCTGGTGCCCTTGCCCAGGGAGCCCTTCACGGGCACGCTGGCCATCAGCCAGCCACGGCCGGACGGCCGCGTGCGGTGCGTGGCCATCCACCGGGTGGAGCAGGGCCGAGATGACCGCCTGGCCTACCGGATCACCCAGGCCATCCCCGGCAGGCACGCCCAGCCGCCGGGCAACTGCCTCGCCCGCGAAATCGCCGTACAGTTCCATGATCCGCAAGTCCCTTGCCGAGGGCTGGTACGGGCGTACGAAGTGGGTCGAGACCATGCCGATCAGACGGCCCGCATAGTCGGTCAGGGGCGTGGACTGGACCGCGCGGAAACCCGCGGCGGCGGCAATGTCCCGGTGCGGCGCGAAGTCAGCGTCAGCGTTGACATCCGTGATGACGGCCTGAGCGCAGGCTTGTGCCGCCCTCCCGCACGCCGAGCCGCCGTCATCCACCTCAGCGAAATAGCCGAGGAACTCGCGGCTGAACCCGGACTGGGTGACCAGCCACAACGAGCCGGTGACCGGATCGCGGAGCTGAATGTTCCCGAAGTCGGCCCCCATGAGCGACAGGGCCCCCTCCAGAACCTTGGGCAGCAGCGACTCCAGCCGATCGGCATCGTGAAGCTCTCCGGTCAGGTCATGCAGGCGCCGCATTGCCTCCGGCTCATCCAGGCCGAAACGGACATACGAGGCAAGCTGCCCGGCTCGCTGGGCGAAGGTCTCCCGGCCAATGGGAGGCAGCTGTCCGGCCGGGCCCTTATACACGGCCCCGGCCCTCTCCAGGACCGGGAGCAGATTCTGGCTCTCATTTGCCAGCATGATCATCATCCGCGTATCGAGGCGTCCACCACGCCGATGGTTATGACATTAGTGCCGCGCCAGGCGCCAGGCTGGCCTCGCTGCCAGGATCTGGAGCGATACGCCGCTGGCAGTCCAGAGCGACAGGCGTCGCCTACTCTCCTTCACCAGGGAAGCAGCAACATACATTTTGCACATCTAGGTCTAGAAGCACGGTATCCCCCGTCCTGCCCGCTGGCCAGTGGCCAGGCTGGCGGTCACCGGCCAAGCGGCTAGTGATTCACCCCGCCTTTATCTGCCGGTTGCCGCCCGTTGGCCATGAGCAATCCGCGGCAGGCCGGGGGGCCGCCTGAGGCGACCCGCTCGATGCCCCGGCCTGAAGGCCTCAGCGCTGCCTGGTCCACTGCGGGCTGACGGCCCGCCATTCGGCCTCCCAGGCGGCCAGCCGCCGCCGGCCCAGCAGGAAGTGGGCCAGCTGGCCAGCGAACAGCAATATCTCGCCAAGGACAATAGGGGCGAGAATGGCGGCCAGCACCGCCTGGCCGCGGACCTGCTGAGCCTGCAGCGGCGGCCCGGTGAGCCGGCCGGCCGCATCGGCCCACACCATTACCGTGCTGCGGGCGGGCTCACCCGGCTGCGCGGGAACCGCGCCGGTGCGCCGCACCCCCTCCGGAGCCCTCCACCGGGCCCGCACCTGTGGCAGGTACCCGGTATAGCCGGTGGTGGGGGCGGTGGCGAGCAGTACCGCTGGCACCTGGTGCCAGGCCGCCTGCTGCGTATGCGCGGTGCGGGCGCCGTACATGTAGGTAAGGTGCCCGGCGGCGGCCGCGGCCAGCGGGACCCCGGCCAGGAAAGCAACGGCCAGCCCGCCCACGACCACACCCTCGACCCGGTCGAGCCTGCGCCGTAGCGGGTTGCGGTCAGGCCACAGGCCACGGACCACCCTCATGGCCCGCGCCGCAACTACTGCCAGCCGCCGCCTCATCCTGACGTCCCTTCCACCACCACGATCGGCCATCGGCATACCCGGGCCAAGAGCCGATGCTCCCCCTGCGCCCGGGACCGACGCTCCCACCCAGCCGGGACCATCGCCCCACCGCCCGGGTAGAACTGCCCGCCGGAGAGGAGACATCGTCCCTGCACAGAACGGTGCCGCGTTCAGGCACTCAGGCGCCAGAAACAGGCCTGCCAATCGGCCCAGCGCATCAGGGCGCCTGGCCGTGAGCAAAGCGCTGGCCTGTCACCCGCACAGGGACCTGGGGCCTGCCCTCGCCCGGCAGCGGTGACCGAGGGCCTGCCTGGTCAGCGGGCCTCAGCAACGATCCAGAAGAGCTCTGGCGGCCGGCCCGACCTGTCGGCCAGCGCCGTCGAAGACGGCCGCACCGGCGGCGTCGAGCGCCGCGCGGGACACCCGGTAATGGTGGGCGCACAGCAGCAAGTCGGTGGGATGGTCGCGGCCCGGTGCCGGGGGCATGACCGCCACCACGACTGGCTTGGCCGGGCAGCAACAGGCGCGGCCGGCCGTCTTGAGCATGCGCCAGTCGATAGCAGGCGTGGCGGCGGGCCGCTGGTTGCCCGCCGGATCGCTGTAGGCGACGGGCTGCTGTGCCAGGTCAGGTCTCATGACCATGACCCTGGCGCACACTCCCCGGCGCTTCCCAGGGCCCTTGCTCCCCCGCCACCAGGCCGAAGGACCTGAGGCCGCCAGGCCGCCCGGCCTGCCAACGGCAGCCTCATCCCCACGCCGGCCGCGTTCATCGCCACCAGCTATCAGGGCCTGTCGCCCTGGTAGCGGCCAGGAAGCGGCACACCCGGGAGTCGGACCCGGGGTGCGCGAGGGGCGGACCCACGTGCCGCGCCGTCCGTTAAGGAGTGCGAACCGTCGCTGTGCCATCACCATCGCCAGCCCTATGGCTGGCTTGTGAAGATCTTCACAAGCCAGCGTATGAGAGCCCTCATGCGCTGTTGAGAGACCAAAGCCCTCAGTTCCCACCAAGTTGCGATCATCTGCCATGACATTCGTCCCCCGTGACCGCGCACGGCAGCACTACTGCAGGGCCGGCGGACCCGACAGAAGGCCAGCGATCGGCTACTCACCCACGCGGGGGCCCGCGTGCGGCATCGCTCGTGCGACGGCGGCACGCTGCCGCCCAACGGCGGTCCAGCGCTCGATGAGCGTCCGGTCTGCACCAGCGGCGATACACAGCTCGGCGATCTGCCGGTACCGGGCGGCGTCCTGGCTTCCTTCCCCGAAGCCGAGTGCGGTGCCCGCGCATTCCGCCAGCAGATCGGCCCGCCCGGCCGCTGCCTGTTTCAGCTCGGTGACCGCCGCGGCTTCCTCGCCGGCGGTGAGCCAGGCCCGGGCATGGCGGGCGGCGGCCCCGGCGATCTTCGCGTACCGGAGGCGGTCAGGACCCGGGCCTGTCATCCAGGCAGGATAGAACGTGTGTTCTATCAAGGGAAAGGGATCGTTCCCCAGCCAGCCTTCACACGCGGCAGTGGCGACTACGACCGCATGGCCAAAGATCGCGGCCACCAGTTGGCCGTACTCCGGTTACGAGCCGGTGCCCAGATCATCGCCGGGGCTTACCCATGCTCGCTGGATCGAGCTTGTGGAGGTCGTAGCCACGGTAATGGAGTACCCCGGCAGCTCGCTCGGAGTCGGCCTCGCCTTCCCACCAGGTGACCTGTTCCAACGGGCCGAACCCTGGCGAGAGCTTCCCGCCCCCGGTAGGAAAGTACAGCGTCTGACGACGCAGCAGGACTCCATCGGCGCGCAGCAGGAGTTCTCCGGTTACGAATCCGCCGCCGAGATCGTCGGGCATGTCGTACCCGTACGACCAGTAAGCCGTCAAGGTTGATCCGGAAAGGGGATCGGGTGGTAAGCGGTGGGTTCGCTCATGATGTCGGGCCTCCGGGGCGGCGATTCCAGGCATTCCCTGCTTACCGAATCTCTATCCAATGCGCCAGCCACGCCAACTCCCGAGCGGTGCGGGGTGAGCGGTCGCCGGTCCGTTGCCTAATACCCCATGAAGCCACAATTGCTCTGGTCAGCGACTCCTGCGAGAGCTCTGGCACAGTGGCCCACCAGCATCGGTGACCGACTTGGCTGGTAGTTGCGGCGACTGGTTCTGTTCAGCTGACAAGTATTGACCATCGGCAGGCATGCAGGTTTGGGCAGGGTTCGGGTGATGTTCCTGGGCGCGGGAGCTGCGTCATCTTCTCCTTCGTGTGGCTGACAGTTCTGCGGTTCTGTCGCGCCGTTGGCAGGAAGCCACCATTGGTAGTTTCTGCCAGCTACCTACTGATCGTGGGTGCCGTTTGCATGGGCTGCGTGCCGGGTGCGCACGAGGCCCGGTGACTTGGACCGGACCCTGACGCACGGAGCAGCCCAGCTGCTTTGCCCGACGCGGTGGGTCAGCACCGCGAGCGAGCTGTCGATCCATGGCATAACAGCACCGACCGCTGGCCACCAGGTGAAGATCACTTACACCGGGCGGCAGGATGGGGCCCGTGATCTTCGGGTTGCGACGCTTTGTGGTGTGCCTGGGCGGCACTGGGCAGTCCTCCGCCGATGGTGGCGGCCTGGCGCAGCATCACGTGCGGCGGTGGGTGGGGTGGGGTGGGGGTTGATCTGGGCAGGGCATAACGAGAGGCCCCGCCTCCGCTTGTCGCGGATCTCGATTGCGCGGTGCGCGGGCCCGGGGCCCGTTACTCCGCGTCTACCTGGGGCTCTCTCGTAACAGCCAGTCCACTGCACCACCAGGGCACACGCCACCGGCCAAAGGTCCCCAGCTCCAGGGACGTGTGGCCGCCGTGCTGGCAGGCTGGGGTGCGGCAAGTATCAAAGCTGTCGTCCACCAGGACCTGGTCGCCGACGAACGCGTTGCCGCTCATGCCGCCAGTCCACTCATCCGCTGCCCGTCTGGACAGGAGCTGTAGGTCCTGCCTGGCCTGCCAGGACGTCTGGCAGCTCAGCCAATTATCCGGCACGTCGCACCGCTCCTGCGCGCTCACCGGGAACCCGGACCGCCCCTTCTGCCTTGTGCGGTCAGGGCCGCCTTGCGCAGCCGCGGGGGTGGGCGAACGTCCCGCAGCAGGTGGACCTTCGGGCCTGTACCGCGGCGACCGCGGGGGTGAGCTTGAAGGCATGGGCGATAAGTGCCCTCCTCGGCCAGGGAGGAGCCATGGGCGTTGTCCCCCTGCCTGACGGGAAGCCCGCAGGCACCGCCCCGCTGGCCGCGGGGGAGGTCGCCAGGTACGTGGTGACGGCGGCGGTGTGGGCGCCGTCGGTGCACAACACTCAGCCATGGCGGTTCACCGCCGACGGGCAGCAGATCAGGGTGTATGCCGACGCTGGGCGGCAGCTGATGGTGGCCGATCCCGACGGCCGGGAGATGATGATCAGCTGTGGTGCGGCGCTGTTCACCGCCCGGCTGGCGCTGCGTTCACTTGGGCACATTCCGCAGACATCGGTGTTGCCCGACCCGGGACAGCCGCTGCTGGCCGCGCGGGTGAGCTGGGGCCGGCGGGCGGCGTGCACCGAGCTCGAGCACGCGCTGTTCGGCCAGGTGCGGCAGCGGCGGACGCACCGCGGCGGGTTTGACCTGGAGCCGCTGCCGCCGGGCCTGCTGGCCACCTTGCGTGAGGGCGCCACGCGGGACGGCGCCATGCTGCGGATCGTCGCCGACGACGGACGGCGGGCCGCGCTCGCCGCAGCCATCCAGGCCGCGGAACGCACGCAGCGAGCCGACAGCGCCTACGTCGCGGAAATGGCCCGGTGGGTGTCCCCGCCTGGCCGCGCACGAAACGATGGTGTGCCGCCGACCTCCTATCCGGCGCGGGCCGAGCACACCGACCCGGACTTCCTCGGCCGGGATTTCGCCCGCGGCCGAGGCTGGGGCCTGCCGCCGCTCAGCACCGCGCCGTGGCCCAGGTCCGCCGGGGTCGCCGCGCTGGTCACCACCGCCGGTGACCGCCCGGTGGACTGGGTCAACGCCGGGCAAGCGCTGCAGCGGATCCTGCTCACCGCCTCCACCTTGGGGGTCGCGGTCGCATTGCACACCCAGCCGCTGGAGCTTGGCTGGCTCCGCGAGTCCATCCGGACCCGGCTGAGCGACGGGGCTTACCCGCAGCTGGTGCTCCGGTTCGGGAAGGTCATCCAGGCGGCGGAGAGCGTCCGGCGCTCGCCCGATGACGTCCTGTCGATCGGGGGCGAGGATCTCAGCATCAGCCATGAATGAACGGCGCCAGGCCCGCTGGCAGGAGCTAACCAAGTCGGAGTGTTTCGCGCTGCTGGCCCACGAGCGCGTGGGCCGGGTGGCGGTGGTGGATGACCTCGGGCCGGTAGTGTTCCCGGTCAACTTCGTCCTCGACCGCCACATGGTGGTCTTCCGCACCGACGAGGGAACCAAGCTCGACGCCGCGTGCCGGGGCAGCCGGGTCGCGTTCGAGATCGACGGGACCGACCCCGCGGCCCGCACCGGCTGGAGCGTGCTGATCCGCGGTGAGGCGATCGAGGTCAGCGACCCAGGCGAGCTGGCGCGCCTGCGCAAGCTGCTGCTGGACCCCTGGGCACCAGGCGCCAAGGGCCACTACGTGCGCATCCTGCCCGCAGCGCTGACGGGCCGGCGGATCGGGGCACCGGGGGAGCCTTCGCACCGGGACGGCGGTGAGGTCCGGCCATGGGAACCGAGATAGACCAGGAAGACTTCGGCGAGCGCGATTACCAGCGCTTCGCCGAGCGGCTCGAGGAATGCCTGGCCGCGCTCGGGCAGCTGCTGGAACGGCCGGGCTTCGGGGCCGGCCCAGCCACGGTAGGCGCGGAGCTGGAACTGTTCCTGGTCGATGGTGCGGCCCGGCCGCTGTCGGCGAACCAAACCATCCAGGCCGCGCTGGCCGATCCGCGGGTCGGCGTGGAGCTCGACCGCTTCAATCTGGAGCTCAATGCCACACCGGTCCCGCTGGCCGGTCAGCCGTTCGCGACGCTCGGCGGTGAGCTGAACGTGCTGGTTGACCGGGTGGCCCACGCCGCCCGCCACCACGCTGGCCGGCCCGCGCTGATCGGCATCTTGCCCACGCTGCGGCTGGCTGACCTTGGTCCGGGCGTCATGACCGACGTGCCGCGGTACCGGGCGCTGGACAGCGGCCTGCGGCGGCTGCGCCGGGACCCGTTCTGTATCCGGATCGCCGGCCAAGACCCACTCGAGATGGCCGGCGACGATGTCGGGTTGGAGGGGGCGAACAGCTCGCTGCAGATCCACCTGCGGGTCGATCCGGCCGACTTCACCCGCACCTACAACGCGGTCCAGCTGGCCACCGCGCCCGCGCTGGCCGTGTCCGGCAACTCGCCCACCTTCCTTGGCCACCGGCTGTGGGAGGAGACCCGGATCGCCGTGTTCAAGCAGTCGGTCGACGATCGCGGCGGCTTTGAGCCGCGCCGTCGGCTGGCCCGCACCGCACTGGGAACGGGCTGGCTGCGCGGTGGGCCGCTGGAATTGTTCACCGAAAGCGTCCGGCTGCACCGGCCGCTACTGCCCGTGCTCGGCGACCTTGGCCGGCCGGCTGACGGTGCCGGGTGGCAGGCGCCGCCGCTGGACGAGCTCAGGCTGCACCAGGGCACCGTGTGGCGCTGGAACCGGGCCATCTACGACCCCGCGTCGGGCGGGCATCTGCGGATCGAGATGCGGGCCCTGCCCGCCGGGCCGACCGTGATCGACATGCTCGCCAACGCCGCCTTCCTGATCGGGCTGTCCCTGTGGCTGGCCGGACAAGACGAGCAGTGGACCTACGCGCTGCCATTTGAGCGCGCCGACCACGGCTTCTACCGCGCCGCCCAGCAAGGCCTGTCCGCGCGGCTGGCCTGGCCAGCCGGGCACCGCGATCAGATCCGGACGCTGGCCGCCGCCAAGCTCGTGACCCAGTTGGTACCAGTCGCACGGCAGGGGCTGCTCCAGGCCGGCGTGGCCGCGGCCGAAGCGGACGGGCTGCTCGCAGTGATCTCCGGCCGGGCGGCCACAGGCCAGACCGGCGCCGCCTGGCAGCGCGCCACACTCGCGGCCGCCAGGCGGCACCACGAACCGGAGCGGGCGCTGGCCATCATGCTCCACCGCTACCTCCAGTGCGCAGACACCGGGCTGCCCGTCCACACCTGGCCAGCCGTCAGCAAGCCGCAATAAGCCACCATCCCAGGCCTGGGCATTCCCGGGAGCTGTAGGGTCGTGAGCCGGGCCGGGGCGGGCGGGTGGGTTAAGACTCAGCGCGTGACCGCGCGGGCGGCAAGGCTGAGGAGCGGCGGCTCGCGGCAGGGAACCGTGGAGCCCGCCGCCGGGATGCAGCGGGACGTTGGTCACCGTGGATAGCCGTCTTTGGGCTCTGGGGTTTCCGCCCCCGTGTGCGGGACGGTGACCACACAGAAGCAGGTGACCGGCATGACTGACCAGGATGCCTGGCGGGCGGTGCCCATCCCGCCCGGCCAGGCCAGCTACCTGATCGCCACCGCGGCGCGGGCGCCATCAGTGCAGAACACCCAGCCGTGGCGGTTCCGGGCCGGCCAGTACGCGATCGAGCTGTACGCCGATCCGGGCCGCCAGCTCCAGGTCGACCCGGTCGGCCGGGAGATGCTGATCAGCTGCGGCGCCGCCCTGTACGGGCTGCGGCTGGCCGTGCGGTCACTGGGCTACCTGCCGGTCGTCGAGGCGCTGCCCGATCGGCACCGGCGGCGGCTGCTCGCCCGGGTGACCCTGGGCGCGGCGGAGCCGATCACCCTCCGGGAGCGGCAGCTGCTGGAGGCGCTGCCGCACCGGCACACCCACCGCGGCCCCTGGGATCCGGGCCCGCTGCCTGCCGGGCTCGTTGCCGGGCTCCAGCACGACGTGCTGGCCGAGGGCGCCCAGCTGGCCCTCGTTGACCGGGCCCTGGCCTACCACAAGCTTGCCGACCTGGCCGCCGCGGCCGGCCGCAGCCAAGATCGTGACCCGGTGGCCCGGGAAGAGATGCGGCGCTGGAGCCGCGGCGCGGCCGAACCCGCTCCCGACGGCGTCCCCGCGCACGCCTTCCCCGCCAGCCCTGATCGCCAGCCCGGGCGGCTGCCGCAGCGCGACTTCGACCTGGGCCGCGGCCTTGGGCTGCTGCCCGGCGACGGGCCACCGCCGGCCGCCACCGCGGCCCTGCTCACCACCGGCGACCGCCGGGACGACTGGCTGCGGGCCGGCCAGGCGCTGCACCGGCTGCTGGCCCACGCGGCCAGCAAGTGGGTGTTCGCCAGCCTGCACACCCAGCCGCTGGAATCCGAACCGATCCGGGCCCTGATCCGCGACCGCCTGGCCCTGCCCGGCTACCCGCAGATGCTGCTGCAGCTCGGCCGCGCCCACACCACCCGCACCACCGCCCGCCGCCCGCCCGCCGACCTCACCGAACCCTGAAACAGCCCACCGGGCCCGCCACCGGCCCCCTCATGCCCCGTACGGCCCACTGCCCAGAGTGGCCCAGCCAGGCGGCCATCCCAGCGCTACCCGGTGAGACACCCCTTTTCGTCACCGGACTCGGGGGGCGGCCAGGCCATGACAGGCGACGGCAGCGCCGGTCCCGGGTCGAGTGGCACCAGGGGGGTGACCTTCGGCCCTGGGCGGCCTCGCCGGCTGGCGCAGACGGTGAATTATGTTCGTCACCCAGGCCCTGACCATCGAGCTGGGATACCGTGCCGCGCAGGCCCGGTTCACGAACCTGCTCCGCGGGAACTGGCTGGCTGCGGTGTCTGAGGCCGCCTACGATGACGGGCTGACCGGCGTGCTCAGGGTCGGCCCGGCCACGCCGGTGGCGGCGAAGCTCGTCCAGGTGCGGTTCCTTGACCCGGTCTACCGCGGGGACGTCATGACGGTAGGGCTGCGTTGGGAGGCGACCGGTCCTGCAGGGAGCCTGTTCCCGGTGCTGGACGCCGACATCGCCATCTCCCCCGGAGGGGAGAAAGGAACTCCCGCCGCGCAGCAGCCGGCGCGGCTGGCGCTGACCGGGGCCTACCGGCCACCGCTGGGACGGCTCGGGGCACGACTCGACCAGGCTGTGCTGCACCGGATCGCGACAGCGACGATGCGCCAGCTGCTGGGCGGTGTCGCCGAGACGATCACCAATCCCGCCACCGCCGGGCAGGCCGCAGAAGGAACCAGCCCAGCCATGCGCCCGCTCCCCGAACCCGGACTGCCCTGAGGCGGTCGGCGTTGCCCAGCATTGCCACCTCCCATCCGGGCGGATCCAGGGTGTTCACCACACGGGCGGCACCTCGCGGCGGTCGCGGCTGCGGCTGTCCCTCGTGCACGCTTCCGGCGGCCAGCGCGGCCGGGCATATGACCCCTTAGGGCCGAAAGCCCCGCGCCGCTGGGACCATTCACCCAACCAGGGACCCGTTCGTACCTGACCACAGCGGCGGTGCGGTGGCCACGATCAGAGACCGTGGAAGGCAACGGTCGGCTGGAACTCGATCCCCTGGTCTGCAACCGGGCACTGGCGGCCTGGCTGTTGTCCACCCCGGCAAGAGCAGGCCCAGTCCTCGGCGGGCAGCGCCCATCCGCCTACCTATGTCAGCACGACAGCCACCGGTATGCAGTCCTAACCAGCACCAGCACGGGTGTGCTCGCCGTGTACCGGATCCACCCTGACGGCACACTCGTCCGACTTGACCGCTGGCCCGGGGAAATCGAGACCTACTTATGACGGAGGTCCCGCCGGCATCGGCCGAACTTCCCTGCCAGCACGGGCACGGCCAGGTGAACAGTGGGCCCATGCCCTGGCACAGTGGCCCCCCACGCGGATGACCACTGCTGGCTCAGGTCCGCTGAGGAGGCAGGCTCATGACGGACACCAACGAGGTACGGCGCTACGCCGACGCGATCATCACGCTGATCAAAGAAGATCAGGATGCCGGGCAGGTTCCCCGCGGCGTCTGTTCCTGGGACGAACTGGATGACAGCGTGGACACTGAGGACTATCTCCGCCAGGCCGAGCTGCCAGCTGGAACCCGCGAGGCGAACGACCTGCGCAATGCCGTCAACGATGAAGTCAGCCGGCGCCTTGCCGCATCACAAGGTGGCCCATGGGGCGTGACCTGGACCTCCCCCGACGGACCCGCGCGGGACATCGGCCGCGCGATCGGGTACCCCACGCGGCCCGAGGCGGAAGCCGTTGGCCAGGAATACCTGAGCAGGCACGGCGGGGCATATCAGGTTCACGGCAGCTGATGGGATTCGGTGGCCAGGCCAGATCTCCTACGCCGCCCGTGCTGCGGGCTGCCGCGGTGAACGTCGTGGGCCGCTCAGCGCCGTGCACGCAGAACCAGATGATCTGCGCACGTTCACGGCAATGATTGACACGCTGGCCCGACGCGCCGAGTCGATCTGAGCGCCTGTAGATCGTCTTGATCTTCGACAAGCTCCCGCTAGGTGAAGCTGGCTTACGCCTCCTTGCCATACCTTGAACGTTCAAGTAGCGGCGCGTCGCCGCCGATCTCAGCCTCCTCGTAGCTGCCGACTCCACTGGGGCGGCGCTGCAGGTCAGCGCCCGCAACGGAGCGAGGACGAATGACCTGGAGATGCGACGTCGCCTCGGCCAGAATTGGCGGCGAGGAAAGCAACCGGCCGGGCGCAACCCCCATGCCGAGTATCAGCGAGTAGGCCTGGCCCGGGCTGGCGGCTGGGCCATCTTCGGTTTGGACCGCTTCTCAGCAGAGTCTGTGGATACTGCCGCAGCCAGAACGTCGGCCAGTGGCAAGGGGAATTCAGCAGCGGCTGCAGCGTGCCGGGCAGATCTGGCCGGAGTCTGGCCGGGATGGGTTACGCGTACCCGGGCAGCGGTGAGGGCCGTGTGCAGCTGCTCTGCGGCCGTGCGGGCGGCTGCGGCTTGGGCGGCGTGTGCCTGGGCCTGCCGCAGCCCGGCCACCGCATCGATCAGGGCCACGAGGTTGGCGGCCAAGGCGCCCGCCTGGCCCATGCCGTCCGGGGGCGCTGGCGGGAGATGGTGTCACGCTCGGCCATGACGCTCAAGCTCATTACGTATGCGCCCAGTGGCGCGCTGGTCGCCGCGCCCACCGCCGGACTGCCCGAACTGACCGGGGGGAGCGGAACTGGGACTACCGCTTCACCTGGGTCCGCGACGCCTCATTCTCGGTGTATGCGCTGCTGGGGCTGGGCTATGTGGAAGAAGCCGCCGGGTTCGGGCGCTGGCTGCGCGACCGCGTCGAGGAAAGCAAGGACCAAGACGCCCATCCGCTGAAGATCATGTACCGGGTGGACGGCTCTTCGGACCTGAGTGAGGAAACGCTGGACCACTTCGAGGGCTGGCGTGGCTCCCGCCCGGTGCGGATCGGCAACGGCGCAGCTGACCAGCTCCAGCTCGACATCTACGGCGAAGCCATGGACTCCATCCACCACGCCGACTCCCGCGGCCTGGGCCCGGCGCACCAGGGCTGGACGGACCTGACCCGGATCACCGACTGGGTGTGCGAGCACTGGGACCAGCCAGAGGAAGGCATCTGGGAAACCCGCGGCGGCCGCAAGGACTTCACCTAAGGCCGGTTCCAGTGCTGGGTCGCCCTCGACCGCATGATCCGCCTGGCGGCCCACCACCTTCTTCTACGTGGACGCCCTCGCCCGGGCCGGCCCTCGATGGGTGAGCGGTCGGCAGCGCGGACTCAGCAGTAGCAAGCGCAGGCCCGCAGCCACATCCAGCAGGCCATGACAGGCTCCGCGGCCAGCGCGGGACCGCCAGCCAACCTCGTTCGCCGGGATTCACTGCTCCACACAGCGACGATGGTGGCGGGCTGCCGGCGCGCATTAGCCACCCGA
>Ga0335079_10003558_pt1 | contig 17967 bp, 19 predicted proteins | sample Lox_Sample_33_FD_206719 | JGI IMG/M metagenome (GOLD analysis project Ga0335079, IMG submission 206719) | Soil microbial communities from Loxahatchee National Wildlife Refuge, Florida, United States - Lox_Sample_3.3 | ecosystem: Environmental > Terrestrial > Soil > Wetlands | place: USA... | reverse complement strand
CCATCCGACTCCCCCGCCCCCGGCTCGATACACCGGAAATCAGGGTCCTTAGCGACACACTCGGCAGCTTCCTGACCTCGAGTGTCCCGCAACAGCCGCTATAGGGCGCATTTCGGCGCACTCGACCTGGCCACGACGCCGAGTGCGCGGTTGTTCGGGTTCGCCGCCAACGCGGCGCCGCCGACTCGCCGCAACCGGCCATTCAAGGCTCCGGGGGTACCGGCCGATTACCGGGAGGACTCTCCCTCGGAGTCCCTTTCCCTCGATGAAGTCGCTCACGTTCATTCGTGGCGTCGTCCTTGCCGGCGCCCTGATGCTGATCGCTGCCATGCCCGCGGTGGCTGCGACCACCGCTGTCCAAGGCAGCACGACCACACCCGCGAAAAGCGCCACGGTCGTGCACACCAAGGGAGCCACGGTTGCGCACATCCAGAGCTCGCAGGCGCTCGCCCAGTCCACGGGTGAGAACACGCCGCTCCACCTGAGCGGCGGCACGGCCGCGACTCACGCCGCCACGAGCAGCGGTGGCGGGGCCAGCATCGTCCGCACGATCGTGGGGCTGTTCATCGTCATCGCCGTGATCTACGGAATCGCGTGGATCATGAAGCAGGCCAAGAAGAGCAAGACGCGCCCGACAGGCACCAGCCTGACGCAGGTCGCGAGCCTGCCCCTGGGCGGCGGCCGTTCGGTCGCTGTCGTGCGCGCCGGCCGTGAGGTGCTGGTGGTCGGAGTCGCCGAGAACGGCGTCACCCCCATCCGCAGCTACTCCGAGGCAGAGGCGATCGCGCTCGGCATAGAGGTTCCACCGGAGAAGCCCGCAGTGGCGGACCGGGCGGAGAAGCCCTCTGACCGCGTGCTCGACGTCCTGCGGCGGATTACGGCTCGCTCGTGAAGGTCGACTCGAGCAACGCCCTCCAGATCCTGCTCCTCATGGGCGGGCTCTCGATCCTGCCCGCGATCCTGTTCACGGTCACGGGGTTCACGCGGATCCTGATCGTCCTCAGCTTCGTCCGGAGCGCGCTCGGGACCCAGAACACGCCGCCCAACCAGGTCCTCGTCGGAATCGCACTGTTCCTGACTCTGTTCGTGATGTCGCCGACGATCACCGCGATCAAGAAGGACGCCTGGGACCCGTACTCCAAGCACGAGGTCTCGACCTCGCAGGCGATCTCGCGCGCCGAGGAGCCCCTTCGCCAGTTCATGTTCAAGCAGACGCGCACGCAGGATCTAACGCTGTTCGTGAATCTCGCGCATCTGAAGACTCAGCCGCAGACCCGCGCCCAGATCCCGACCTACGTCCTGATCCCGGCGTTCATCATGAGCGAGCTGAAGACGGCCTTCGAGATCGGATTCCTGATCTTCCTGCCGTTCCTGCTGATCGACCTGATCGTCTCCTCGACGCTGATGTCCATGGGGATGATCATGTTGCCTCCTTCCTTCATATCTCTGCCGTTCAAGATCCTGCTCTTCGTCCTGGTCGACGGCTGGGACCTGATCACGCACTCGCTGGTCGCGAGCTTCCACTGAGATGAATCAGGACACCGTCGTCAGTCTCGCGACCCAGGCGATGACGCTCTCGCTCGAGATCGCCGGCCCGATCCTGCTGCTCGGCCTGATCATCGGGCTGCTCGTCAGCATCTTCCAGGCGGTCACCTCGATCCAGGAGCAGAGCCTCTCGTTCATCCCGAAGATCGTCGGGGTGGCGGTGCTGATCGTCGTGCTCGGGCCGTGGATGCTGGACCAGCTGGTCGGCTACGCCCAGAACCTGTGGATGTCGATCCCGTCACTGATCGGATGAACCAGCTAACGCTCAGCCACGTGCTCCAGGCGCTCGGCGGTGGCCAGTCGATCACGGCTTTCTTCCTCGTGCTCGGGCGAGTCAGCCCGCTGTTCGTGCTCGCGCCGCTGTTCTCGGCCCAGCAGATCCCGACCCGCGTCAAGGGCATCGTCGCCGTCGCGATCTCGATCGGGCTGACCGGCCTGGCCATGCACGGCGAGACGATCCCGACGCAACCGCTTCAGGTCGCGGGGCTGCTCATGGTTCAGGTGCTCGTCGGCATCCTCTTCGCGTTCGCGATCGCGGCCTTGCTCGCCGCGGTGCAGACCGCTGGCGGGCTCGCCGACATCGTCTCCGGGTTCTCGTTCGGCGCCACCGTCGACCCGGTCAACGGCAACCCGGGTGGCACGTTCTCCGAGCTCTACTCGCTGATCGGGGTGATGCTGTTCATCGCGATCGGCGGCGATGCCTGGATGCTGCGCGGACTCGCGCGGACGTTCGCGCTCGTCCCGCTCACCAAGGCGCCCCAGTTCAGCTCGCTCGCCAACGCCGCCGAGATCTCATTCACCTCGATCTTCACCTCGGCGCTCGAGGTCGCCGCCCCGGTCATGCTCGCGCTGCTGATCACCGACGTGGCGTTCGGGATGGTCTCGCGTGTCGTTCCCCAGATGAACGCGTTCTCGGTCGCCTTCCCGCTGAAGGTCGGCGTGTCGCTGCTGGTGGTCATGGCGACGCTGCCGTTCCTGGGGGGCTGGATGTCCAACCAGATCTACACCTCGGTCGCCACCGCGCTCCACGCCCTTTAGACCAGCCATGGCCGATCACGACAAGACAGAAAAGCCGACACCCAAGCGCAAGCGGGAGGCTCGCCAGCAGGGCCAGGTCGCCAAGAGCACGGACCTCAACGGCGCCGTCGTCCTCGCCGCTGGGCTGATCGGGATCATCGCGGTCGGCCCCGCGGTCGTGTCCGGCGTGTCCGGCTCGATGCGCTCGACCTTCGCCCAGATCGCGAATCCTGGCGACGCCACCAGCGCCGCCGGACTGCACGGGCTGTTTCAGGCCTTCGTGCACACGATCCTCGGCGCGGTGGCGCCGATCGCGGCGTTATGCCTGGCCGCGGGCATCATCGTGAACGTCGCCCAGGTGTCGTTCAAGCCGACCAAGGAAGCGATCAAGCCCGACTTCAAAAAGATCAACCCCGTCATGGGCTTCAAGAACCTGTTCGGGATCCGGATCGCCACCGAGGGGATGAAGTCGATCGCGAAGGTCGCCGCCGTCGCCGTCGTGGTTGCGATGGCGCTGCTGCCCCAACTCACGAACATCGGCGCGAGCGTCGACACGCCGCCGGCCGCGCTCGGGATGCTGATCAACTCGAGCATCATGGGCATCGCCGAGCGGGCCGCGATCGCCTACCTGCTGATCGGGATCCTCGACTTTATCTATCAGCGCTACCGGCACAACAAGCAGATGAAGATGACCAAGCAGGAGGTCAAGGAGGAGTCCCGGTCGGCGAATGCGCCGCCAGAGGTCCGCGCGGCGATCCGCAGGCGCCAGCTTCAGGCCGCCCGCGCCCGGATGATGGCCGCGATTCCAAAGGCCGACGTTGTCGTCACCAACCCGACGCACTTCGCGGTAGCCCTGAGCTACGACGGCAGCCACCCGGCGCCGGTCGTGGTCGCCAAGGGACAGGACCTCGTGGCCAAGCAGATCCGGCGGATCGCCGAGGAAAACAACGTCCCGATCGTGCCCGACCCGCCGCTCGCGCGCTCGCTCCACAAGAGCGTCGAGATCGGCCAGATGATCCCGGCCGAGCTGTACGCCGCCGTCGCCCAGGTGCTGGCGTTCGTCTACCGGATGGCCGGGCGTAGGAAGGCCGCAGCATGAACGAGAACACGATCGAGAAGCTCCTGAAGCACACCGACCTGGTCGCCGCAGTGGCCGTCGTCGTGGTCGTGACGATGTTGATCGTCCCGCTCCCGTCGATGCTGCTCGACCTGTTCATCACGATCAACATCTCGGCGGCGCTGGCCGTCGTGGTGGCGACGATGTACCTCCAGAAGCCGCTCGAGTTCTCGGCCTTCCCGAGCCTCCTTCTGCTGACCACGATGTTCCGCCTCGCGATCAACGTGTCGGTCACGCGTCTGATCCTGACCAAGGGCAGCGCCGGCAGCGTCGTTCACGACTTCGGCCAGTTCGTCGTCAGCGGGGACGTCGTGATCGGCCTTGTGATCTTCCTGATCCTTATCGTGATCCAGTTTGTGGTCGTCACCAACGGCGCCGGCCGCGTCGCCGAGGTCGCCGCCCGCTTCACCCTCGACGCTATGCCCGGTAAGCAGATGGCGATCGACGCCGACCTGAACGCCGGGCTCATCACCGACCAGGAGGCGCGCCACCGCCGGCAGGAGATCGCTCGCGAGGCCGACTTCTACGGGGCGATGGACGGTGCCTCGAAGTTCGTCAAGGGCGATGCGATGGCGGCGGTGATCATCACCGGGATCAACCTGATCGGCGGCATCGTCGTCGGCGTGGTCCAGCACCACATCGCCTTCGGCCAGGCGACCCACACCTATTCGCTGCTCACCGTCGGCGACGGCCTCGCCGCCCAGATCCCGGCGCTGCTGATCTCGGTCGCGACTGGCATCCTCGTCACGCGCTCCGCGTCCGAAAAGGACCTCGGCTCGGACCTGGCCAACCAGATCCTCCGCCAGAAGAAGGCCCCGCTCGTCGCCGGCTGCGTGGTCTGCGCGTTCGCGCTGATACCGGGCCTTCCGAAGCTGCCCTTCCTGTTCATCGGCGGGATCATGGCCGCGATCGGCTGGTCGGTCCGCAACGGCATGCCCGACGAGCTCGCCGCCGCGGCGGCCGTCGCCGCGCTGCCCGCCGAGACCCAGGCCGACAAGCCCGCCGCCCCCCGCGAGGAGGTTCTCAAGGAGCTTCCGATCGATCCGCTCGAGCTCGGCATCGGCTTCGGCCTGGTGCCGCTCGTCGACCGCCGCACCGGCGGATCGCTGGTGCGCCGCGTGTCGATGATCCGCCGCCAGATCGCGAGCGAGCTCGGAATGGTGATCCCGCCGGTCAGGATTCACGACGAGGTCGACCTCGATTCGCACGAGTACGTGGTCAAGGTGCGTGGCACGGTCGTGGCCCGCGGCTCGATCATGGCCGGTCATCACCTGGCGATGGACCCCGGCGATGCGGTCGGGACCCTGCCCGGGATTCCTACCACCGAACCGGCCTTCGGGCTGCCGGCGATCTGGATTCCTGAGAGCCGGCACGCAGAGGCCGAAGCCCTCGGATACACCGTCGTCGACGGCGAATCGGTGATCGTCACCCACCTCACCGAGACGATCCGCAAGCACGCCGCCCAGCTGCTCACGCGGCAAGACGTACGCCAGCTCCTGGATCAGCTAAAGGAAATCAACGAAGCTGTCGTTACGGAGGTTGTGCCCGATGTTCTCTCGCTTGGCGAGATCCAGCGTGTTTTGCAGTCGCTCCTCTCCGAGGGCGTCTCGATCCGCGACCTCGGCGCGATCGTCGAATCGGTCGGCGACAAGGCCCGGATCACCCGCGACCCGAGCCTCCTGGCCGAGTACGCGCGTCAGGCGCTGGGCCGCGCCATCACCGCGCCGCATCTGGACCCGCTGCAGACGCTGCGCGTGATCACGCTCGACCCGACGGTCGAGCAGGAGCTGGCGACATCGATCACCCAAACCAGCGACGGCGAGTACCTGGCGATGGAGCCCATCCGGGCCCAGGCCGTGCTCTCCGCCGTCAAGAGCCAGTCCGACCAGGCTTCCGCGCGTGGCGGAATCCGACCGGTACTGCTCTGCTCGGCGCGCGTGCGCCGCCACGTCCGACGCCTCGTGGAGTCGTCCGTGCCCCACCTACCCGTCTGTTCTTACAACGAAGTCGCCCCAGGCATCAGCGTCGAAACCATAGGAGTAGTTAGCGCATGAGCACCCTGACCGAGCCCCACACCAACGGCCACGAGCGTGAGCTAGGCGGCGTGCGCACCTACCGCGGCCGCAAGCTTGAGGATCTGATCCCGCAGATCCGTGCCGACCTTGGCCCCGACGCGATCATCCTTCGCCAGCGCGAGGGCCTGATGGGCGGCGTCGGCGGCTTCTTCGCCCAGAAGTGCGTCGAGGTCGACGCCCAGGCCGCACCCCGGCCCGAGGCCCCCCGCGTCGATATCTACGACGAGGACGAGCCCGTCAACGGCTGGGAGCTGCCTGTCGAGGATGAGTACTCCTATCCCGCCCTGCCGGCCGGCGAGGAGCCGGTGGCGCCGCCGCCGGTTGCCGCCGATCCGGTTGAGTTTTCGATGCCCGAGCCCGAGGCATTCGCCGGCCCGGCTCCCGAGACTTTCGCCGCCTCTGCTCCGGAGGCCTTCGCCGCCCCCGAGTACGAGGCGCCGGCTCCACCTGTTGAGGGCGCAGCCGAGTCGTTCGTGAGCCGCCTCGAGCAGGCGGCCGCCCATGTCGACATCGACGAGTTGGTCAAGCTCGTGACGGCCGGCGGGTTGCCGGCGCCGGCGGAGGGCAGCGAGGCGCCGATCGCGAACATCCCCGCGCCGGAGGCCATCGTCCCCGAGCCGATCGCACCCGAGCCGATCGTGCCCGAGCCGATCGTGCCCGAGCGTGTCGTTGCTGAGGCCCCAGCCCCGGTCTTCGAAGCCCCCGCCCGCGAGCCGGTCGTCGAGGCCCCTGCCCCCACGCTGGTGTTCGAGACTCCTGCTCCCGCACAGGTGTACGAGGCGCCTGCCCCCACGCCGGTGTTCGAGGCCCCTGCTCCCGCGCCGGTCCCGCCGGCCGCCACCCCCTGGGTCGCCAAGCAGGCCGGAGCGGTCCAGCCGGACGAGGCCGCAGCGGTCGCCCAGGAGCTGACCTCCCAGGGCATCAGCGAGGCCTGGGCGCAGCAGCTGATCGTCGCGGCAGCGGCGCACCGCTCGCCACTGGCCCACGGCAGCCTGCGGGACGCCGTCCGGGCCACACTCGCGGCCACTATCCCCGCTCCCGCTCCCCTGCCCGCCACCGGCGCCGCAGTCGCGTTCGTGGGCGCCGGCGGCGCCGGCAAGACCCGTTGCGCCGCGGCGCTCGCCTCGGCCTATGCCCGGGGCTCGACGCTCGCCGCGAGCGTCGTGTCCCTCGGCAGTGACGACTGGGGCGGCGATCTCAAGGAGCTGCTGAAGGGCCAGAACGTCTGGGTCATGGGCGCTGCCGTCGGCCCCGAGGCCGCGCCGGCCGTCCAGCACGGCCGCGACGGTGGCCTGGTCGTGATCGACACGGCCGGCGTCACCCCGCGCGACCCGGCCGGCGTAGATGCGCTCGCCGGCGAGCTCCGTTCGCTGTCGCTCGACGCCGTCTACATCGCCGTCCCGGCGACGTTCAGCGTCCACGCCGCCCGCAAGCTGGTCGAGGGCTTCGCCGCCCTTGGCGCGGACGGCATCGCGGTCACCCACGCCGACGAGGCCGATCAGCTCGGCATCGCGGCGGAGCTGGCCCACATCAGCGGCATGCCGGTTGCCTACATCCACGAGGGTCTCGAGCTCGACGGCGCGCTGTCGGCGGCGGATCCCTCCTCGCTGGCGGCACGCCTGCTCCCCTGAATCCCCGGTCCGAGGCGGTCCCGCACCCATGACCCTCCAGCCCGAGCCGACCGACAACGTCGTCCGCCTCAACGTGGGCGGCAAGCAGGGCAAGCTGACGACGCCCGTCGGGAGCCATATCCCCGTGCGGGTGTACGAGCGGAGCGGCGACTTCCTGATGCTCGTCCTCATGCTCGACGCGGGCGATGAGCTCTCGCACGATGTGGTCGAGCCGCTCCTGCTCGAGTACGTCTCGCCTCGGGGCCTCGTCCGGTTCCACGGGCAGGCGGTTCTTCAGGAGCGCGACCTCGTGCGGTTCGACGTATCGGCCGCACCCGAGGTCACCCAGCGCCGTGAATTCGTCCGCGTGCCGGCTGTCCAGAAGGTCGAGGTGGCCAAGGCCGGCGGCGGCGGCGGGGGCGGGGACGAAATCAGCGCCCACGCCATCGACGTCAGCGGCGGCGGCATGCTCGTGAGCGGAGCCGATTCGCTCCCGCTGGGCGCGCACGTCCGCTTCAGCCTTCACCTCGGCCCCGGGGTCGCGCCGATCGAGGGCAATGCCCAGGTGGTTCGCGCCGCAGACGAGGGCAAGCGCGCGCTCGTGTTCGACGAGATCTCTCGCACTGATCGCCAGCGGCTCATCCACTTCGTGTTCGAGCGCCAGCGTGAGGCGCTCGCCAAGGTCGGTCGCGTGATCGATCACAGGAGCGCCGGATGAGCAAAAAGGCCGACAAGTCCGGCGAGGAGAACTCGGAGAAGAAGGACAAGAAGAAGAAGAAGGGTGGCGAGGGCGCGGCTAACGGCCCCAGCGTCGCCAACCACCCCCGCGCCCGCTACCAGGTCCGCCGGGCCAAGGGCTGGGGCGGGATCGCCGGCTTCGCCATCGCCGGTTACCTCTCGTACAAGGCCGGCGTCCCGACGGCCGATGTCGGAATGCGCGCGCTCGTGGCCGGCATCGTCGGGTACATGCTGGCGTGGATGTGTGCGGTCACGGTGTGGCGCCACCTCGTCCAGGCCGAGCTGCGAGCCGCACTCGAGCTCAGCCAGGCACCCGATCCCGACCTGATCCCTGCGCGTCAGTCGAGCGGGTCGGCCAAGGACCCCGGAGCCGCACCGGCCGCCGGCACAGCGAGTACGTAACCCCGAACTGACCCAGCGCAATGGATCCGCTCCATCCGATCGTTCCGGTCGCGCAGAACATTCCTCCGGTCACCCCGGCTCCCATGGCCGGCAGGGTCGATCGCGACGGCGGCCGCAATACCCAGGATCCCGAGCAGCGCCGGCGTAAGCGCGAGCCCGCCGCCCACGCCACGGTCGAGGGGACCGATTACTACCTCGACGACGCCATTGATGACGACGACGATTCCGGGCTTCACATCAGCGTGACCGCCTGATTTCGTTCGGCCAAGACCGCCCGATCACTCCTCCTCCGACCTGCCTGATCCCCTGTTCTCACGGGGTTTTCGCGGGAGTGTCCAGATCGCTCTGGACGGCCCTCAAGTGCAGGCCAACCGGGGCGATAACGGGGGAGACCGGCAGCAAGGAGCAGCCGGGGGACAACCCCAAAACGACCACACCATGGAGGTGTAAATATGTCCCTTTCGATTCTCACCAACACGTCTGCGATGCAGACGCAGATCAGCCTTAATAACTCGAGCATGGCTGTGTCGACCGCGATGCAGCGTCTGTCCTCGGGTCTGCGGATCAACTCGGCGGCCGATGACGCCGCCGGTTACGCGATCGCCCAGGGCCTGACCTCCCAGGTCAACGGCCTTCAGCAGGCGAGCCAGAACGTCAGCGACGCGACCTCGATGGTCCAGACCGCCGATAGCGCGCTGAACAACGTCCAGAGCATGCTTCAGCGTGTCAGCGAGCTGGCCGTGCAGTACCAGAACGGCGACCTTTCCTCGACGGACAAGACGGACATCCAGGACGAGGTCAACCAGCTCACGCAGGAGATCGACCGCCAGAAGGGCTCCGTGCAGTTCAACGGCATCAACCTGCTCGACGGTTCGGCCGGCGGCGGCGGCGCGGTCACCTTCCAGGTCGGCCCCGCTGCCAACGACACGCTCACGGTGTCCTTCCAGAACATCGAGAGCTCGTCGAACCTGGGCGTCACCGGGTTCACGTGGGCCAATGCCACCACCGGTGGCACCGTGTTCGACCTGAGCCAGAGCGGCGCGGTCAGCAACATCACCGCGGCGATCAACAACATCTCGTCGCTCGCGGCGACCCTGGGCGCGGTCCAGAACCGTCTCCAGTACACCGCGACGTCGATCTCAACGACGCAGGAGAACATGTCCTCGTCGCTGAGCAGCATCCAGGATGTCAACATGGCGTCTGAGATGACGACGTTGACCCAGCAGCAGGTGCTGCAGCAGGCCGGCACGGCGATGCTCGCGCAGGCCAACTCGCAGCCTCAGCTGGTGCTGAAGCTGATCACGGGCTAGTCCCCCTTTCGCAGGGCCGGGCGGCGCTTGAGGCGTCGCCCGCGCCCGGCGAGAAAGTTTTCGCAGGGCCAGACGGCGCTAAGGCGTCGCCGGCGCCCGGCGAGCCAAGCTCGGCACTGCCGAGGGCACAACCCGCTCGCGCCTCTCCTAACACCGCGCGGGCCACATAACCACGTCCGATTCATCGAGGGAACCGGAAGCGGAGACGGGCTGCTAGCAGTCCGTCTCCGCGTGGTTTAAGGAACCGGCGCGCTTGGCCCGGACTTCAGTTCCCCACCGCACGACCGATTACATGGGTACCGGGGCCACCCTCGATGCCCAGGATCGCCTATGCCCGTCCCGATCTCACACCCCCCTCGGGAGGGTCACGCGTTGCGCAAGCGTGAGCGTGACCATCTGCTCTCCGTGGTCGACAGCATGCTCGACGGCGCGCGTCAGCTCCCCTACCTCGAGTCGCCGTCGGTGCGCCGGATGGCCGGCGACATCCTCGACGCGCTCCCCCTCCTCGACGTCCCGGGCTACGCGGGTGCGAGTGAGGAGATCGCGCGCACAGCTGAAAGCTTGCTGACCGCAGCCGCGGCCGACACAATCTCGGCAGAGCAGGAACTGATTGGTCAACTCCGCGCGCTCAGGCGGCGGCTTCTCAGCGACCCGAACATCACCTACACGGTCGTGTTCATGCCGTACAACGCGTCCATGTGGGACAGTCTCCACACCATCTGGGCCGCCGCCCACGCTGATCCCCGGGTGGAGGCGATCGTGGTCCCGATTCCCTACGCCGACCGGCTCCCGGACGGCAGCGCTGGCGCCTGGCACGTGCATACGAACGACCTGCCGCCCGAGGTCCCGGTCACCCCGTATACGGAGTTCGATCTGCAAACTACGCATCCTGACGCGATCTACGTCCACAACCCCTACGACGGCAACAACCGCGTTACGAGCGTCGCTCCGCAGTTCTATAGCTCCGAGCTGCGCAAGCACGCAGACCTGCTGGTGTACATCCCGTACTACGTAGCGGCGATACCTCCAGGAGAGCACCTCTACCTGTCGCCAAGCTTCGAACTGTTCGACAAGGTGATTGTGCAGTCGGAAGAACTCGACCAACCGGTCATCGAGAGGTGGACGAGCAACAAGGTGGTGCCGCTCGGTTCACCGAAGTTCGACTACGTCCGTACGCCGGGTTCGCCCCTTCCGCGTGACTGGGCGGAAATGATGAGCGGGCGGACCGCGCTTCTGCAGGTGACTTCGCTCTCGACCCTGTTGGCCGCGGACCGTCAAGCCGTCATCCGGAAGCTGAACGAGGTGCTCGACGCGGTGGAAGCGAGCGACGATCTGATCCTGTGGTGGCGCCCTCATCCCCTCGAGCGAGCGACCATCGCCAGCATGGTGCCTGAGATCCAGGCTCTCTACACAGCGTACGAGGAGCGGGCCAGGCGTTCCGACCGCGTCATCGTCGACACCTCGATGGACCTGCAACGGGCGATTCACAACACGCACGCCTACTACGGCCAGTGGAGTTCGATCGTCGAGCTCTTCGGGTTCACCGGCAAGCCGATGGTGATTCAGGATGCCAACGTGGAAACGAACGTGCCCCGGCACGAGGGACCTCCGGACAGCGGCCCGAACGCGGCCCTGACCACGTTCGCTCGGCAGGAATGGTTCGTCTACGAGGGCGCGATCGAGTATCTGCGCCGGATGCTTAGCCAACCCGGCGGTCGAGTACCCGAGCAGCAGGAGTACTTCGCGTCACTCACCGCGCACGCTGACGGCACCGCGGGCCAGCACATTCACGATTACGTGATGAGCTGCCTGGCGATCGACTGACGAGCAGCCGTGTCCTCCGGCGTTGAACAAGCGATCGACGAACTGGAGCGCTCCGGTCGACTCCGGGACGTGGCGGTCTACGCGTTCGGGCACACTGCCGCGACCGAGCAGATCCGCTCACGGCTGGGCCGACACGAGATCGCTCTCACCGGAATCCTCGACAACAACCGCGCAAAGCAGGACGGCTCTCTGCACGGGGTGCCGGTTATCCCACCGAGCGCGGTGGCCGATGTCAGCGCGCCGTCGGTTGTTCTGATTGCCTCGCGGTTCCACACCGAGATGCGCCAGCAACTGGTGGATCTCGGATATGCGGGGGAGATCATCCGCGTCGGCACGCTCTCTATCGGAACGGACAAGGCCTCCGGGGGGGACAGGAGTCGCGGCGCCCGGCTGCTCGATCAACTCCGCGTCGCTCACCCGGACCGCCACCTGGTCCTGTGTCCGTTCGGCGCCCTGGGCGACGTGTACTGGGCCCTCGCATACTTCCCGGCCTTTGCCGCTGCCCGTCGGCTGGCGCCCGCGGTTGTTGCCGTCGTCGGCGAAGGATGCCGGCAGGTCGCCAGACTTTTCGCGCACGAAGACGTGCACAGCCTCACGCAGGTCGAGATGGACGAGCTTGTGGGTGCCGTCCTGGATGGGGGAGCGCCGGCGGCGACGATCGCCCACCACGACCGCCCCTATGGGGACGGTGCGCCCGTCCGCGCTCTCGACGAACGGTTCGTGGCCTTCACCGACCTGTACCGGGATCTGGTCTACAAGCTGCCGCCCCGGGCTCGGCCGCACACACCACTGCGGGACCTTCTGCCGCACGCCAGCCAGGCCGACCCGTCGTGGGCAGGCCAGATTCCCCGGGGCCGGACCGTGCTGATGACCCCTTACGCCAAGAGTGTCATGTCCGTTCCGTGGTCGTTCTGGAAGCACACCGCCGAGCGCCATGTGTCGCAGGGAGATGTCGTCGCTACCGTCGTCCACGGCGACGAGGACCCGGTACCCGGGACGCTGGCGCTCGAGATTCCGATACCGGAGTTGCTCGATGCCGTCGAGCACGCCGGCACGTTCATCAGCCTGCGCAGCGGGCTCTGCGACGTCGTTCACACCGCTCGCGCCCGGAAGGTCCATGTCTTCCCGGACGCGCACTACAGCACCACTCCCTACAAGGTCGCTGACTTCTTCGCGCTGCCGGGTTGGGAGTCGGTCGTTCTCCAGGTTTCATGACTGCCAGGAGGCGATCATCCGCTCATACATTTCCGCCATCCCGTAGCGCGGCTCCCAGCCGAGCGTGCGAAGCTTGTCGGCAGACAAGCAGTAGGCGGACGGCGGCGCATATCCCCGTCGTTCAACGTCCTCGGGCGGCTTGACGACGACATCGATCGTCCCGCCGGCGACGTCGCGGGCAACTACCTCCGCCATCTGCCGAATGGTCATGGTCGCCTGGGGGTTGACAACGTTGTACGCCTCCCCGGCCTCACCTTTGGTCGCGAGCAGCAAGAGTGCGCGGACAGCATCGGCGAGATAGCAGACGTTGGTCACCCCGACCCCGTCGGTGTGCAGCTCGATGTCACGCCCGGCCAGCGCCGAACGCGCGAACTGCAACGGGACACGCGTGTTTGCGGGATCGTTCGGAACCCCGGCACCGAAGGTGAGACCGAGGCGGGCGTTGGTCGTGCGCAGGCCGTATTTCGTCGCGTAGACGGCGTTCAACGCCTCGGCCCGCCGCTTTCCCTCGGGGTAGCTGCTGCGAGGGTCGTCGGGTTCGAGGCTTCCGAGGTCGCTCTCCGCGACCACACCGGACAGGCCTTGGCCGTACACCTCCATCGACGACACGGAGACGACGCTGCTTGCCCCGAGCGCCACCGCGAGGTCGAGGACGTTACGGGTGCCGTCAACGGCTGTCGCGAGGACCTCTTCGGGACAGGCGACCATCCGCGCCGATGAGGTCACCCCGGCGGTATGAAAGATAAAGTCGGCCTTGTCCAACCCGCTCGTGGCCGACGAGAGCTCGCGGACGTCCGCCGCGAGGAACTGGACGTCGAGCTCCGCCTCGAGCAGTCGCCCTTTCGCGATGTCGCGCCCCTGCGCCACCACGGTGAGATCAAGGCCCTTCGAAGCGTTAGCCGCGGAGAGCACCCGAGCGACTCCACCCCCGATGGCCCCCGTCCCCCCCGTCACAAGGACGGTGGCGCCGCGGAACCGGTCCCAAAGGATCGTCGGATCGTTCAGCGCTGCCTCAACATCGGCTCTGAGCACATCAGGAGCCATGCTCACTTCACGCTGCCAGGATCTGATGATTCTCCATAGCCTCGTACAGCGCGCGGAAGACGTAGTAGTCCGTAGGCTTGGTGATCTTCATATTGTTGGGCGGACTGGCAACCACTCGCGGTCGAACTCCGCGAAGGTGACAGAGGTGCGCGGAGTCGATCGTCGCGACCCCTTCCGCCTCCGCCCACGAGTACAGGTCGAAGATCAGCCCATACCGGAAGCTCTGCGGTGCTTTGGCGACGTGCATCTCATCGCGAGGCGGAACGTCCACAATTTCACCGTCACCGCTCACTCGCACGACGCTCTCCACAGCGCGCTCGACCGTGATGGCCGCGCCGTGCTCGCGGGCGACGGCGATGTTGTCGGTCAGTAGTTGCTCGTCGATCAGCGGGCGGACGCCGTCGTGGATCAGGACGATGTCCTCGTCGGCGATTGAGTCTCGCATCGCAAGCAGCCCGTTGTAGATCGACCCGTGACCGGTCGCGCCGCCCCCGACGATGGTCGTCACCTTATGGATGTCATACCGACGCAGCAAGCGCTTCAACTCTCCGATCCATGACTCCAGGCACACCACCACGATCCGCTCCACCTCAGGATGGCGTTCGAAGTGCTCGATCGTGTAGATGATCACGGGCTTGCCATGCAGTTCCAGGAACTGCTTGGGGGTCGCCCTGGTGCTCATGCGCTGGCCGGTGCCCCCGGCAAAGATGAGGGCCGTTACCGCACTCACGTCAAACCCTCCATCACCTCGGCAACGACGTCCTCTCTATCGCCATCGCCGTACTCAACCTCACGCAGATTGCGTCCCAGCCCCATCGCGCTCAGGCTGAAGTACTCGTGAAACGAGCCCTTGTAGAAGCGGCCTTCCCGGTCATACAAAACGACCTTCCGGCTCGCGGTACCACTCACAACGTCGCAGAAGCCGCTGCGGACGCCAACGAAATAGCCCGCTGTCTCGACGAGATCCGGGCCGAGAGACAGAGGGAAGCGGGCGGCCCTGGTTCCCGCAAGCGGCTGCTCCGTAGGACCGCAGTTGGTGCAGACCGTCAGCCCGCGCTCGGCACAACGGGCAGCCAACTCCCCCCAGAACGCTGCATCCGGGACATGAAAGAGCGTATTCGCGTATGGCGACAGCACAACCGTGCGGCCAGGTACCAATCCCTGCTCGTCAAACAGCTTGAGCACTGCTTCGTTGGTCGCAGAAGCAACGGGGATCCGCGGGGCGATCTCGTCTTCCAGCCCGAACACGGTGTGCCGGAACATTTTCTCGAAGTTCAGTCCCTTGTATCCGCGCAACCACTCTGTAGGTGCTCCCATCCATCCGTCGTTGAGCACAACGATCGAGGTCGGTCGTGCACGGATGAGCCTGCCGTAGGAGATCACACTGTTGAGTGCATGTTGATCGGCAACGATCACGTCGCTCTCTCCCATCATCCGTGCGACCTGGGCGCACGCATTGCTTGTCACAGCAAGCCTGTAGTCACATATGGCGTGTCGCTCCACAAAGCTCTGCAGGAACAGCTCGATGAGATACATATCCCCGGTTCCGGCGTAGGGGGCGATGAAGAGGGTTGACCCAGGGTTACCACCGGTCAGCTTCCGGTAGGTGATCTGGCCGCGCAGGAGATGCGGGATGAACCGGACAAACGCCGGGAGCGACTCGTCGAGGTGCAGTGTCGTGAGGATGAACGCCTGCCGTCGCTTTCGATAGCCAAGCGTCTCCAGCTGATGGAGCATCTCCCGCGCCGCGGCAAAAGCGACCACGATCACGACATAGTCGTCGCTGAAGGGGACGAGAACCTCCTCTGGGCTCTGCACGCGCAGACCCTGGTAGTTCCGGCCGATCTTGTCAGGGTCGTTGTCGACCACAGCGTGGACGGGAACCCCGTGCTTCTCGAGCTCGTCCTTCACTTGCGCCGCGAGCACTGACGCGCCGAACAGCACTGCCTTCTTCCCGCGCAGGGCCCGGCGCCGGCTTACGCGGCGCGCCTGGCGCCGGAGGGCTTCGCCGGCGCTAGGCACAGGTAACTCCCTGGCCGGCCCAGCCGCGAATGCGGTACATCGACAGGCAGACCAGATCATCGAGGGTGAGGCCGTTTACTCCGACCATCTGCCAGAGCCGGTTTCCGTACGGCCGCGCGAGCGACACAAAGAAAAGCCTTGGCGTGAACTGGTACAGCTCGTAGAAGCTGAGCAGGGACTCGACGTCGCGATTCGCGAGAACCTCGACCGCCAGGATCCCATCTGGGTCCTCGGCGGCCCGTTCGACCACCCACTGCTGGTCGGTGGCAACGACGACGCCGCGCGCTCGGCGGTCAGCGACCAGATCCCGAACGTGCGCCAGCGCAACCTCGTTGAGGGCTTGGTCGTCCTCAACAAACGCAACCACATACGCACCATTGTCAATGTCATAGCGCTTGCGCAGGCGCATCCAGAGAGCACGTCCACGCCAGGCCGCCGTGAGTCGCCGGACGATCATAGGTTTGCGTCGACGCGGACCCGCAGGCTCGGTGCCTCATCGCGGGTTCCATTGAGAGCTACGGCGGTCGTCAGTCCGGACGGCTTCGCGTCGTTGACGACGATCCGCTCTCCGAACGGGGCTCCGAAGATGATGTGGTCGTACCGGATTCGGCAGTCGGCAAGGAACCGCTCGGTCGCCTCACGGTAGACCTCCGCCCGGCTGGTGACGATCACCACCAGATCATCGGCCGGGATCTGCGCAAGGAGGGCGTCGGCTCCCGGCAGCAGACTGTCCTGTCCATCGGTCAGGTGCCCGTTGTGCTTGACGAGCGTCCCGTCAAGATCTAGGAACCACGTATGTCCAAGCGGGGAGAGGACGAGTTCCTTCATTGCGGAGAAGCTACTTTCAGCGTTTGCTCGAGCTCACCCGCCAGGGCGCCCAACTCCGCTGCATCCAGCTCCTCATCGAGTTCGGCTGCATCGAGTTGCGCGCCGATTGCGCCGCCCGGATGGTTGGCATGCAGCACATCAATCGGCACAGCGAAGTGCTCGATGAGGGCCATGGCCAATCCTTGCAACACGATGAGGTTCAACACCGTGGAGTTGTTGGGCAGGATGTTCCAACCGTCACCTTCGTGCTCCAGATTGAGCACGACGCGCTTGGGAATCTCGCGGTGGAGGATGCTGTCGCGATTGAACGTCAGAAGCCATTGCGTGCAGTCGCGCTTGTTCAGCAGGCGCGAAAGATGCACGGACTCAGCCGTTTCGCCGCTCTTGGTGAGAATGATGACGAGATCCCCGTCACGCACCACTCCTAGATCGCCGTGCACCGCGGAGTTCGTGTGCACGAATGCTGACGCCAGGCCCACTGAGTTGAGCGTGCCGACGATCTTCTCGCAGATCGGAACATTCTTGCCGAGGCCGGAGAAGACGAGCTTGTTACCGCGGACGAGCGTCGCGATCGCGTCTTCCTCAAGGGCATCGAACTCACTTGGATCAAGTGACCTCACCGCGCCGGTGAGGATGCGAAGCGTCTCATCAAAATCGTGGCTCACAGTGCCTCCTCCAGGTAGTAGATGCCGTTGTAGAACGCCCCGCAAATGGAGTCGTAGTCGTGCCACGCATAGGTGGTGAGCGACAGCCAGATCACGGCGTGCAGGAGCTTGATCGTGCGGGGATCGGCCCCGCTCAGCACGAAGAGGTCCTCCTCGAGGCTCTCCCATCCGTTGGAATCGACCGTCAGATCAACCGTCTCCCGGCTGAGGCTCAGACGGAAGTTCTTGAGGTTGAACTGGTCGTAGTTTCCGACAACCGAGTAGTAGAGCTTCGCCCAGTCATAGTTCGGGTCTCCGTGCAGCTCGGTGTACCCGAAGTAGCCGCGCGGGTCGATGAACACGGGGTCTGTGCCGCCGCGCAGCATCAGGTTCGAGAACGTTGGGTCCCCGTGGATGAACGCGAACCGTTCAACGCTCAGTGCCTCGAGCGCCCGCTCCAGATCACGCTTATAGAAGTACGCGTTCCGACACTCCCGTCCGTTGACGATGATCGTCTTGCGATCCGTGAACGGGATCAGGTCACGTACGGCCTTGAGACGCTCAACGGTCTTTCCG
>Ga0335079_10003557_pt1 | contig 17969 bp, 14 predicted proteins | sample Lox_Sample_33_FD_206719 | JGI IMG/M metagenome (GOLD analysis project Ga0335079, IMG submission 206719) | Soil microbial communities from Loxahatchee National Wildlife Refuge, Florida, United States - Lox_Sample_3.3 | ecosystem: Environmental > Terrestrial > Soil > Wetlands | place: USA... | reverse complement strand
TCTTCGCGATGCCTTCGGCGCGCCCATCAAAATTGTCGGCGGCGACCAGCGCCAGCCCCAGCAGCGCTCCGGGATGGTTTTCCTTCAGCTTGAGAGCTTCGTTGAAGAGATCGGTGGCGACGTCCGGCTGCCAGTGCTCGAGGTACATGCGGCCCCAGCGGACGCGGTAATCGGGATTGTTTGGATTTTTCGCGATGAGGGCGCGGAATTCATTGTTGGCGTCCTGATATCGCCGGGCTTTCCAGAACGCTTCGGCCTGCTGCAGGGTTTGAGCCGGAAGGAGTGAGACCAGCGCGACGGTGGCCAGGACGAGACGCTTCACTTGTCCAGTTCCTCCTGCGTCCGGGCGAGTTCGAGCAACAGGGAATTCAACTGGCGCTTGTATTCCTCTTCCGGAATCGCGGCCTTGTCGTATTTGAGCTTGTCGATCTGCTGTTCAAGCTGGTCTTTTTTATCGAGCAGAGCGCGCTTGGCAGGGTCGCGGGCGGCAGCAGCATTAGCGCCCAGCCGCACCACCGGAAACGCGGAGGCCAGCTTGCCTTCGCCATTTTCGGCGTTGGGATCGCGCTCGCCCTCGCCCTTTCCGGTGTCTTCCAGAACGGCATGTTCGGTGGCCAGGCGTTTCTGCGAGTCAAATGATTCGGCGGTTTTCCGTTGGGCGTAGTGGAAGGCTTCCAGGGCGGAGACTGATTCGTTTTTATCGGCGTCGGCGGCGGGCTCGCGCAAGGCTTCAGCCCAGTAGCGCGCGAAGACGGTAGCATTCTTCTCGGTGCCGGTTTTTGTGGCCGTGATCACAATCCGGTTTTTCTTCTGAAGGAAGGAAAGGGAGCCGCCGCTGGAGCTGGTCATGTTGACGATCAACTGGCGCGTGGCGGGAACCCGCTCAAGGAGAGAAGCCAGTTCGGCACCCGTAATATCGGGGCCGGGGATGTTGAACTTGTAATCGGTGCCGTCGTAGCTGCCGTGGCCGATGAGCATCAGGACGAAAGCATCATCGGGTTTGATCTGCTTGTCGATGTCCGCAAACTTGGCGCGAACTTGCTCGCGCGTGGGCGATTTCAGCGTGACGACATTGGCATCGCCGCCCGCGCGCTTGAGGCTGGAGTCGATATCCTCAGCCCACATCTTGAAGCGTTGGTCGTAATCGGGCTCGCCCCCGAGGCCGGAAAGCGTGACGTAGAAAGTAGCAGCCGGAGCGGACAGAGCGGCGGCCAGCAAGAGCACAACCGGTCTCATACAACACCCCACTTGCGGCGCAACAGCCACTCGGAGCCGCGGATGAGAAACGCCAGCAGCAAAAGGATCGGCATGTCCCAGAGGTCACGAGTTTCGCGGGAGGTGATTCCAGCCTCGGAATACGAAATCTCGTTGGCCAACTTTGAGGCGTCGGAGGCATTGTAATACTTGCCACCCGTCTGGTCGGAGAGTTTCTCCAGGAGTTCCCGATTCTGGCCGGTGTGGAAGTTCTCAGCGACGCCGTCCTCGCGGCGAAATGCGAGCGTATCGCGCCCGATCTCCTGCTGCTCCTGCCCCGCGATGATCTCGGTCACATAGGTGCCCGGCTTCTCAGCGGTCCACTCGCCCGTATAAATTCCTTCCTGCAGAGGTTGTGGGGCCAACTCGACCGTTGCGGACGAACCGTCGGGCGCGAGGAAGCGCGCTTGCACGCGGGCCGCGCTGAGCGGCTTGTATTCCTTATCCCGAACCTCCACGCGTAGTGGGACGCGGGTTTCATCGGAAAGTACCGTCTTGGGAGTGGTGACGGTCACCTGGCCGGGCGTGTCAGTTACCAGGTAGCGGAATGTCTGCTGCCAGAAGGTGGCGTGCGTCTTGTCGTCATGCGGCATCCACATCTTCCAGCGCCAGCTTCCACCAGTGGCGAAAACGGCGGTGCGGCCCCGGCCATAAGGTTCGGTCACCAGCAGCGGCATGGCGGAACGGGACGGTGGAGTCACATTGAGCAGGACGGTGGCGCCGGGTTTGGGTTCGCCGATTTCCTGGTAGTCGGCGACCATCGGGATCTCTTTCCAACGCTGCACATTGCGTTCCGGGTTGTCATCCAGGCGCGTGAGCACGCTTTCGCGGCCGGCACTGGTCAATTCCACCTTGCTGAAATCGCGATGAAACGTGCCTTTGTTCGGTGGCAGCTTCGTGGGAACCAGGTCGGCCAGCGGAGAATTCGGGTATCCGCCGTCGGAGAGGCTCGCGCGGCCACCGAGAAACAATAACCCGCCCCCGCGGCGGTCGACAAAGTCGTGAATCAACTGCTGCTGCGTGGGCGTGAAGTAGCCGGCTTCGACGTTTGCCAGCATCAGTCCTTGGAACTGGTTCAACTCTTCGGGTTTGGAGGGAAAACCGTCGGCTAATTCCTGCTTATCCTCGCCTTTGAAGCCTTCCGGACATCCACCAGCAGGGCAGGGCTGGCGGTAGATCTTGTTCTGCGTGGTGCGCACCATCGAGAAGACGACGATCTCGGGGTTGTCGTCCATGGCGCGCCGGATGAACTTGTATTCGTACTGGGGTTCGCCGTCGAAATAGAGAATGCGCGGCTTGCGCGCCTGCACATTTACGAGCCGGGCCACCTGATTGTTCAGCGCATTGATTTCGCCGGGAATCGGATCGATGCCGATCGCCAGGGTTTTCGGGCCGACCGGGCCGGCATTGAAGGTTACTGCTTCGCTCTGCAGGGCGCCATCGTTTTTCAGCGTAATGTCCTGCGAGGCGAGCACTTTATTTCCATCGCGAACGCTCAGTTTGGCTTTGCTTCCGGAAAGGCCGTAACTCTGCAAGCTCACCAACGCGGTCAGGCGCGATTGCGGCAAGGCACGCGCGGGGAGTACCACGTCCGTGACCTCAACGTCACGCTGTGGATGCTCGCGGCCGAAGCCGACGGTGTGGACCGGAATCCGTTGCCGGCGAATGGCGGCGATGGTGTCGAGGTCGATGCCGCCGGCATTGTCCGCTCCATCGCTGAGGAGCACGATCGCGCCAAGCGGCAACGAAGACGACTCGGCCATGACCTGTTCGAGGGTATTGCCGATGCGGGTTGCCGGAGCCGAGCCGGTCGCGTCGGCAGCCTTCTGGATCCGCTGAGCATCGGCCCCGAATCTATAAAGGCGGACCTGAAAACGGGTTGCCAGAGCCCTCAGCAAACCGCCATCGAGAACGGATTGAGCCCGGGCCAGACGCGTCCCCGATTCGTCCGAGATGGTCATGCTGTGGGATTCGTCGAGCAGGACAGCGACCACGTTCTGCTGCGGCCGCAGCGTAGCGACGCTCAAAGCAGGGTGCCACAGCAGGAATAGCAGCAGCGCAATGAGCGAGGTTTCGAGCAACCAGATGGCGAGCGGCCGCATGCCGCTGAGCATTCCGTGGTTGCGGCGCACGTGCCAGAACAGAATCGCTCCGGCAGCCAGAACTCCGAGGCCGAGCAACCAGAGCGGCCAGGGGGTAAGAAATACGAAGTGTCCTTTTTGGAAAAGGTTAGCCGGGTATTTGAACAGCAGCTCGAACATGTTGCAACCCGTTAAAAGAGGATACCAGTAGGGACGTGGCGGCCGGAGTCGCGAGTTACGAAAAACATTGATGTAACGGGGGCAACATGCGGGCGCATCCGCTCAAAACCCTCAATTCTAACCAAGGATAGCACGCAGGGGAACCCGAATTACCGCGCTTCGGCAGTGGGGACACCCACCAACCCACGAATGGCGGCCGCGGTGTCCTCATGGGGAACACCAGCGCTGCCATCGAAGCCGGCGCCGCCGGCGCGACCTTCGGCCGCATCGAGAGGGGTGAACCCACGGCTGTTCTTGACGTCGAGCCTGGCCCCGTTCTGAGCCAGGAATTTCACCACCTGCGTGTAGCCCTGGCGGGCGGCGCCGAACAACGCCGTTTCGCCACGATTGTCTGCCGTATTGATATCCAAGCCGGTAGCGAGACACACCTTGATGGTGTCGATGGTTTCGGCTTCGGTTTTATGACGCCCGGTGGTGTCCTCTTCCTTCGTGCCCACACCGGCGGCGGCCATCAGCGGATTAATACCGGTCTTGGTGGTGAGCTTGGCATCGGCACCCTTACCTAGAAGCAGGCGAACCACTTCCACGTCACCGGCTTTGGCGGCACGCACCAGCGCCGTCGTTCCCGTGGTGAACATCGTGTCGACGCCGCGATCAAGCTTGGTACGGTAGGGTTGCTGAGTCAGGAGCCGCGCATTGACGTCAGCGCCGTGGGCCAGCAGGCTCTGAATCAGATCGAGGCTGGTGTGCTGGTTGTCGATTTCACTCGGCGACGGACGGTTGGAGGCCGGCATGGTATGACAATCAACGGCTGCATACAGCGCCGTGCGGCCGGTCTTGTCGGCGAGGTTGGGGTCAGCGCGCTTGTCCAGCAGGAAGATGGCGACATCGTAGTGGCTGTTGATGGCGGCTGAAAGGACGGAGCTGATGCCGTCGGGGTCTTGCGCATTCACATCCGCGCCTTTGTCGACCAGGATGTGCGCGCATTCGAGGCAGTTCTGGCGGGCGGCAAACATCAGCGGGGTCAAGCCGCCGGGCGGCAGCCATTTTTCGCGCGGCTCGGCTGTCACCTGACGTTCCCAATGCTGGGTGGCTGAGCGGGCATTGACGTCCGCGCCGTGCGCGATCAAGTCTAGGACCATTTCCGGGTGCTGCTCGGCGGCGGCCCACATCAGGGCGGTCTGGCCGCGCCACTCTTCGCGCGCGTCTACGACCGCGCCGTGTGCCAACAACACCTTAGCCGCTTCCACGTTGCCGGTGCGGGCCACGGTCATCAAGGCGGTCTCACCCAAAGATACGGTCGCGTTGGGATTGGCTCCGGCGGCAAGGAGTTTTTCGATCATCGAAGCACTCCCATTAAGGCAGGCCAGATAGAGTGGAGTTACGCCGTAGCGATTGGCAGACTTGACGTCGGCGCCGGCCTTGATCAGGCGGTCGGCCATTTCCACATCGTCTTCGCGCGCGGCGTAATGCAGCGCGGTAGTGCCATCGGGCTCGGCCGCGTTCACATCCGCACGCTGCTGGAGAAGCGCAAAGACGCCGGGCCGGTCCGCCGCTTTGGCAGCGTCGACGATTCGGGTATAGCCGGCGAGGGCCGGCAGCGAGATGCTCAGCAGTAAAAGAGCGCGCACACTCACAGCTCCACCAGTTCGCCGGTGCTGTCGCCCAGCTTCTCCTGGGGGACCCCTGCTTTATCCAAAACGGCGAGCAGCAAGTTGGTCATCGGCGTGTGATCCTCGCATTTGATGTGGCGGTTGCCCTTCATGCGCCCCGCGGCGCCGCCGACGACCAGGTTGGGGAGCGGGAAATGGTTGTGCAGGTTGCTGTTGCTCATATTGCTGCCATAGAGCAGCACAGTATGGTCCAGCAGCGTGCCGTCGCCATCGGCTGTGGCTTGCAGTTTCTTGAGGAAGTCGGCGAACAGGGTGATGTGATAGTTCTGAATCTTCACCAGTTTTTCGATCTTCTCGGGCTTGTTCTGATGGTGCGAGGTGGCGTGGTGACCGTCGGGAACGCCGACCTGCGGATACGTCCGGTTGCTGACTTCGCGCGCCACCATGAAGCTGCAGACTCGCGTGACATCGGCCTGGTAGGCCAGAGCCATCAGGTCATACATCAAGCGGATGTGCTCTTCGAACGAGTACGGAATGCCGATCGGTTCGTCGGGGAGCGCGACATGGTTCGCTTGGAACGCCGCGGCCTTCTGGATGCGCCGTTCGATTTCGCGAACGTTATCCAGATACTCGCCCATGGTGGCACGATCCTTGGCGCCGAGCTGGCGTTGCAGGTCGGCCGCATCGCGCGTCACAGCGTCCAGGATGCTGCGGTCTTCGTCGTTGCGGTTGGCGCGATCGGCGGCGCTTCCACCCTGGCCGAACATCCGTTCGAAAACCTTCCGCGGGTTGATCTCCATCGGCATAGGCGTGGTGGGAGTACGCCAGGAGAGCGTGTTCATGTAAATGCAGCCGTAGTCGCGATCGCATTCGCCAAGAAGACCCGAGTGGTCTTCGGTCGCGATTTCAAGCGAAGGCAGGGGCGTATCCTGGCCGATGTGCTGCGCGGCGATCTGGTCGGCCGTGACGCCGGCGTAGGCGTCGGCGCCTTGCGTCGGCTTCGGACGCACGCCGCTGAGCCAGGTTGTGGGACTGAGGGAGTGCACCGCGGTGGTGTCCGCGGCCTTGTGGTGCAGCCCGCTTACGACATTGAGGTAATTGCGATAGGGCTCCAGCGGCTTGAGGATGCGCGAAAACTCGAAGTCGGCGCCGACTGTCTTGGGCGTCCACTGCTCCATGATGGCGCCGTGCGGCACGTAGACGAATCCGACACGGGGCAGTGGCTTGGCGACAGTCTTAGTTTGCGCCATCAACGCCGGGGCCATCGCGTCGAGAAATGGCAACGAGAGCGTGATGCCCATGCCGCGAAGGAATGTGCGGCGCGGCAGGTGTTTCCTGGTGATGAACATTTAGTTTCTCCCAGCGCCGCCCGAAACGGCGGCGGACAGCACCGGCTGTCCCACTTGTTTCATCTCGAAGGGGGCGCTCTGGACGATTCCCATGATGATGGACGAGAACCGGTAATTGTGCGCGGCGGCATTCTGTGCGATCGTGCGCACAACCGGCATGTCGTAGTATTCCAGGCCGCGGCCCAGCGCATAGGTCAGCAACTTCTCGGTAAAGGTGCTCACGAACTGCTCGGGGTGGCGCATCAGGGCGCGCCGAAGATCCACCGGCCCCGTGACTTTGGTTCCGTCGCCAAGCTGGCCGGAGGCGTCGATCGGCCCGGCTTTCTCGCGCGTCCGCCACTGGCCGGTGGCGTCGAAATTCTCAAGAGAGAACCCGAGCGGGTCCATGATCTTGTGGCAGCTCGCGCAAGCGGGATTCTGGCGGTGCTGCTCCATCAGCTCGCGCATCGATTTCGGCTGCGAGCCCTCGCTGTTCTCTTTGAGCGGCGGCACGTTCGGAGGCGGCGACGGGACTGGAGTCCCAAGGATATTTTCCAGAATCCATTTGCCGCGCAGTACCGGCGACGTTCGATTCGGGTATGATGTCACCGTCAGAACACTGCCCTGCCCCAACAAACCGCGCCGCGCGTCGTCCTTCAAAGTCACGCGGCGGAAGCGGCTCCCGTAGATGTTGGGGATTCCGTAATGTTTCGCAAGCCGTTCGTTGACGAACGTGTAGTCGGCGTTCATCAGATCCAGCACACTGCGATCCTCGTGCATGATGCTGCCGAAGAACAGCTCGGTTTCGGTGTCGAAGGCTTTGCGGAGATTGTCGTCGAAATTGGGAAACTCGCCCTGATCGCGCGTGGTCGCCGGCAGGTTTCGCAGAAACAGCCACTGTGCGGCGAAATTGTTGATAAGAGAGTCGGCGCGCGGGTCGGAAATCATGCGGCGCACCTGCTGTTCCAGGACCGCAGGATCTTTCAGTTTGCCCTGCTCCGCGACGGCTAGAAGCGCATCGTCCGGGATGCTGCTCCAGAGGAAGAACGACAACCGGGACGCGAGCTCGAGATCGCTGAGGCGATAACTGTCGCCCGGCTTCAGGTTGGCGGGATCAGGCTCGTAGCGGAAGAGAAATTTCGGATCGGCGAGGATCAGGCGCAGCGCCGTCTCGATTCCGTTGTCGAAATTCCCCTGATTCCGGCCTTTCTGATAGAAGGTGAGCAGCAGCTCAACATCTTTATCGGTGAGCGGGCGGCGGTACGCTCGATGCGCCAAGATCGAGAGAATCTTCCGGGCGCAGGGAAGCTCGTCTGCGGCTGTGGCTGGACGGCAGGAAAAAATGCGCTGTCGGCTGGGCGTCGCGCCCGGCCCGGTTGGCTGGAATGGCCCGGCAATCTGGACGCGCTCGATCAGCGGCAGGCCATTCATGTTCTGCAGGTCGTGATCGCGAGTAAATGGCTGCAGCGGCTCGTCGGATTCGGCGGAATCGCGGCGCAGAAAGCTGACGACGACCGTATGCGGGCCGGCTTTGACGGGAACGCGGGTTTTCAGCCGCGCATCCAGGGTGTCTCCGGCGACGCCCAGGTTCGTGTCCATCATCTTGTTATCTTCTTCGCCGCCGACCGGAGCGAGAAAGACGCGCTGGCCATCGATGCTGATTTCCAATTGATGCGCAAATTCCAGGCCGGTGATGTAGCCGACGATGTTTCGCAGCAAGCCAACGCTGAACTCGTATTGCGCGTCGAGGGGGAAGTTGTGACGAATCCGTATGCCGCCGCGAGTGCCAAGCGGCAGACCTTCGATGTGGTCATCCTGCGGCAGATCCGGCGGGAGCTGATATACCTGGCTGACAGGCGGGATCTTCGTGTCGCCGATGGCCAAGCGGCTAATTTGACGCGACGCGGTCAGATACTGTTCTAGCAGCGACGGTGAGACCTTCAGAACGTCGGCGATATTATCGAACCCATTGGCTTCGTCATCCGCGGGAAGCAGGGCGCTGACATCCACATCGAGATCCAGCAGGTCTCGAATGACATTGCCATATTCCGTGCGATTCAGGCGGTGAAGCGAAGCACGACCCGGATTGAGATGAGCGGCCGCGTCCTTATCTAAAGAAGATTCCAGGCTGGTGACGAAAGACTCGGTAGCCGTCTGATCCGGCCGCGGCATGCCTTGGGGCGGCATCATGCCGCCTTTGACTTTCCGGACCACTTTTTCCCACACTTCGGCGCCGGCGGCGACGTGCTCGACATCCATCTTGTCGAGCATCAGGCCGGCCGTTTTGAGCCGCTGGTTGTGACAGGTGACGCAGTACTTATCCAGCAGCGCGCGATTGGGAGAAATGCTTTGCGCCGCCGCCCCGACGGCCATCAGGGAAATCGCCAGAAACCAAGCTGTTCGTGAGCTTCGGCACAACAGAGACACGTGGGACATTCGTCTTCTTTTACTGGACGCTGAGTCTATCACGGTTGTTACAGGCGGGCAATGTAAGCGCAGATACCAGAGGATTTAGCGTTTCAGACGCCGCAGCGCCTGGGTGCACTCCTCGATGCGCAGCAGAAACGCCATGGCAAAGTAAACGATACCGTACGGGATCAAGATCAAGACCGCGGCCACCTCTGGACGCGGCGTCCCGATTGAGAGCTTAATCGCCCAGGCGACGCCCGCGGCCACTGCAGCGGACAGCCAGAGCTTTGCCGTTAACGCGGCAGGCAGGCCGGTGTGGCCAATACGCGCGTTCAGGGTCCGGCGAAGCAGCGTGAATTCCACCCAACCGGCGACACCAGCCGACGCAGTCAATCCGGCAACCCCCCAGCGGCGCTCAATCCCCAGCCAGATCGGAAGCGGGAGGGCGCAAAGGTAACCCAGTCCCGTGGTCAGCGCCACGCGAATGACGGCGTAGCGCAGCGGCGTGCGCGTGTCTCGAAGCGCGTAGTACGTCGAAGAATATAACCGGCCGAGCGTGGAGGCCAGCAGGCCGACCGCCGAGCCCGCCAGAATCCCCCAGACATACATGGCATTGGCGTGCGTGAACCGGCCGGTCACCAGGAGACCCCCGGTGATCACATCACCGAGCGCGAGAAACGCCATGGCGGACGGGACGATGAAGAAAGCGATCTGGCGCAATCCGCGATTCAGGCGGTCGCGCACGTATCCTGCCACCTCGGCCTGTTCGCCCACGATGCTCGACATGGCCGGCAGCTCCGCGGCCGAGACGGACATGCCGAAGAGGCTGACCGGCAGGGTATAAAGCAACTGAGCATTCACCAAACCGGTGACCGCTCCGGTCGGAAGCCAACTCGCCAGCCAGACGTCCACGTAGCCGCTGATCTGCACGACGCCGCGGCTGAAAAAGACCGGAAGGAAGTTGCGCATCACCTCGCGGACGTGAGCAGAGGCTGCGTCCAGGCGAACCCGCAGACTCCGGACCAGTTTCAGCACAGCCGGCAGTTGAACCGCGAATTGCAGGCCGCTACCGACCACCGAACCCCACGCCAGCGTCACCGCAAGATCAGATAGATTCCTGCGGCTTCCAAACGCGAGCAGCGTCACGATGATGGTCAGGTTCCAGGCAACCGGCGCCGTATAGGAGACGAAGAAGCGGCGGTGACTGTTCAGAATACCGAGGCACCACGCCGACATCACAAGCAGGCCGGCCCCCAAAAACAAGACGCGAACGAGCTGAACAGTGAGCTCGCGCGTGGCACCCTGATACCCCGGGGCGATCAGGTCGATGAAATAGGGCGTCGCGAGCACGCCGATCAATACAAAGATCGAAACGACTAAAGCCAGCATCGCCGCTACAGCACCGGCCACGCGCCCGGCCTCTTCCTCGTCCTTTTGCGCGAGCAACCGCGCATAGACAGGAATGAACGACGCGGAGAGCACCCCCTCGCCGAACATGGTCTGGAGGAAGTTGGGAATTCGGAACGCCGAGTTCCAGGCGTCGGCAGGGCCCGTGGTGAGGCCGAAGTAATGGGAAAAGACGCGCGTGCGGACCAAGCCCACCAGCCGCGACAGCAGAATGCCGGAGGCCACCAGAATCGCGTGCCGTCCGGTGCTTTCCCGCTGGCCCGGTTTCACCACTAAGCCAGCTTCTCCAAGACGGCGTTCGTGACTTCCTCGGTGCTGCTCTTACCGCCGAGATCGGGCGTGCGAAGCTTGCCTTCGGCCAGGACAGCGGCTACCGCGGCTTCCAACTCGCGGGCGGCTTCAACCATTTCGAGATGGTCGAGCATCAGGCCGGCCGTAAGGATCGCCGCCAACGGATTCACCACCCCTTTTCCGGCGATATCGGGAGCGGAACCGTGTACCGGCTCGAACATTGACGGAAAGCGTCGCTGCGGATCAAGGTTGGCGCTGGCGGCCAAGCCCATGCTGCCGATGATGCCCGCCGCCAGATCGCTCAGGATATCGCAAAACAGGTTCGAACCCACCACTACGTCGAAGCTTTCGGGCCGGCGCACAAAATTCATGGCTGCCGCGTCGACCAGCAGCGATTCGGTTTCGACGTCCGGAAATTGCGAGGCTACTTCCTGGAACGTGCGGTCCCAAAGGACCATGCTGTATCCCTGGGCATTCGATTTCGTAATGGAAGTGACACGCTTCTTCTTATTGCGTTTCACCGCCAGCTCGAACGCGTACTTGACGATGCGCTCAATGCCGCGCCGGGTGAAGACCGAGGTCTGAATCGCGACCTCCTCCGGTTGGTGCTGGTAGAGAAAGCCGCCCACCTGCGCGTACTCGCCTTCGGTGTTCTCACGCACCACCACGAAGTCGATTTCACCGCCCTTCCGCCCGGCCAACGGTGAAGGAACGCCGGGGTAAAGATAGGCCGGCCGCACATTGGCGTACTGATCGAACGCGCGGCGGATCGGCAGCAGCAGGCCGTTTAGTGTGGTGTGGTCCGGGACGCGGGGATGGCCGACCGCGCCAAGATAGATCGCGTCACACGGCTGCAGCAGATCGATGGCGCCGGCCGGCATCATGCGGCCCCAGCGGAAATAATGCTCGGCGCCCCAGTCGAAGTCCTGGAAGGCAAAGTTGACGCGGCGCTTGCGTCCGAGGTGCTCGAGGACGCGTTTGCCCTGCGGAATCACTTCGGTGCCCACGCCGTCGCCGGCGATCACCGCGATCGTGAAAGTGGTCATTGGCCGAACACAATTTTAGCGCCCGTTGTTCGGAAAGACTCACCGGACCGAAAGGGGAAACCGGCTGGTCGAAGGCGGAACGATGCCGTTCATGCGAGCGTAGGGGACGAGCTGACCATAGTGATCGGCGATGTGCCAGACAGCGGTGATGGCGAGCCCCAACTTTGTGTTCGGACCCTGGTAAGGTCCATCGACACGTGCGAGCGCATTCTCCGCCGTAATGGTAGCGAGGACGCGGTTGCCGTAGTCGAACGAATCGCGCAGGTATTGAATGAGTTCCGCCTTCGTGGTGGCCTTGGAAGGCCCGCCTCGCTCGCAGTGCTCGGGTGGCGTCTTGCCTTCAATTTCATTGAAAAACGCGAACTGGCCACAAGCGACATGCTTGATCTGCTCGCCGAAGGATCGCACACCGTCGAAGTTGCCGGCGGTGGGGACGAAAGAGTATTTGTTCTCCGGCATCGCCTGAGCAAGCGAAAGCAGTTCGCTCTCGGTATAGCTGAGCATGCGGGCGACGCTGTCGGAGATGGATTTCGGCGGTGCGGCTGGCTGCGCAAAAAAAGGAACGCTCCAGCCGGTGAGCAGCGTGATCGCGAACACGAGTTTCACGAGCGCCTCCTTATATAGGCTGAGGATAATTCATCGCGCAAGCCGGCGTTCGTGGTGGGGTGCTCCGGTTGGTGTAGGGCGGCGTGGCCCCACGGCGCTACAATGAAGCCGGAAAGGGGGAGGACATGCTTGCCATTACCGCCGATAGCGCCGCCGTCCGTTGGGACACTAAGAAGAAAAATTGGATAGCCAGCATCAAAGTGGGCGCGGAGGTTATCCGCCGTTCCCCGGACCACCCGCTTGCGCAGAATACCGCCGATGACGCGCTGGCAGCCTGGGTCATCCAAACCGCAAAAGACGAAGGCTACGAGATCACGGCCGAGCGCGTGCACATCGAGCGCTGAGGCTACTAAACCGTCGCTCCGGTGATCTTGTCACCGGCGATGTGTTCCCGCTTCTATACGGCCCACGAAGAATCTGCGGTGGTGGGCAATCTTCCGCCGCCGCGAGCCCATGAGCGCATCAGAGGCAGCCGGAAGCCGTCCACCAGTGCCTGCCAGGCGGCTTCGATCAGGTCCGTGGAAACTCCGGTCGTCGTCCAACGGTCCCCCGACTCCGACCATTCCACCGAGACGCGGCGGCGCGCCGCGCTTCCCCGCGCGGGCTCCGCGGTCTGCACCTGGTAATCTCTGACACGAACAGCAGCAATCTCCGGGTACAGAGCGAACAGGCACTGGCGCAAGCTGCGCTCCAGCGCATCGAACGGGCCGGTGCCTTGTTCGGATTCACAGCGGACGCCCTCTCCAACCCGTATGGTCGCGGTGGCGACCGTGACGCCCTCGCCATAGAGAGCGAAGTGGCTGGACACCTCGTAACGCTCGGCCTCGAACGGGCGTTGGTCCGGCGCAAGCGCTTCGCGCACGAGCAGTTCGAGCGTCCCATGAGCCGTCTGGAGCTGGTATCCCATCGATTCGAGCAGACGAATCCGGTCGAGCACCGCGTGGCGCTCGCGCGACTTGAGACGCGCGCACAGCCGCTCGTCGACGGACCGTAGCAGTGCCTCCGGTTCCGGCGGATTTGGCCGGCTTGGCACGACCACGCCAGTATCGGCAATGAACCGGGCCACGCCCGGCATCGCTTCCAAGTTGTCTGGCCCAATCACCGTGTGGCCGAGCTTGTATTCCAGATTCGCAATCACCGAGCAAAGATTGGCACTCCCGCCGCGCAGGCTAGACGCCGCCAGCGAGCCTTCCACGTGGGTGAAGCCTTGCTCGACGGCTTCCAGGGTGTTGGCGCAAGCCAATTCGTGATCGTCGTGCGCGCGAATTCCCAGCACGCCTTCAAAACGCTTCCGGACCTCGAGGCAGACTTCGCGAATCACGTGCGGCAGGCTGCCTCCCGCGGAATCACACAAACAGAGCACCTCGGCGCCCGCGCCTTTGGCGGCCTCCAGCATGCGCAGCGCGAATTGTGGATCGGTGCAGTAACCATCGAAGAAATCGTCAGCGCGAAAGATCACAGAACGGCCCTGCGACTTGAAATAGGACACCGTTTCCTGGATTCGCCGGCAATACTCCTGCAGCCCAATGGGGCCGGCATGCCAGTAACAAGCGGAAATGGCGACAGCGGGGGCCTCGATGGTCATGACGGATTGAACGCTCGCATCGCCGGCCAGAGCTTCCCGGATCATGTCCATACGCACGGATGCCACCAGGCGCGTGTGCTTCAACCGGCACTCCCTGGGCGCACGCTCGAAGAACTCGCGGACGCGCCGGTCGGCGGCGGGCGCTCCGGCGTCGATATAGTCGATGCCCAAACGATCGAGCCGGCGGGCGATCGCCAGCCGGTCGTCGGCGGTGAAGATCCGATCCTGCCTTTCGGGATCGTGACCGAGCGTGTGGTCCAGTGCCGAGACTCTCATTTCGATACCTCCTGTCTGGCTGCTTCGCGCCCTCGCGCGAGCGCGGCCAGATCAATATCGAGCCACTTCTGGCTGCGCACCAACCGCCGCAACACGCCGGGGACCTGGCGGTCAAAAGGAACATGAGCCGCTTCGAGCAGGGCGCCGAGCATCGCGACGTTTCCGGCGCGCGCGCCGCCCAACGCATCGGCCATCTCCGTGAAAGGCGCCGCAATCACGGTGACATCGGGGCGGACGCAATCCGGCGGGCAGGCGGTTCCGTTGTACAGCACCAGCCCTTGCGGCTCCACAGCCGGCAGGAATTTGCGCAGCGACGGCTCGTTTAAAGCCAGCAGCACGTTTGGCCGCGCCACCAGCGGTGAGGCGATCGGCTTAGCGGCGATGCGCACATGGCAATTCGAGGTGCCCGATCGCATCTCTGGCCCGTACGAAGGCAGCCACGATACCTGCAAGCCCGCAGCGAGCCCGGCTTCCGCCAATACCTCTCCCAACAGCAGCACGCCCTGGCCGCCAAAACCCGCCACCTTGATGGCCAACTCGATCGAAGCGCCGCCGGCGCCGTCCGCCTCCGGGGCCCCGGAATCGCGTGTAAGCCCCAGAACGCGTGGAATCTCCGCGAGCGAAGGCGGCTCGCTCGGCGCAGGCCGCACGGGCGCTTCCTTCGTCCGGTCGCGGACCACGCCCAGCGGAAAGTTCTTGGTCATCTCCTCGAGGACCCAGCGTTGCGCCGCCACCGGCTCCATCTTCCAAATCGTCGGACACGGCGAGAGCACTTCGACCAGCGAAAAACCCAGGCCGCGCATCTGCACTTCCAGTGCTCGCTTCACTGCCCGCGCCGCGCCCATAATCTGTTTGTTGTTCCCGAGAGCCACACGTTCCAGGTAGACCGGAGCGTCCAGCGCATTCAGCACTTCGCAGACCTTGATTGGATTGCCTTCGTTCCAGAAATTGCGGCCGAACGGAGAGGTCGTACTCTTCTGCCCGATGAGCGTGGTCGGCGCCATTTGCCCGCCGGTCATTCCGTAAATCGCGTTATTCACGAAAAATACGGTGATGTTCTCGCCGCGGTTGGCCGCGTGCAAGATCTCGGCTGAGCCGATTGCTGCCAAATCGCCATCGCCTTGGTAGCTGATGACGATGCTCTGCGGATGGGCGCGTTTTACCCCGGTCGCGACCGCCGGCGCGCGACCGTGCGCCACCTGCACGTTGCCGATGTCGAAGTAGTAGTACGCGAATACCGAGCAGCCGACCGGGCTGATCAGAATGGTGCGGTCCTGGATTCCCAGCCCGTCGATCGCCTCCGCCACCAGCTTGTGCACGATGCCATGCCCGCAGCCCGGGCAGTAGTGGGTCTGGTGCTGCAGCTCCCCCTTGCGCTCGTAGTGATCGTAGAAACTCCGAGGCTTCCCATGTAGGACGGCGAACTCAGACATGCACCACCTCCGGCTGTCGAACGTGTTTGAGAAGCGCGTCCCGGACGAAGGCCAGAACCGCGTCGCTGGCCGGTACGTTGCCGCCCACGCGGCTGTAAAATTCCACCGGCCGGCGGCCTTCGAGCGCCAGACGAACGTCCTCGATCATCTGACCGGTGCTCATCTCGACGACGACGAACGCGTGTGCGTGGCGGGCGAGCCGCCGGAGCTCCGCTGTCGGAAACGGATAGAGCGTGACGGGCCGCAGCAGGCCGACTCGCAAGCCCTCCGCCCGCGCGGATTCCACCACTTCTTTCAGCACTCGCGCGACGATGCCGTAGCAAACCAGAACAATGTCAGCATCCTCGACCTCGCGCGCTTCAAACCGGACCGATTCCTGCTCCGCGCGCTTGTACTTCTCCTCCAGCTTGCGCACGTGCGCCTCGAGAACATCGGGCTCGAGATAGATGGAAGTCACCAGATTCGCGCGGGTTTCGCGCGTCCCGGTCACGGCCCATGCGGGAGCCGGAGGCACAGCCCGCGCCTCCGGAAACGCCACCGGCTCCATCATCTGGCCGATGAATCCGTCGGCCAACACCACCACCGGATTGCGGTACCGGTCCGCCAGATCGAAGGCCAGCATCGTGAGATCGCACATCTCCTGCACCGAGTCGGGCGCCAGCACCACCGTCCGGTAATTGCCATGGCCGCCGCATTTGACGATCTGGTGATAATCGCTCTGCTCGGGCGCGATATTGCCAAGACCAGGTCCGCCCCGCATGATGTCGGCAACCACGCAGGGAAGCTCCGAACCCGCCAGGTAGCTGAAACCTTCTTGCATCAGGCTCAGCCCCGGGCCGCTCGAAGCCGTCATGCTGCGCACACCCGCCGACGCGGCGCCATAAATCATATTGATCGCGGCCACTTCGCTCTCGGCCTGCACGAAGACACCGCCGGCCTGCGGCATGTAGAGCGCCGCGGCTTCAGCAATCTCGCTGGCCGGAGTGATCGGATAACCGTAGTAGGCCCGGCAGCCTGCCAGGATCGCCCCTTTGACAATCGCCTCGTTACCCTTGATCAGCTCCTTGTGCATATCCCGGGCTCCTCTCCGATGCGCTTCCTATGCCGCCAGCGGCCGCGCCGCCTCCGGCTTCATCCGCCAGACCACGATCGCCCCCGGCTCCGGACACGCGAAGAAACAGATGCCGCATCCGGTGCAGCCCTCGCCCCGGTAAGTCACCGGATGATAGCCATACCGGTTCAAGTAGGAGGCGAGCTGCAGCACTTTGGGTGGACAGGCTTCGACACAGAGGCCGCAGCCTTTGCACTCCTGCGAATCCAGATCCAGACGTCCGCGATCGGCGGCTTTCATATCTCCCTCCCCCAAAGCCAGTACGCGTATTCGGCTTCTTCGAGGTCCTCCCATACGGGCTCGAACCCAAACTTCAGCAGCCCATGGCGTGCTCCGAGATTGTGCGTATTGATGAAGACTGAAATCCGCTGGAATCCCGCCTCCTTCGCGTGTTCCAGTGCGCTGCGCACCAAGGTCGTCGCCACGTGCTGGCGCCGGAAGTTCTGATGCACAAAACACATCAATTCGGCCGAATCGTCGTCGATCGCCAGCAGCGCCAGATGACCGGCCAGGTTGTCGTCGACGAACGCCACGAGGTTGAGCGAGTCCGTTAGTGTTCGGAGCCATTCTTCGCGCTTGGCCGCATCCGGCGATGGCAATCCCAAGGCGCCGCCCAACGGCTCGAACGTTTCATACATGCGCGCCAGGAGCGGCTCGTCGTGAGGCTCCAGCCGCCGCACCGCGGTCTGATGAGCGGTTTGAACCGGCATACAATCCTCCTAACCCACTAACGCGGGCTTGCGGTCGAAGTAGTGGACCTTGGCCGCGAAATCACTCAATTCGTCCCGGAACTTGGGATGCGCGATGGCAATCAGCGCTTCAGCTCGCTGCCGCAGTGTCTTGCCGTGCAGGTAAGCCACCCCGTATTCCGTCACCACGTAGTGCACATCGGCACGCGTCGTCACCACGCCGGCGCCGGCATCGAGCATGGGCACGATCCGCGAAATGGCGCCGTCCTTCGCCGTCGATGGCAGCGCGATAATCGGTTTGCCGCCCTTGGACCGCGCCGCGCCGCGAATGAAATCCAACTGGCCGCCAAACCCGCTGTACGGCCGTGTGCCGATCGAGTCCGAACAGACCTGGCCGGTCACATCGACCTGAATCGCCGAGTTGATGGCAATCATCCGCTCGTTCTGCGCAATTATGAACGGGTCATTCACATATCGCGTGGGGTGCAACTCAAAAATCGGGTTTTCATTCATGAAACGGAACAGCTTCTCGGTCCCCAGCACAAATCCGACCACGATCTTGCCGCGATGCAGGGTCTTCCGCTCCCCATTGATCACACCCGCTTCGATCAGCGGAACCACGCCGTCAGAACACATCTCGCTGTGAATCCCAAGATCGCG
>Ga0335079_10003555_pt1 | contig 17977 bp, 10 predicted proteins | sample Lox_Sample_33_FD_206719 | JGI IMG/M metagenome (GOLD analysis project Ga0335079, IMG submission 206719) | Soil microbial communities from Loxahatchee National Wildlife Refuge, Florida, United States - Lox_Sample_3.3 | ecosystem: Environmental > Terrestrial > Soil > Wetlands | place: USA... | reverse complement strand
TTGCGATCCGCATGCCTCCGACCAAATATTCATGGGCCCTGGAAATGCAGGTTGAGGACCCGGATGGGAACGTGCTGCGCCTGGGATCGGAACCGAAATAGATCGTCCCGGATATGACGGAACGTTCAAATACAGCGCTGATTACGGGAGCTTCCGGCGGCATTGGATACGAACTGGCGAAGCTGTTTGCGAAAGACCACCACAACCTGGTGCTGGTGGCGCGCAGCGGCGACAAGCTCGCGAAATTCGCCGATGAGTTGCAGCGGCAGTTCGGGATCCTGGCTAAACCGGTGGCCCTCGACCTGACAGAGGGGCCCGCCCCGCAGTTTCTGTTCGACCAGCTGCAGCGGGAAGGAACTGCGATCGATGTCCTGGTAAACAACGCAGGATATGGTGTCCGCGGGGATTTTGCGGAAGTATCACTTGAGGAGAACCTGGGCCAGATCCAGTTGAATGTCACGGCCCTGACCCACCTGACCCGGCTGTTTGTAGCTCCGATGATGGAGAGGCGCCGGGGAAAAATCATGAATGTGGCTTCGACTGCGGGATTCCAGCCGGGCCCACTAATGGCCGTCTATTACGCGACCAAAGCGTACGTGATTTCGTTCTCGGAAGCGTTGGCGAACGAACTCAAGGCCAGCGGAGTCACGGTGACCTGCCTGTGTCCGGGGGCCACGGATACGGGATTCCAGGGACGAGCGGGAACCGAAAGCACAGTATTGTTCCGCCGCCTGCGGCCGATGGACGCGAAGCGCGTGGCGCGCGATGGGTACCGGGCGCTCATGGCGGGCCGAACGCTGGCGATTTCCGGAACACGCAACTGGCTGCTGGCGGAATCCGTGCGGTTCAGCCCGCGGAAACTGGTCACCGCGGTGTCGCGGAAAGTGCTGGAAAAAACAAGGTAGGCCGGAGCAGCTTAGACCGCTGTTCAAGCCGTGGCAAGTCTCTTCCCTACCCTATTCCCATTCAATCGTGCCGGGAGGTTTCGAAGTGATGTCGTACACCACGCGATTCACGCCCTTCACTTCGTTCACGATGCGATTGGAGATGGCCTTCAACAGTTCGTTCGGCAGCGGCACCCAGTCGGCGGTCATGCCGTCTTCGGAATGAACGGCGCGGATGGCGCAGGTGCAGGCGTAGGTACGCTGGTCGCCCATCACGCCGACCGACATGACGGGCAACAGAACCGCGAAGGATTGCCAGATCTTCGAGTAGAGGCCTGCTTTCTTGATTTCACTGACAACAATATCGTCGCATTCGCGCAGGATGGCGAGGCGCCCGGGCGTGACGTCGCCGAGAATGCGCACGGCAAGGCCGGGGCCGGGGAAAGGTTGGCGCTGCAGGATCTCCTCTGGCATGCCAAGGTCGCGGCCGATCTTGCGGACCTCGTCCTTGAACAGTTCCTTCAGCGGCTCGATGAGCTTGAGTTTCATCTTCTCGGGAAGTCCGCCGACGTTGTGGTGCGTCTTGATAGTTTGAGAGGGGCCCCGAACCGAGCGCGACTCGATCACATCGGGATATAAAGTTCCCTGCACCAGCCACTTGACCTTGCCCTCTTTCTTTTCGATGCGGCGGGCTTCCTGCTCGAATACTCGGATGAATTCGCGCCCGATGATCTTGCGCTTCCTTTCGGGATCGGTGACGCCCGCCAGGCGCTTCAGGAAACGGTCGGCGGCATCCACGGCGTCAAGATGCAGGCCAAGCTTGTCGCGCAGGTTCTGCTGAACTTTCTGGAACTCGTCTTTGCGCAGAACGCCATTGTTGACGAAGATGCAGGTCAGGCGGGATTGACCGGTTGCGGCGCGCAGGGCGCGATCTACGAGAGTGGCGGCGACGGAGGAGTCAACGCCGCCCGAGAGAGCACAGATGGCGCGGCCGTTGCCGACAGTCTTGCGAACCGAGGCGACAGTCTCGTCAATGAAGCGTTGTGCCGTCCAGTTAGGCTGCGCGCCGCAGATTTTGAGCGCGAAGTTCCGCAGGATTTCCGTGCCAAGCGGAGTGTGGTGCACTTCGGGATGGAACTGGACCGCCCACATCCGGCGCTCGGCATTCTCGATGGCGGCGACGGCATGGGGTGATTTGGCGATCAACTGGAACCCGGGAGGCAAAAGCTCGGCCTCGTCGCCGTGGGACATCCAGACGGAGAGGCGCTGAGGAAGCCCATTGAACACGGGGGAATCTTTGAGAACTTCGACCTGTGCGTGGCCGTATTCCCGCTTGAGTGCCGGCCGCACCTTGCCGCCAAGCGCATAGACCATGTACTGGAGGCCGTAGCAGATGCCGAGTATGGGCAGACCGAGCTTAAACACACGTTTGTCGGCCACGGGCGCATCCGTGTCGTAGACCGAGGACGGGCCGCCGGACAGAATGATGCCGACAGGCGCGTAGCAGCGAATCTCATCCAGCTTGGCGTTGCAGGGAAGGACTACAGAGAAAACATTCTGCTCGCGGATGCGGCGCGCGATGAGCTGGGAATATTGCGCGCCAAAGTCGAGAACGACAATTGATTGGGGTTCCACGAATGAGTCTCTCAGATTGGCGGGGATAGTGTAAAGCGAGACAGGGAAAATTGGCAGGGTGGAGGTTGTAAGCCCGAACTCAGGCCATAACCGGTGTATCGCTGAGTATGAGCTCGTCCGGATCGACACGGCCGCTGTCAGGCGGGCTTTCGCGATCAAAGGGCGGCAAGGACGGGCTCGGCGGAAACTGGAGAATGGCTGCGTAGCCCGCCATGCGTCCGGCGTGGAGAAAATCCACAACCGCGAAATACAGCAACGTGACTGCCACAAGTCCGCCGATGATTACACCAGCAGGCAGGACACCCGCGAAGGCCAAGGGGAGCGCAACCAGAGACGAGGCCACGAAGAAGACGATTCCGTGGGCCAACCCAAACCAGATGCTGACGGCGAACACCGCGCCGGTACGTTGAAGGATGAGATCGAGCGTGGCGGCAAGTGAGTCGAAAGTGGAGCAGCCTTCGGCCAGTACAAACAGTGAGGCGAGAGAAAGAAACCAGTTCAGCACCAGCCACGCCGTGAGCGCCAAAAGAACGACGCTAAGAAAAATCAACACGGCGGGGAGTGGCGACTGGTTCTTCGACGCCACAAGCTGTCCCAGGAAGATGCCGCCAAAGAAAGCCAGAGAGGCGGCCAAAGTAGCGGCGACGCGCAGCAAATTCAACCCGAGCAGAGAGCGCCAGTGCCAGATGGCGGGCTGTGCGCTGGCGCCGGTTCGAAAATACGCCAGGAGCGAACTGGTGATGGCAGCGCGTCCAAGCGAGGCGACAAATATCCAGGTGATGGCCAGGACCAGCACCGACATGATGCCGGCTTCTACCAGTCGCGGCGAGCTTCCGCGGAAGATATCGGCCAAGGCCTGACCGACGAGGGTCGGCTGGCGGGTGCGCAACAACCACAAATCCATGTCACTAACGGGAAGAGTGCGCAGGTACTCCAGAAGGCAGAACATCAGCAGGGCTGCGGTGGCCGCTCCGAAACTCCAGCGCCAGGCGACCTCAGCAAGGCCAAAGGCGGGGCGGCCAAGCATCGTCTTGAAGCCTTCGAGCGTGGGAGAACGTCGTTCCATCTGAGAGCAGGATATCGCAAGCGTGTGTCGCGATTCAGCGCACCACGAGATTGAGCAGTTTGCCGGGCACAAAAATCTTCTTCGCTATCGGTTTGCCGGCGATGGCGGACTGCACTTTCGGATCGGCAAGCGCGCGCTCGAGGACGATATTCTCGGGCGATTCGGCGGGCACGATCACACGACCACGCAACTTGCCGTTCACCTGCACGGGAATTTCGATCTCATCTTCCTTTGCCAATGCGGGATCGAATTTCGGCCACGGCGATTTGAGCAGACTTCCCTTCTCGCCCAGCATCTCCCAGAGCTCGTGGGCAAGATAAGGAGCAAAGGGCGCAAGCAGCAGCACCAGGTCACGCTGGACGTCCAACAGGAGCGGGGTCGGGACACGGCCCTTGGAAATTGCCTCCTCGGCAGCATAGAGTTCATTGACCAACTCCATGACAGCGGCGATGGAAGTGTTGAAGTGCCAGCGGCCCTGAAAGTCGTCACTGACGCGCTTGATGGTCTGGTGCAGCTTGCGCTGAATCTGACGTGCTTCGGGCGAGATGGAATTCGCCTGGGGGGTGCTGGATGACACACGCGAAGCATTCCGGGATACGAAGCGGTATACGCGCCCAAGGAAACGCTGGATGCCTTCAATACCTGCATCCTGCCAATCGAGGTCGCGGTCGGGAGGAGCGGCGAACAAGCTGTAGAGACGCGCGCTGTCTGCGCCGTAGCGGGCGACCATTTCATCGGGAGAAACCACGTTGCCCAGACTCTTCGACATCTTGGCACCGTCTTTGACCACCATGCCTTGAGTGAACAAGCGCTGGACCGGCTCGTCGTTGGTAATGAGGCCAATATCCCGCATGAATTTTGTCCAGAAGCGCGAATAAATGAGATGCAGGATGGCGTGCTCAACCCCGCCGATGTACTGATCAATGGGAAACCAGTAGGCGGCGGTCCGCGAATCAAATGGTGCGCGATCATTGCGCGCGTCGGTGTAGCGGTAGAAGTACCAGGACGAGTCCACGAAGGTGTCCATGGTGTCGGTCTCACGGCGCGCGGGGCCGCCACACTTGGGGCAAGTCACGTTTGCGAATTCCGGAACCCGGGTCAACGGAGAACCGCCGCTCAACGTGATCTCGACCTTATCCGGGAGCACGACTGGCAAGTCCTTCTCCGGTACGGGGACGATGCCGTCTTTCTCGCAATAGAGCATGGGAATCGGCGTACCCCAATAGCGCTGGCGTGAGATTCCCCAATCCTTCAGGCGATAGGTCACCGTGGCTTTCCCAAAGGCATGCTGCTCAGCGTGAGCGGACATTTTGCGAATCGCATCCTCACAACCGAGTCCGTTGAATGCGCCGGAGTTCACGAGCGTGCCATTGAGCGTGGTGAACGGAAGCACGGGCTCGACGACAGTTTCTTCCGGATCAACAGGCTGAGGAACGATGACTATGCGGACTGGAAGGCCGTATTTCGTGGCGAATTCGTAATCCCGCTCATCGTGGGCCGGAACGCTCATGATGGCGCCGGTGCCATAGTCCATGAGGATGTAATTGGCCACCCAGATGGGGACGCGCTCACCGTTGTAAGGGTTAATGGCAAAATGGCGGGTGTTGACGCCGTGTTTTTCAATAGCGCCAATGTCGCCGACATCTCGCGCCTTGGCCTGCTCGGCAATCAGGGCTTCAACTTCGGCGCGAAGCAGGTCGTTGTTGCGGGTGAGACGGGCGACCAGCGGATGCTCGGGCGCAAGCTGAATGGACGTAGCGCCATAGATGGTGTCCACACGCGTGGTGAAGACGGTAATAGCATCGCCTGAGGGGCTGCCATCGAGCTTGAAATCGACGAGCGTGCCCTCGCTGCGGCCGATCCAGTTGCGCTGCATGGTGCGCACTTTTTCCGGCCATCCGTCTAGCGTGTCCAGCGCCTGCAGCAGTTCGTCGGAGTATTGCGTGGTGCGCAGGAACCACTGCTCAAGTTCGCGCTGTTCGACGGTAGTATCCTCATGACGCCAGCAGCAGCCGTCTACCACCTGCTCGTTCGCCAGCACGGTGGCGCATTTCGGGCACCAGTTCACTTTGCTCTTCTTGCGATAGGCCAGACCTTTTTCGTAGAGCTTGAGGAAGAACCACTGGTTCCATCGGTAGTATTCGGGTAGGCAGGTCGTGACTTCCCGCGACCAGTCGTAGCCGAAGCCCAGGCGCTTCATCTGCACCTTCATGTTGCCGATGTTGCGCAGCGTCCATTCGCGCGGCGGCGTGTTATTGGAGATAGCGGCGTTCTCGGCGGGCAGCCCGAACGAATCCCAGCCCATGGGATGGAGAACGTTGTAGCCGTTCATCCACATGTAGCGGGCGAGTGCGTCCCCAATAGCGTAGTTGCGCACGTGCCCCATGTGCAGGACGCCGGAGGGATAAGGCAGCATCTCCAGGACGTAGTACTTGGGCCGGGTGGAATCACTCTCGGCGGCGTAGAGTGAAGCATCCTCCTGCCAGCGCTGCGTCCACTTGGTCTCGATACGATGGGCGTCGTAGCGGTCCTCGGACTGCGCTTCGCGAGCGGCGGACGTGGTTTCTTCCCGGGGCATAGAAGTCACTGTGAACTTCGGGGTAAACCTTAGATTCTACAACGAAAATTATGCGTGACGCGGAGGTGCGGAGCATCCCGGCTTGCCGACGCGTGGCTCCGCTCACAGCAACGCGGCGGTGTTGCGACGCATTTTTTCCGGCGAATGTTGAATCTTGCAACATGTGGACATGAGTTTTTCTGAAATGGCCGCAAGAATGCAGGCGATGTTTGTTTGCGACCTGCCCCATTTGACGGTAAACTGCACTTCTTGAGGGTCCTATGTTAGTTGTGATGCAGGCACACGCGACCGAAGAGCAGGTACGTGCGGTCTGCCAGAAAATCGAGGCTTTAGGGTACCGCCCGCACGCCATTCCTGGGGCGGAACGTACTGCGATCGGCGTAACCGGGAACCAGGGCGAGGTGCAGGCCGGAACCCTGGAAGAGCTTGCTGGCGTACAGGAAGTCATCCGCGTTACTAAGCCGTACAAACTGGTCAGCCGGGATATCAAAGAAGACAATACGGTTATCCCCTTTCCGGGCAGCCATGCAACGATTGGCGGAACGGCTTTGGCGATCATCGCCGGGCCATGCGCGATTGAGAACCGCGAACAAGCGTTCGCGGTGGCGGAACGGGTGCACCGGGCAGGGGCGCAGTTTTTCCGGGGCGGAGCCTACAAGCCGAGAACCTCGCCATATTCATTCCAGGGCCTGGGAGAAGAAGGCCTGCGGATCATGGCGGACATCCGCGAGCAGTTTGGCTTGAGGATCGTCACCGAGGCGATCGATAACGAGTCGCTGGACCTGGTGGAAGAGTATGCCGACGTGATCCAGATCGGCGCACGCAACATGCAGAACTTTTCCTTGCTGAAGCGCGCAGGCCGGATGAAAAAGCCGGTGCTGCTGAAACGCGGACTGGCGGCCACGCTCGAAGAATTTCTCATGGCCGGCGAGTATGTAATGAGCGAAGGCAATTACAACGTGATCCTGTGCGAACGAGGAGTACGGACGTTTGCCGACCATACGCGAAATACGCTCGATCTCAGCGTGGTACCGGCGGTGCAACGGTTGAGCCATCTGCCGATCGTGGTGGATCCGAGCCACGGCACCGGAAAACGCAACAAAGTCACGCCGTTGTCGAGAGCTGCGGTGGCAGTGGGAGCCGACGGACTGATCGTCGAGGTTCATAACGAGCCAGACCGCGCGCTTTCGGATGGAATGCAGTCGTTGTATCCGGACCAGTTTGACGAATTGATGACGCAGGTGCGGCAGATTGCGCCGGTAGTGGGCAGAACAGTGCCGGGGATGGAAATCCGCGATACGGTGATCTCAAGGAACTGAGCCGCGCGCCGACCCTCTTCCTCTGTTAATCTTTCCTCTTCCGCGAGTGCGGAATTTTTCGTTTGAGAAAACTCCTCGTCATTTTTGTCGTCATCCCCCTGCTAGCGGGTGCAGGCTGGTGGTATTTCCACACGCGTGAGCTGGCAGACTACGGTCCTGCTTATCGCGAATACGCCTACATCACAAATGGCAAGAGCAACACAGTCAGCGTCATCGACCTGCGCACGTTCGAGCCTTTGAAGACGCTGAAAGTTGGAAGCGAGCCCACCGGCATCGCGGCCAACCAGAAGAAAAACGAAATCTACGTGGTCAACAGCGGGTCGAACAATATCAGCATCATCGACGCGGAACGAAATGCGGTGGTGGCCACGATCGGAGTACACGGACGTCCATATTTCATTGATGTGTCTGAGGATGGCAAGCGGGCCTACGTCGCCAATTCCGGATCGAACAACGTGTCGGTGCTCGACCTGGAAAAACGGTTGGTCATGGGGAACATCCGGGTCGGCATCTCGCCCGGACTAGCCAGGGTTTCTCCGGACGGCAGCGTGGTGGTGGTCAGCAATCGCGGCGACAACACCGTGTCGCTGATTGATGCCGGACAGCTCAAAGTACGCAGTACGATAGCGATCTGCCAGCAACCGGAAGATGTCGCCATTCTGCCCGACAACAGCAAGGCTTTCGTGGCCTGTGCCGGGTCTGGCCAGGTAGCCTCCATCGATCTGAAAGCTGACAAACTGCTTGCGCTGCTGGATGTCGGCAAAACACCCGTGCACCTGGCTTTGAAGCCTGACGGTGGCGAACTGATCGTGAGCAACTTCGATTCCGACGACATCTCGATCATTGAAACGACGACTGACGAGGTTGGCGGAAGCTATCTGATTGGCACGCATCCAGCGCGAGGCGTGGTCACGGCGGACAGCTCGCGGCTTTATGCCAGCAATTTCGGTTCAAACACGGTTGTGGTTTATGACATTGACTTGGGGAAGATGATCGCGACCCTGCCGGTGGGAAGCCGCCCGGATGGCCTGGCGCTCTCCCAGAGCCAGAACTATCTGCTGGTGCTGGACTCGCAATCGGGAGATATCACCGTTATTCAGAAGCGAAAGCCCACCCGGCTTGACCCCAGCGAGTATGCCCTGCTCACCATGATTCCGGTAGGTATGCAGCCGAACAACATCGTGGTGAAGTCCTTTGTGGTGACGAAGGCGGCGCCGTAGCCGGGACAGATGCCGGAAGTGCCTATCCTTTAGCGCCGCAGCAGCGCTTGTACTTTTTTCCCGAGCCGCAGGGGCAGAGATCGTTACGGCCAATTTTCGCGGCGCCGCGCACGACCTGCTGGACAGGCTGGAGGTCGCCGGAGCCAGCCATGCGAGCCTGTTCGAGTTCGCGGCGCTTGCGGCGCTGAAAGGCTTCCTCGAGGTCGTCCATGGAAGTGGCGACTGCGCGCGGACGCCGGCCGTTGCCATCTCCTCCCGCAGCCGGAGCCGGGATGCCAGGTTCGGGCGCGCCAAATCCACCATCGCCCGCGAGCGCCGCAGCTTCCATGGGGCGCTCGAGAACCTGCATGAGGTAGAGATAACGAACGGTCTCCTCCTGGAAACGCTGCATCATGGCTTCGAACATCTCGAACGATTCGCGCTTGTATTCGACCAGCGGATCGTGCTGCCCGTAGCCGCGCAGCCCGATGCCTTCCTTGAGGTGGTCCATGTCCCGCAGATGGTCTTTCCACTGCGCGTCAATGACGCTGAGCATGATCATGCGCTCGTGATAGCGCATGGCGTCCGCACCAATGAGTTTTTCCTTCGCGTTGTAGCGGGCTTCCAGGCGTTCAAAGATGGCGTCGCCGAGTTCCTGTCGGTTCAGGGTTTCCGCCTTGACCCCTTCGGCGGCGATATCCACGCCGAAGCGTGTAAACACGGTATCCTTCAAGCCCTTCAGGTCCCAATCCTCGGGGTGGGTTTTCACCGGGCAGTACTGGTCAAGCAGTTCGCCGAGAATGCTGGAGACGTAATCCTCGAGAATGAGTTCCTTCTGGTCCACACCTTCCAACAACTTCAGTCGCAGGCCATAGACGGCCTCGCGCTGCTTGTTCATTACGTCGTCGTATTCCAGAAGGTGTTTGCGGGCCTCGAAGTTCTGCGCTTCGACGGCTTTCTGGGCAGTCTCAATGCGGCGCGTGATCAGGCGCGACTCGATGGGGACGCCTTCCTCCATGCCCAAACGCTGCAACAGGTTCGATACCCACTCTTTGGCGAAGATGCGCATGAGGTCATCTTCGAGAGAGAGGTAGAAGCGGGAAGATCCGGGATCACCCTGACGGCCGGCGCGGCCGCGAAGCTGGTTATCGATGCGCCGCGCCTCGTGGCGCTCTGTGCCAAAGATGTGCAGACCGCCGACAGCGATCACTTCATCGTGCTCTTTATCGGTTTGCTGCTTGTAGCGCTGGAAGATCTCCATCCACTGGTCGGTAGGCACGACGTATTCGCTGCCGGCGTAGTACCAGACGGTGCTCTTGGCCTCATCCACGTCAACCTGGATCTTGCCCTGGGCGGCGCGTAAAGGCTGAGCAATGCCCTTCTTCACGCATTCCTGCTTGGCCATGAATTCCGGGTTGCCGCCGAGCAGAATGTCGGTACCGCGGCCGGCCATGTTCGTGGCGATGGTGACCATGCCCTTGCGCCCGGCCTGGGCAACGATCTCAGCTTCGCGCTCGTGATACTTGGCGTTGAGCACCACGTGGCGGATGTTCTTCTTCTTCAGAAGATCGGAAAGCCGCTCGGATTTTTCAATCGAAGTGGTGCCCACCAGCACGGGTTGCCCAGTTTCGTTGAGTTTGTGAATCTCGTCCGCCGCCGCGAAATACTTTTCCTTCTCGGTCCGGTAAACGACGTCGGGATTCTCAATCCGCAGCAACGGCTTGTTGGTAGGAATTACCATGACTTCGAGGCGATAGATTTTCTCGAATTCGGGCGCTTCGGTTTCCGCGGTGCCGGTCATTCCGGCCAGTTTCTTGTACATGCGGAAGTAGTTCTGGAAGGTAATGGTGGCCAGCGTCTGGTTCTCGCGCTCAACCTTGACATTTTCCTTGGCCTCGACCGCCTGATGAAGGCCATCGGACCAGCGGCGGCCTGGCATCAGACGTCCCGTGAACTCATCCACGATGATGACTTCGCCGTCTTTCACCACGTATTCGACATCGCGATGGTAGAGGGCATGGGCCTTCACGGCAGTTTCGACGTGATGCTTGAGGTCCCAGTTTTCGGGATCGGCAATGTTGCCGATGCCGAGAAGCTTCTCGACTTTTTCCCATCCTTCGTCGGAGACGGTGATGTTGCGGTGCTTTTCATCCACGACGTAGTCGCCGGTGAGTTGCTTGGGCTCACCTGGAGCGACGTCGATCTCCTCGCCCTTTTCCAGCTTGGGGATGATGCGATTCACCTTGGAGTATTTATCGGTGGATTCTTCGCTGGCACCCGAAATGATGAGCGGGGTACGGGCTTCGTCAATCAGGATGGAGTCGACCTCGTCCACGATGGCGAAGTTGTGGCGGCGTTGTACGCAATCCTTGAGGTCGAACTTCATGTTGTCGCGCAGATAATCGAAGCCGAATTCGTTGTTGGTGCCGTAGGTGACGTCGGCGGCATAAGCTTCGCGGCGCTGCTGGTCGTCCAATTCGTGCACGATCACTCCGACACTGAGCCCGAGAAAGCGATAAAGCCTGCCCATCCATTCGGAGTCGCGCTTGGCGAGATAGTCGTTGACCGTGACTACGTGCACGCCCCGGCCACTCAAGGCATTCAGATAGACCGGCAGAGTGGCGACGAGAGTCTTGCCTTCACCGGTCTTCATCTCGGCGATCTTGCCCTGATGCAGGACCATGCCGCCTATCAACTGCACGTCGAAATGGCGCATGTTGAGCACGCGGCGACCGGCTTCGCGAACCACGGCGAAAGCCTCAACCAGGATCTCGTTCAAGACTTCATTGACAAGCTGGGTGCGCTCGTCTTCCAGCTGTTTCAAGCGATCGGAGTCGGCCTCGGGTTCGTCGGGGATGCGCGCGAGCCGCTCCTCGATACGCTGACGGAACTGCCGGGTGCGCTCACGCAGTTCGTCGTCCGACAATTTCTGCATGGCGGGCTCAAGCGCCGCGATGGCCTCCACCTGGGGCAACAGGCGCTTGATTTCGCGTTCGTTCTTGGTCCCAAAGACCTTGGCAATAACAGTATTAATCAATCGGATTTCCTTGCGGGGACACCAATCCCAGTATCCTTAAAAGCGTAGCATATTAGATGCGGCTGTGGCTTGCGCCGACGCTCAGCCGTTTGGCCGGAGGAAAGAGCCGAACCGCGCGTTGGCGTTTTCAGGTATATTCCCGCTGGCCCATGCCAACCTTCTACGACCGCTTCGTCGAATGCGCTTCGCGCTGGCCGGAGCACGTCTGCCTTGAAATTCAGCGACGCGACCGGGTAGAGAGCTATACGTATGCAGAGACCCGGCGCATGGCCGAGTCAGTGGGACGATGGCTTCAGACGCAAGGCCTGGAGCCTGGCTCGCGCTGCGCCATCCTGGCGGACAATCATCCACGGTGGGTAGTGGCGTTTCTGGGGATCATCTCGGCAGGCCATACAGCCGTCCCTCTCGATACAGCGCTGCGCGCGGAGCAGACCGCGAAGCTGCTCGCGGACAGCAACACCGTGCTGCTTTTCTGTGATTGGAAACATTTGCATTTGGCTCAGCAGGCAACGGAATCGCTGCGGGCAACGATCGTCCTCACGGACGAACGGCGCGGAGGGGACAAGCATTTCCAAGGGTCGCTCCCCGGCCTGGATGGGATGTTTGCCACCGGACCGGCAGACTTTCGTCCAGTGGAATCACCGCCGGAGGCCATCGCTTCCCTGCTCTATACGTCAGGCACGACTGCCGATCCCAAAGGCGTGATGCTCACACATGCCAATCTGCTGGGCGAAGTGGCGTCGGTGTTCTCCTGGGCTGAGATTGGGCCCGAAGATTCCGTCCTGGGCGTGCTCCCCCTGTTCCACGTGCTTTCGCAAATGGCGAACCTGCTGCTGCCATTGGTGAAGGGCGCGCGCGTCGTGTACCTGGAGACGTTGAACACGACAGAACTGCTGCGCGCCCTGCAGGAGCGCAAGATTACGACGTTTGCCGTGGTGCCGCAGTTCTACTACATGATCCACGAGCGAATTTTCAAAGAAGTGGGTAAACGGGGACGACTGGCGCGGAGCGTGTTTCGAGCAATGATGGCAATCACGGCAGCCGCGCGCCGCCTTGGCTTGAGCCCGGGAAAGCTATTCTTCGGGCGGATCCACCGGACGCTCGGCAGCAGCATGCGCTATCTGGTGACCGGGGGTTCGCGCTTTGATCCACACGTCGCATCTGATTTCTACGCCTTGGGTATTGACGTGCTGCAGGCCTATGGCCTGACAGAGACTACCGGAGGCGCCTTTGTCCAGCGGCCCGAAGACTATGTGGTCGGCTCGGTGGGGCCTCCGCTGCCCGGCGTGGAGGGCAGAATTCTCGATCCCCAGGCCTCGGAGATCGGGCCGGCAATCGGCGAGATTGCGATTCGTGGTGCCATCGTGATGAAGGGCTACTGGAACCGCCCGGATGCCACGGCCGCCGCGCTGCAAGACGGATGGCTGCACACAGGCGATCTCGGATATTTCGACAAGCATGGCAATTTGTTTATTACGGGGCGCAAGAAGGAAATCATCGTTCTCAGCAATGGCAAGAACATTTATCCCGAGGAGGTGGAATCTCACTATCAGCGATCGCCCTACATCCGGGAAATCTGCGTGATGGGAATTGAAGGACGGCCGGGCGAAGCCGGATCGGACCGCTTGCATGCCGTCGTGGTTCCCGACTTCGAGATTTTGAAGCAGCGAAAGATCGTGAACGCGAAAGAGGTTCTCCGCTTCGATATTGAAGGCCTCTCGGCACAGTTGCCCTCGACCAAGCGAATCGGAAGCTACGAAATCTGGCAGGAGGATTTGCCGCGCACGACAACGCGTAAGCTGAAACGCTTTGTGATCGAGGAAAGAGTGCGAAGTCAGGGAATGAGTAGGCGGACCATGGACGCGGATGTCACAAGCGAAAAACCTTTAAGCGCCGAGGATGAAGAGTGGCTTCAACCTGCTGAAGTGCAGCACGCGCTGGCGTTGATCGCGGAATCGACGTCGAAAGCACTTGATGCGATCCGGTCGGGAGACAACCTGGAGCTCGATCTGGGACTGGACTCGATGCAGCGGGTGGAACTGCTGGTGGGACTGGAACAGGTGCTGGGGGGAGACCTCGAGGAATCGCGTTTGGCGGAAATCTACACCGTACGGGAACTGGTGGACGCGGTGCGGCAGAGTGCGGCGGGCGGAAAGACGGCTGCACGTCCGCAAGTCCTCGGATGGAAAGCGGTACTGGAAGAAGACTCCAACGACCCGGAACTCAGGGACCTCGTGCGGCCCCGGCCCTTGGCGGAAGCATTCTGGTTCGCTGTGAGCAGGCTGGTTCGGCTGATCTCTGATGATGTTTTTCATCTGCGCGTGGAAGGACTGGACAAACTGCCAGAAGCGCCGTGCATCATTTGTTCCAATCATCAGAGCTACATTGATCCCATAGTGATGGGCAGCGTTTTCCCGTGGCTGATGTTTCGACAATTGTTCTCGGTCGGCACCAGCGATATTTTTGGCTCGGGCTTCATGCGACGGCTGGCACGATGGCTGCGGGTGGTCGTGGTGGATCCAGATCGCAACCTGATTCCGGCTATGCGGGCCGGGGCTTTCGGACTGCGCCATGGCCGCAGTCTCATTCTCTATCCCGAAGGCGAGCGTTCGATTGATGGCACGCCGAAGACCTTCAAAAAAGGTGCTGCCATTCTCTCTGTTCATTTGCAAGTGCCGATCGTGCCGGTCGCAATAGACGGCTTTGAGAAGGCCTGGCCGCGAGGCAAGAGGATGCTGCAGAAGTTCTATCCGCTGAGAATCCGCTTTGGTGATCCCATCCCGCCGCCGGAAATGGGAGCCGGAGAAGCAGCCTACGACAAGCTCACCAAAGAACTAAAGTCGCGCGTGGTAAGCATGTGGGAAGATCTGCGTCGGGATAGCAGAAACGTGTAGGTGTGTTGGCTGAAGCTCGCTATTTCGCGCGGGGATGGGTGCGGTCATACACGTCCAGCACATGTTTCATGGAGAGCTGGGTATAGCGCTGGGTGGTGGAGAGCCGCTCGTGCCCGAGCATTTCCTGAATAGCGCGCAGATCGGCTCCTTCTTCCAGCATGTGGGTACCGAAAGCGTGCCGAAGCGTGTGGGGATGCACATCAGGAGAAAGTCCCTTGGCCACGGCGATCCGCTTGACGATCCTTCCCACGCTACGCGTTGTGAGACGTCCTCCGCGGCGGTTGATAAGCAGGGCTGGAGTGTTCTTTCGGAGCTCGCTCAGGAACTGCTGACGGACCGGTAAATAAATGGAGAGAGCGTCCTTCACCGAATCGCCAAACGGCACATAGCGTTCCTTCTTCCCTTTGCCGCGAATCAGGATTGCCTCGGCGCTTAAGCGAATGTCATCGAGATCAATGCCGGTAAGCTCTGAGTTGCGGATTCCGCAACCATAGAGCAGTTCGAACATCAAGCGATCACGCTCGGGAAAGGCAGCGACCTCCGGCATTTTGCCGTCGAGAACTGTATTCATCTCTTCGATGGTCGGAACGCGGGGCAGTTTTTTCGGCAGACGCGGGGTGGAGACAAGGATAGCCGGATTTTGTCCGACCACGCCCTCCTGTCCCAGCCAGCGATAGAGCGAACGCACGGCCGCCAGACTACGGGCTACGGACGTCTTGCCAAGGCCCTTCTCGTAGAGGTGCGAGAGGAAGCTGCGGATGGTGACGTGGTCAATACCCGTCCAGTCACGCGATCCGACGTAGGCCGAGAAATTCGCGAGATCGCCACTATAGGCCTTGATGGTGTGTGCCGAGGCGTTGCGTTCGCGCAATGCGCGTAGAAAGTGATCCACGGCCTTTTCGACGGGAGTGCGGGCTGGTTTGGGAACCGCAGTCATCGTGCCCTCGCCCGCGGGTGGTGCTTCTGGTAAACGCTCTTCAGACGATCCAATGCCAGGTGGGTGTAGACCTGGGTCGTTGAAATATCGCTGTGGCCAAGGATGGTCTGCACGGTGCGCAGGTCAGCGCCGTTTTCGACCATGTGGGTGGCGCAAGTATGCCGCAGCATGTGGGGACTGGCGGTTCGTCCCGCGGTCGATGATGCGGCACGAACCATTTGCCAAACCCGCTGTCGGGTAAGCTGACGCGCCCCTCGTCCTGGAAAGAGCAGTGGGGAGTTTCTGCCGCGCAACAGAACGGACCGGGAGGCTTTCATGTATTGGGCCAGTTCATCCTGCGCCGACTTCCCCAGCGGCACGATGCGCTCCTTGTCTCCCTTGCCCCGCACGAGGAGATAGCCGAGATCGAGCTTCAGGTCCTCGAGCTTGACCGACGTCATTTCGGAAACTCGTAACGCCCCGGCGTAGAAAACTTCCAGCATGGCACGGTTGCGCGCGGCGATTGCCTGCGCCTGTTCATGATGCGAGCTCGCAGCAGGACCGCGCAGCATGGCAAGCATTTCATCGCGGGCCAGCGACTTGGGCAGCACCTTCCACTGTCGCGGCGAGTCAATGTTGAGCGTTGGATCGTGGTCGATCAACCTATCAAGCAATAAGTAACGGTAGAGATGGCGCAGAGCGGAGAGCTTGCGGCCCACCGAGCGACCGTCCACGGAGTGGGCAAACAACTGCTGGATGAAGTCGCGCACATCGATCCGGCGCGCGTCAAGCAAGGACCGGCGGCGCTTTACCAGGAAGCCGACAAACTGGCCGATATCGGTGGAATAGGCGGCAATCGTCAGAGCTGCCAACCCTTTCTCGACCCTCAAATAGTCGAGGAAGGCGGTGAGCACACGAGTGTTGGCTTCCCTTTCCACCTGAAAAGTATGAGCGTTATCGGACGCCCATAGGAGTAACCAGCCGGGTGCGCGAGACTCTCCGCGGAAAAGCAGAAAAGGCCGTCGCTCTCCTATTGACATTTCACCGCAGTACCCCCATAGTGGACGAGGTTCTGGGGTTGCCTTCCCGACTTACAACCTCCTCTCTGGTTCAAGATGCAAAGTTTTGCAGTCACCTTCCTGGTAAGAAACCGCTGTGCCCTCGTCTGCAGAAAGGGCTTTGCGTTTAGTCCGATTGCCTTGGCATTGTCAGCATTGTGTTTCTTCGCGATGACGGGCTGCGGCGGCGCGGGTCCGTCCGTGGCCAATTCTTCGTCTTCCCCGCCGCCCGCAGCTTTGCTGACGGTGAATCCAAGCACCATTCAGCAGTCGCAATCCACGACTTTGAGCTGGCAAACGAGCAATGCCACATCGGTCACGATTGAGGGTGTCGGAACGGTGGCCGCGAACGGATCGATGCTAGTCACACCAACCGCGACGACGACCTACCAACTCACGGCGACGGGCGCGGGTGGAAAGACAACCACGACCGCCATGGTGACCGTGAACATACCGGCACCGCCACCGCCGGCGCCAACGGCTTCCTTGAGTGCCAAGCCAAACGCGATTCAAGGCGGGCAGTCGAGCACCTTGACCTGGCAGACGACTAATGCCAGCTCGGTGACCATTGACGGACTTGGCGCGGTGGGAACGAGCGGCTCCCAGTCAGTCACGCCGACCGAGACCACGATCTACAAGCTGACGGCCACAGGCGATGGAGGAAGCACGACGGCAAGCACACAAGTGACGGTGGAAACGCCACCGCCGCCACCGCCTCCCTCGGTGCTGATTCCGGCGAGTTTCTTTGGCATGACTATCGGCGACCAGGCGGCATACCCGCCGGCGACAGTGCCGATCGGTGCCCTCGGCCATCCCACGCTTCTGGCCTGGGCCGAAATCGAACCGCAGCGCGGATCTTACGACTTCAGCTTCTACGACAAGTTTGCCAACTGGGCGAGCGGCAACGGGATTCCGTTCATGATCACGTTTGCATGGACGCCTAGCTGGGCCGTGGCCGATCAGTCCAGTTGCATTGGCGTGATCTGCACAGCGCCCCCCGACCACGTTCAGGACTGGACGGATTTTCTGACCACAGTGATCAATCACTACAACGGAGTGACTGCTCCACATGTGAAGTACTACGAAGTGTGGAATGAAGCGAACTCCGCCATTTTCTGGACCGGAACGCATCCGCAACTGGTGGGCCTCGCGGCAGCCGCGTACCCGGTGATTCATCAAGATCCGGGTGCCATGTTGCTGGCACCATCGGTGACAGGTCCGCTGGCAAGTGCACAATCCTGGCTGGACGCTTACTTCGGCGCGGGAGGAAATCAGTACGCCGACGGGGCGTCGTTCCACGGATATATCGGGCCCGCTGGCGAGAGTCCGTACCCATTCCCGGAAGACAATGACAGCTTTGGGTACACCGACATTGTGACGCGGGCGACTTC
>Ga0335079_10003553_pt1 | contig 17995 bp, 10 predicted proteins | sample Lox_Sample_33_FD_206719 | JGI IMG/M metagenome (GOLD analysis project Ga0335079, IMG submission 206719) | Soil microbial communities from Loxahatchee National Wildlife Refuge, Florida, United States - Lox_Sample_3.3 | ecosystem: Environmental > Terrestrial > Soil > Wetlands | place: USA... | reverse complement strand
AAGATCCATCAGAACCCCTCGTTCACGCCGAAGTGGTCCGACAAGCCGATCTTGAAGTCGTATGAGAAGACGAAGCCCCCGCTCGGCTGGCCGCGCGAGACCGACTCGCTCTGCCCGGTCTGCGTGCGCGAAGCGCGGCAGGAAATCCTGGACGGCAAGAAGGACGTCAGCGTCCTGCTGAACGAGAAGGTCGGCGAGATCAAGGCGACGATCCTCGAGCGCGACGGCAAGATCCTGATGGTGAAGGATTGCCCGATCCACGGCCACTTCGAGGACGTGATGGCGATCGACACCGCGTTCTTCAAGCACCTGGAACAGGTCTTCCCCGGCCGCGACATCCGGGCCCACAATGACACCCATCTCCACCATCACGGCTCTTCCACCATCACACACGGCCGCGGCAGTGTGTTGACCATCGATTTGACCAACCGATGCAACATGATGTGCGACCCGTGCTTCATGGACGCCAACCAGGTCGGGTTTGTCCACGAGTTGACCTGGGACGACATCAAGACCCTGCTCGACAACGCCATCTCGATCAAGCCGAAGCGGCAGATGAGCGTTCAGTTCTCCGGCGGCGAACCCACGCTGTCGCCCTATTTCCTGGATGCGGTCCGGTACTCGCGGGAAGTCGGATACACCAGCGTGCAGGCGGCCACGAACGGCATCGAATTCGCAAAAAGCGCCGAGTTCTGTCGCAAGGCCGCCGACGCCGGCTTGCGCTACGCGTATCTCCAGTTCGACGGCATCGGCAACGCCGCCAACCAGCACCGTAAGGTTGGTAACCTCTTCGACGTCAAGCTGCAGGCCATCGAGAACCTGTACAGCAACGGCGTGGACATCATCCCGGTCATCACCATCGTCAACGGCATCAACAACGAGCAGGTGGGCCGGATCATTCAGTTCGCGCTCGATAATCCCAAGCGCATTCCATTCCTCAGCTTCCAGCCCGTGAGCTTCACCGGCCGCGACGAGGCCGTGACCGACGAGCGCCGCGCCGCCCAACGCTACACCCTGAGCCATCTCGCGCACGATGTAAAGGACCAATTGGGCATCGGCGAGCCGGCGCGCGACTGGTTCCCCATCTCCTTCATTTCCACCTTCAGCGACTGGAGCGACCTGGTCCACGGACCGCAGGCGACCTGGGGCCAGCTAAGCTGCGGCTGCCATCCGAATTGCGGTGTCGGCATGGCCGTAATGGTGGATAAGGAGACCAAAGAGCGGGCTCCGGTGACCTCGTTCCTCAATGCCGACCGGCTCGCCCGCGATGTGGCGCGTATCAACGACGCGGCGCGCGGCAAGTGGCTCTCCATCGCCGGCATGGCGCTGGCGGTGGCGCGCAACTACGATCCCTTCCACGCTCCCTCGCAGTTCAAGCTCAGCGACATGATGCGGAAGTTCGACAAGACCTTCGGCGCAACCGGCAAGAGCTACGGCAACGTGGGCAAGGACCGCAGTATGGCGGATATTCAGAAGCGCCGCAATGACCGCTGGAACTTCCTGTTCGTCGCCGGCATGTGGTTCCAGGACCTGTTCAACTATGATTTCCGGCGCACCGAGCAGTGCATCATTCCCTACGCCACGCAGGAAGGCGAGATCTCTTTCTGCGCGTATAACACCGGCATCGGCTGGCGCAACATCATCGAGAAGATGCACATGACGGCCACCTTGACCAAGTGGTACGAGGAGAAGGGCCGGCACGAGATCTTCGCCGGCGGCAAACACGTGCCGCTCAAGGAAGTCTCGCATTCGATGATGCTGCGCGACGAGATTGTGACCCTGGAAGAGCAGCACGACCTCGACGCCAAGGGCATCGCCAAGAACGCGCGCGAGGAGAAGATTCGCGCGCGCGACGCGAAGTTGAAGGCCGAGGAAGATGCGCGCATGGCGAGGCTGTATCGGCAGCACATCCTCAAGGAGCAGCCCGGACCGGAGCTGGTCAGCATCACGCCCGCCCCGGCCAAGCCCACGCCCAAGAAGGTGGAGGAGCGGGAAGAAGTGGGAAGCTTCGGGGACTAGAAAGTTCCAAAATTTTGCCGGCTTCCGGAGTTGCGAAAGCAGTAACCCCCGCCAGCCGACGTGCATCCTTGTACTACAAATGCAACAGGATGCTCGAATCACGCGCCGGGGCTTGCTGGCGGCCCTCGGCGTAGCGCCATTTCTCCGCGGCCAGCAGGTGCAACAGCCGCAGCAGGATACCGCCAAGTTTTCGACCAACGTCAAGGTCGTCAACCTCTATGCGAACGTTCGCGACAAGAAGGGCGAGATCGTGAAAGATCTCACCAAGGACGATTTTCTGCTCGACGAAGACGGCCGGCCGCAGACGATCCAGTATTTCTCCCAGGAAAGCAACCTGCCGCTCACGCTGGGCTTGCTGGTGGATACCAGCGGAAGTCAGCGCCGCCTGATCGGTGAAGAGCGCGATGCCAGCTCGCGGTTCTTCGACGAGGTGCTGCGGCCTGACAAGGATGTTGCATTCCTGATCCATTTCGATTTCGAGGTCGAGCTGTTGCAGGACATCACTTCGTCGCGCAACCTGCTGCAGAAGGCGCTCGATGAGCTGGAGTCTCCGTCGCAGTTGCAGCGGCGGTCGCAGCAGGGCGGGGGAGGATACCCGGGCGGCGGCTATCCGGGTGGCGGCGGCTATCCGGGTGGCGGCGGAGGAGGATATCCGGGAGGCCGGGGCGGGCGGCGCGGCGGCGGCACGGATCTCTACGATGCGGTGTTGCTCGGCTCTGACGAGATCATGCGCAAGCAGACCGGGCGCAAAGCACTGATCATCCTTTCCGACGGCGTGGACACCGGCAGCCGGACCTCGCTTACGAATTGCATCGAGGCCGCACAACGCTCCGATACTTTGGTTTATTCGATTCTGTTCGAGGACCCGGAGGCCTACAATGGCCGGGGCGGCTACCCGATGGGCGGCATGGGACGGCGGGGGCGCATGGGCGGTCCGATGCCCGTTCCGGGCGCGAACCACCCAGACGGCAAGAAGGTGCTGGAGCAGATTTCGCGGGAGACCGGGGGCCGGTTCTTCAAGGTGACGAAGAAAGAGCCGCTGAGTACGATTTACGCGGAGATCAACGACGACCTGCGGCACCAGTACAGCATCGGCTATTCGCCGGACGCGCCGCCCGACAATCGCGCTTTCCGCCACATTCACCTGACGACGAAGCAGAAGGGGATGGTTGTGACGACGCGCGAGGGGTATTATCCGTCGTAGCGGCAGGCTTCAGGCATCAGGCCGGCTATCGGCTATCAGCTTCAGCAGGCACTTCGGGATCATGGAATTCTCTAGAATAAACGAGAAGTGGCGGCGAAAAACGCGTACCTCGATTTTGTCCTCGAATGGCTGGCGCCGCTCGGGAGCATCACGCTGCGCAGCATGATGGGCGTCCACGTGCTTTACTGCAATGGAATCGTGTTCGCGCTCGTCGGCAAGGGCACGCTGTACCTGAAGGTCGACGACGTGAGCCGGCCGCGCTACGAGGCGCTCGGCCTCGAACCGATTCAGCCGTTCCAAAGGCAGGAGCTGACCCTGTCCTTCTATCCTCCGCCGGCGGAGTTCTTCGAGGACGCCGATGCCCTGCTCGAATGGGGACGAGAGGCGGTGGGAGCCGGGCTGCGCGCGAAGAAGAAACCGGGGGAAAAGCGAAAACGGTCAGCGGTCCGCCGGAAGTGAGGACGTGCCGCGGCTGAAGACCCGCACCCAATCGACCAGCATGCGCTGCGGAAAGCGCGTGGTGGAGTCTGGATATCCGGGCCAGTTGCCGCCCACGGCGACATTCAGCAGCAGAAAGAACGGGTGTCCGTAGACCCACTGCGTCCCCGATGGCAGATCGGCGGGCGTGATGCGCTTGAAGGCATGGCCATCCACCTGGAACTCGACGCCCTGCGGGTCCCAGAGTACCGTGAACACGTGGAAATTGTCGGCGAACCGCTGCCCGTCCGGCAGGGAGTAGGGAGCACCGATGCCGTTGCCGCCGCTGTATCCGGGCCCGTGGACCGTGCCGTGGACGGTAGACGGCTCCTTGCCGATGTTCTCCATGATGTCGATTTCGCCGCAGCGTGGCCAGCCGCTGGTGGAGATGTCGGTTCCCAGCATCCAGAACGCGGGCCAGAGGCCCTGGCCGAACGGGATCTGAATCCGGGCCTCGATCCTGCCGTAGGTGAACGCGGCCAGCCCCTGCGTCTTGAGGCGCGCCGAAGTGTAGCTTGCGCCGTTGGCGACGGCTTGGATCACGAGGTGGCCGGCGCCATCGAGGAAGGCGTTGTCGGTTGAGCTGGTGTAGTTTTCCAGTTCGGCGTTGCCCCAGCCGGTCTGGCCGAGGTCATAGGTCCATTTCGTACGGTCGGGAGCGCTGCCCTCGGGGCCGTCGAATTCCTCGTTCCACACGAGACGCCAAGGCCGCAGGGGCGCGGCATCTTGTGCGTGCAAGGCTGCCACGGCCAGCAGCACGCCGACGCCGATGAGTCCCGTCATGGGACCATTATGACGTCTAATGCGGCCGCTGATGTCCTGGCGCAGATGGATTGCCGACGGGATGGGGCTTGGATCCGTTGACTGCGGCAACCGCGTCGCCTGGCGAGACAAACTGGATGAGGTAATTGACCAGTTGGTCTGCGGTCGGAGAACCGAGGCCGGTGGCGGGATCCCAACCCGGTCCGGCACTGAAGCCAGGCACGTAGAGCGCGTTGTTGCCGCTCGTGACGTCGAAGAACGACGCCGGGTAGTGACCGGGCTCGTTCCACGCGATTTCTCCCTGGTAGGTGCCGGGAGCGGGATTGCATCCGCTCGTCAAGCAACTGACGAACCGTCGCACGTGGGCTGAGCCGATCCGAAGTCGCCGGTTGTATCCCGGGGACCGATGGTACATCCGAACGGATCGTTCCGCTCAATCTTTTTTGGCGAGGTGGCGGCGAAATGGAACCGGTGGAGAGAGAGGAAGCGCCGCCTGCCGGGAGGGCAAGCGGCGCGTTCGGAACGGCAGGCTGGCGCCGATCAGAAGATTCGCTGGTGGACGCGATCCACCGAGAACTCCTTCTCAGCGCTGTGGCAGGCGGCGCAGCTTTCGCCGAGCGAGGTGGTGTTGGCGAGAGCGTGCGAGGCGGTGGCAACGTCATCGTGGCAGCCCTGGCAGGCGGCGGCGATGGGAGCCGTGGTCTTGGTGAACGCGCCGGCGCTGGCCACCATGGCCTTGGCGCCGACATTTTCGACCATGTAGGTGCCGTCCAAATGGCAAGCGGTGCAACGTCGCAGGTCGCCCGGGAACCGGACTTCCTGGTAGTTGGTGCTGCCGAGGACGTACGAATTGACCAGGTTCTCCCCGCGATGGATGCTGTGAATCTGCCAGGCGAGGTTGACACTGTCGCCGGAGGTGCCGTCTGTCAATGCCGGGTTATGGCAGATCACGCACTCCTGGACCGCGGCGCGGGTTCCGCCGTGGACGAAGCCGAGGTTCACGTGGCAGGCGGCGCACTTGTCGCTGGAGACCACCTGGCGGCGAGGGGTCATGGCGCTCTTGTCCACGGAGAAGTAGAACTGCACGGGCTTGGCGGCGTCGGTGGCGGTTGTCTGCTTCGTGGTGCCCGGGAGCAGTGTGACCGAGTTGCGGGCCTCGATGGAGACGGTGTAGGAACCGGTTGCCGCGGCGGGGATCTTGTTGGTCATGGTGTAGGCATAGATACCGCCACCGCCCATGGGCGTCTTGCTGGGATCTTCGGAGACACGGATGGCGCCGGGGCCGGTGTTGTAGTCGATGTTCGAGCCACCGAGCACGACCCGGATCTGCGTGATCTTGCTGATGTCGACCGGATTTCCGGATTTGTCCGTCACGCCGAAGGTCACGATGGGAGCGTTGCCGGGCGTGGCGTTTTCAACCTTGACGACTTTGGTCACGAGGCCGGGGAGCGAGGTGGAGTTTTCCGGGATGAGATGCGCGCCGGGGACGGAGGCATCGAAATCGAGGGTGGCCTGAGAGCCGTGGCACTGCTTGCACTGGTTGTCGCTGGTCTGCGGGAGGTTGACGTGGTTGGCGCCAGTGGCGAAGTTCACGTCGTCGTGGCAGGAACCGCAGGCGTCCCGGGTGGGGTTGGTCTTCCAGTTGTCGGCCTGAGCGGCGCCCTTGGCGTGGCAGTTGGTGCAGTTGCGGATGTCCTGGGGGAACACGACGTCGGAGAAGTCGGACCATGCCCCGCGGTGGTAGATGCGGTACGGGGTGCCGGCTTTCACGCTGGGGAGGCTGGATCCCATATGGATCTTGTGGATCAGGACCTTCATATCCTGCGTGAGGTTTGTGTCGGGATTGATGGTCTGGGGGGTATGGCACAGGATGCACATCTCGACGGTAAGTCGAGAACCTCCATGGCCAGCCAGCGGGTCGTGGCACTTGTTGCAGGCGTCGGTGGGGGTGATGGATCGCGTCACTTTCACTGCCGAGCCATTCGGGACGAAGTTGAGGACATCGTTTGACGCCAGGCTCCATTCGTCGTAGGTCCCGTACTCGGAGAGATCGCGGACTCCGTAGACTCCGATCGCATGGGTGGCAGTTGCGTCAAAGCCGGCCGGCGCCTTGGTTTTGAAGGTGTAGGTATAGTCGCCGACGGCGTTATTGGTGAAGGTACCGCCGGAATCGGTGCTGGCCTGGTTTTGAGATGGGTTGTTGTTGATGGTGGCGGCGAGGACCCTCGTCGTGTAGGCAACGTATTGAGTCTTGCCGGCCGGGATGTAGGCGGCAATGTAGCTCAAGGCGACTGGTCCCGGGGTCGCGACTCCCAGTCTGTCGAGAGGATTCCCATCGACGTCCGTCAGCGTGACACGCGCGGTGATGGTGCCGTCATTCGCAATGGCGGCACTCTTGATCTTCACCAGGATTCCGGTGTGCCCTAAAGAAGACGTGGTGCCGCTCATCCTGGGATTGATGGTGGCGGCGAAATCCACGGTTTTCTTGGGCTGGTGATCGGCGGCCCAAACGATGTTGGCTGATGCTGCAAGAAAAAGGAAAAGCGCTGCTGCATTGGCAAGCGCCAGGGTTTTTCGCATTGGGTACAAAACCTCCATAAAAAGATAAACAGATATATTGGCCCTATATTGTCGTAACACGATTCATGGCGAATTGCAGGGATTCCAGACAGGAGGGCGAAGGGGAGGCGAAAGGAAAGTCACACCCGCGGATGAAAACCACAGCGCGGCCCGTCCGCGGTCACTCGCGGGCCTGGATGCCCGCGTTACTGGTGCCTGGGGTCCGGCTTGATGATGAGCGGCTGCGTGTAGGACTTGCCGGCGACTGTCAGACGGACGGTGTAATCCCCGGCGGGCATCCAGGGACCTTGGGACACCGGCGTGTCCTGATAGATAGCCGAAATCGGCGGGCCGCCGCGTCCCCCGCCGCCGCCCGGTGCGGGGACCCCGTGGAGGTCCCAGACGAAACGATGCATGCCCGGGGTCGCGGCAGGGCGCAGGAAGGGCCGGAGCCAGTAGAGCGCGACGTTGAGCGTGGGGCTGGGCGGCGTGGGGCGGTCGGAGCTTTCAAACTTGACGATCACCTTGCCGGCGTTGTCGAGTATGTCGATTGTGACGGCCGCCGCGGCGGACTTCAGGTAGTAATATAGGATCGCGCCATCGGGCGGGTTCTTGCCGGCAGGTTCCTCGGGGGGCAGCGGCGTGTCGGTATTGGTATTGCGCGGCAGACGATAGGTGGGGCGCGGCGCGAAGAGCCAGGCTTCGGACCCCGCAGTTTCGGGAGTGAGCTGGCGCAGCGGCGAAATGTCATCGAGAATCCAGAAGCCGCGGCCGTGCGTGCCGACTACGAGGTCGTCGTCGTGCACCACGAGGTCGCGGATCGAGGTGGCGGGCATGTTCAGCCGCAGGGGCTGCCAGTCGTCGCCGTCGTCGAAGCTGACGAAGACGGCGAGCTCGGTGGCGGCATAGAGCAGACCTTTGCGCACGGGATCTTCACGGACGGCATTGACCGGACCGTCGGGCAGGCCGCGGACGGTCTCTTTCCAGGTTGCGCCGCCGTCGTGGGTACGCCAGATGTGGGGCTTGAGATCGTCGAGGCGCAGGCGGTTGACGGCAGCGTAGACGGTGTTGTCGTCGAAGTGGCCGGTGTCGAGCTGCGCTACTTTGCTCCATGGCGTCATGGCGGGCGGCGTCACGTTCTTCCAGGTTTTGCCGCCGTCGCGGGTGAGGTGGATGAGGCCGTCGTCGGTGCCGGCCCAGATGGTGTTCACGTTAAGGCGCGAGGGGCCGATGGAGTAGACCACGCCGCGGCGCGTAGCCTGCTGTTTGGCCGCGGCGGGGTATGAGGCGACACTGGGCGGGAGGTCGTAGGTCTCGCGCGTGAGGTCGGGGCTGATGGCCTCCCAGGTCTTTGCACCGTCGGTGGTTTTCAGGACCACCTGCGCGCCGAGATACAGCACGTGCGGCTCGACGTAAGAGAAGATGAGCGGCGCCGTGCGCAGGTAGCGGTAGTTGCCGCGGGGCGCGACGCGCTCGACCTCGCCGGTGATGCGGTTCCACTTGCTCACCTTGCTGCCGTACACGATGTTGGGGTTGAGCGGATCGGGCGCAATATAGGCGTACTCTTCAGCGCCCACGGGATGCCATTCGCGGAAGGTGATCTGGCCCTCGTTGCCGCGGCTCAGAACGGCGGCCGAGCCGCTCTCCTGCTGGCCGCCGTAGACCCAGTACGGAAACTGATTGTCGGTGATGACGTGATAGAACTGCGCGGTGGGCTGGTTGTACCAACTGCTCCAGGTGGCGCCGTGATTGACGGTGATGGTGGCGCCCTGGTCGCTGGCCAGCAGAATGATGTTGGGATTGACGGGGTTGATCCAGATGGTGTGGTAGTCGTCGCCGCCGGGCGCGCCCTTGATGGCGGTGAAGGTGGCGCCGCCATCGCTGGAGCGGTAAGTCGTGGTGTTGGCGACGTAGGCGACCTCTTTGTTCCTGGGGTCGACGCGCACACAGGCGAAATCGTTGCCGCGGCCGTAGATGCGCTGCTCGCCGTTGACGCGCTTCCAGGTAGCGCCGGCGTCATCGGAGCGGTAGAGGCCGCCGGATTCGCCGCGCGCCTCGACCAGCGCGTACATGCGTGAGGGATCGCTGGGGGCGATGGCGATGCCAATTCGGCCGAGCCCGCCCTGCTCGAAAGTGGGCAGGCCGCCGGCGAGCGGATTCCAGGTGGCGCCGCCGTCCGTGGACTTGAAGATGCCGCTGTTGGGGCCCGAGAACGCCCCGTTCTCCCAGGGGCCTTGCTGCGCCTGCCAAAGCACGGCATAGACAGTCTGCGGATTTCGCGGGTCGAAGGCGAGATCGATGGCGCCGGTGCGATCGTCCTTGTACAACACCTTCTGGAAGGTCTGTCCGCCATCGAGCGAGCGGAAGACGCCGCGCTCGGCATTGGGGCCGTAAGGATGTCCGAGCACGGCAACGAAGAGGCGGTTCGGATTGCCTGGATCGACGATGATGGCGGGGATCTGCTGGCCGTCGCGGAGGCCGAGGTGGCGCCAGGTCTTGCCGCCGTCGGTGGATTTGTACATGCCGTCGCCGACGGACAGGTCGGGGCGCTGCAGGCCTTCGCCGCTGCCCACATAGAGGATGTTGGGATTGGAAGACGCGACCGCAATGGCCCCGATAGAGCCGGTAGGCTGGTCGTCGAAGAGCGGCTGCCAGGTACGGCCGTAGTCGTCGGTCTTCCAGACGCCGCCGTTATTCACGCCGATGAAGAAGACGTTGGGCTGATTGGCGATGCCATCGGCGCCGACGGTGCGGCCGCCGCGGAACGGACCGATGTCGCGCCATCGGAGTCCGGAGTAGAGGGCGGGAGGGTAGTTTTGAGCGAACAGGCTGGTGGCGAGAAGTACAAGTGCGAGACGCATCGTTACGATGGTACACTGGCGGGCGCCGGGGACAATAAACGTGGTGATACGCAGCGCGCCCGCGGCTCGCCGGGTGAGCGGCGCCGCGGCAGGAGCGATCGTTACCGTCTGTGCGATGTCCGCATTCGCCGCGGACGGATGGCGCGCTTACTTCACGCCGGATGACATGATGAACCTGTACGGCGCATGGTCGGCTTCGCCGGTGGAACTGTTGCAGGGGCATCGCCCGCTGGGCGGACTGGTTTATCGCGCGCTGTTTGCGGTGTTCGGTTTGAATCCGCTGCCGTTCCGCGTGGTCTGCATGTGCCTGGTCCTGGCCAACCTCTGGCTGTTGTATCTGTTCTGCCTGCGGCTGACCCATAAGCGGGAGACGGCGGCGCTGGCTTGCCTGCTGGGCGCGTATCACGCGCACCTGGCGGACCTGTATTACAGTACGGGCACGCTTTACGACGTGCTGAGCTATTTCCTGATCCTGGCAACGCTGGTGTACTACTTCCGGATTTGCGACCTCTCCGGGTACCCAAGCTGGCGCCGGACGGCGATCCTGACGGGGCTTTATTCTTGCGCGCTGGCCACGAAAGAGCTGGCGGTGGTAGTGCCTCCGCTGGTACTGCTTTACGAACTGATTTACCATTCGCGGGCCGGGCTCATGCGCCGCGCACGTTTCCTGTACGTGAGCGTGCCGGTCACGGCGGCCTTCATCCTGTACCGCACGTCGAGTTCGCACGCCATGACGCGGAACCCGAACTTCTTCCCGCACATCTCCCTGCACGCCTTCCTGGCGGGATGGACGCATTACCTGCCGGACTTGTTTTACGGCACGGTGGCGTTCAACAGCTTCAAGGTGGTCGTGTTGTTGGGCGGGATGCTGGCGGTCGCGGCCTGGACCAGGCGCCGTGAGCTGCTGTATGGGTGGTGCGTGATCCTGGTTGTGCCGCTGCCGTTCATCTTTATCGAGCCGCGCGGCTTCTTCGAGATGTACCTGTCGTTGGCGGGCTGGTACCTGTACGCCGCGGCCGCACTGGTTGCGCTGCGCGACTCGGTCCCTGGATGGGCGGAGCGGCTGGGCGTCCGGCCGGGACAACTGGCCCTGTTCGCGGCAGCGGCACTCTTGCTGTTTGTGTTGCACCGGCGCGAGAAACCGCTGGGCAACCAGTGGGTCCCCGAAACGCACGCGGAGGTGCGCCAGATTCTGGAGCCATTGCAGAGGCGGAGCGCTCCGCTGCCGCGAGGCGCCCGGGTACTGTTTCTTTCCGACCCGTATCCGGTGGACGAGTGGCTGCTCACGTTCGTGTTTCGGTTGTACTACCAGGACAAAACGATACGAGTGGATCGGGTGAAGCCGTGGCCGCAGCTCGCTAGCCGCGAGGCGCAGGCCGGGTACGACCGCGTCTACGCGTTGGACGAGGCGGGGCTCAAGGAAGTGGCACGGCGAGAATGAGAGCCCGGTTTGTCACCCGAGCGGGCCTTGTTGCATCCTGGTTGTAGAGCGAACCATGCCCTTGTACGAATATCGATGCCAGAAGTGCTCGAAGACGTTCGAGATGCTGCGGCGGATGCAGGACGCGGACCGCGGCGTGGAGTGTCCGGAGTGCCGGTCGGAGGAAGTCGAACGGCTGATGTCGACATTCAGTGCCGGGGGATGCTCGCTGTCGGGGTCCGGCAAGTTCACCTGAGCGCGGTAGGGGCGGCCGGTCGGCCGCAGGGACATCAGGGAGTGGCGCGGCCCTTCATCGCCGATTCGAGCGCGATGTGGTTCTCATCCAGGATGTTTCCCATGGCGCGCTGCAGCGCGGCTTTGGCTTTTACGTAAGAGCTGCGCGCGGCCACCTCGGTGGAGCGGGCCTGGGCCAGCAGGTTTTCATACTGGATGACGAAGAAGCTGGTGGAAGCGCCCACCTCGAACTTGGCCTGCTCGGCGTCGAGCGACTCCTGCTGCAAGGCGCGCGCCTCGACCGCTGCCTCGTAGCTGGCTCGGGCGCGCCGCATGGCGATCAGCGCGTCCTCGACTTCGAGGCGGGCCTGGTTTTGCAACTGGCGAAGGCGGATTTCGTTCTGCTTGACCTGCAGCTCGTCGCGCGCGAGATCGGCTTCGGCCACGCGGTTGTGGATTGGCAATGTCATCTGCACGCCCACGCCATAGGTGGGATATTTGCGCGTGAAGATCTGGCTCAACGCGGTGCCGTAGCCGCCGAGCATATTGGGATCCGGGGAAGGCGCCGGAGCAAACGGAAAGGCGTCCCCGGCGAGGGCGCTATTCTGCATGATGCCTATCAGATCGAGCTGTGGCCGGGTGGCGCTGCGGGCGCCTTCGAGGCCGATCTGGGAGTTGACGACCTGGAGCCGTGCCTGCCCGAGATCGGGACGGCGGGAGAGCGCTTCGGCGATCAGGTCCTGCATGGGGCGGATTTCGTCGGTGGCCGGGATGGTCAGAGTGTCGGTGGGGATGAGGTGCGCGGACATCACCTCGGGGTCTTCGTTGCCGCGGCGCGTGAGCACGTTCTTGAGGATGGCTTCCTGCTCCTCGCGCAGGCCGCGCGCGTTGATCAGGTCCTGCCGGGTCGAGGAGACCTGGGCGTTGGCGCGGGTCAGTTCGACGGGCGCAAGCGTGCCTTCGTCCACCTGGGCGCGGACGTCGGAACGCAGCTTCTCGGCAAGCGTCACGGTTTCGGCTTTGACCTTCTCGTCTTCGGTGAGCGCCACCATGTCGGTGTAGAGGCGGATCACGCCATAGACCGTCAGGATGAGCTGCTGGTGGAAGAGCAGGCTGGTCATCTTCTGCTCGTTGAGGGCGATTCGAATGAAGCGGCGATTGACGCTCATGCCGGAGCCGCGCAGGAGCGGCTGGGTAATGGTCAGGCCGAGAGCGGAATTGGTGTATGGGTTGTAGCTGGTCCTCAGCGAATTGACGGACTGGCTGTTGTTCAGGAAGTTTAGAGAGGCCGTCGCGCCGGTGGAAAAGCCCTGTTGGATGCCGGCATTGTACGTTGTGGAGTTGGCGACCAGCGTGGAGAGTCCTGTGGTTGAGGTGGCGCTCTGCGGGGCAGTCGAGTGGATCCAGTTCAATTGTCCGAAGAGGGAGGGATCGAAGCTCGGGATGGCGGCGCCGTTGGTCTGGGGAATGGTGCCTTGAATCGACTCGTTTACCAGGGGCTCGCCGAGGACAGTCAATTCGAGCGCGTTGGTGGTGATAGAGCTGCCCGAGGTCGCGCGGCCCGCGGCGGCGGCGTTCGTGTTGACGGGGCTGAGCGGTCCGCCGGTGCCGGTGGGGGCCTCGGCGAGCGTAAAATTGAGCCCGCGCACGGTCCCGCCGCCCTTGGTGCGCAGCAATTCCATGTCGGCGATGGGGAGTGCGTAGCGCTGCAATTCGATATCGAGGTTGTTCTCGATGGCGAGCGCGAGGGCATCCTGCAGCGACAGATAGAGGTTGCCGGCGCGGATCAGCTCGCGCACGCGGGGGGAATTGTCGTAATTCACCGGCGGCGTCATACGCGGAAGGCCGGTCTGGGCAAACGCAAGGCCGGCGGCTAGAGACAGCGCCAGTGCGGCGCTCACAAGCTTTCGAAACATCTGGACCCCATTCCTCCCTGGAAAGCGCGCTATTGTTTTTTCCCCGGAGCCTTTTCAACCGCCACCGGTTTCACCTTGACGCCCTCGCGCACTTCGTCGCTCGGGTTGGCCACCAGGCGCTGGCCCTCGTCCAGGCCGGAGAGTACCTCCAGGCGATCGCCGTAATCGCGGCCCAGTTTGATGCGCGTAAAGTGGACGGTGTCCTCGGGCCCGATTACGGCCACCTGGGGGCCGTCGCTGCGAACCACCAGGGTATCGCCGGGGATGAGCAGCGGCGGATTCTGGCGCGGCACCGAGAGATCCACATCGGCGTACATGCCGGGCAGAAGCTGAGCGGCGGGATTGGGCACCTGGACTTCGGTGAGAAGCGTGCGCGATGCGGGATCGAGAGCGTTGGAGGTGCGGGTCACGGTACCGACGAACTTGCGTCCGGGCAGCTCGGCCACGGCCAGAGTGGCCTGCTGGCCCACGCGCACGCTGTCGGCTTCGGATTGCGGCAGGTTCACGTACACACGGAGGGTTCCGGTCTGCGCGATGCGGAACAGCAATGTGTTGCCTTCATTCACGAGCACGCCGGTATCGATGTTGCGCACGGTGATGATGCCGTCGAACGGGGCACGCACCGCCTGGTAGGTCTTGAGCTGGTTGAGGCGGGCGAAATTGGCTTCGGCGGCGGCCACGTTGCTGTGCGCGGCGGCGAGCGCCTTTTCGAGAGCCTGCACGTTGGCCTGCTGCGCGGCCCACTGGGCCTGGTAGGTATCGTTTTCCTGCTTGGAGACGACGCCGCGCTTTTGCAGGTTGTCCCAGCGCTGCGCGGTGACGCGGGCCAGGTTTTCATTGGCGCGTCCCTGCTGCACGGCGGCTTCGGCCTGCTGAACGGCGCTCCGGGTCTGCTCCAGAGTAGCGTTGGCCTGGAGGATCATCTGGTCGAGCTCGGGGGCTTCGATCTCGGCCACGACCTGGCCGTCGCGTACGCGGTCGCCGATATCGACGTAGCGCTTCCGGATGTACCCGGTGGCGCGGGCCAGGATGGGGGCCTCGGTGACGGCCTGGACGTTGCCCGGCAGCACCAGCTCCGTTTTGGTCGCGGAGCGCTCTACGCGGCTAAAGTTGACCGCGGGCAGGCTGTGGACCGTGTCACGGGTCTCAGCGGCGAGAACCTGCTCGCGCCGCTGGCGAGGCAGGTAACCCGCGAAGAATCCGACTACGATCAATGCGATGATCACGACCGCGATTAATACGAGGCTCGCCGCCGAAGGTCCCTTGCGCGGGTGGCCGCCCGACTCATGGAGCTTTTTCTGCTCCTCGAGCTGGCGCCTCAGGTCTTCCACCTCCGCCCGCAACCGCTCTTCGGCGGTGTTGGTCTCATTCATGAAAGGTCCTCACGTATCATCATGTCGTCGCGGAGAAATTCATGCTCCTCTTCTACGATCTTGCGTTCGTAGTCGACCGGCGGCTGCTTGCGCAAGAGGCTATACACCAATGGAACCACAAACAGGGTAGTAACGGTGGCCAACAGAAGGCCGCCGATGACGGCGCGTCCCAAGGGCGCGTTTTGTTCGCCGCCCTCGCCGAAGCCGAGAGCCATGGGAAGCATGCCGATGATCATGGCGCTGGCGGTCATGATGACGGGGCGGATGCGGGTGTGGCCGGCGGAAAGTGCGGCGCTGCGCGCGTCCAGGCCCTCGACGCGCTGGTCGTTGGCGAACACGACCAGCAGGATGCTGTTGGCGGTGGCCACGCCGATGCACATGATGGAACCCATCAGGCTCGGAACGCTGAAGGTGGTCTGGGTGACGAACAGCATCCAGACGATGCCCGCCATGGCGCCCGGCAGGGCCATCAGGATGATGAACGGGTCCAGCCAGGATTGGAAATTGACCGCCATCAGCAGGTAGACGAGGACGACCGCGAATGCCATTCCGAGCCCGAGGCGGTAGAAGGAATCGGCCATGGTCTTGATCTGGCCGCGAACGTCGATGGTGGTGCCGCGGGGCAGTTTGGGAGTCATGCGCTCCACGATCTTTTCGACACCGGCGCCGACACTGCCCAGGTCGCGGCGGTCGATGTTGGCGTAGACGTCGTAAACGGGCTGAACGTTGTAGTGGTTGACGATTTCGGGCGCGACCCCGCGGCGGACCCCCGCCAGGTTGTAGAGTAACTGCGGTCCGGCGGCGACCGCGCCCGGGTTGCCGTATGCGATCGAACTCTGGCTGGGACTGGCGCCAATGCTGGCATTGCCTGCGTTCGCCGTACCGGCCACCGAGGTGGCTGTGTTGGACGCGACCGAATTGGTGGGAGCCCCGACAGGCGTGCGCATCAGGGCGGCCAGAGAGTCGATGCGGTATTGGGGTGTCTGCACTGCGACGTTGTAGCTGACGCCGCTGCGGTAGTCGAGCCACTGGGTGGGCGCGATCTGGCCGCTGGAGCTGAGGGAGATCAGCAGGCTGGTGCTGACATCGCGCTGGGTGAGACCGACCTGGCCTGCTTTGCTGCGGTTGACGTCGACATCGATTTCCGGGTAATCGACCACCTGGTGGATGTGCACGTCGGCTGCGCCAGGAATGGTTTCCACCTGGGCGGCGATCTGGCGCGCGATGTCGTAGTTCCTCGGGTCGCGGCCCAATACCTGGACGTCGATGGGGGCAGGCAGTCCGAAATTCAAAATCTGGTTGGTGATGTTGGCGGCCTCGAAAAAGAACACGACATCGGGGAAGCGCTGCTTCAGTCGCTTGCGGAGGCGGTCGATGTAATCGGCGGTCGCGCCGTGCTCGCCTTCTTTGAGCGAGATCAGAATATCGCCATCACCGACGCCGAGGGTTGGGCTGTCGCCGAACGCGAGGTTGAAGCCCCCGTTCGGAATGCCAATGTTGTCGATGATATTGTCAATCTCGCGGGGAGGCACGACCTGGCGGATCTCATCTTCGATCTGCGCGAACAGCATCTCGGTTTTCTCGATGCGCGTCCCGGACGGGGACCGCGCGTGCAGCCGCATGGCGCCGGAATCGACCGTAGGGAAGAAATCGCGGCCGATCATAGGCGCGAGGCAGAGCGATCCGCCGACAAATAGGGCGAAAGCGATGAGCACGGGAGCCCGGTGATCGAGACACCAATGGAGCAGCGAGCCATAAGAGGCTCGCATCAGCTCGAAGCGGCGGTTGAAGAGATGGTGCACGTACCAGATGAAGCCCGTTCCGCCCTCTTCGTGCTCGCCGCGCACGTACAGTTTGACCTCCGGGCGAAGCATGTAGTGCACCATGGTTGGGATCAGGGTGCGCGAGAGGAAATACGAAGCCATCATGGCGAACACCACGGCCATGGCCAGCGGCGTAAACAGGTATTTGGCCGCGCCGGTGAGCAGCAGTACGGGGACGAAGACGATGCAGATGGAGAGCGTGGAGACAAAGGCCGGGGCGGCGATCTGCTGAGCGCCATCGAGCACGGCGCGCACCAAGGGCTTGCGCATGGCCATGTTGCGGTGAGTGTTTTCGATTTCCACCGTCGCGTCGTCCACGAGAATTCCGACGGCGAGGGCGAGCCCGCCGAGCGTCATGACGTTGGTGGTCTGGCCCAGCAGGCTCAGGATCATGAGGGAGGTGAGGATCGAAAGCGGAATCGAAATGCAGACGATGACGGTGCTGCGCCAGCTTCCGAGGAACAGCAGAATCATCATGCCGGTGAGGACTGCGGCGATAACTGCTTCGCGCACCACGCCGTTGATCGCGGCGCGGACGAAGAGAGACTGGTCGAAGAGCTGCCGGACCTGGAGTGCCGTGGGCAGGCCGGCCAGGATTCTGGGGAGCGCCTTCTTGACGTTGTTCACCACGGCGAGGGTGGATGCCTTACCGTTGCGCATGACGGTCAGCAGGGCGCCCCGTCGGCCATTGGCGCGCACGATGCTGGTCTGGACGCTATAGCCGTCGCGGACTTGGGCAACGTCCTTGAGGTAGACCGTGGCGCCGTTGACCACCTTCAGCGGCATGTCGTTCATCTCGGCCAGGATGCGCGGGCTGGAGTTGAGCTTGATCTGGTAGTCTTTGTCGCCGATTTTGGCGGTGCCGGCCGGGAAGATCAGATTCTGGTTGCCCAGCATGTTGCTGACGTCGGCGGCGGAGAGGCCCTTAGCGTAGAGCTGGTCGGGGTTGAGGTCGATCATCACGGCCCGGAATCGTCCGCCGTAGGGCAGGGGAACGCTGGCCCCTTGGATGGTGGCGAGCTGGGTACGGATGAAATTCTGCCCCATGTCGAACAACTCCTGTTCGCTCATGGTGTCGCTTTGGAGACCAAGCTGGAGGATCGGCACACTCGAGGCGTCGTACTTGATGACGCTGGGCGGGGTTGTCCCGGGCGGGAAGGTGCGCAGAAGGGTTTGGGAGATCGCGGTGACCTGCGCAAGAGCGAGTTCGACCTTGGCGGTGGGCTGGAAGTAGACGCGGGTTACGGAGACGCCGGAGTAAGACTGCGATTCGATGTGCTCGATGTCGTTGACGGTAGTGGTCATGGCGCGCTCGAAGATGGTGACCATGCGCTTTTCCATCTCCTC
>Ga0335079_10003552_pt1 | contig 17997 bp, 13 predicted proteins | sample Lox_Sample_33_FD_206719 | JGI IMG/M metagenome (GOLD analysis project Ga0335079, IMG submission 206719) | Soil microbial communities from Loxahatchee National Wildlife Refuge, Florida, United States - Lox_Sample_3.3 | ecosystem: Environmental > Terrestrial > Soil > Wetlands | place: USA... | reverse complement strand
GGTCGGAACTCCGGTTGAAGGCGTCGAGCTCCAGATCGCCGAAAACGGCGAGGTACTGTACCGCAGCCCCGGCGTGTTCGCGGGCTACTACAAGAATCCTCAGGCGACCGCGGAGACCAAGCGCGCCGACGGCTGGGTGCACTCGGGCGATGCCGGCTTTTTCGACGACCAGCAGCAACTGCACATCATCGACCGCGCAAAGGACGTGGGAAAACTCGAAGATGGGACCTTGTTTGCGCCGAAATTCCTCGAGAACAAGCTCAAGTTCTTCCCGACCATCCGCGAGGCGGTAACGTTCGGGCCGGGGAAGCCTTACGTCACGGCGCTCATCAACATCGACCCGGAAGCAGTCGGCAATTGGGCCGAGCGGCGCGGCATCATTTATGGCGGCTACCAGGAGCTCGCGAGCCTCGATGCGGTCTATGAGCTGATCCAAGGCGCGGTCGAGCAGGTGAACCGCGATCTGGCCGAGGAGCCGCACCTCGCAGGCTCGCAAATCCACCGCTTCCTGATCCTGCACAAGGAGCTGGATGCCGACGATGGCGAGCTGACGCGTACCCGCAAAGTGCGCCGCCGCTTCATCGGCGAGCGCTTCAAGCCGCTGATCGAGGCGCTTTACTCCGGTGCCGATCGCGCGCGGATCACGACCGAAGTTACCTTCGAGGACGGCCGCAAGGGGACGACCGAGGCCGAACTCAAGATCCGCGACGCAAAGACCACCGCGGTGGTCGAGAAGCTGCGGCGTGCGGGGTGATCGCCGAGTGATGCAAGGAAAAGAAGGAAGGGGGATCGGGGAGATGATTGGGGATGAAGGGAAGTTCACCTTGATCCCTCATAGCTGTGTTACGCGGGGCCGTTTGGTGAGCTCTCCGGGCCGGCCGAAAGCCGGCCCAAAAAATTTGCGCGAATCGCGCCCGCAAGGGCCGGCGTCTCGACGAGGTTGGTCGCCGATATCCCCCCGATCCCCAGTCGTCCCCCCGATCCCCTTCCATATTTTCTTTTCTTCAGATGCGGTGGCTCTCCCCTGTAGGGGGGAGTTGGCCTGACCCCTTAGCCGATGCAGAGAACCAAGCAGATCGGCGCGCCGGTCCTCAATGCGGACCACATCAGCCTCGCCTTTGGCGGCGTCAAGGCATTGACCGACATCAGCCTCGTAATTCGCGAGCACGAGATTCTTGCGATCATCGGTCCCAACGGCGCCGGCAAAACGTCGATGCTGAACGTCATCAACGGCTTCTACCACCCGCAGCAGGGCACCATCACCTTCAAGGGCGAGACACGCCGGCGCATGCGACCGCATCAGGCGGCGGAGCAGGGAATCGCGCGCACGTTCCAGAACGTGGCGCTGTTCCGCGGCATGAGCACGCTCGACAACATCATGACCGGCCGTCTCCTTAAGATGCGGCGCAATTTCCTTTGGCAGGCGTTCTATTACGGACCGGCCCTGGAGGAGGAGCTCCGGCACCGCGAGTTCGTCGAGCGCATCATCGATTTCCTGGAAATCCAGGCGATCCGCCGCACGCCGGTCGGGCAACTCCCGTATGGACTGCAGAAGCGCGTCGAGCTGGGGCGCGCGCTCGCCATGGAGCCGGAACTGTTGCTGCTCGACGAGCCGATGGCCGGCATGAATGTCGAGGAGAAGGAGGACATGTGCCGCTTCATCCTCGACGTCAATGATGAGTTCGGCATGACCATCGCCTTGATCGAGCACGATATGGGCGTGGTGATGGACATTTCCGACCGCGTCTGCGTGCTCGACTATGGACGCAAGATCGCCGACGGCTCGCCCGAGCTCGTGCGTACGGACCAGACCGTGATCGACGCCTATCTCGGCGTCGCGCACGAGGAATAGGGCGCGCTCGCCATGGACGTCCTCTCTGCCGTCTTCATCGCTCCCTTCGCGCAGATGTGGGACAACCCGGAATTCCTGCTCGAGGTGGTGCTCGGCGGGCTGCTGAGCGGCGTGCTCTATTCGCTGGTCGCGCTTGGATTCGTGCTCATCTACAAGGCCTCCGGCGTGTTCAACTTTGCGCAGGGCACCATGGTGCTGTTCGCGGCACTGACGCTCGCGGGCCTCATGGACAAGCAGGTGCCGAGCTGGGCCGCGATCCTGCTGACGATCGCGGTGATGGTGGCGCTTGCCTTCATCGTCGAGCGCGCCGTGCTCCGGCCGCTGGTGAACCAGGAGCAGATCATCCTGTTCATGGCGACGATCGGTATCACTTATGTGCTGCGCGGCGTCGGACAGATCATGTGGGGCGGAGACGTGCGCACGCTCGATCTTGGCCTCCCAACGACGCCGTGGCTGGTGGGCGGCGTCGTGATGGTCAACAAGTTCGATCTCGTGAGCGCCGCCGTCGCCGGTACTTTGGTGGCGGTGTTGGCGGTGTTCTTCCAAAAAACCGCTGTTGGACGCGCTCTGCGGGCGGTCGCCGACGATCACCAGGCGGCGCTCGCGGTCGGAATCCCCTTGAAGAGCATCTGGGTAATCGTCTGGACCGCCGCGGGCCTCGTGGCGCTGGTCGCGGGAACGCTCTGGGGCACCAATCTCGGCGTCCAGTTCTCGATCGAGTTGGTGGCGCTGAAGGCGCTCCCGGTGCTTATCCTCGGCGGCTTTACCTCGATCCCCGGCGCCATTGTCGGCGGCTTGATCGTGGGTGCCGGCGAGAAGATTGCGGAGGTTTATTGGGGGCCGGCCCTCGGCGGCGCGATCGAGGATTGGTTCGCCTACATGCTGGCGCTGGCGTTCCTGCTGTTCCGGCCGCAGGGCCTGTTCGGCGAGCGCATCATCGAGAGGGTGTGAGCCGATGCTTTACCGCGAAGCCGGCCAATTCAAGACCAGCTATCGGGCGGATCAGGCGATCTTTCCGATCCTCCAGGATCGGCTCTTCATGCTGGGTCTCGCTGCGGTGGCGCTTGCGGTCATCCCGGCGCTCGCGACCTTCGGCGGCGCCGATTATTGGCTCAACACCATCATGGTGCCGTTCCTCGTCTACTCATTGGCGGCGATCGGCCTCAACCTGCTGACGGGCTATGCGGGACAGGTCTCGCTCGGCACCGGCGGCTTCATGGCGGTGGGTGCCTTCGCCGCCTTCAAGTTCGCGACCGCCTTTCCCGGCCTCAACATCGTCATCGTGTTCCTGCTTGCGGGCTTGGTCGCGGCCTGCGTGGGGCTGCTCTTCGGTTTTCCGAGCCTCCGCATCAAGGGCTTCTATCTCTCGGTTGCGACCTTGGCATCGCAATTTTTCCTGATTTGGCTTTTCAACCGCATACCCTGGTTCACCAACTACGCGTCCTCGGGCGTGATCAGCGCGCCGCCGCGCGCGGTCGTCGACGACATATTCGTGACCGGCGCCCAAGCGAGCCCGTTCGCCAAATATTATTTCGTGCTGACCATCGTGGCGCTGCTCGCGCTTGTCGCCAAGAATCTGGTGCGCGGCCGGGTCGGACGGCAGTGGATGGCGATCCGCGATATGGACATCGCCGCGGAGATCATCGGCATCCGTCCGTTGCAGACCAAGCTGCTGGCGTTCGCGGTCAGCTCGTTCTATTGCGGGATTGCGGGTGCGTTGTGGGCGCACGTTTATACGTCGAGCGTCGAGGCGCTCGCTTTCGATATCGACCGGTCGTTCCAGATCTTGTTCATGATCATCATCGGCGGTCTCGGCAGCATCCTGGGTTCGTTCCTCGGCGCCGGCTTCATCATCCTGCTGCCCCTCTTCCTCGAGAGGGTGCCGCCGATGTTCGGATTCGACATCCCCGTCAACTACATCACGAACATTCAGCAGATCGTGTTCGGCAGCCTTATCATCTTCTTCCTGATCGTCGAGCCGCGCGGCCTTGCGCGCCTCTGGCAGATCGCCAAGGAGAAGCTCCGGATGTGGCCGTTCCCGTATTGACGGGCTTGCGATCGCTTGCCCAGCGCTGAATTGCGGTCCGGGCGGGATTGCCGCTCGCCGGAAACCCTGTTCGCACCGCGAATAGCGGCCTAAAATCCGCTTCGAACCACCCGCATTCTCGCCAGGGAGCTCCTGGAATGCTTCATGGTTTCGCATAAATGAGCCAACCGCCACCTGACGCGCAGCGAAAGCCAGTCGCCGCAAAAGGCCGCCGGCCTCCTGATCCAAGGTCGATCGTCGCGGGCGTGTTGTTCGTCTCCATAATCGGTCTTGCGATCTGGTATCTGGCACGACCCGAGCCGTTGCTCGTGCAAGGCGAGGTCGAAAGCACCCGCATCGATATGGCGGCGCGAGTATCGGGCCGCCTGCTGAAAATTCCGGTCGCGCGTGGCCAGGATGTCGCCGCGGGGACCACGCTTTTGGTGATCGACAATCCCGAGCTTGTGGCCCAGCTTCGCCAGGCCGAAGCGGAATTGGCGGTGGCCGACGCCGAGCTTGCGCGCATCAATGTGGGGACGCGCGCAGAGATCATCGCCGAGCGCAAAGCCGAGATCGACCGTGCCGCGGCGGAGGTCACGCTTGCGCAGAATACGTACGAACGCACGCGACAGCTGGCGGCGGACAAATTCGCGCCTCAATCCAAGCTCGACCAGGACACCGACGCGCTGACCACGGCACAAAAGCTGTTGGAGCAGGCGAAGCTTGCCTATCAGGAAGCCGTGACCGGATTCACGCCCGAGGAGCATAAGATCGCCGAGGCGAACGTGGTCAGCGCTCAAGCCAAGGTCGAAACGATCAAGTCTCTTGTCGATCAGTTGACGGTGAGCGCGCCGGTAGTGTCGCAGGTTTATCAGATTCCCGCCGAGGAGGGCGAGGTCGTGACGCCCGGCGTTCCTCTCCTATCCCTCATCGATCTCGATGATACCTGGCTCGGGTTCTCGCTTCGCGAAGACCTGATCGCCGGCCTCAAAGTCGGCGATCGGTTCGCGGCTCGCATTCCCGCGCTCGGTGGTCGCAGGGTCGTCGCGGAAGTCCGCGTCATCGCGACCAAGGGGGAATATGCGGGCTGGCGGGCAACCCGCGCGACCGGCGATTTCGATTTGAGGACCTTCGCCATAAGAGCTTACCCCGTTGACAAAATCGAGGGCCTGAGGCCGGGGATGAGCGTCTATGCGGATTGGTCGGGCCGGGGGCCGTGAGACCGTCGCCGCGGCCCGGCATCCTATTGGTCGCGATACGCGAAATCCGATTCTTTCGACGCGACCGCGCGGGCCTCTTTCTGCTCTTGGCGGTTCCCCTGATAGCCTTTGCGATTCTCTCATTTACCTTCAGCAGCGCGGTTGTCCGCGGTCTCAACGTCGTCGTCGTGGACGCGGACCGCTCGGCCGTCTCGGAAGACTTCGTCGAGTATGTGGCGTCGACCCCCAATTTGCGCATCGCCGCGCGCGGCGACAGCCTTGCGACGGCAACACGAGCGATCCGCTCCGGCGAAGCGATCGCGGCCGTTTATATCCCCGCAAACTTCGAGCACGACCTGCAGGCGGGACTCCGTCCACAGATAATCGCCTTCTACAACACCCAATACTTCACGCCCGGCAATATCGCCTCCAAGGGCTTGCGTGACGCAATCGACGCCGCCTCCGATCATTTCGCGCTGACAGGCAAGATGCGATTGCAGCCGGTCGGCGCGGGCCCCCTCGTCGTCGAGGAATATGTCCTCACGAACCCCGCGACCAATTACGCGGCATTCCTGCTCCGTGCCGTGATGCCGACGGTTCTCCACGTCGTGATCGCGATTGCCAGCGGTTACGCCGTCGGGTCGGAACTCTCTCGCCGGAGCCGGCGGGCTTGGCTCCGCTGCGCCGGCGGGAGCGCGGTTGTCGCGCTGACCGGGAAGCTTCTTCCGCTGTTTCTCGTGTTCTTCGGACTCCTCGGGGTCGATGCCCTGATCCTGGATGCCGGATTCGAGCTCTCTTACCGAGGAGACGTCGTGATGATCGTGGTGGCGGCGATGCTCTTTATCGTCGCCTATCAGTCGATCGCGACGATACTCCAGCTGGTAGTCCGGAACCTGGCACTCGGACTCAGTCTCACGGCCATCATCACGTCGCCGGCATTCGGCTTTGCCGGCGTCGGCCTTCCGGTGTTGGCGATGGGTGCGTTTCCACGAGCTTGGGGCGCGCTGCTGCCGCTCCGCTGGTATCTGCAAATACTTGTGGACCAGGCCGCACGAGGATCGCCGGTGCACGCATCCAGCTTGCCGTTCGCGATATTGGCGGCCATGGCAGTCGGGTTGTCTGGCGTCGCGTGTCTCTGCGTGCGCGGCTTCCTCGCAGCGCATCCGGTGGAGGAGCCGCCGTTGCCGGCGGATCGGCCCAAAGCCGGCCTGGCAGGTGCGTTCATCGGCGAATGGCGGCGCGTCATTTCCGATCGCGCCGTATTCAGCCTGTTCGTCATCGCGCCCGTCTTCTACGGCATATTCTATCCGCAGCCCTACCTCGGGCAGCTCGTCCGCAAAATCCCGATCGCCGTGGTCGATGACGATCGCACCGAGTTGAGCCGTCGGCTCATTCAAACTCTCGATGCCGACGAGGCGATCTCCGTGGCCCTTCGAGCACCTGCCCTCGACGTCGCTCAACAAGCGCTGTTCGAGCGCAGGATTTTCGCGATCGTCGAGATTCCGCCGGACACCGAGCGCGAGGTGCAAAGAGGCAACGCCGCGCGGTTACCCGCCTACGTCGATTCCAGCTATTTCATCATCTTCAACCGAACGCTGCAGGGGATACTCGAGGGCGCCGGCGACATGAACGTCGCGCTCGCCTCGCGGGGTGGCCGCGAGGACAGCTCATTTGCCAAGGTTGCGCTGGCGGCCACGAGCCCCGCCGAGCTGTTGATGGAGCCGCTCTACAACCCCACGGGCGGCTATGCGAGCTATGTCGTGCCGGCGGCTTTCATGCTGATCATCCAGCAGTCACTGCTGATGGGAGCTGCGATGCTGGCGGCGCTTAGCATCGCCATTCGACTGACGCCCGTTGCCCTGCTCGGCCGCGCCTTGGCTCACGCGACGATCTATGCTCCGGCGCTGGCGCTGTTCCTGATCGTCTTGCCGCGAATTTACGGGTTCTCGACCCTTGGTGCGGTCAGCGCCATGGCCCTGTTCGCGCTTCCCTTCGTTCTCGCCACCAGCCTGATGGGTCAGGCCGCCGGCTTTGTGTTCAAGTACCGCGAGACCGCGGTTTTGATCTTCGTCGCGACGACGCTGCCGCAATTCTTCCTCGTGGGCGTCTCTTGGCCGCGAGAAATGATTCCGCCGCTTCTTGAATACCTCCGTCGCATTTTCCCGAGCGAGTCCGCCATCGATGGATTGGTCCGCATCGATCAGATGGGCGCCTCGCTAAGCGAGGTGCGGGCCGATTGGATCTATCTCTGGCTGCTCGCCGCCTTCTATTTCGTGCTGGCGCTGGGGGCATCGCGACTTCGAGCCGCAAGGGGAGGCAGCAATGCGGCATAGCGGAAGCCAGCGAACCTTTACCATCGCTGCGGCAGCGGCGTTGCTGGGAGCCGGCGGGGTTCTGTTGTTCTTGATGCTGGGTTCGGGCGTCACGGCGCAACGCGCGCCGGGCGTCGTCCATGCGACCGAAATAAAGATCGCGCCGGAGATCAGTGGTCGCCTCGCTCGGTTCGCCGTGACTGCCGGACAGAGCGTCCGCGCCGGCGACGAGCTTGTCGAGCTCAGCAATCCCGAGCTGAGCGCGGCGTTGGTGCTCGCGACTGCCCAGCTCAACGAGGCACAGGCCGCACGCGACCGCGTTTATGCGGGAATTCGGGATGAGCGTGTCCAGATGCTTGCGCGCGAAATCGAGAGAGCCAAGGCAAATCTGACCTACGCGGAACAGGAATACGCGCGCAACTCGCAGCTCGTCAAAAGTGCGGATGTCTCGCGACAAAAGCTTGATGAAGCCGCCGCTAAGGTTGGCACCGCACGCGCGGACCTCCAGGCGGCGGAACAGGCGTATGAGGCCGCCCATAGCGGACCGACCCGCGAGGAACTCGCGATCGCGGACTCTAGGGTCGAGGCCGCTGCGGCCGCGGAATCCGTCATAGCGGCCCGCGTCGCCAAATTGCGCATTAGCGCGCCATCAGACGGTGTCGTCGCGCTGATCGTCGCTGAGCCCGGCGAGGCCATCGTCCCTGGTCAGCCCGTGATGACCCTCGAAGCCGCCGGGCGGCGCTGGGCCAGTTTCAACCTCCGCGAGGATCAGCTCGGTGATCTCCGCCTCGGCGCAGCCGTCGAACTCGTCCCGCTGGGTGGGGGCGCCCGGATCGAGGCGCGAGTGACGGAAATGGTTCCACGCGGCGAATTTGCGGTGTGGCGTGCGGCCCGTGTGGTGGGCGACCACGACTTGAACACGTTCGTGCTTCGGGCGGACACAATCGCGGCTTCCGCGTCCGGATTGCAACCGGGAATGACGGTTTGGCTGGAGCCCGTGGGGAGTCCGGGACAGCGATAGTGATGTTGGCATGATCCCGCTCGGGGATGAAACGCGGCGCCCGCTGCATGTTCCGATCGTAACCGCCGCCATCATCGCCGCGAATGCGGTGATGTTTCTGCTTGAGCTCGCGGGCGGCGATCAGTTCGTGCTCGACTGGTCCGTGGTGCCCGCGGACATCGTCGCGGGCCGGCATTGGATCACGCTGCTGACCGCCATGTTCATGCATGCGGGCTGGCTGCATATTTTGGGCAACATGGTGTTCTTGTGGGCCTTTGGCCCGCAGATCGAAGACGTGATGAATCCGTTCCGGTACCTCGCCTTCTATTTGGTGGGCGGACTCATCGCCATGCTGGCGCAGATCGCGGTCGATCCCTCCTCCGGAATCCCCAATCTCGGCGCGAGCGGCGCCATCGCCGCGGTCATGGGCGCGTTTCTTGTGACCTATCCGCGCGACCAGATCCGCACGGTCCTGATCCTTGGCTGGTTTTGGCGGGTGACGCTGGTGCCCGCGGTGGTCTTGATCGGGTTGTGGTTCCTCATTCAGCTCTTCAGCTTCGGTGCGGTCACCGATGTGGATACCGGCGGCGTCGCGTATCTAGCGCACATCGGCGGCGCCATATTCGGCGCCTTGACGGCGCGCGTGCTCGAAGACCCACGGCGATTGGCCGAGCAGCGGGATGCGGGTTTCGAGTGATCCGCCGCGGCTCCTGGACTAAGGCCGGCGTCCGCTGTCGGAACCACCACGGCTGCGATCGTCGCCGCCATGGTCACCGCCGCCATGACCGCCGAAGGTGAAGCCGAAGCCGAAGGCGCCGGGAAGGAAGGGTGGAACGCCGGGTCCGGTTTGCGGTGGCGGCACGCCTGCGGAGCAGGGGACCGTCAGGTCCAACTGATTCAGCTCGTCCACGTGTTGAGCCTGGGTTTGAAGCATCGACACCAGTTGCGTCGACGTCGCATCGATCTGGCCCATGGATGACACTAGACTCAGCGGGGCCGATCCAAACGGAAATCCGGCCAGCTGCAACTGATAGTCGGAGAGCAGCCGCTGGCCCTCCGGAGCGGCCGCCGCCAGGTCCGAATGGAGCTGCACGACCCGCGTGTCGCCGTCCGGCCCGCGGCAGGAGGTGGCGCCAGGGCAGTTGGGCCCTGTGCAGGCTTGGGGCGGCGCATAGGGGCAACCCATGGTGCCGGGGGTGCAACCGCCGCAATTGGGGCCGGTGCAGGACTGCGGCTGCGAATACGGGCAACCCGGACTGCCGGGACTGGTGCAGGGCGTCGGCGGCGTCTCGACGGTACAGCCGACGCAAGGCGGCGTTACTGCTGCGGCGCCTGGCGGCTGCGGAGAGGTCGCCGCGGTGACGAACAGGATCGGAATCTTGACGCAGGTATAATTGATCTTCCAGAGCGAGCGGGCGATGCCGTTGCCTCCAGTGCCGCCGGCAAAGGGCGGCCCATGGGTGAAGTTCCAGAATGGCGTTGCCATGCAGGGTTGGGGACAAGAGGGCGCATTCTTGAAAGCGGCGGCCATGGCTGCGACGGCGGCCTGGTCGGCCGCCTTCATCGCGGCAGCCTCGGCGTTGTCGTAAGCGGCACGGCCCGCCACGGTCGTGTTGAAATCGACCGGGAACACATAGGTCGACTGCGCACGTCCGTTGGTATAGGAGCAGTTGGTGCAGGGGCAATTGAGCAACCTAGCCTTGGCCAAGGCCTCGCCCGTCCAAACCAGCGCCGCCGCCAGAATCAGAATGAAGAAGCTGATCTTTTGAATGCTGTACATGCGCATGACGGCCCCCATCCGATGCGAACAGCTAGAGCAATACTAACCTAGGGGTTGTTTTCTATCAATCTCTGTTTAACCTGTTGCGCGCCGACTGCCCGGAGAACGTCCATGGAAAAAACGCTCGCAGCCGCTCTCGACTACGTGCCGCGCTGGCTCGACTTTCAGATGCGCGATTGGGAGCGGCCGGGCCTCGTCGTCGCGATCGCCGAACGCGGGCGGGTCGTGTTCGAGCGGGCTTGGGGCCACGCCGATCTGAAGCGCGGCATCGAACTAACGCCGCGCCATCGCTTCCGCGTCGCCTCGCATTCCAAGAGCTTCACTGCCGCCGGTATCATGAAATTGCGCGAGCGACGCAAGCTGCACCTCGACGATCCCGTGGGGCTCTACGTGGACGGGCTCCATCGCGGCCTCGCCGCCGTGACGCTGCAACAGCTGCTCTCGCACAGCGGCGGGGTGGTGCGCGACGGCCGCGACAGCGGTCAGTGGCAGGACCGCCGGCCATTCCTAGACGCTGACGAAATCCGCGCCGACTTGGCGGATGGGACCATTATCGATCCCAACACTCGCTTCAAATATTCGAACCACGGTTACGGGCTTCTCGGCATGGCGATCGAGGCGATCACCGGCGAGTCCTACAATCGCTGGATCAAGCGCGAGATCGTGGAAGCTGCAGGCCTCGAGGAGACCGAGCCGGACGTGCCGCTGAAGCGCGGCACGCCCTTCTCGCGCGGCCACAGCATGGTCCTGCCCTTGGGCCGCCGCGTCGTTATCCCTGGCGAGAATTCGACCCGCGCGCTGGCCGCCGCCACCGGTTTCATCAGCACCGCGGCCGATCTCGTGCGCTGGTTCAGCGGGCTCGATCCCAAGGCGCACCACGGCGTCCTCTCGGCCGCGAGCCGGCGCGAGATGATCCGCCGCCAATGGCGCAGTCCGCATTCCAGCATCGAAAGTTATTACGGTCTGGGCGTCGGCAGCGGCACGTTCGGCGATTGGGACCATTTCGGTCATGGCGGCGGTTTCCAGGGCTATATCACGCGCACCCTGCACGTGCCGACGCGCAATCTCACGATCTCCGTACTCACCAATTCCGCGGATGGCCTCGCCGGGCTCTGGCTCGACGGAATCCTGCACATCATCCGCTGCTTCGCGCAGAACGGCGCGCCGCCCGCCCGCCTCAAGGCGTGGTCGGGGCGCTGGTGGACGCTTTGGGGCACGGTCGATCTGGTGCCGACGACGAGGAAGGTGCTCGTGGCGCTGCCGGGGTTTCTCAACCCGTTCATGGACGCGAGCGAGATCGAGGTCACGGGCCGCGACCGCGGCAAGATCGTGCTCGCGAGCGGCGTCGCGAACCATGGCGAGCCGGTGCGCCTGGAACGCGACGGGAGAGGCCGCGCTCATGCGCTTTGGCTCGCCGGCAACAAGCTCCTGTCGGAGCGGCAGGTGATCCGCGAACTCACGCGCCGCTACGAGGGGCGGTGACAAGCAAGGTCACCGCAGAGGCACGGAGGTCGCGGGATAAAGCGATCGCGTCCCTCGAGAGAGACCAGTTTGACAAACCACTGGGGCAAAGGACGCACGCGGCCTCGAAAAAAAGGCGCTCCGTGTTCTCAGTGCCTTTGTGGTGAGTCCTTCGTCGATCCATCCGATTTCTTGCGTCGGGGATAGAGGCGCCTTGGCATGCCGGGGCTTCCGCGGGTAGTGTGCGCGGAAGGAGATTCATGATGGCAGTCGAGACAACCGTGACCGAAGCCGGTCGCGATTTCATCCGCGACATCGTCGATGCCGATCTCGCGGCAAAGCGCGTCACAACCGTGGTAACGCGCTTTCCGCCGGAGCCCAACGGCTATCTGCACATCGGACACGCCAAGTCGATCTGTCTCAATTTCGGCCTGGCCGAGGAATATGGCGGGCACTGCAATCTGCGCTTCGACGACACCAATCCGGCCAAGGAAGAGCAGGAATTCATCGACGCTATCGAGCGCGACGTGCGTTGGCTCGGATTCGATTGGGGCGCGCATCTCTACCACGCCTCCGATTACTTCGAGCAGCTCTATCAATGGGCGGAGCACCTGATCCAGCACGGCAAGGCCTATGTGGACGATCTCTCGGCCGAGGAAATGCGGGCGATGCGCGGCACCTTGACCGAGCCCGGCCGCGAGAGCCCGTATCGCAACCGGTCGGTCGCCGAGAACCTCGACCTGTTCCGCCGCATGCGCGCCGGCGAATTCCCGATCGGCGCGCGCGTGCTGCGCGCCAAGATCGACATGACCTCGGGCAACATCAATCTCCGCGACCCCGTGCTCTATCGCATCCTGCACGCGGCGCATCCGCGCACCGGCACGCAGTGGTGCATCTATCCCACATACGACTTCGCGCACGGCCAGTCGGACGCGATCGAGCACGTCACGCATTCGATTTGCACGCTCGAATTCGAGGATCACCGCCCGCTCTACGACTGGTGCCTCGAAAACCTGCCGGTGCCGTTTCGCCCGCATCAGTATGAGTTCGCGCGCCTCAACATCGCCTACACCGTGCTTTCAAAGCGGGTGCTGACGACCCTCGTGCGCGACGGCCACGTTACGGGCTGGGACGATCCGCGCATGCCGACTTTGGCGGGGCTCCGACGCCGCGGCATCCCACCGACGGCGATCCGAGACTTCGCGCGCCGGGTCGGCGTTGCCAAAGCCAACAGCCTTGTGGACATGGCGATGTTCGATCACGCCGTGCGCGAGCATCTGAACAAGGCGGCGCCGCGCCGGATGGCGGTGCTGCGCCCCCTGAAGCTCGTGATCGAGAACTATCCCGAGGGTACGCACGAGGAGCTCGAAGCCGTCAACAACCCCGAGGATCCCGCCGCCGGCACGCGGCGAATCCGTTTCGGCCGCGAGCTCTATGTGGAGCGTGACGACTTCATGGAGAATCCGCCGAAGAAATTCTTTCGCTTGGCGCCGGGGCGCGAGGTGCGTCTGCGCTACGCCTATTTCGTGACCTGCCGCGAGGCGATCAAGAACGCTGCCGGTGAAGTGGTGGAACTCCGCTGTACCTATGACCCCGCAACCCGCGGCGGCAATGCGCCCGACGGACGCAAAGTGCAGGCGACCCTCCACTGGGTCGCGGCATCGAACGCGGTTCCGGCGGAGCTTCGCCTCTACAATCCGCTATTCACCCGCCGCAATCCCGGCGCCGGCGGCGACGTGTTCGCCGACCTCAATCCGAATTCGCTCGAAGTGCTTGAGGGCGCCCTGCTCGAACCGTCGATCATCGCCGGCAACTCGCCCGAGCCCATGCAGTTCGAGCGCCAGGGCTATTTCTGCCGCGATCCGGACTCGAAGCCTGGTCGCCCCATCTTCAACCGCACGATCGGGCTGCGCGACACTTGGGCCAAGGTGCAGGCGGGCGGGTAACGCGATTGAAAACGACACGCAGATCAACGCCGATAAACACAGATGACACAGATTTTTTGTAATTCGTCTCAATCGCAGAAAAGATCCAAGACCATCCGTGTACATCTGTGTTTATCGGCGTGGATTTGTGTATTGACGGTCGGCATCGCCTCGCGACGCGATAAAGGATAGGCTCAGAAAAATCTCCGGGAGGACGCCTATGCAATACCGCCGCATTTCCGCCGATTGCCACCTCGATCTACCGTGGATGCCGCCCGATCTGTTCGTCTCGGAGGCGCCCACTGCGCTCAAGGATCGCATGCCGTTCGTCGCGGACGGCCCGGACGGACCGCGCTGGACCGCCAAGAACGGCGCCAATTTCGGCCTGGTCAACGGCGTCGGGCCCGCCGGCCAGAAATTCGTTCCCGGCAGCCACGCCCGCGTCGACATCATGGCCTCGACCGGGCTCTACGACGACGGCAAGAAGGGCATCCGCCGGGTTTCCGACCCGGATTTGCGCATCAAGGATATGGACCGCGACGGTGTCGATGCCGAGGTGATCTACGGCATCCTGGGCGCCGCGAGCCGGCTCAACGATCGCGAGGCCGCCAATGAGATGCTGCGCATCTACAACAACTGGCTCCGGGATTTCTGCCGGCACTATCCGGAGCGCCAGATCGGTCTCGCCTGCCTTCCCTATGGCGACATCGACGCAGCGGTGAAGGAAGTCCACCGCGTCGCGAAGCTCGGCCTGCGCGGCCTCGAACTGTCGTGCAGCTGGGACATGGAGCCGATGTGGCATCCCCTCTGGGAGCCGCTCTGGCAGGCCGTGAACGAGGTGCGACTGCCGCTGCACTTCCACACCTTCCCGACGATGCCGCACAGGAAGCTCGAGGATCAGACCGGCAAGACCCGGCGCGCCGCCTTCTTCACGGTGGTGTCGGGCTTCCAGATGAACCTCGTCAACATCCTCGCGGCGCTGATGGGTGCGGCGGTGTTCGAGCGCTATCCCAATATCCGAGTCGCCTTCGGCGAGAGCGGTATCGGCTGGATCCCCTATGCGCTCGACCGCATGGATTTCGAGTGGGAGGACCGCTTCCAGGATCTGGGCCTCAAGAAGAAGCCCAGCGACTATTGGCGCGAGCGCTGCAAGGCGACGTTCCAGTTCGACCGCATCGGCGGCAAGCTCATCGAAGATATGGGCGTGGAGACGCTGATGTGGGGCTGCGACTATCCGCACGGCGACGGCGTCTGGCCCGAATCCACGAAATACATCGCCGAGCAGTTCGGCCATCTGCCGGCCGAGACGACGCACAAGATCACCTGCGAGAACGCCGGTAAGTTCTATGGGCTCATTAATTGATGGGTGCGATGCCGGCCATCGGAAAAAGCGAGGGGATGGGAGGATGAATTGGGGATCAAGGGATATGGGCGGCTAATGTCTTCGCGGACCCCGAGCAATCGTGGTGTACGCCCCTCATCTCCCCGTTCATCCCCACATCTCCTGAACTTATTTGCGACCGGCATGTGCTTGCAGAGCGGAGGCATCAGATGAATTTGAGGGGCGCGGTCGCGCTGGTGACGGGAGGCAATGGCGGGCTGGGGCAGCGCATCTGTCACGCGCTCGCCAAGGAAGGCGCGCATGTCGCCGTCGTCTATGCGCAAAGCCGCGAGCAGGCCGAGGGTGTCGCGCGCGAGCTCGCATCGCGGTATCAGGTCAACGCTGCGGCGTTCGCCTGCGACGTGACCGACGGCGCCGCGGTGGAGCGGGTGGTCCGCGAGGTGAACGGGCGCTATGGCCGGCTCGACATTCTCGTCAACGATGCCGCCTTCAACAAGGCGATACCCTTCACCGACCTCGACAATCTTACCTTCGAGGTCTGGGACAAGATCATGGCCGTCAACCTGACAGGCCCGTTGCGTCTCATCAAGGCGGCGGCGCCGGTGATGAAGGCGCAAAAGCGCGGCCGCATCGTCAACATCGCCTCGATCGCGGGGCTCGGACCCACGGGTTCATCAATCGCCTATGCGGTCTCGAAGGCGGGCCTCATCCACCTGACGCGCTGCATGGCGGTGGCGCTCGCACCGGAGACGCTCGTCAATTGCGTGGCGCCGGGACTGCTCGAAGGGACCCGTGCGACCGCCAATCTCCGGCCCGAGCAGGTCGAGCGTTCGGCCACGGGATCGCTCCTCAAGAAAGCCGCCGACAAGGACGATTGCGCCGACATGGTGGTGGCGATGTGCCGCAGCGAGACCATGACCGGCGAGACGGTGGTGATCGACGCCGGCCGCACGTTTCATTGAGAAGCGATCGCGTGAGCTTCACGCGATCATTTCATCGGCGCCGGCTGACTGAGCAGGTTTGATCACTGTCGGCGCGGTCACCCCGAGCAAGCGACATCAGGGTTAACGAAACGGATCGGACTCTAACTCACCGGTTTCCGCCGACTGATGAACATCAGCGCGACGATGCTGAGCAGCGCCGTCACCATTAGGTAATAGCTGGGCGACAGGGGATCGTTGGTCACCGCGATCAGCCATGTCGCGACGAACGGCGCAAAGCCGCCGAAGATCGTGACCGAGATGCCGAAGCTGAGCGCAACGCCAACCGCGCGAGTCTCGACCGGAAACTGCTCCGCCATGAGCGACGGCAAGACGCCGCTGTATCCGGCCTTGACCAGGTTGAGCCAGCCGACCGCGAATATCGCGGTCGCGAGCGAGGGATAGGACACCATCAGCCAGAAGACCGGATAGGAGGTGAGAAGGAACAGCCATCCCGTGATCAGCATGATGCGTGGGCGCGGCGATTTGTCGGACCAATGACCGGCGACCAGCGAGAAAATTGCGAGAATGATGCCGCCGACCAGGGTCGCCGTGAATCCCGTCGACGCCGGGAGGTGAAGCGTCTTAACGCCGTAAGTCGGTATATAGAGCAGCAGGTAATAGGAGCTGTTCGAGATGACCGCCGCGCCGAGGGCCAGCAGAAGCGGGATCGGCTGGCGCCGAAAAAGGTCGCCCACCGGAACCGTGCTCGACTTCAGGGGCATGGTGCTCGACTTGGCCGCGAGGTATTGCGGCGTCTCCGGTATGCGCGAGCGGATATAGAGTCCCGCGGGGCCGACCAAGAGGCCGAATACATAGGGAATGCGCCATCCCCAGGCGACCAATTGCTCGTGCGTGAGCGTCGTCGTCAGGATCACGCCGAACAGCGAGGCGATGATCGAGATCATCCCGATCGTGGCCCATTGCCAACTCGCCGCAAAACCCTTGCGCTCGGAGCCGTGCTCCGCCAGGAACGCGACGGCACTGCCAAACTCGCCGCCGACCGAGAATCCTTGCAGCAGGCGGGCGATGGTGATCAGGATCGGGGCCGCGACGCCGATCATCGCATAACCGGGGGTCACGACCATGATCGTCGTGCCGATCATCATCAGCGCGATCGAGAGCGTGAGGCCCGCTCGGCGGCCATGGCGGTCGGTGTAGCTTCCGACGAACACCGCGCCCAGCGGCCGCACGATGTATGCCAAGCCGAACGTACCGAAGGTCACCATAAGCGAAACCGTCGGATTGTTGTTCGGAAAGAACACCTCGGCGATCGTTACGGCAAAGAAGCCGTAGATGAGGAAATCGAACCATTCGAGGACATTGCCGACCGTAGCCGCCAGCACCACCCGGGTAAGCGGCTGCCGCGCCGGCATGACGCCGCTAACTGCCCCTTCCATGGTCATTCCTGCCTCCCTTTACCCTTTTATCTCCGCCGATTTTCCGAAGCGTGCAGCTCGGCGGATTTGTTACCGCGATGCGCGGACTCCGCACGGTACTTCGCGTGCGGTCTGCGTTCGAAAATTCACAACGAGCGTATCACATCCCGGAAAAGTTGAGAGGCTGTTTCGATCGTGGCGATCGACCTGGGCCGCCTTTCTCATTGAGAAGCGACAAACCCCCGGCAATTCTGCTATTCGGTTGCATCCGGCGGCAGCACGGGATGCGCCGCCGACTGAGCTGCACCCTGGAGGACAAACATGGCCGAGGCAAAGCGTCAGGGACGGGTCGACGTGCATCATCATTTCTGTCCGCCGGAGTACGTCGCGGTGATGGGCGAGATGGGAAAGCGGCCGGTCGTGCAGGAATGGACGATCAATCGCGGTCTTGAAGAGATGGACCGAAACGGCGTCGCTACTTCGCTGCTGTCGCTGTCGCCGCCGGGGCTCCATCACGTGGGAGCGGAGGAAACGCGCCGGCTCGTGCGCATCGTCAACGACTACGCAGCGAAGATGCGTTCGGCGCATCCGACGCGCTTCGGGCATTTCGCCTCGGTGCCGATGCCTCATGTGGACGCGACGCTCTCGGAAATATCGCACGCATTCGGGCCGCTCGGCGCCGACGGCATTCAGCTCATGACCAGCTACGGCGAGCGCTATCTGGGCCATCCCGATTTCACG